>Ga0134125_10002218_pt1 | contig 23186 bp, 21 predicted proteins | sample KB31751_FD_96464 | JGI IMG/M metagenome (GOLD analysis project Ga0134125, IMG submission 96464) | Terrestrial soil microbial communities with excess Nitrogen fertilizer from Kellogg Biological Station, Michigan, USA - KB3-175-1 | ecosystem: Environmental > Terrestrial > Soil > Unclassified ... | reverse complement strand
GCCGTCTGCGGCGACATCGGGCAGGGCGGGGAAGAACTCGACGGGTTGAAGGAGAAAGCGCTGAAAACTGGCGCCTCCGAAGTCTATGTAGAGGACATGCGCGAGGAGTTTGTCAGCGATTATCTATGGAAGCTGGTGCGCTCCGGAGGTGTATACGAACATAAATATCTCCTCGGAACATCCATTGCCCGACCGCTGCTTGCGAAACGCCAGGCGGAAGTTGCGCTCAAAACCGGCTGTGATGCTCTCGCGCACGGGTGCACCGGCAAGGGTAACGACCAGGTCCGCTTTGAACTTACCTATAAGGCCATCGCACCCCAGTTACCGGTAATCGCGCCCTGGCGCGAATGGGACATTATCTCGCGCGAAGACGCTATCGAATACGCGAAGAAACACAACGTACCGATCGCACAGTCCACGACAAAGATCTATAGCCGCGATCGCAACATCTGGCACATCTCACACGAGGGCGGGGAACTTGAAGATCCTGCGAACGCCGCGCCCGAGCATATTTGGATGCTGACCAAGAGCCCGAAAGATGCTCCAAATGCGGCTGAAGAAGTGACAATTGGATTCGAAGCTGGGCAACCTGTTTCGCTGAACGGTAAAGAGCTCGCCGGCGTGCCGCTGCTGGAACAACTGAACGAACTTGCCGGCAAGCACGGTGTTGGACGAATCGATCTGGTTGAAAATCGTTTCGTCGGCATGAAATCGCGCGGTTGTTACGAAACGCCCGGCGGAACGATCCTGATGGCCGCGGCGCGCGAACTCGAATCCCTGACGCTCGACCGCTACACGATGCATTACAAGCAGAAGCTTGCGCTCGACTACGCGGAGATGGTCTATAACGGTCTCTGGTTCACGCCGCTGCGTGAAGCGCTGGATGCATTCTTCGAAAGTGTCAGCGAGCCGGTAACGGGCGAAGTAACCATGCGCGTGTTTAAAGGCAACCTGGAACCGGTGAGCCGCAAGAGTTCCAATTCGCTCTACAGCCTGAATATCGCCAGCTTCACAATGGGTGCCGAGTACGATCAAAAAGACGCGCTTGGGTTTATCAACCTGATCGGATTGCCGATCAAGGTGCGCGCTTCGCTTAAGCATTAACCGAATGACCCCCAGCGGAGCCCAAAGATTATGAAACTATGGGGAGGCCGGTTTGAGACCGGCCCTTCGGAAGTCTTCGAAGAATTCTCGGGATCTCTTCATTTCGACAAAAAGCTCATCGCTGCCGATGTCGAGGGTTCGCAGGCGTTTGCACTCGGCTTATCGCGCGCCGGAATTCTGGCGGCGGAAGAGGCCGCGCAACTGATTGCCGCATTTCAGTCGATTGGTGAAGAGGCCAGGGACGAGCAGTATTTTGCCGGCGCGGATGATGAAGACGTTCATACCTTCGTCATTCGCAAATTGAAGGAGAAGGTCGGAGGGCTCGCTGACAAGATACATACGGGCCGCAGCCGCAATGAACAGGTCTCGCTCGATACACGCCTCTGGCTGCGCGCATCGGCCTCGACGCTTCTGGAGCAAACGGTTTCGCTGCTTGAAGAACTGCTGCGGCTAGGGCTCAAGTATTCCGATGCCGTAATTCCCGGCTACACGCATCTGCGCCGCGCCCAAGCCGTCCTCTGGCCGCACTATCTGCTCGCCTATTTTGAAATGTTTGCGCGCGATTTCGAGCGCCTGGAGCAGGCACGCGCGGGAATCAATGTACTACCTCTCGGCTCCGGTGCTCTCGCCGGCAGTGGGTTTCCGTTCGATCGCCACCAGATGGCGAAAGACTTAGGCTTCGACGCGGTCACCCGCAACAGCATGGATGTCTCGGCCGATCGAGATTTTGCGCTCGATTTCCTGTACGCCTGCAGCCTCGCCATGCTGCATTTAAGCCGGCTGGCGGAAGATTGGATCCTCTACTCGAGCGAAGAGTTCGGCTGGCTCACTCTCGGCGATGGCGTCACCAGCGGATCGAGCCTCATGCCGCAAAAGAAGAACCCCGATTCGCTCGAATTGATCCGAGGCAAAACTGGGCGTGTTTTTGGCGATCTCACGTCGCTATTCGTCATCATGAAGGGCCTGCCGATGACCTACAACCGCGATATGCAGGAAGACAAGGAAACGCTGTTCGATGCGTTTCACCAAACATCCGGCTCGCTCGCGATGGCAAAGGTTGTGGCGGAGTCACTCACACTCGATCCGGCAAAGCCCGCCGCCGCAGCGGATGAGAGTTGGGTGGTGGCTACCGATCTTGCGGAAGAATTATCACGCGCCGGTGTCCCATTTCATCGTGCTCATCAGATCGTCGGCAAGCTCGTGCTCGAAAGTGTGAAGCAGGGTAAAAAGCCGGCTGATTGGAACGGCGAGGAATTGGCCGCGTTCGCTCCGGAATTCACGGCTTCAATGTCGCGATTGTTGAAACCCGCCGAAGGCATGAAAACACGCAGCCTGCCGGGCGGCACAGCTCCGCCGGCGGTCCGAGCGGCTCTCACAGAAGCCGGTCACCGCGTTCGCACAATGCGCGAGCGCCTGAAATGAAATAACATTTCGTCTAACGAATGAATAAGAGCTTTCGCCAAGGACAAATTCTAAAAGTCATTCGCTCGAAGGACATCTATACGCAGGATGAACTGGCGCGCGAATTGCAGGCTCTCGGCATCGCGGCCACGCAAGTAACACTGTCTCGCGATATTCGTGAATTAGGACTCGCAAAAACCGCGAATGGATACCGCCGCCTTCCCGCTGAAGCGCCGGGACCGATGCTTGAAGACCGCGTGACGGAGCTACTGCAAGACATTCGCATTGCGCAAAATCAGGTCGTCTTGAAGACATCACCCGGCAGCGCCAACGCTCTCGCGGTGGTGCTCGATGGCGCCGAATTGGAAGAAGTGGTGGGGACTCTCGCCGGCGATGATACAGTACTCATCATTACGCCGGATAATGATGCGGCGCAACGGCTCCGCCAAAAACTGATCAGCTTTATTTCCGGTTGAATCCGCCAACAAACATGCTTCCCAAAATTGTTATTGCCGGAAGTTTAAATATGGACTTCGTCGTCCAAGTCGAACGTTTGCCTGCTCCCGGAGAGACAACGCTAGGGTCGAATTTCCAGATGGCGCCGGGCGGTAAAGGGGCAAATCAGGCGTGCGCCGTTGGCTGGCTCGGCCAGAATTCGGTGAATGTTGTTATGGCCGGCCGGGTAGGGTACGATCTTTTTGCCGATCATCTGAAGGCGAGTCTATCGGCTGCGGGAGTGGATGTCAGCGCGGTATGCGCAACGAAATCGGCTGCTACCGGTGTTGCCTTGATATGGGTCGATGCCGCGGGCCAAAATTCGATCGTCGTCGCTTCCGGAGCTAATTTCGAATTCACGAAATCGGAACTCACCGGACAGAAGAACCTCTTTACTAACGCGAAATTCGCGTTATTTCAACTGGAAACCCCGCTTGAAGCAGTTGCCGAAGGGCTGCGGCTGGCCCGGCAAACCGGCGTGAAAACTATTCTCGATCCGGCGCCCGCCAGAGAACTTTCCTCCGAGATTCTTGCCAACGTCGATATTCTGACGCCTAACGAAACTGAAGCGCAGGCGCTACTTGGGCGGCAGGCGACTTCCGTTGGCCTGGCGGAGGCGCCGCTTGTTGCAGAAGGGTTGCTGGATAAAGGAAGCCGCGCTGTGGTTCTTAAATTAGGCGCGCAAGGCTGCTTCTACACCGATGGCCAGATGTCGCTTCACTCGCCCGGCATTCGTCTGAATGCCATGGATTCCACGGCGGCGGGCGACGTTTTTAATGGCGCGCTGGCAGTTGCATTGGCGGAAGAGAAACCTATTGCGGAAGCACTTCGGTTTGCAAATGCAGCGGCCGCGCTATCCACCACCAAAGCCGGCGCTCAATCGTCGGTGCCCAGGCGTAGCGAAGTGGATTTGTTTCTCAAATCCTGCGCGTCATAGACGACGTACTTCCGGTTTTCAAATACCGGCTTCACGCCGGCCAATGCATGATTGCGATGGAGAACATAATAATCGATCGGCAGCGCTAGCATGTTCTCTAGCCGTACTACCGTGAAACGACCGTCCATCGTTGCCTCGTATCGCGGATACCAGTCGTTGGCGAACGATTCGTAGTAAGTCATGTGAACGCCGCTCTGCCAGTCGACGTAAATCGCCCGTTCCGATAAGGCGCGAAACATTCCGGGAAATGGCGATCGCCCGGCATCCGGGAACAAAAACATGGCGCTTCCCCAGGTGGTTTTCCTGGCCCATTGAGCCAGTTCGGTAATTTGGTTCATATTCAATTTGGGCGGAGTGGAAACGCGCGCCAGTACGGGCAGAGCAAATACGGCAGCCGCGGGAACTAGCAAAGAAATCGCGCGAAGCCAATTGCGATTCAAGAACGTGGTGGCTAGCCCCGCAATTACGGCAAGCACAATCCAAACGGCGAATTGTCTCCACGCAAGGCTGTTCCGAAGCAGGAACAAATCAAATATACGAGCATTCACTGGAAAGGCCATCACAACGAGAAACCAACCGATCGCTTCCGCGATCCGGCGCTTTTGCGCGGCTTTCACCGCGGCCACTCCCGACGCGATCATCGCGATCGCCACCGTGTACAACAACGCCTGGGTCGGCTGGAATTGCGGCGTAATCGCGAGGTGAAGCTGTTCCAGCATCAAATACGACACCGGCACGGCCGCAATGCCCCAGAGCGGAAGGCAAATGAAGAAGACGCGCATCTCGCGCCGTATCTCCGGCCAGATGCGGCTCGTTGCCCACAGCCCCAGGATGCAAATGGCCGCATAATGCCACATATCCGCCGGAGCCCACAGCGATACCCACGACCACTTCGTTCGAAAATGTTGAAGCGCCATTACACGCTTGCTCAACGTACCGAAGAGATTGGGGCTATCCGTCATATCGGGCTGCAATTGCGCCAGATTGGCGAGCAGCAGGCAGGCAATGCAAAATACCAGCGGCATCGGCCTCCAGCGCTTCCTCGCGTCGCGTCCGAAAGCCATCGCCAGAAATGCGATGCCCCAAAACGGGATGGAAATCGGCGGATGATACAGAAACGCCAGCCCGGCGGCAAAGCCAGCCAACAAAGGAAGACGTTGGGCCAGAAGACCGAGCGCGAGCAATATCAAGCTGAACCCAAATGCCAGAGGTAGCGGCTCATAGGCCACAAGCCGGACGGCGGGACCGGCAAGGTAAGCACCAAGGTTGAGAAAGGCAGCTATCAGCAAACCGAATGCGGCCGGAATACCGGCGGAGGTTACCAGCAAATATACCCCGAACATCGCGGCAGCCCGGAGCAGCAATTGCTGGCCGATGAGCGCGTGCTCTATATCGACATGCAGCGCTTTGTGAAGTGACAGCGTTATTTCGTCATAAGCGGTGAACGCGATGTGCGGTCGTGTGGCGACAATATCGCGCGCAAGGAATCCGCGGTCGGCGATGCGCTCAAGCATCGGAACATAAATTTGCGTGCCCGATTGAAGATACGTGTGCCCCGGAAACGAGCGGAATCCAAGCCACGTGAATACCGCAATCCCCAAACACACCAAAAACGCACGCAGCAGCGCCATTACCGGGCCGGAGTCTTTTGTAGTTGTTCCTTGGCCCAAACCCAATCGGGGCGCAACTCGACCGCTTTTGCCAGCAGTTGATGGGCCTCCGAATTTTTGTTTGCCTTACGAAGCGCGATGCCTTTCCATAAATATGCCTCGCTCAAATTGGGGTCGAGCGCTATAGCCTTATCGAAATCCTTTACGGCCAACTCTACGCCTCCTCCAAGTTGTTCCGGCAAATAATAATTTCCTACGCCGCGGCTTACATACGCCAGCGCCAGTTTCGGATTGAGCTGAATTGCCTTGTTCAACTCATCGCGCGCGCATTGCCCGTATTTCAAGCTGCCGAAAATAGGGTTCGCCGGAATGACCTGTCCGCACAAGTTGCCATACACCCGGTGATATTCGGCATCGTTTGGGTTTGCGGCAACCGCCTTCTGCGCCGCATCAATACCTGCCTCGGCATACTGTTCGGACTTCTTCTTGTCACGCTGTTCCATGGCGATCTCCGCGCCGTAGGAGTTGGCCAATGCAAGTTGATATTCCACGTCGGGCGTACTATTTGTTTTTGCCGCCGCCTGCAACTTGCCGATCATGGTATCGAGTGCGGCCCGGTCCTGATGATCCCGAGCCGTTTGTAGTGCCGGGACAAGGGAAGGCGCGGCTGCGAACAAAGCCCCCGCAATGGGCAGCAAATAGAGAGGTTTGGGAAATCTCATCACTCATCTTCAATTATGATGGGAGCCGAATCGAAATTCCCTAAAGCTGCGCCACTTCCCGGTTGACGAACAAATAATAGAGCCCCAACCCGAACATCAAAATGCCGGTGGCCGAGATGATCACCGGAGCGGATGTCTCCTTGATCAGCACGCCGCAAAGTACGCTGCCAATCGGCATTCCACCCCGGAACGCCACGTTATACACGCTCATTACCCGTCCGCGAAGAGCATCGCTGACATAGGTCTGCACGATAGAAGAATTAAGGGCGAAGACAATCATCAGCGCAATTCCTGCGCAGAACAACGCAACCAGGCTCATTGACAGATGGCGCGTGACGGCAAAGCCCGCGATGCAAATACCCAGTCCGAGCATCACAAGCAGGGATACCCGCGCCATACCTTCATTCTTCTTCGCGCCGGCGATCAGTAGCGCCCCGACCACGGACCCTGCGCCGTAGGTCGCAAGCATGGTTGTGAACGTGTTCGCATCTCCGTGAAAAACATCCCGTGCAAATACCGGCAGAAATGTGGATAGCGGATACGAGAGCATTGCCATCCAGAACGCGAGCGCGATCATGCCTGTCATTCCCGGGCGGCGGCGGATGGCGCTGATGCCTTCGTGCATACTCGCAAGAACCGGCACGCGAATTTTCTGCGGAACAAAGTAAATTTTGATCGCGAGTAGCGATGCGACCACCGCCAGAAACGAAAAGCCGTTCAAGCCGAAACACCACCCGGCGCCTAGCTTTTCCAGGGCGAGCCCGCCCAGCACTGGCCCCAGCACTCTGGCAACATTAAATTGAATGGAGTTCAACGCGATGGCGTTTTGTAGATATTCCGGCGGTACGAGGCTTGGAACCAACGCCATGTAGGCTGGGCCGCCGAATGCCTGTGCCGTGCCCGTAACGAAAGACAAGCACAGAATATGCCACACCTGAACGTGTCCCGTTAAAACAAGAACCGTGAGCGTAAATGCGCTCGACATTTGTATGAACTGCGAGACAAGCAGGATGTCGCGCCGGTTCTTCCGGTCGGCAATCACTCCGCCGAACAGCGAAAATAAAAAAATCGGGATTTGCCCGCAAAAAGTGTCGAGACCGAGATAAACGGCGGAATTAGAAAGCTTATATACCAGCCACGCCTGCGCCACCAGTTGCATCCACGTGCCGATGCTCGACGTACAGGCGCCCATCCACATCAGGCGGAAGTCACGGTATTCGAAAGCCCGGAAGATACGCTTGAACAAAGCCTAAGACTTTCTTTCCTCGGGCATCCGGTAATGATGTGTCTGGGGCGTTATCAAGGGATCGCAGTATGACGTTCAATGAGATGAACGAGGTTTCCGTCGCGATCCTGAAAAAACACCAGCCGGTTACCTTGATTTTCGTAAGGCGCGCCCGTGAAAACCACTCCTTTAGCCTGCAGATCGCGCATGGCCGCGTCGAAATTTTCGACGGAAATGGCAATATGCCGCAATCCCGGCGTTCTTGCTGTCGACTCGGGAACGATGCCCTCTGAAGGAATAATTTCAATCAACCCGCCATTTGGCGCCCGAACGAAGAAGTTTCCCTGGTACTCAAATACCTGCCGGAATTCGAGCGTTGCGGCGTACCATTCCGCCAGGGCCTTGGGATTCGGAGAGGCAATCGCAAAGTGTTCAATTCCGGTGAACATAAAACAGCGAGTGTATCAGGCAGCCTGGCGAGGCTTTTGATGTCTAGCCGTTTGAGAGACAAACCTTTACATCAGAAGGACATTTAGTGACCCGCGAAGGCGAAGTTTCCACGCATTCTTAAGTACAGAGTGATCGCGCGGTAAATCGCGAGAGCTCGAAATTATTCCCAAAGAAGAGTTCTATCTATTCAAAGAGAGTTTTTCGGCGGCCTATCCCCACTATCCCCAAACCCCGCCGGAGAGCTACTTCAGGAGGTAGGCTGGCCGTAAAGCCAGCTTCCCTTCCTGAGGGCAGAACGGAATGACTCTTGCCCTTCCGGTTTGTATTCCAATGACCGAAATTCCTGTTTCCAATGACACCTACGCTAAAACAGAAGACGGGACTTCTGTGCGGCGAGTATTGATCGTAGACGATGATGCGGAGCTCGGGGAGCTGCTGGGTGAATATTTGGCGAATGAAGGATTTGTTCTCGAATTCGCGCTGGATGGCAACGCTGGTTTGAGACGCGCGCTGGCCGGCGGCTATTCACTCGTTGTTCTTGACGTGATGTTGCCGGGGCTTAACGGCTTCGAGGTTTTGCGGCAACTGCGCATGCAATCGCCAGTGCCGGTCCTGATGTTGACCGCGCGGGGCGATGATGTCGACCGGATTGTCGGACTTGAAATCGGAGCCGACGATTATCTGCCGAAGCCGTTTAACCCCAGAGAACTGGTGGCGCGAGTACATGCGATCCTGCGGCGCACCGCGCCGAATTCTGAAGGTGCTGCTTCGAATCCCGAATCGCTTCAGGTGGGCGATGTTGAACTGGATGCGCGATCGCGGGTTGTTCGTCGTGCCGGTGAAATCATCGAAATGACAACCGCTGAATTCGATCTTTTGCGTGTTCTGCTGCAGCAGGCAGGTAAAGTAGTGCCGCGCGAGCAATTGTTCCAGGAAGTACTCGGCCGTGAGTTCGCCGTGTTCGATCGCAGCATCGACAATCACGTCAGCAGCCTGCGCCGCAAGCTAGGGTCGCGCATCAATGGCGTCGATCGCATAAAATCGGTTCGAAACGTCGGCTATCAATATGCCGTTGTGACAGATCCGGCTTAAGGCTTTCGCGTGCGCAGTCTCTTCATTCGAATTTTCCTGTGGTTTTGGGCCGCTACGGTGGTGCTGGATGCCGTGTTTATCGGTACCGTGTACCTCACCGAACCGGAGCCGCAGCCTCCCCACTGGCGAAGCCTCACGCGAAGCTATTTGAATCTTTATGCAGTAGACACCGTCACAGCGTTTGAAAGCGGCGGATGCGCCGCCATGGATCGTATGCTCGCGCAGGAAGACCCGTTTCCCGGTCTAAGCCCGCAGCGGCTCGTAACCGACGCCAATGGAAAGGGGCTATGCGGCGCGGAATCGGATGAAGAACTCGCGGAAGTCGCGCGGCACAGCGCCAGCATGGGGCGACCGCTAATACGGCGCGGCAAAACCCTACTGACCGCTACAGAAGCGGAAGGGCCATCCGGAAAATCGTATGTGCTCTTGTACGAATGGCCTCGTCTGCGTCCCCCGCGTTTCGCCGTTCCTGCAAAGACATGGGCCCTACGGGCTCTGGCTCTTTTGCTCACCGCGGGGATTGTTTGCTATGGCCTCGCCCGCTATTTTGCAAGCCCTGTTCGGCGGTTACGCGGAGTGGCACGCCGCTTTGCCGCGGGCGATTTAAGCGCGCGAGTCGGGAAAGACCCGCTGGTCAAACGCCGCGACGAGTTAGCTGAACTCGCAAAAGAATTTGATGACATGGCGCAGCAAATTGAAAGCCTCGTCATGCGCCAGGAACAGCTGCTCGATTCGCAGCGCCGCTTATTGGGTGATATTTCTCATGAGCTGCGATCGCCTCTAACCCGCCTCGCGCTTGCTTCGGGATTGCTGCAGCGCAAAGTAAGCGACGATGCGAAGCCTCTTCTCAGCCGTATTGATCGCGAATCGGAACGTCTTAATATTCTCATCGGCCAACTGCTTACACTTGCCCGGCTCGACGTGATTCCTGTTCCCGATATCGTTGAGCCGGTCGATCTCAACGCCATTCTGCAGGACCTGGTTAATGACGCTGCGTTCGAAGCTTCCGGGAGGAATGTAAAAATTGAACTCGCCACAACGGGCGAGTGCGTCGCGGAGGGATCATCCGATCTATTACGAAGCGCCTTTGAAAACGTGCTGCGCAACGCCATACGCTATACAGCCGAAGGCACGTCTGTTTTGGTGGAACTCGCTTGCAACGGCGGCCGCCCTTCTCTTACCGTGAGCGATCATGGACCCGGAGTTCCAGAGAAGGACCTGCCTCATCTGTTTGAACCCTTCTATCGCGTCGCGGAAGCGCGCGACCGGCAGAGTGGAGGAGTTGGTCTTGGCCTTGCTATCGCCGAGCGTACCGTCCGCCTCCACGGCGGATCTGTTGCTGCGATAAACAGGCCCAAAGGCGGCCTCTCGGTTTGTGTTAGCTTCCCGGCACGCCGGTCCGCCGCAGTTCCAGTCAAACCTGTCGCCACGGAGACAGTTTCGTAAACTGCGCGAAAGTAACGAATGCTGACTTCCAAGCGGTTAAGCGTTTAATGCCGTAGAGATGCGCTTGATTGCTTCGTCGATCTCGCCTGTGCTTCCGAACCCAATAGTCACGCAATCGACTCCGGCTTTACGGAATGCGAAATTTAACGCTGCCTGACGGTCATCGGGATTCTTAAACCGGCCCTCGCCGACTAGTTTCATGCTGATAATGCCCGCGCCGCCGGCCTTCGTCCGGTGCATGTGGTCGACGACGTACGGAATGTCGCCTCTTTCATCAATGTCTTGCGTGGACCGGGTATCCATGCGCGTGCCGTTGTGGTTCATGCGGATCATCGCAATGTCCAGAAACGGGTTGCCTGGAAATTTCGAAAGCGCTTGCTTTCCATGCACGGACGCTCCGTGAGCCATGATGAGTTTCTTTTCCTTGGCCTGCTGGAATGCATCCTGAATGTGCTTCGTTTCCTCGGGCCAGTTCGGGCTGCGCACACAATGCATGAGCATAATATCCACGTAGTCTGTGCCGAGTGCCGCGGTGAGCCGGCGAGCGCCCGCCATCGGATCTTCCGAATGGTGCACGTCGTATTTCGTCATGAGCCGGTAGGAATCGCGCGGAAGTCCCTTTAGAGCGACCGCAAGCATCTCCGGCATATTGTGGTAGGCATCGGCCGTCTCAAAAAAGCGGATGCCGTGATCATAGGCATAGCGCACGATTCGAGTGAATTCGTCCTGGCCCAAATGCCGCTGCTGCGCGCCGGAATGCGTTCCCGTTCCCAATGCCAGCCGCGTCACATGAACGTTTGATTTTCCGAGTGGAACCCAATCGGTTGCCGCGCCCTTTGTTGAGCCAGCGGCGGCGCTGGCGACAGCCGGCAAAGCGCCCGCAGCAATACTAGCTTTCAGAAAATCGCGTCTGGTTGATGACATGCGTCCCCTCTCGACATCACGCTAACACAGATATTTAGCATCTGCCATTCCGTACTTTCAAGGCGTGGAAGCTTTCAATCCGCTCGTAAAGCGCTCGTCAGACTTAGCCGAATCCACGTCTTGCTGGCCGCCTACGGAAGTTGTCCCGCTGCCGGAAAATCCTCAAAACCCGTCATAATTTGTATCGACGCCAAGTCATTACTTGGTCGGAAGCGAAGGCCGGACTGGGGCGCGAACGAGTTTCGCGTCCAATCCCGCTTGCTCAGATTGGTTACTAGGCGGTTCTCTTTGCGTATTTCTCCGCGATAAGTGCCGTACCGGTCATATATCTCATCTCCCTCGGAGAATTGACCCGCTTCACGCCCGTCAGGCGTGAATAGCGAATTATCCAATCGATAGCCGAAGAACTTGCCATTTGACGTCCATAACCTAATTACTTCGGATTCCAAATCTTTTGCGGGCAAGTGAGAAATATCGTCGGACAGGACGTGCCAACGGGAAAGCGCCGTACGAAACCAATGCCGGAGCAACATACCGCCTCCCTTTAAACCAATCGACTGTCCCCTTCATGGTAAGCCTTTGCGCGCAGTTTCTTCAGCCGATGGAATGTGCAAATTTGTGCTATAGTTAGATGTCCTACCTGCGGCTGACTCTCGTTGAAAAGATCCTCGTTCTTGGCTGCTCATAGAACAATGGAACAGCACTTTTAAATGGACGTCCAGCTTATCTACAACGGTTTTACACAAGATGGCAATAATCGATGCTATTGCTTTGATGCGGTGGAGAACAAACAGCCTGCGGTCCCATACATAGTCTGGGTAGATTTATCGCTGTTTGCGAAATATCACGTGCCGTTGCAAAGTGGCCCGATGTTTTGTCTGAAGCTTCTTCAAAACGCATTTGACACCGAGAATCGGACTACTGATCGTGTCCGCAACTACTTTGCGATTGATGACGATTTTGCAGACTTATTGTTGGAGCGCGCCGCGCAAGCCGCTGCCGAGAAAAAGCCCGCTCGACGCCCGTTTCGCAAGCCTTCTCCCGCTTCCCAATTACATCGCCATATCGTCTAAACCGGTTGTCCCGGCTTGTTCTGCTGAACGAACAGCTATTCTTCTCGTTGCGAGGTCGTGACCCTTAGGCCCCAGTGGATTTGGGCAGGGCCAAGCGGGTCTCTGCTGCGGCAACGAACGCATCCGAAACAATCGCGCCTGCTTCTGTAACGCCTCCAGCGGCTAAATCCGAAGCTCGAAACGCGCGTTGGAAGAACATCCTCGTAGTAAGATAGCCGCTCATAAACCCGATTACGCAGAAGTACAAAATGACGGCAAGGATGAAGGGAATGTCCGCCTTGCCTTTATCTCCGGCAATTACTGCAGCGAGATTGTAGAGAAGTTCCGGCAACTTTCGCAGCTCCACCAGCCCTATGCCGACGACGATCTTGGTCAACCAGTCGGAGATATCGTCCAGGTTTGTATTGATTAAGAGCTGGTAAGCGGCGCTGAAATTGGCACGAGTTTCCGGTACAAGGGATGCTTTGCTATTCGTTGGTTGTCCTTGCAGTACGCGAGGAATGCCGAAGAGAAAGCCGGCCAATGAACCCGATGCATAGCAAGCCAGAGCCCAGAAAAAGATGGAATACCCATCTATCAATATCTTTTTCCAGGAACATAACAGAAGCGCAAGAAGCCCAAGAAGAAAACCGGCAACCACGATGGTCCTGGTCACGCCGAGATCGTGCTGCAATTCACTGTCTGGGGTCGGCCGTTTTAATGCGTTCTGATCAGCCGCCGTGCTCGACTTTGAGATTTGCCATCCCGTCCCTATGATCCTCATGGGTATCGACCTCCAGTGGGCGATTGAATCAAGATCGAAGCGCCTAAATTTTCTGGAATTGTACCGCAAGAATTACACTACTGGAGATATGGTTGTCGTTTTTTACGTCGCTAAGGATCTTTCTTATCAGCTAATCCGAGCGCCGCGGTAATGCTGTCAGCACATTCGCGAGCGGCGGGAATTAACTTCCTTTCTTTACCCTCGTTGGTCCCTACCGCCAATAAAGGAACGCCGAGCGCAGCCGCTACACCAACGCGCGGATTGCCGATCAGACAAGCCACATCGAGCCCCGTTCGACGCGTACTTTCTGCCAGGTAATAGCCGTCTTTGCGAATTTTTCTGAGGGATGCATGCAGGCTTTCGCGCCGACTCTTCGGCATCGCGGTGTAGATCCCATCTGAAACCAGAAAGTCCTGTTGCTCTTCCGGATCCAGAAACGCAATCAGCAGCCGGCCGGATGCGGTACGGAGCGGTGGAACCCGATAACCCACTTCCACAGACAGGCGCACGGGTTCCGGGCTCTCGGCTTGCGCCACGACCAACAGATCGCCGCGATCTAAAACCGATAAATGGCACGACTCGTGAATCGAATCGGCAAGCCGTCGCATAGGAAGTTCAGCAGCTCTTAGCAGCCGGTCAACGGGAGTGTGAGTATGCGCCAGCCCAAAGAGCTTCAAAGTTAATTGATAGCCGCCGGAAACCAGATCGCGGCCAATATAACTGCGTTTCTCGAGCGCGTCTATCATGCGGAACAGTTCGCTCGATGTCCGGTTCAAATTGCGCGCCAATTCCGCCAGAGACTGCGGCTTGGGCGCGAGCGCCAGTGCTTCGAGAATATCCAGCCCCTTTTCAAGGGCGGGAACAAAATAGCTGGGTTGCGTTTTCTTCTTCATTCAAACAATGCCGGATGCCTTCTCGTCCGCTTCACGGACAAGCTGCGGCACCGGAGTGTTGGTTTGAGTTAGAGCGGATACGAGGCCATCGATAACCGCGGCGATCTTCGGCCAGGAAGCCAGACGCGGCAGCTCGCGGGCGTTAGCGTGAAGGCTCTCCAGCCGATTGTAGAAGGGGATGATTCCATTCACTTCTGCATCGTTCCAAGTGGACTTACGGCAGCCCGTGGCCCCATCCAAAGTGAGAAGCTTATCCATCTTTGCCGACAAGCAATGGCGCAAAAAGCGGTAAGCGATATCGCGGTGAGGACTGCCTGCCGCAATCGAAAGAAACCAGTAGACGTTTAACGATACGGAGGAACCGGCATCGCCGCGCGGAACAGGCGCAATATCGACCATCCCCTTCACTCGAGATTCTGCGAAGGTTTCGCACATCACACCGAACCCAAACCAGTTCACCATCATGGCAATGTCGCCGGCCGCGAAAGTAAGGCCCGATTTGACGGAGTCCATCGTCAGGCAATCGGGATGGGCAGCCGAGCCGTCGAGCATTCCGCGATAGAACTGAAGCGCTTCCAACGCTTCCGGTGTTTCGAAACGAATTTGTCCGGATTTGTCGAACAACTCACCGCCGCGCGTCCAAAGTTGCAGCAGGAAATCGTAAACGGTGTTGTGCCCATCCGGAAAGGCCGCGAAGAGGGTGCCATACAAGCGCTGGTCCGGCCGCTGGAAGAACCGCGCTACTTGCCGGAACTCCTTCCAGGTTTCGGGAACACGCAATGGAACGCCGAACTGCCGGCTATATGCTTGTTGCTCCTCCGGATTTTCAAAAAGGTCTTTTCGGTAGAGAAGGCATTCCGGACCGTCGTGATAAGGCAGACCAAGAACAAAGCCATCCACGTTCTGTAAACGCAGTAACGAGGGGCTCCAATCGCGCGGATAGTCATCGGGCGGGGCACTTTCAAGATAAGGAGCCAGATCCACCACGGACCGTGCTTCGTGAACCGACGCAGCCCAATCGGTGTTTAGAAAAGCAACATCCCAGTCGCCGTGGGTGAGACCCTGTTGCGTGAATAGGGTGTCCTGCAGGGCGTGCAAATCAAAGGACTCTGCTTCGAGCGTCAAACCGGTTTTGGCCTCCGCTTCGAAATGTTCCCATTGCTTTCGGATCGCGGATTCGAAAGGATCAAAGTTGCGAACCGCAATCCGGAACGTGCGGTTGCGGCTCATGGCTTCTCCACCTGACCGGAAAACACCTCCGGATTTCGATACGTGGCGGTCTGCAGGTGCTCGCAATAGAGCGCCAATTCACCGTCGTTCTTGAAGACTTCGTAAGAAACGCGCACCATGCCCATTGTTGGATATTTGGGACGCTTATCCAAGTGAGTACGAATCGTGTAAATCGTGTCGCCAATGAATACCGGTTTAATAAAACGCAACTTGTCGTAGCCGTAGCTGAAAGTGTGCACGCAGTTATGAGCCATCAGCCCGAGCCCGAAGCTGAATACCAGTGCGCCCGCTACTAATCGGCGTCCAAAGACGCCTTCCTCCTTTGCAAAAATATCGTCAGCGACATAGGGATGCATGTCGAGAACAAGCGCGTTGAATAGCATGCTCTCGCCTTCCGAGATAGTGCGCCGGATGGAACGAGCACGCTCGCCCACTTCGAAGTCTTCGTAATACCAATCCTCGGCGTTCCAGACGCGAATTTCCCTGTGCTTCGATGCGTCAGGATTCGGGTTTGTCATTGTGAGCCTCCTGAATTGCCGTGAAGGAACTCCTGCTCAATCGCTTCGGTATGCTGTCCGAGGCGCGGCGCGCCCGCCTCGCTCTTCAGCACTTCGCCATCAATTCGAATCGGGCAGCGGGTTGTTCGCAGCCGTACGCTTTCGTTTCGCTGGACATTCTGAATCATGTCCAATGCCTGAAACGCTTCATGCTCTAGCAATTGCGGCCAAGTATACACGTCCGAACACCAGATGTCGGCGGGTTGCAGAACCGAGAGCCATTGCGCGGTCGTACGGGTCTTCAAGTGATCGGCAAGAATTTTCTTGATTTCGTCGCGGCGATCGAAGAGCAGCTTCGGATCGGAGTAGGCAAGCAGCGCCGGACAGCCCAACAACTCGCCCAGCCGCACAACCGGTTGCATCGATAGCGCAAGATATCCGTCGGCCGTTGCATAGATGCCATACGGCGCGCCGAGATAGGCATGAGCATTGTTGACGGCGCTGCGTTGCGGGAGTTGGCCGCCGTCATTCAAATGAGTAGTGAGCACTTCAAATTGAAAATCAAGAACAGATTCGAGCAGGCTAACCTCTACCTTGCCACCCTTGCCGGTAATGCTTCGGCGCACCAGACAGGCTAGAATGCCTTGCGCCAGATGCGCGCCCGCAAACATATCGGCCACCGCCAGCCCAAAAGGTACCGGCGGCTGATCCGCATCTCCGTTCAACCACGCGAGCCCGGAGAGCGACTGCACCAGCAAATCCTGTCCCGGCTTATCGCGCCACGGCCCCGTATTTCCATAACCGGTGATCTCACCATAGACCAGTCGCGGATTGATTTGCCGGACGGATTCGTAATCGAGCCCCAATTTCTCGATCACACCGGGGCGGAAATTCTGAAGCATGACGTCCGCGCTTCGTAGAAGATCTTTCACGCGATCGCGGTCAACAGGATTTTTTAAATCGGCGGCAAAGCTCTCCTTATGTCTATTGATGGAGTGGAAAAGTGTGCTATCGCCATCCAATTCCAGATTGGAGATATACAACTGGCGGCACAGATCTCCGGTTCCAGGCCGCTCGATCTTGATGACTCGTGCTCCGAGGTCTGCTAATCGCAGCGATGCCGAAGGCCCGGAAAGAAACTGGCTGAAATCGAGAACAAGAAGTCCTTCCAGAGGTTTCATAGCTTGGTGCGCTGTGCCTCTCTTAGCGCGTACGTCAAATCCTTCAATGCGGTTCGTTCATCGCCACCCGCAGTCAGATAGCCGTGTACAATGCGAGCTCCCTGTTGTTGGAACTGTAGATAGCCATTGAATCGAGGCCGCAAATAAGCTGCATCTAAAGTGGCCATTGTGTTTTCGAAAAAATTATTGGCCGCGCGGTTCACTTCGCCATCCAGCCATGCGCCGCGATGCCCCGGCTGCCCGCCGGAATAAAAGTACAAGCCCTTCTGACAATCGGCGCCCGCAACGTATTGCGCATAGCGCCCTGCTGTCTCTTTATGCGGGCATTTTGCCGAAATGGCGAGGCCCGCTCCGCCGAGTGTCGATCGAAGCGGCATTCCCGTATCCATTGGGACCAGCCCGCCGGTTGCGAGCGCGTGATTAGAATAGCCCCGCCGCGAATAGTTTGAGTAGCCATAGGCGAAGGGACAATATACCGGCCCGTCGCCCGATGACAACAGTTCCCAGGTCGCAATCGGGTTTCGGCCGAAGCAAGCGGGATCGCAGAGTTGCAGTAGTTCGCGCATCATACCTAGCGCGCGTATTCCAGCATCTTCGCCAACAACGTGATCCGGGCTTTGGAACGGTTCTTCCCCAATGGTGCCGCAGAGCATATAAAAATTCATGAGGCTGTCGATCGCGAGCCCGGGAACGGCCACCAGCCCACGCCTCGCTAGCGCGACGAGTTCGGACCATGTCCTGGGAATCTCAGCGCCGGTCCGGTCGAGAAGGTCTTTGCGGTAGCCGCTTACCGGCGCGGCGGCATCGATTGCCAGCGCCCACTGATGACCGTCGAGGAAATAGCTTTCATGGGAGCGCCCCACCGAATGGCGCGCCTGGTCTGTAAGAAACGCGCTCGGCACCCACTCATCCAGTGGTAGAAGGACATGCCGACCGGCAGCCTCACCCACCGAAGGGTGATCGATCACGAGCAAATCGAATTGAGCGGTAAGCTGTTCCAGTGGAGAATCGGCGAATTCCTGCAAAGACCGGGCTTGCCAGCGAATCGTCACGTCGGGATTCCGCTCGCAAAAACGCTGCGCTGTCGCAACCATGGGAAGATAGCCGCGCGTATGCCGCCAGGTTATGCCATTAAGCTCGACCACAATTGCCTTGTATTTTACTGGTGAACGGCTATTCTATCAATAAAATTATCCATCCATGAACCTTCCACCACTTTTTCCGCTCGACTACATCCCTAAACTGCCAATCAATGCGCAATACGGTATTGGCATGATCGGAGCCGGCCAGATTGTTAACCAAGCTCATCTGCCGGCCTATCGTAAAGCAGGATTCCGTGTTCTGGCGATCGCCGACGTGAATCCAGCCGCCGCAGCCGAGACGGCCAAGCGCTTTGATATCCCTCGCGTTTGTGCCACGGTCGAAGAGCTACTCGGAATTCCCGAAGTCGAAATCGCGGATATTGCCGTTCCCGCGCGCGAGAATCCGCGGCTATGCGCTCAAGCACTGGCAGCGGGTAAGCATGCGCTCGTCCAAAAGCCAATGGCCGAGACATTGGAAGATGCCCGGCAAATGACGGCACAAGCACATGCGGCGAAGCGCAAGCTGGCCGTTAATCATCAAATGCGCTGGGCTCCAAGTGTTCGCGCGGCATCCGATCTTCTGACCCGTCATCTTCTGGGGGAAGTTGTCGAGTTCAATATCACCATTCAGATTCGAACCGCCTGGAGTGCCTGGCCGTGGCTGCAGTCGCATCCTTATCCGGAGCTTGCCTACCACAGTATTCACTACCTCGATACGTTGAACGGATGGTTCGGCGAGCCGAGATCCCTTTATGCCACGCTCGCTCACTATCCGGGGAGCAACTGCGCCGGACCGACGCGGGCTTACGTTGTTTTCGAGTATCCAAACAATCTGCGCGGCAGCGTTCTTGTGAATCATCATACGGTGGTTCCTGCCGACGATCTGACAGCTCGCTTCACAATCGAAGGGGTCGATGGCCAATGCCAAGGCCTCATTGGGCTGTTGCTGAACTATCCAACCGGACGATCGGACACGCTACGGTTTTCGCATCGCGATTTGACGCCTGCGGGAAGCATTGTGCAGGAGCTTTCTGGCCGTTGGTTTCCGGATGCTTTTATCGGCCCAATGAGTTCGCTGATGGATGCCATCACGCAGGACAGCGAGCCCGAAACATCGGGCGATAGCGTCCTGCGGACAATGCGCATGATGGAAGCTGTTCGGACCAGCCACGAAACCAAACAAGCCGTGACATTTTCGTAATCGCGCTACGTTCCAAACGGTGGGTGTCCCTTCAGATTTGGATCGTAGGCGTGCAGCGCGGGAAGCTTGTCTTTCGGTACAAAGGTGTCCCACGCTTTCACGGGCTCAGCGTTGGGTAATGCCGCTGCTGTCTCAAACTGCATCGTGATAATTTGCTGCGGTCTCACTGGAAAGCGGTACCGGGAACTTTTCCGCAGGGCCGACTTTTTCCTGCCTGTGAGGTCCGTGAGAGATGCATTACGATGAGGTAGATTCAAACTGAATTCGGCTTCGCCGCCGCGCCCCAGACATTCCACCAGCCGCAACTCAATGTGATTGCCTTCGCGCCGCATAGCCTCGACAATCACGTTATCGGATGTTTCCAAAAACGATTGCGGCCCGGACGTAGCGCGCGTGGGAATTACCACCGGTTCGCGGTTGTATTCCCATGCCATCTGCGGAATTCGAGCCTTATCCCAGGTACCTTCATGCGCGGCCAGCGCATAGGGAAGAACGTGCTTTCCTTTGCCGCTCAACCAGGAGTTTTCGTAGCCCTGGTATTTGTCTTCGGCATTGAGCAAGTAAATGATTGGTGTGCGGCCATCTAATTCGCGACCGCTCAAGCCGCGATCGAAAATCGCAAATCCGCCTCCACCCTCCAGATCGAAATGGATCCAGCGAACGGCGGGGACAATGCCTTTGGTCCATCCGTGCAGGTTGGGGTTGGGTTTGGCCCAGGCGCCGTGCGAGAAGCCGAACGGAATTGCCCGGCGCACTTCCAAGACATCCTGCCGGAGCGGAAATTCCGCCACAACCACCGTGTAGGTGGGAATGTTGTTCAATTCGGTTTCAAAGTCGATGCGTGGGTGATCGTGATAGAACCGGACGGTGCGCCGTATCGCTCCATCGCCGTAGAATGTGCCGGTAGCTTCCACGATAATCGCCACCGGGCCTTCCGTAACTTGGATAGTGGAGGATTTCTCGCTAGAGGTCGCGATGCGCGTTCGTCCGGAACGCGGCGGCATCTGATCGCCGGGTGATTTTTCTTGTTTCGCGGGCCGCTCGGCAACGACAACGTTGGCCGGAGCCGCCAATAATTCCTGGCCGGAGGGCTTGGTTTTTAAGCTGGTCAACGCCCCGGTTTCGCGATCAAACCGGGCTGAATAATAGCGCGTCTCAATTGTCTCCGGCAGGTCAATTTTGCGAGGCGCGGCTGGAGCTTTATTCGCTAGTTTCCAGCTTCCAACGCTTGCCGGCGGCATCTCGACACTGCATAGTGTTACTCCGCCGGGCAAGGCCTCGCAGGCAATGCCTTCAAGGCTTGTGTTCTCGGGTAGCCGCAGTTCCATGGCATCGCTGCGCTTCCAATTGAGGGGATTAAACAGGCCCAAGCCATCGCCCGAACCGAGAACGGCCTGACCGGCGGAAGTCAGCGCTTGGCTCGTCGTATTCTGCACCCATTTGAAGCGATCCTGCGCATCCCAGGATTTCTCGCTTTCAAATACCATTCCGCCCGCCGATCCCCACAGCGTATTTCTGTCCATGTTCAGGCACATCAGAATCCAGGAGTTCGCCAGCGGCGTTACGGGATATTCATAAGAGCCCTTTAAGCTGGCAATGGTTGCCAGAATCTCGGCGGCTTGAAGTGCGTGCTCATTGCGCCGGTACAACGTTTTTACCCGCGGATTTTCAATCCAAAATGCATCGAAGGCATAACCGGTGCCGCCGAGCATGGAAGGAATAGCAATGCGGCCGGACTTTACGCGCGGCGCGATCTGGTTCACATATTGAGTTAGTGTTGTAAATTCGATCGGCCTCTCCGGCTGCGCCTCCTTCCATTGCTTGAGGAACTCGCTCGGGTACTCTTTTCGCGCCGGCGCGAGCGCATAGTCGCCGTTTCCCGCAAGCACGAGAATCGGCGCACCCTCCGGCGTGATGGGCTCTTTTTTGTCGAAGAATGCCTCCAGTTCATTCAATTGGCTCGCATTCAGCGGCTCCTTGGTAGTGAAAATGGAATGCGCTTCGCTATAGTGCCCGGGGCAAAGCGTTAGAATTTTCGATCCGTCGGGCGAAACCGACCAGTGGATTGTTTTGCCGGTTGGATTGCGCCGCGTATAGACCATTGCATCGAGGCCAAGCCCGGCGGCGATCTGCGCCATCTGATCGTGCGTCCCGCAAACATCGATCGTCCAGGCGTAGCGCGGTCGCAGTCCAAAAACCTGTTCGTACCAGCGCAACCCCTCAACGCCCTGCCGCACAAGAGCCTCGCCGCCCGACAAATTCACTGTCGATTCCAGGAAGAAGCCATTCACCAGCTCCATACGGCCTTGTTTCACGCGCTGTTTCAGCTCAGGAATCCGGTCGGGCTGGAAGTTCATGATGGCGACGATATTGTTTACCTCCGACATCACAAACGCGTATTTCGGATCGTCGCGCACCCGGTCCAGATGATCCAAATAGCTGTTGGCGCAATAAACTCGTTCTCGTGAGAACGTGGTGAGCCAGCCACAGCTTGCCGGGTGAAAATTGGGAACCAGATACACCTTACGTTTGGTCGCCGATTTTTGCGGCTCCGCGCGCAACATCGTCTGGCTCACAAGAGCCGTTGTAGCCGCGCCGACAAATTCGCGCCGGTTCCATTGTTTCGATTTGCGATTGGCCAAATCCGCCTCCCCAGGCATTGTTTTATGTACAAATATATGTTTGATCTGTAAAATATGCAAACAGATTCTGCTGACGTATGGTTGAAGAACGGTATTTTGAAGGTTACGAGCCGGGCGCTCGACGTGAAACGACAGGGCGCACCATCACGGAGGCGGATATTGTCCTCCACGCCGGGCAAACCGGTGATTTCTATCCGCATCACATGGACGAGGAGTGGTGTAAGACCCAGCCGTTCGGCCACCGCATGGCGCATGGAACGCTAATCTTCAGCGTCGCGGTAGGCATGACTGCGCAAGTAATGAATCCCCGCGCGATGTCCTATGGTTATGACCGCGTACGGTTTGTGAAGCCCGTTTTTATCGGCGATACGATCCGGGTTGTTGTCACGATAACTGAAAAGCGCGACGATCCGAAACGCCCGGGACACGGCTTCGTTATCGAATCCTGTGAGGTATTAAACCAGCGCAACGAGACTGTACTGGTTTGCGGTCACATCTTGCTGGTTGAACGGCGCTTTAGGCAGCCGGTTTGACGGCGTAATGCCGCCCCGCTTCCGTCGGAAAGCGAACGTAAGCTCCGTCTTTTTGTGTTGTCACGCGCTTGGCGCTTTTGATCTCGGTCACCGCGATCTCACCCGGCCAAGGTGGCGCCAAGCGGCAAGGCGCTCCTTTCTCACTCAGAATTTCGATGCCCGAAATTTGCTTTCCATCCCACGCCGCGCTCACCAGAAAAGCTCCCACGGCGCGCAGCCGGTCGAATTTCGCGGGACCTAAGTTCGTTGTATTGGGGAACAACCGGATCACACCCGCATAGCTCTGCAAAAGGCATTCGTTGACTACTACGGGCAAGGAAAGGTTCTCCGTCCAGATGCCCATGCGCATCATGAAATCGAAATCCGTTGTGTCGCTGTACCGGCCGCCGGTTTGCCGGACGCGATCCTGCGCGACTCCGTTGGGCAGCAGGCAATAGCGAACCTGGCGGCGGAACCAATCGAGATCGAGCGTGCCGAGCCGCGCCCGAATGAGCGGCAGGAACACCAGATCGTTGCCGCCTTCGAGACGAATCGTGTCGGTCGTGCGCTTTGCGATTGCGTGATGCTGCGCTCCCAAATCTAGGCCTACCTGTTCGCCGGGAAAGACAGGCGCGAGCGTTACGGGAATGTTGTAGATCCATTCGGCCGGCGCGTTCTTCACGTCAATCCAGACTTCGCCCTGCGG
>Ga0134125_10002217_pt1 | contig 23188 bp, 25 predicted proteins | sample KB31751_FD_96464 | JGI IMG/M metagenome (GOLD analysis project Ga0134125, IMG submission 96464) | Terrestrial soil microbial communities with excess Nitrogen fertilizer from Kellogg Biological Station, Michigan, USA - KB3-175-1 | ecosystem: Environmental > Terrestrial > Soil > Unclassified ... | reverse complement strand
TGCCTTATCGTCGTTTCCTTCTTTATCGTAGTTTCGACGAACCGGCCTAACAACGTGACGCGGCATTCGACGGGTGCCCTACCCGGTACCGTGAACCGGAGCTTGGTCTTGGGGGCGCCGAGGGCTTCGTTCCATATAAGCTCGAAGTTCCTTTCGGTGACCCTGAGGCTCCTTGCGGATGCTCCGCTGACGGCGACTGCGAGGAGCGCGGCGGCCGTGAGCGCAGCCAGCGTGAGTTTGCTGCGATAGCGCATGGTGACGTTATCCTTATGTCCAGGTTGAACGGCAGCCGGTTCAATCCGGCGTGACGCTCTTTGTCGCACGCCCTGCGTGCCCTTGGACGGCGCATCGGGCGTGCGCGGCTGTGAAGCATCGTGGCCTGAGCGTCCCCTCCTTTCACTCGCCAACGAGAGCCCGCAGCCCCGCGCAGTCGCATCCGGCGAAAACACCGGGGAGCGGGAAACGACGCCTCGTGAGCGAGCGTAGCGCGTCCACAACATGCCGTCAAAGGCCACGCTGGCTGCCGCCGCACGCGACGCCGGCAGACTACAAGTCGCAGGCCCGCATGCCCATACGCGCGCGCATCGCTTCGTGACGGTGCAGCGGCGGGCCGTCCTCGGTCGAGCCGGGCAGCACTCTGCCGGTCTTCCTGAAGTACGCCATCGCTCTGACCTGCAGGCGTTCGAATGCCATCACGCTGTCGTAGTCGCTCTTCCATTCGGCCGGCGGCCGCAGCGCTTCGAGCTTCTTGATCGCGTCCTGGAACGCGGGGTAAACGGCGGACACGATCGCTGTGCGGTTGCCCTGATGACGGGTCGTCGCGGCGGTCGTCAGCGCCCGGCGATGCGTGCAGATCGCGTTTGCCTGCTTCGTGAAGTCGGGCCTCGTCATCGGCCCCGAGCTGCCGCAGCCGACCATCGCGAGCGCGAGCGCAGCCGTCCCGGTTGCGACCAGCTTCCGTTCCATCGTTCCCCCTGTTGCGACGAGTACGTGTTCGCTCTTCGCACTCTAGCCTGTGACGCAGCGCGAGGCGACCGGTCGGTTGGTTGCGTGGGGACCCGGGCACGCTGGCACGCGGGCACTGTTGACGCGCCCGCGCGCGCGAGAGACGATGGGCCCTTCCCGACGAGAGGAGCGCCCGATGGCCCGCAAGATGGCGGACTGCCGCCGCTGGCCGAGCGAGTCGAACTGCTCGCTCGTGATCATCGGCGACGAGGACGAGGTCGTCCGCGCCGCCGCCGAGCACGCCGCCTCCGTGCATGGGCACGAGGACACGCCCGAGATGCGCGAGCAGGTCCGCCAGATGCTCGAGCCGGCCGAGCAGTACCAGGCCGGCCCGCGCGCGCAGGAGCCGCTGCCCGGCTGAGGTTCCAAGACCGCCACCCCGCGCGACGGCCGCTTCGGCGGGCGGCGCGCGGGTAGGCTGGCGTCCCATGGACTACCGCACGCTCGGCCGCACCGGCATGCAGGTCAGTCCGCTGTGCCTCGGAACGATGATGTTCGGCGCCTGGGGCAACGCGGACCACGACGACTCGATCCGCATCATCCACGCCGCGCTCGACGCGGGCGTCAACTTCGTCGACACCGCCGACGTCTACTCGCGCGGCGAGTCGGAGCAGATCGTCGGCAAGGCGCTCGCCGGCGGCCGGCGCGACCAGGTGATCCTGGCGACGAAGGTCCACGGCTCGATGGGCAGGGACCCGAACGAGCGCGGCAACTCGCGCCGCTGGATCGTGCGCGAGGTCGAGGACAGCCTCAGACGGCTCCAGACCGACTGGATCGACCTCTACCAGATCCATCGCCCTGAACCCGAGACCGACGTCGAGGAGACGCTGGCCGCGCTGACCGACCTCCAGCGCGCCGGCAAGATCCGCGCGTTCGGCTCCTCCACCTTCCCGGCCGAGGCGATCGTCGAGGCGCAGTGGACGGCGGAGCGGCGCGCGCTCGGCCGCTTCACGACCGAGCAGCCGCCGTACTCGATGCTCGTGCGCGGGATCGAGCGGGACGTGCTGCCGACCTGCCAGCGCTACGGCATGGGCGTGCTGCCGTGGAGCCCACTCGCAGGCGGTTGGCTGAGCGGGCGCTGGCGGGCGGGGCGCGAGGCGCCCGGGTCGACGCGTGCCGAGCGGATCCCCGCCCGCTACGACCTCTCGCGGCCGGAGAACCAGCGCAAGCTCGACGCGGTCGAGGCGCTCGCGCAGCTCGCCGAGGAGCTGGGCGTGACGCTGATCCGGCTGGCGATCGCGTTCACGCTGCACCACCCGGCGGTGACGGCGCCGATCGTCGGCCCGCGCACGATGGAGCAGCTGGAGAGCCAGCTCGGCGCCGAGGAGCTCGAGCTGAGCGACGAGGTGCTCGACCGCATCGACGCGATCGTCCCGCCGGGGACAAACTTCAGCTTCGCCGACGCCGGCTACATGCCGCCGGCGATCGCGGATCCGGCGCTGCGGCGGGGTCGGCAGACGGCCTGGTCGCTGCGCGGATTCTGAGCGGCGGCGGGCCCGGCTCTTGCAACATATAAATGTGAAGATCCACGGTCTAACATGACCACATAGTTGCTGTTGAGTTGAGAGTGGTTCAGCTCTAGGCTCGTCGAACGATGAGACCCAACTGCTCATATCTGATCAACGTCGTCTTCGACAGCCGGCCCGTCCTCTGGTCGGCTCGACTGCTGCTCGTGTCCGCGGCCTTCGTGCTCGCCGTCGGCGGCGCCTACATCGTGGCATCCACGTTCGTACGGATGCGGAATGGCGAGTGGCTCAAGCGCGCGGGGCCGTTCGAGGTCGCGGAGCCGGCGGCCATGACGCTCGAAGATCAAGTTTACTTCTGGCAGACCACTGCCCGCACGTTTGAAGACGACCTTGAGCGTCTTCGTGGGCGAATCAACGAGACGGTCGAGATAATCGACGAGGACAGTTCCGATGACGATTACGATAGACTCTGACTTCATGAGAACGCGAATGAGCAGAGAGGAGCGGGCTGCAAAGATCGCTGCGGTACTCGAAGCCAACCGCCTCGAACTGGAACGAACCGCCCATCGGCGCCAGCAGCTCGAGCTGGCTCTGCGCATGTCGAACATGGTCGTAGACCGCGCTATGCGTCAAATTCGCAGCCTGCGGTAACGCGCCAGACGTCCACGGCGCTGTCAAGCGCCGTGGACGTCTTGTTACAGCGACGACCCTAGACGGATGAGCCGGCAGTGCCCGGCTGACCCGGGCCCTGGTAGGCCCGAGCCGGAGTTGCCGGAGCCCGAGCCCGATCTGCCCGAGCCTCTGCCCATGTGCGGGCAGTGATGGCCGGCGCGCGGCGCGCCCGGCATGCCGCCGGGCGGCGGCGGCGGCGCCGGCGTCGTCTGCGTCTGCTGCTGCGTCGCGGTCGTGCCGCTCGACCCGCTCGGGGCGGCGGCCGCGCCGGCGATGCCGGCGATCGCGCCGCCGACGGCGAGCACGCCCGCCACCCCGGCGGCCTTGATCCAGTTGCGATTGATCACGCGGTGCGAACCTCCTGACTCGGTGGGCCGGACACGGACCATCGTGCGCCAGCAGCCTGAGTGCAGCCCGAGAGCCGCGTAGGAGGTTCGCAGGAGCCGCTACCGCCGCGCCACCAGCGCCCGCAGCCGCTCCGTCGCGTCCGCCGCCTCCAGCGGCCGCGCGAAGTGGAAGCCCTGCGCGAGCGGGCAGCCGTGCTCGACGAGGAAGCGCCGCTGCGCCTCGCTCGTCACGCCCTCGGCGACGGTCAGCATCCCGAGCGCGGAGCCGAGCTCGATGATCGCTCTCGTCATCGCCGCCGCCTGCGGGTCGTCCGGGATCCCCCTCAGGAACGACTGGTCGATCTTCAGCACCTCGACGGGCACGTCGCGCAGGCGCGACAGCGACGAATGACCCGAGCCGAAGTCGTCGATCGCGAGCCGCACCCCGAGCTCGTGCAGCGCGCGCACGACCGGGTTCGCGCGCTCGGCGTCGAGCATCGCGGCCGACTCGGTGATCTCCAGCGTCAGGCACGACGGCGCGACCCCCTCGGCGGACAGCGCGTCGCGCACCGTCGTCGGGAAGTCGGGCCGGCGCAGCTGGCGCGGCGAGACGTTCACGTGCACGTGCGCGTCGAGGCCCTCCTCGCGCCACTCGCGCAGCTGCGCGCAGACGGCGTGCAGGACCCAGCCGCCGATCGCCTCGATCAGCCCGGCGTCTTCCGCAAGCGGGATGAACTCGTTCGGTCCGACGATGCCGCGCTCGGCGTCCTGCCAGCGCACCAGCGCCTCGAACGCCGCCAGGTCCCCCGTCGCCGGCACGACGAGCGGCTGGTAGTGGACGACGAAGTCGTCGCGCTGCAAGGCGCGCCGCAGCTTCGAGGTCAGCGACAGCCGCGCCAGCGTGTGGCGCGAGTCGCCGCCGTAGGACGCGATCCCGCCGCGGCCGGCGTGCTTGACCTCGTACATCGCGGCGTCGGCGTGGCGCAGCAGCGTGTCGGCGTCGTTCGCGTCGTGCGGGTAGATCGAGATGCCGATCGAGGAGCCGATCTCGAACTCGGCGTCGGCGATCGAGAACGGCTCCAGCAGCGCGGCCTCGACCGACTTGGCGACCGCCTCCGCCGCCAGCCGCGGATCGCTCGCCAGGTCGCTCAGCAGGATCAGGAACTCGTCGCCGCCCTGGCGCGCGAGCAGGTCGGTCGAGCGCACGACGCCGCGCAGGCGCACCGCGATCCGCCGCAGCAGCTCGTCGCCGGCGGCATGCCCGAGCGAGTCGTTGACGGCCTTGAAATCGTCCAGGTCCACGTACAGCAGCGCGACCGCGTGCCCGCTCCGCCGGGCGCGTGCCAATCCCAGAGCGAGGTGCTCGTCCAGCAGCGCCCGGTTCGGGAGCTTGGTCAGGGGGTCGTGGTAGGCGAGGAACGCGATCTGCTCCTGCGCGCGGCGGCGCTCGGTGATGTCGCTGAACGCGGTCACCGCGCCGTACGGGCGCGACTCGCCCTCGCGCACGAGCGGATGGCTCGCGATCGAGGTCCACACCTCGCTGCGGTCGCGGCGCACGATCCTCATCACGACGTCGCGCTGCGGCAGCCCGTCGCGCAGGGCGCGCTGCGAGGGCATCCCGCCGCGCTCGATCGGCGTGCCGTCCTCCTGGAAGGTCTGCAACGGCCACTCGTCGGCGGTGCGGTACAGCAGGTCCTCCTCCGCCAGGCCGAGGATCCGCGTCGCGGCCGCGTTGCACGACAGCACGCGCCCGTCGGCGCCGTAGATCAGCAGGCCCTCCTCCAGGGCGTGCACGACGCCGCGGTTGCGCTCCTCGCTCTCCGCCAGCGCCGCCTCCGCGATCCGCGTCGCGGTGACGTCGGTAATGATGCCCTGGGTGATGTGCGGCGTGCCGTGCTCGTCGCGGATCACGGTGTCGCGCTCCCACACCCATACGACGCGGCCGTCGGCGGCGATCATGCGGTACTCGCAGTCGAACGCCTTCTCCTGCCGGTAGGCGTAGCGCGTCTCGGCGATCACGCGGTCGCGGTCGTCGGGGTGGAAATGCTCCTCCCACACGCCGGTGTTCCCGAGCCAGTGCTCGGGCGGGTGGCCGAGCAGCTGCCCGACCTGCGGCGAGACGTAGCGGAAGGAGCCGAGCTCGTCCCACTCGGCGATGTAGGTGACGGCGGGGATCGTCTCAATCAGCGTGCGGTAGCGGGCCTCCGCCTCCTCCAGCTCGACCGCGGAGGTGACGCGCGCCGTGACGTCGTGCAGCACGCCGATGTAGCGCCGCGCGACGCCGTCGTCGTCGTGGACCGGGGTGAGGAAGACCTCGTTCCAGAAGGGCGAGCCGTCGCGGCGGTAGTTGCGCAGCGTGATCCAGCACTCCTCGCCGGCGCGCAGCGCGGCGGCCATCTCCGCGACCGGCTCGGGGTCGGTCTCCTCGCCCTGCAGGACGCTCAGCGAGCGGCCGACGACGTCCTCGGCGTGGTAGCCGGTGAGCAGCTCGAACGCCTCGTTGACGTAGGAGACGGGCCAGCCGCCGGTGGCCGGGTCGTGGTCGGTGATCACGATGCCGTTGTTGGTTGCGGCGAGCGCGCGCTCGTGCAGGTCGAGCATCGCGGCGCCGCGGCGGTAGCGCAGATGCAGGGCGACCTGGGTGGCGAGGGCGGCGACGTCGGCCATCAGCCTCTCGTCGGGCCGCGCGCCGGGCGCGAGCCGCAGCTCGACGACGCCCTCGCAGGCGCCGCCGGCGACGAGCGGGACGGCGACGTGCGCGCCGTCGGCGACGGTCGCCTGCGCCTCGACGGCGCGGCCGGCGAGGTGGTCGGCGGCAGGCAGCGCGATCCTCGTGGACAGCTCGGCGTCGCCGCGGCTCGCGCGCGGGATCAGCTCGGCGCGGTCGGCGGGCAGCTCCCACGCGACGCCGCCGGCGGCGCCGAACAGCGCGACGAGCACGCCGAGCGCCTCGCAGAGGAGGCCCTCCGGCGGCAGGTCGGCGACGAGGTGGTCGGCGATCGTCTGCTGGGCGAAGAGCAGGCGCTGTGCGGTCGCGGCGGCGGAGCGGTCCTGCGCGCAGGCGTGCTCGCGCAGGATCGTGGCGCGCAGGCGCTCGGGGTCCGGCTCGTGGGCGGTGCAGCCGCCTTCGGCGTGCCCGTGCGCGGCGAGCGGCCCGGCCGCCGGGTCGGTCAGCACGAGCGCGACGCCGGCCTGCTCGCAGGTGCGGCGGACCGCCTCGAGCGCGGTGTCGGCGGGCGGCAGCGCGCAGACGACCGCCTCGGCCTCGCCGCGCGCGAGCATGCCGCTCAGGGCGGCGGGGTCGAGCAGCGCGGTGGCGGCAACGGCGCCCGGCCTGCCGTTGGCCGTGCCGATCGCCTCGACCAGCACGGATGCAGCTTTCGGATCTCGGTGGACGACGAGCGCGCGCAAAGGAGCGGATCCCCGGTCGAGCCGGGCGGATTCACGACGGTATCCCTCTGATCGTCAGATGCTGCGCATTTGTTGAGCGATGCACCGAGATTTGCCACGAAATCCTGTGCAGTAGGCTGCGGATCGACTCGTTTCCGCCGCCTGGAGGCCCCCCTATGACCCGCACGATCGTCGTCGGCTACGACGGCTCCGACCACGGCGACGACGCGCTGGCGCTCGGGCGCCTGCTCGCCGGGATCGCCGCGGGGGAGCTGGTCGTCGCGTGCGCGTATCCGGACGACGCGCTCGGCGAGGGCGCGGCGGCGCACGAGGCGGCGAGCGGGCTGCGGGCGGACGCGGAGGAGAGCTTGGCGCGGGCGCGGGAGTGGCTGGGCGGCGCAGCGGGCGATGTGGAGCTGCGCGCGGTCGCGGGCGCGTCGCCGTCGCAGGTGCTGCACGAGCTCGCGGAGGAGCTGCACGCGGAGGCGATCGTCGTCGGCCCCACGCACCACGGGCGCGCGCTGCGGCTGCTGACCGGGTCGACGCCGGAGGCGGTGCTCAACCACGCGCCGTGCCCGGTCGCGGTCGCGCCCGACGGCTTCCGCGACGCGCACGTGAGCACAGGCGGGCTGCGTCAGGTCGCGGTCGCGTTCGACGGCTCGCCGGAGGCGCGGCACGCGCTGACGATCGCGGCCGGCTACGCACGGCGGGCGGGTGCGCGGCTGCGGCTCGTGACGGCGGTCAACAGCGCGGCGGCCGCCGTCTATCCCCCACCGCCGCTCGACGTCTCCGCCTACGACGAGATCAGCGAGATCGCGCGCGGCCAGGCGCGCGAGCGGCTCGACGAGGCGATCGCGTCGCTCGGCGGCGACGGCGACGGCCTCGCGGTCGAGGGCGCCGTGCTCGACGGCGACATCGTCAGCTCGCTGCTGGAAGACGCGAAGACCGAGGACCTGCTGTTCACCGGCTCGCGAGCGCAGGGCCCGTTCCGCCGCGTGCTCGTCGGCTCGGTGTCCACGCACCTGCTGCGCGACGCGCCGTGCCCGGTCGTGATCGTGCCGCGGGGCGAGCCGGCGTGAGGAGTGGGCGGGTCTGAGGGAAGGTCGCGGGTCGATCCGCCCCGCAGGGTAGGGTCGGTTACGTGTCCGTCACCGTTGAAGCGATCCCTGCGATGAGCGCCGTCGGTGAGCTGCTGGGATTGAACGACGGGCTCGTGGGGCCGTCGACCGGCTACATGGTCGGCGCGCGCGGGGACTGGCCGCGGCTGGTGGCGGCGGCGGAGAGCTGCTCGCTGGACGTCGTGGAGCTGTCGGCGATGTCCGCGTACGAGCTGCCCGGGCTGCTGCGCTTCCTCGGCGACGCGGGCGAGCTGCCGTTCAGGCACGTCTCGGTGCACGGTCCGTCCAAGGGCTGGGAGGGCACGCCGGCCGCGCTGGCGACCGCGCTGGCCGCGATCCCGGCGCAGGTCGACGGGATCGTGCTGCACCCGGAGACGCTCGGCGACGCCGCCGTGTTCGCCGACCTCGGCGCGCGGCTGCGGCTGGAGAACATGGACACGCGCAAGGACGACGCGCGCACCGTCGCCGAGCTGGAGCGCTTCTTCGCGCTGCTGCCCGGCGCGCGCTTCTGCTTCGATGTCGCCCACGCGCAGCTGCACGACCCGTCGATGCGCCTCGCGCACGAGCTGCTCGACGCCTTCGCCGACCGTCTCGCCGAGGTCCACGTCTCCTCGATCGAGCCCGACGGCGAGCACGTCCCGCTGCGGGCCGCCGACGCCGAGACGTTCCTGCCCGTGCTCGCGCGCTGCGCCGGCGTGCCGTGGGTGCTCGAGGCACCGGCCGGCTGAGCCGCCGGCGGCGCGGCCGGTCCGGGGGAGCGGCACGCCGACCGTCGCTGTGGCGCCCTGCGCAAGCGAGATGGTTTCGCCCGACACTGTAGTCCACGCTATCCCGGATCTGTAGCGTAGAGAAGACCGAATCTGTAGCGTAAGCGTGCACGAAATGGTAGCGTCCAAAGGATGGAAGCTCCCACGGCGTACGCACATCGCATCCTGGACGACGAGCTCGACGAGTTGATCGAGGCGCTGCCGGCCATCGCCCTGGAGGGAGCAAAGGGCGTCGGGAAGACCGCAACCGCGTCGCAGCGCGCGCGGACGATCCACCGGCTCGACGACGAGCGCGAGCGTGCCGTCGCAATAGCCGATCTCGCCCGCCTGCTGGCCGCCCCCATGCCGGTGCTGGTCGACGAGTGGCAGTACGTTCCTCCTGTGTGGGACACGGTGCGCCGCGCGGTCGACGACGGCGCGGCGGCGGGCAGCTTCCTCCTCACCGGATCGGCTTCCCCGCGCGACTCCGGCACGCATTCCGGCGGAGGTCGGATCGTGAGCCTGCGGATGCGCCCGCTGTCGCTGGCCGAGCGGTTCCCCGTGACCGCGACCGTGAGCCTTGGGGCGTTCCTGAGCGGAGCACGCCCGGAGGTCGACGGTCGCACCGACGCCGTCCTCGCCGATTACACGGACGAGATCCTGCGTTCGGGCTTCCCCGGCATCCGTGGCCTGCGCGATCGCCCGCTGCGCCTCCAGCTCGACGGCTACCTCGCTCGGATCGTCGACCGCGACTTTCCCGAGCTGGGCCACCCGGTGCGGAACCCATCGGGCCTGAGACGCTGGATGACGGCGTACGCCGCCGCGACAGCCACTGCGACGTCGTTCGAGAAGGTCCGCGACGCCGCCGCGGGCGGCGACGACGCCAAGCCGGCGCGTTCGACCGTGCAGCCCTACCGCGATGTGCTCGAGCGACTCTTCATCCTCGACGAGGTGCCGGGCTGGAAGCCGTCGCGCAATCACATCGCCGAGCTTGCGCTGCCGCCCAAGCATCACCTTGCAGACCCGGCGCTCGCGGCACGGCTGCTCGGCGCCACGAAGGACGCATTGCTGAAGGGCGAGGCCCCGGGTCCGGTCATGCCGCGCGACGGGACCCTCCTCGGCGCGCTGTTCGAGTCGCTCGTGACGCTGTCCGTGCGCACCTACGCACAGGCGACAGAGGCGAGCGTGGGTCACCTCCGCACCCATCGCGGAGCCCGTGAGGTCGACCTCATCGTCGAACGTGGTGACGGACGCGTCGTGGCGTTCGAGGTGAAGCTGACGGCCGCGCCCAACGACGACGATGTGCGGCATCTGACGTGGCTCGGAGACCGACTTGGCGAGGATCTGCTCGACGCCGCCGTGATCACCAGCGGATCCGACGCATATCGGCGACCGGACGGCATCGCCGTCGTTCCGGCCGCCCTGCTCGGGCCGTGATCGGGCGCCCGGCCGCTACTCCGGCACAACGTCGAAGCGCCGGCGGCCCTTGTAGCGGTAGACGTGGAAGTCGCTGTCGAGCGTGAAGACGCGCAGGATCTCGCGCTCCTCCGCAAGCGCGACCAACGTGGCGTCGGCGAGGTCCATCGGGCGGTCGGCATACGCCTCCATCAGGCGCGCTGCGCGGGCGATCCCGGCCTCTGAGGGCGCCGTCACCACGAGCTGCTCGCGCAGCAGCCATTGCCATAGCGCGCGCTGACCGGGCGATCCTGCGGCGCGTTCCAGCAGGTACATCGCCTCGGTGAACGCGGGCCACGTGGTGAGCAGCGGCAGGCGCAGCCGATCGAGCGTGTCGCGACAGCGCGTGTGGTCGGGATCGTCGGCGTCGATGAGCGCGATCAGCGGACCGGCGTCCGTGAGCGTCAACGCTTCGCCTGCCGCTCCGCGAGCAGCTCGGCGAACGCGGCGCCGCTGTCGCGTGCGCGACCGCGCCCTCCGCCGCGAACGACGCCGATCAGGTCGGCAAGCCGCTCGCTGTTGCGCTGTGCGAGCGTTCGTTCGGCACGTTCAGCCGCCGCCTGGCGCAGGAACTCGGAGACCGACGTTCCCTCGGCCTCCGCCGCGAGGCGGACCTGCTCGTCGAGCCGGGGTTCGAGCCGGAGGCTGCGCATGAGATCACTGTATCACTCCGAATCTCGACCGTGATACGGCATTTGGGACCGGCCGGCCGCGGGCGCGGCCGCGCGCGTTCTGCCCTGTCCGACTGCAGTTGCTCACGCGCATCGCGCCGCGCCCGACTAGCATCGCCGCGCATGCCGCCCGCCGTCTCGCCGCTCGAGCGCCTCGAAGCCAAGTCCGGACGTCCGTTTCCGACGCTCGTCGCCGCGCGCGAGCGCACCGCTCAGCGCCTGGCCGAGCGCGGCGCCCTGCTCGACGGCCTCGCGATCGAGCGCAATGCCACCGTCGCGCTGATGGGCTCGTGGGGGCGGCGCGAGGTCACCGCCGGCTCCGACGACGACTACGTCGTGCTCGTGCGCGGCCCCTCGCCCGCGAGCGACTGGGGCGCTGAGCGCGACACCGCCGCCCGCATCGCCGAGCGCTTGGCGCGCGACCCCGGCGGCTTCGGTGCGCCCGGACGGCAGGGGATCTTCGCCGAGGTCGTGTACTCCGGCGACCTGATGCGCGTCGGTCTCGATGACGACACGAACACCAACCTCACGCGCCGCATGCTGCTCGTGCTCGAGTCGGTCGCGGCTTGCCACGCCGACGTGCTCGACGGCGTCCGCCTCGACGTGATTTACGACTACGTCAGCGACGCGCTGCGCGACCATCGTCCGCCGCGCTTCCTGCTCAATGACCTCGTGCGCTACTGGCGCACGATCGGGGTCGACTTCGTCGCCAAGGATCGCGAGCGCGCCGGGGCCGGCTGGGGGCTGCGCAACGCGAAGCTGCGCACGTCGCGCAAGCTGCTGTTCGCCAGCGGCCTGCTGCCCGTGCTGCGCTGCCACGAACTGCGCGCCGAGGCGATCGCGCCGTTTCTCGCCGCGCAGTTCGCGATGCCGCCAACGGATCGCGTCGCCGACGCGTTCCTGCGCTACGGCGCCGAAGCGCAAGGCGCCGAGGCGCTCGCCGCCTACGACGCGTTCGTCGCGCTGCTCGACGACGAGACCATGCGCGCCGAGCTGGGCGCGCTTGACTCGCGCGCCGCCGCCTACGCGTCCGCGTGCTGGCGCGAGGTTGCCGAGCTCGGCGCGACGATCGAAGCGCACCTGCTCGCGCTGCTGTTCGAGACTGAGCTCGGCCCGATCACGCAGCGCTACGCGGTCTTCTGATCCCCGCGGCCAGACGCTGCCAGAACGCGGAAGAGGGGCCGGCGCTCCCTGCGGGCCGCCGGCCCCTCTCCACTCCCGCGCACACCCCCTCCTGCTCTGTGCGCGCGGCTTTGCGTCGCGTCAGGCCCCCGGGGTGGGGGTGGGCGCCGTGGAAGGCGCCCACCCCCGGTGTCCCCCACGGACGGGGCCCGCTTCGCGGGTCAGTGCTTCTTCTTCTTTTTCACCTTGGTCTTCGGCAGGTGAATCGTGGCCTTCGGGTTGGTCGACCTCGCCGTCAGCGATCCTCTCTTGAGCGCCGACTTCGCAGCCGAGGTGAGCTTGAGCTTCACGCTCCCCGAGCCAGCCGCGGCGACGTTGTACGACGCCGTGGCGACGGTGATCGTCTTCTTGACGAGCTTCGTCTTCTTGCCGTGCTTCACGCGGACCTTGATGACCGCCTTAAACGTCAGCTTCCCGGTGCAGGCCGGTCCGCCGGCGATCTCCGTGCAGGTCAGTCTCACCAGCAGGGTCTTGCTGCTGAAGCCGGCGAAGCCGATGACGGGTCTCGGACACTTCGACAGGTCCTGCGGGCACTGGAGGACCACCGGGATCTTCGAGAACGTGGCCGTGACGGTCGTGTCGCCACTGAGCGTCACGCCACACGTCCCCGTGCCCGAGCAACCACCGCCGGACCAACTGGCAAACGTCGAGCCCGCGTCGGCCGCAGCCGTCAGGGTGACGCTCGTTCCGTCGTTGAACAGCGCGCTGCAGGTCGCCCCGCAGGTGATGCCACCCGGCGAGCTCGTCACCGTTCCGGTGCCGTCGCCGCCCTTGGACACGGTCAGCGTGCGCGTGATTATTCTGGTCGGCGCTCTGAACGTCACCGTCACACCCCGGTCCGCCGTCATGCTGACCGTGCACGTTGCGTTCCCAGCACCCACACTGTCACATCCGGTCCAGCCGCTGATCGTGTCGCTCCCATCGGGAGTGGCAGTGAGCGTGACGCTCGTGCCATCGTCGAACAGCGCGCTGCAGGTCGCCCCGCAGTCGATCCCGGCGGGCGAGCTTGTCACTCCGCCGGTGCCGTCACCGCTCTTCGAGACGGTCAGTGTGTGCTGCGGCACCGCATTGGTTTCGAACGTCGCCGTGATGTTCTTCGCGGCGTCCATCGGCACGTCGCAGACCGGCGCGCTCGGGTCCGCGCACGCGGTGGCGTCGACCCCAGACCAGCCGGCGAATCTCATGCCGCTGTCCGGCGTGGCGGTGAGCTCGACCTGCGGGTCCCCGTCGATGTAGTCGCCAGTGCACGGCCCACCGTTGCTCCCACAACCCAGGATCGCGCCGTGGTCCGCATCGACGTTGCCGGTACCCGACCCGTCGACTGTCACCGTCAGCGAGTCGATCACCGGCGGGACGTGCGCCCAGATGTCGACGGTGTTGGTGTCCTGGTTCTCGACGTAGATCTGATCAGGCCCATTGACGGCGAGGCCATGGAGCCCAGAGCCCGAGATGGACGAACCGAACGGCGCGCTCGGATCCGGCGTGCCAGTTCTGTCGTACACCGCGATGCTGTCGCCATGGTCGACATAGATGTCGCCGTTCGTCTGGTCGACCTCGAGGTCCATCGCACCGATCGGGTCAATGGTGGCAGTAGCGGGGTCGGCAAACGGCGGATCACTGACTCCCCGCGCGAACTTCACAGTCGGGTTCGAAGAAGGGATGGGAGCGCCGTACAAGTTTCCATCTGAGTCGAACGCGAGATGGACCGGACCCTCATTCCCAGAGTCGACCGGAGCGCCGTTCAGACCTATCGGGGTGTCTCCCACCGACGTGCCGTCCGCAGGCGAGAGCCGGAACATCCCCCGCCGCCGGTCTCCGACCCACACGTCGCCGGTGAGCGGGTCGACGCCGATACCGCCGAAGCGGCTGGGCGCGGGAAACGGCGAGTTCACCTGCCACAGGAAGGACCCGTCGCTTCTGAACGCGGTGACGATCGGCGGATTGGCTCCCGAGTGCTCTCCGACGATGTAGACGTTGCCCTGCGTCCCGGCGCTCGAGTTGTCAACGGCGATGTCGTCGCTGAAGTTGTCGAACCCGAACGTTCCGCCAGGGGTCGATGGACCTGTCAGCTGACTGAGATACTTGCCGTATCTGTTGAAGATGTCGACGGCGTCGCCCGCCGAGTCGATCACGTAGATGTTGCCGGTGCTCTCGTCCACCGCCGCGTGCTCCGGCGCCATCGAGCCGGCTGGCGTGCGCGAGCCGTCGAACGACGTCACCTCCGTGAACGCCGCCAACGCCGGCGTCGTGAACGCCAACGCGCCAAGCAGCGCCAGCGCTGCGACAAGCGCTGCGCGCGCGCGCAGGCCACGTATGCCGCCACCGGCGGCCGCGGACGCCTTGGTGTGCGCCGCGGAGCGAACCCACATCAATGCGCGGGTCAAATCGCGTCTCACTGCCTCTCCTCTCGCCTGCGGCCCCGCCTACGACGAGGCCGTATGTCCAACAGACCCACCACGGGGTCGCGACGGCGCACCGTCGCTGTCGACGGAACTATAAACGGGTCTATTTGCGAACGCAATACCGGTGCTTCATGGCCCCGGGGCCTGGTGCCAACCGCAGCGTCGCGCAAGCCCTGTCGCAGCTTCACCGGCACGCGCGCAGAACCGTGACGCTGACGGCCGGAAGCGAAGCGCTGACGGTCAACAGGATCTCCGTGAGAGCGGGGAACTACTTCGCGATAACGGACCCGAACAGGTGCGTCGGCGCCAGACTCGAAGCGAGAAGGACGTGCGTGTTCCGCGTCCTCTTCTCGGCGCCCGGGGAGAGAGGCAGAGAACTCAGCGACACGGTGCTCGTGGAAACGACGGCCAGAAACCTGGAAGACTCGGTCACCGCCAGACCTGATCGCACCTCGCAGGCACTCGCATCCATCGGAGGGCCGCCCGTGGCGGCCGTCCGCAGGCGCCGCGATCAGCCACACCCATGCCGCGCGAGCGGGAGCCTCGCGGTCACGACGCTCCCGTTGTGCGCGGCCAGCGTCGCCGAGGCCCGTTCCCGCCCGGCCTTCGCCGAACACAGCTCACGCCCCAGGCCGGCGACGCCCCGCGCACCCGTGTTGAAGCGCAGCACGACGCGCGACACGGGCACGTCGGGCACAGCTGGGAAGCTCGCCCCCAGATGCCTCCCGCCGGGTATCGAGACGCGCCCGGCGAGATCGACGGTCGCCGCCATGCAGCCGGTCAAGTCCGCTGCACGGCGGTCGATCATCTGGCCGTGAGCCTCGTCAACGCGCTCCTGACGGCCGCGCTCGCCACCTGTCTGCTGGCGCTGATCGCGCTGCGCCAAGGCGCAGCCCGCGCACGGCGCGACCTCCACAAGCTGCGCGCCTCCACCAGCGAGCTGCGCCACCTCGCCGACCACGACCCGCTCACCGGGCTCCCCAACCGCCGCCGCTTCGAGCAGGAGCTCGCGCGGCAGCTCGCGCACGTGCGCCGCTACGGACCGGAGGGCGCGCTGCTCGTGCTCGACCTCGACTGCTTCAAGCCCGTCAACGACAGCCTCGGCCACGCCGCCGGCGACCGCCTGCTCACGCGCGTGGCCGCTGTCCTGCGCGAGCGGCTGCGCGCGACCGACCTGATCGCCCGCCTCGGCGGCGACGAGTTCGCCGTGCTGCTGCCGCGCGTCGACCGCGCCGGCGCGACGGTCGTCGCCCGCAGCCTCGTCGAGACCGTGCGCGGCGCGGTTCCGGCCGCCGCCGCGGGCGCCGTCACGATCAGCGTGGGCGTGCTCGCGTTCGGCGGCGACGCGCCCGCGTCGACGCCGGAAAGCGCGCTGGCCGCCGCCGACCTCGCGATGTACGACGCGAAGGCCGCCGGTGGCGACGGCTTCGCCTTCTACGCCGAGCCGCGCGTCACGGCGGCCACGGCGGCGCCGTCAGCCGCGGCGCCCGCAGCGCCGGCTCATCTGCCGGGGGTCGCGGTCACGTAGACGGCGACGGCGTGCTTCTGCGCCGCGGTCAGCCTGCGGCGGAACGAGGGCATGTCTTCGTTGATCCCTCTCGTGATGCGCGCGATCACGAGCCGCTGACTCGGCTTGACGCGGTTGAAGTCCATGCCGAGCGAAGCCTGTTCGGGCCTGTTCGTCGGCTGCTTCCCCGCGATCCCGTGACAGCCCGCACAGTTGGCGGCGAAGATCTGCCGGCCCTCCGCCAGTGCGCTCGCTTCGCTGCTGCTCGTGTCCGTCACTCTGCTGCCGGCGACGTTCGCCACGTACGCAGCGACCTCTTCGATCTGCGCGGGCGTCATTTCCTGGTCGAAGCTCGGCATGTCGTAGCCGCCTATGTGGATCCGTTCGAGGACGTACTCCTGTCTCGGCTTGACTTCGTCGAGGTTGGGGATCGGCGACTCGATGAACGTCGGGTGCGCGACGTGGCCCTCGATCGTGTGGCAACTCGCGCAGTGCGCGCCGAACAGGCCGCGTCCGGCGGCGACCTGCCGCGCGACGAGCGCCGCGTGCGCGCGGGCGCGCGCCGCGGCGCGCTGCTCCTGCTCGCGCTGCCTCCTCGCGGCGTCGCTGCCGCAGCCGGCCGCGATCAGCGCGAGCCCCAGCATCAGCAGCAGCGCGCATGCGGTTGCCCGTCTCACCGGTCCCTCCCCCTCGGTCGCGATCCCCGTCGCTCCGCCGGCCGCACCTCCCCCGGCCCGCCCGGCAGCGCGAGCCTACCAAGTTCGCGCCCGCCGCAGGCGACGTACCCGGGCGCCCCGGGGTCAGCGCGCGCGGCGGCCGCGCATCCCCAGCCACAGCCACAGCGGGTAGGTCGCGAAGATCGCGGCGGCGAGCTTGTGCGTGCGCGGACCGGCCTTCGCGGCGTCGAATCTCGTCACCCCGGAGTTGATCATCCAGTCGCGCCCCGACCGCGCGCGACACGCCCGCCAGAGCGGCTTCGTCCACTCGCGATCGAGGTACAGGCCGACGCTGACGGCGTAGAAGAAGGCCATGGTCTGCGCGGCCACCTTCAGGTCGTTGCCAGGCGTGCGCTCATCCGGCGGCGTCGTGGCCGCATACGTGCGTCCGCCGGCGTACAGCAGGGCGGGGTCGATCAGGAAGGACACGGGACCTCCTCCTTCTCCTCGCGCGGGGTCGTGGGCACCGGACGCCCCAGCAACCCGAACGCGAGGCGGGTGGCGAGCGCCATGATCGTGAGCTGGGGATTGACGCCGAGCGAGCTGGGGACGACGGAGCCGTCGGCGACATGGACGCCCTGGACACCGTGCAGCCGCAGGTCGCCGTCGACGACGCCGTGCGCGGCGCGCGCGTCGGCGCGCGCGGTCCCGAGCGGGTGGAACGCCATCAGCTTGAGGTCGCGCGCCCGCGCCCGCTCCGGCGCGACGCCCTGCGGCAGCGGCAGGTAGACGTCGCGCGCGCCGGCCGCGCGGAACAGCTCCTCCATCCTTCGCAGGCCGGCGCGGAAGCGCGCGACGTCCGGCTCGCCCAGCTCGTAGCGGATCAGCGGACGGCCGCCGAGCGAGCGCACGGTCCCGCGCGAGCTGTCGCTGACCATCAGGCCGAACTGCGCGAGTCTGCGGTACTCGGCCATCGCCTCGGCGTGGCGGCGGCCGGAGAGCGGCAGCGCCATCGCGACGTAGGACGGCGGCCCGGCGACGCCCTCGAACATGATCCCCTCGGCCGCGAACTCGTCGATGTAGAAGCTCTGCGGGACGCCCTTCGCCATGTCGACGACCTCGTCCATCAGCGCGAACGCACCGGTCGCGGGATGCAGCGCGAGGTTGCGGCCGAGCTGACCCGACGCGCGGCCGAGCCCGCTGCGCGCGAGCAACAGCGGCGTATGGATCGTGCCCGCCGCGACGACCACGTCCGGCGCCTCGACGCGCAGCCGCCCGCCGCTCGCGAGCCGCGCCTCGACCCCGCGCGCGCGCCCGCGCTCGACGAGCACGTGGCGCACGTCGGCGCCGGTCACGACCTGTGCGCCGGCCGCCTCGGCGCGCGGCACGTAGGTGATGCCGACGTGCTGCTTGGCCGACGTCGGGCAGCCGAACGCGCACACGCCCGAGCCGACGCAGCCTCTCGCGTTGCGTCTGAGGAAGCCGTGCGACCAGCCGAGCGCCTGCGCCCCGCGCTGCGCGACGGCGGCGTTGCGACCGGCCAGCTCGGGCGTCACCTCGGCGATCGAGAGCGCCTGTTCGACGCGTGCGAAGCAGGGGTCGAGCGTCGCCGCGTCCGCGAGCGCGTCGAGGCCGAACTCGTCGCGCCAGCGCGCCAGGACGTGCGCCGGGGTACGGAAGCAGGTGCCCGAGTTCACGAGGGTGGTGCCGCCGATCCCGCGGCCGAGCGGCAGCACGATCGGCGGCATGCCGAGCGTCGTCGTCTGACCGCCGTCGCGGTAGAGGCGCGAGAGCATCTCGAGCGGGCGCGCGCTGAAGCGGTCGGCGTCGTGGCGCGGCCCCTGCTCCAGCACGACGACCGACGCGCCGCCCTCCGCCAGCTCGGCCGCGACGACGGCACCGCCCGCGCCGGCGCCGATCACGCAGACGTCGGCTCTGATGGTGCGAGCCCCGCCCGCCCGGCGAAGACGCCCGCTCACGGCCGCCCTTCCGTGCGCCGCAGCTCGCGGCCGCGTGCGGCGACGGCGTCCGCGTCCCAGCCGAGCGCGACCGCGTGCGCCGGCTCGTCGTAGTGGCCCATCGCGAGCAGCCCGTTCGCGAGCTGCTCCAGCGTGTGGGCACGGCCGAGCGCGCGGCGGCCGAGCGGCCGGCGCTCGAGCGCGATCAGCATCCGCATGCCCGCGCGCTGCGGCTGCGGCGCCGCGGCGAGGAAGGCGTCGATCGCCTCGCGGGCGAGCGCGCTCACGCTGGCTCCCCCATCATCGCCCGTTCCTGCGCCAGCGCCAGTTCCGCCACGGCCGTCGCGGCCGCGTCGCCGTCGCCCGTGCGGATCGCATCCGCAGCGCGCCGGTACGTCGGGGCCCAGGCGTCGCGGTGCGCGACGATCCCGCCGAACGCGCCGATGCGCGGCAGGTACAGCTCGCGCACCGAGTTCACGATCAGCTGGAAGACGATGTTGCCGGCCGCCTCGACGACCGCCGCCATGAAGTGCCAGTCGGCCAGCAGCGCGGAGTGGTCGTCGGCGGCGATCGCGATCGCGTCCGCGAGCTGCTCGATCGCCGCCGCCTGCTCGTCGCTGCGCCGCGCCCCGGCGAGCCGCGCGGCCTCGCTCAGCAGCAGCCGGCGCGCCTCGAACAGCGAGGCGACGACGTCACGGTCGACGCTCGTCAGCAGCGCGAGCGCGTCGAGCCCGCCCGACTGGCGCCAGTCGCGCACGCGCATCGCGTCGCCGTGGCGCACCTCGACGAGCCGCAGCTGCTCCAGGCGCTTGACCGCCTCGCGCACCGTCGCGACGTTCACCTGCAGGTCGGCCGCCAGCGCCCGCTGCGTGGGCAGCCGCTCCCCCGGCGCGTAGCGCCCGCTCAGGATCGCCTCGCACAACCGCCCGAACACCTGGTCCGGCACCGACGTCCGCGCCAGCGGCGCCTCGCTCGCATGCTCATCGCGCATGCGAGCCAGTGTACCGGTGTTCGGAACAATCTGCATGCTAATAATCGAATATGCGGATATTCGATCGACGGCCCGGATTCGATCGTCCGACCGGATCCCTTGCAGTATGATGAGCGCGTTCATACCCGCGGAGGCGATGATGGCCCGTCGAACGATCAACCTGCCGGACAGCGTCGAGACGATCGCCCGCGAAGCCGCGCAGAGTGGCGAGTCGTTCTCGGCGACGGTTTCGCGACTCATCGTGCAGGCCGCGCGAGGCGAGCGCGGCCCCAAGCCGCCGCGCTACGCCGCTTCGGGCGAGGGACCGCCTGACCTCGGCCGCGAGGCCGAGCGCTACCTGCGCAACCCGGTTTCGGCGCGCTGAAGGTCGTCGCGGACACGGGGCCGCTGCTGGCGACCCTCAACCGGCGCGACGACGCGCATGCGCTCGCCCTCGTGCTCGTCACGCAGCTCGGCCGCGATCTCGTCGTTCCCGAGCCGGTGATCGTCGAGGTCGACCACCTTGCCCGCTCACGTGTCGGAGCGCACAGCGCGCGGCTCTTCCTGGCCGCGCTCGACGCCGGCGAGCACGAGGTCGGCTACCTCTCTCCCGGCCTACTGCGCCGCTCGATCGAGATCGACCGCCGCTACGGTGATCTCAACCTCGGCCTCGCCGACGCGTCGGTCATGGCGCTCGCCGACCAGCGCGAGCTTCCGATCCTCACGTTCGACTTCGCCCACTTCCGCGCGACCCGTCCGCCGCGCGGCCACTGGCGGCTCGTGGTCGACGAGGCGCGATTCGCCGCATCGACCACGCAACGGCGCTGAGCGCTACTCCGCTTCCGCCGCCGCCACCCGCGCCCGCGACGGCGCGACGCGCAGGACGCGGGCGACGCCGCTCGGGAGCCACCAGTTCGCGCGGTCGAACAGCGCGACGACGGCCGGCACGAGCAGGGCGCGGATGATCGTCGCGTCGAGCAGGATCCCGGCGGCGAGGCCGGTCGCCATCACCTTCACCTGCGTCCCCGGGCTCGAGGCGAGCGAGGTGAACGCGAGGAACAGGATCAGCGCCGCACTCGTCACGAGCCGGCCGGTGCGGCCGATGCCGCGCACGACCGACTCGTTCGTGTTCCCCGTCTTGTCGTACTCCTCGCGCATGCGGGAGAGGATGAAGACCTCGTAGTCCATCGAGAGGCCGAACAGGAACGCGAACACCATCAGCGGAATCCACGAGTCGATCGCGCCCGTCGCCGGGATCCCCCAGATCGCGTTCGAGCCGTAGCCCTCCTGCCACATGAGCACGAGCACGCCCCACGCCGCGGCGACGCTCAGGATGTTCAGCACGACCGCCTTGATCGGCAGCAGCACCGAGCGGAACGCGCGCGCGAGCAGCAGGAACGTCACGATCCCGACGAGCGCCAGCATCAACGGGAAGTTGCCGTACACGGCGTCGATGAAGTCCCTGTTCTGCGACGGCTGGCCGCCGACACGCACGTCGTCGCCCTGGGAATGGGCGACCGAGCGGACCGTTCCCACGAGATCGCGGCTCGCCTGCGTCGAGCCGTTCGCCGTCGGGAACGCGAGCACGACCGCGCTGCCGTGCTGGCGCCATGCCACGTCGGCCGGCGCCACCGCGCCGTGAATCCCGTCGATCCGCCCGAGCGCGGCCGCGACCGCCTCGGGCGCGGCGCCGCCGCGCACGAGCACCTCGTCCGGCAGCAGCGCGCCGCCGCCGATGCCGGCCTTCTCCAGCGCGACGAGGCCGGCCTTCGCGTCGCCCGCCTTCGCGACCGTGTTGACGTCGGAGATCCCCGGATGCATCTTCGTCGCGGCGACGACGAGCACCGCGAGGATCACCAGCGCGGTCCCGGCCGCCAGCGCGCGATGGCGCACGACGCCGCCGGCCCAGCGCGTCCAGAACGGCGACGCCTGGTCGTCGGTGCGGATGTGCGGCCAGTCGAGCCGCCTGCCGAGCGAGTGGAGCACGACCGGGAGCAGCGTCAACGCCACGGCGACGCTCATGATCGGGATCAGCATCCCGCCGTAGCCCATCGAGCGCAGGAACGGCAGCGGCAGCGCGATCAGCGCCAGCAGGCCGATCGCCACGGTCGTGCCGGAGAACAGCACGGCGCGGCCGGCCGTCTCCATCGCGCGCACGATCGCCTCGTCGCCCTCGCGCCCGTGCGCGCGCTCCTCGCGCCAGCGCATGCAGATCAGCAGCGAGAAGTCGATCGCGACGCCAAGGCCCACGAGCGCGATCAGGAACTGCACGATCGGCGTCACGCCGCTGATTCTCGTGAGCCCGTAGACCGCCAGGAACGAGGTCATGATCGCCGGGATCGCCATCATGATCGGCACGAACGCGAGCAGCGAGCCGAACACGAAGCCGAGCACGATGAGCGCGCCGACCCCACCGAGCAACGCCTCGACGAGCACGCCCGGGCCGTTCGAGTTGCCGCTCTGCGCCTGCAGCGCGTCATAGCCGGTGAGGTGCACGGGCGCCCCGGCGACCGTCATGCCGCCGAGCGCCGCGCGCGCCGCTCTCTCCGCCTTCGGGTTGTCGCCGAACGGCTGGTCCGGGTCGGGCACCGGGAACGCGAGCGCGAACGCGGTCCGTCCGTCTCTGGAGACGAACGCCGAGCTGCCGGTCGAGCCGTAGCCGGTCACACGCGCGCCCGGGAGCGCCGCGCGCAGCTTGTCCTCCACGCTGCGGAGCTGGGCGCGAACCGCGGGCTGGGAGGCGTTCGTGCCAGCCGGAAGCTGCACGACCGGCAGCAGCGGCGTAGCGTTGCCGCCGGTGCCGTGGTAGAGCCGCTGGATCGCGACGTTCGTGTCCCAGCCCTCGCGGCCGGGCACGGAGAACTTCTGGTTCATCGCTCTCGTCGCAGGGCCGGCGGTGGCGATCCCGACGATCGTGAGCAGAACCCAAACAGCGACGACGAGCTTGCGGTGGGCGAGGACCCAGCGGGTGAGAGCGGTCATGGACTCGTTTGTACCACAAACGACTCGCGGCACGTAGAATTTGCGTTACGCATGAACATGGTAGACGGAGACAGGCCGCCGCCCCAGCTCGCCCAGTACCCGGGCTTCCTGCTCAACTGGGTCGCGGCCCGCGCGCGCATGCGGTTCGCGGCGGCGCTCGCCGAGCAGGACCTCCACCTGCGCGAGTTCGCCGCGCTGACGATCGTCGCGACCCGTCCCGGCCTGACGCAGCAGGACCTCGCCGCCGCCTCCGAGATCGACGCCTCGACGCTCGTCGCCACGCTCGACGCGCTCGAGCGCCGCGGCCTCGCCGAGCGGCGCGTGCTGCCGGAGGACCGTCGCAAGCGCGCGATTTACCTCACCACCGAGGGCGAGGCGGCGCTCAGACGCGGCCGCGCGCTCGCGATGCGGATCGGGAACGAGCTGTTCGGCACGCTCACCGCCGCTGAGCGCAGACAGTTCGAGCTGCTGCTGCGCAAGCTCGCCGGCGTCGGCTAACGGCCCGGGGGAGCGTGGTGACGCAGGCGCCGCTCGAGCTCGGCCAGCTCGCGGCCGAAGTCGTCGATCGCTGCGCGCAGCGGGCGGGGAGCGCCGCCGGCCGTGTCGCGCGCGGCGGCGCGCTCGCGCAGGGCGCGGATCACTTGGCGCACGCGCGCGGCGCGCTGCTCGAGGCGGTCGCGCT
>Ga0134125_10002216_pt1 | contig 23192 bp, 24 predicted proteins | sample KB31751_FD_96464 | JGI IMG/M metagenome (GOLD analysis project Ga0134125, IMG submission 96464) | Terrestrial soil microbial communities with excess Nitrogen fertilizer from Kellogg Biological Station, Michigan, USA - KB3-175-1 | ecosystem: Environmental > Terrestrial > Soil > Unclassified ... | reverse complement strand
CTTCAACGGGATCGCGATGGGGATGTTCGCCTCGCCCAACCGGGCGGCGGTGATGAACAGCCTGCCGGCGGGCGACCGCGGCGCCGGCGGCGGGATGAACCAGACGTTCCAGAACTCGGCCCAGGTGATCTCGCTGGGGATCTTCTTCACCCTGCTGATCGTCGGACTCTCCTCGAGCCTGCCGCACACGCTGGCGAGTGGACTCGAAGCGCACGGCGTCGCCGCCTCGAAAGCGCACGAAGTGGGGCAGACGCCGCCGATCTCGGTCCTCTTCGCCGCCTTCCTCGGCTTCAACCCGATCGAACACCTGCTCGGGAGCCAGGCCCTGCACTCGCTGCCGCAGCACTCGCAGGCGGTGCTCACCGGCCACGGCTTCTTCCCGCATCTGATCTCCGGGCCGTTCAGCACCGGGCTCGACACCGCCTTCGCCTTTGCGATCGTCGCCTGCCTGATCGCCGCCGGCGCCTCGTTGATGCGAGGCGGCCGCTACACCCACACCGAGCCGAGCGAGGCCCAGCGGCCCGTCGCGGCTCCATCGATCCCGAAGCTGGAGGAGAGCCATGCGCGTTAGTTGGCACGGTCAGTCGGCGTTCACCCTGGACGGCGACGCCGCGACCGTCTTCATCGATCCGTGGGGGGACATGTCGGCGGCGGCCTCGCGAGGGATCGAGTGGGGCTACCCGGAGATCGAGTCGCCGGCCGTCGACCTGCTGGTCGTCACCCACGAGCATGCCGATCACAACGGGGTGGAGAGAATCGACGGCGAGCCGACCCTGATCCGTTCGCTGGCGGGGACCCACGAGTCGCCGCTCGGCAAGGTCGTCGCGATCGCCTCCGAGCACGACGGCGCGGCGGGAACCGAGCGCGGCCCGAACACGATCGTCGTCTTCGAGCTCGACGGGATCCGCGTCGCCCACTTCGGCGATTTCGGCCAGCCCGCCCTGCGGCCCGAGCAACGGGCCCACCTGGAGGGCATCGATCTGATGTTCGTCCCGGTCGGCGGCGGCCCGACGATCGACGGGGCCACCGCGGCCGGGATCGCGACCCGACTCGGCGCCTCCTGGGTGGTGCCGATGCACTACCGGACCGCGAAGATCAACTTCCTCGACGACGAGTCGGACTTCGTCGCCGCGATGCCGGCCGCGGTTCGCATCGACTCGAGCTCCTTCGACACGGCCGACCTGGAGAAGGGCTCCGAGCCGACCGCGATCGTCCCCGCCGCCCCTTAACCGTTGACGGGCCGGAAAGCGCTGATATAGAGCGCTTTCCGGCCCGTCAACCTTGTTAGACGCCGGCGGCCGCGCGGGCGCTCGCGTGGGCGGCGCGCTCGAGCTCGTCGGCGAGCGGCTCCAGCCGGGGGCGCTCGCCGTAGCGACGCTCAAGCGCCGTTTCGATCAGATGGTCGGCGAGCCAGGAATTCTTCGGCAAAAGGGGCCCGTGCAGGTAGGTGCCGACCATGTTTTCGCGCCAGATCCCCTCGAATCCGTCGCCGCCGTTGTTGCCGTACCCGTGCCCGGGGACGACGCGGCCGAGCGGGCGGGCGGCCGGGCCGAGGTAGGTGCGCCCGCCGTGGTTCTCGAACCCCGCGAGGATCCTTTTCTCTCCGCCGAGCTCGGTCTCGATCGCGACGTTGCCGATCAGCCGCGGGCCCTCCTCGCGCACCGTGCGCAGGTCGGCCAGCCCGAGGCCGGGCAGGGTCTCCTCGCCCAGCTGATAGCTCTCGCCGAGCAGCTGGTAGCCACCACAGACGGCGAGCAGCACCGCGCCGTCATCGACCGCCGCGTGCAGGGCGGCGCTCTTGGTCTCGACCATGTCGGCGGCGACGACCCGTTGATCGCGGTCCTGGCCACCGCCGATGTAGAAAAAATCGTGCTCGGCCGGATCGACCGACTCGCCAGGCCCGGCGCCGCGCCACTCGAACTCGATCCCACGCCACTCGCAGCGTCGCTGCAGGAAGAGGATGTTGCCGCGATCGGCGTAGATGTTCATCTGCTCGGGATAGAGGCTGAGGACGCGGAGCTCCATCACCCCTCCTCACCGAGGACGACGACGGTCGAGCCGACGTGGTCGGCGGTGGCGTCGATGGTCAGCCGTTCGATCGGCACCAGCCCGACCTCGGCCGCCTCGGCCTCCAGCGCATCGGCGGTCAAGGTGCAGATGGTGACCTCATCCGGGGTGTCGGTCAGCTCGCCGGTCGGGGACACCCGCTGGCGCAGGCGGTGGACGTGGATGTGCTCGGGCCCGACCACGGCCTCCAGCGGCAGGCTCGAGTAGATCCAGCCGTCGACCTCGCGCACGTCGGGGAGGAGCGGCTCGCCCTCCTCGGGCTCCGGCATGCCCTCGACGATCGCCGCCGCGACGCGGCCGCCCGGCAGGAGCTGGCTCGCCATCGAGTCGAGGCAGCTGAGGCGATCGGCCCGGTCGGCCAGCATCTGCAGCAGCTGCATCGGGGCGAGCGCCAGGGCGACCGGCTCAGGCAGCTCGAAGCCGCGGGCGTCGGCGAGGAGGGGAGTGACAGGGAGCCCGACCGTGCGCACGCGCTGGGCGGCGATCAGCTCCTCGTCGTGGTCGAGCCCGATCACCCGGTGATCATGGCGGGCGAGATGGATGGCGACCCGGCCGGTCCCGGCGCCGAGCTCCAGCACCGGGTCGCCGCAGCGGTCCGCGAGCTGCTCCCAGACGATCAGGTCGGCGGCGTAGGCGGCGCACTCGACGTCGTGCCAGATCGCGGTCTCGCTGGTCGAGGCCGAGCCGCCGGGGCCGAGCGCGCTCACCGCCAGAACTCCTTCGCCAGGCCGCGGTCGGCGAGCAGCTTGCGCAGTTCCAGCAGCGCGGTGTAGGTGGGGAGGGCGAAGAGGCGGCCGGGGGAGGCCGCGACTGCCGCGTCGAGCGCGGTCTCGATCCCGGGCACGACGGCGATCGACTCCTCCGGCCAGCCGGCGTACTTCAGCCGCAGCGCCATCTCCGGGGCGCGGGTCCCGGCGCAGGTGACCCGCCGCACGGCCCCCGCGAGCACCTCGAAGTCGGCGTCCCAGATCCAGGAGACGTCACGCCCGTCGGCGATCCGGTCATTCAGCCCGATCCACAGGTCGACCTCGCCCTCCTGTGCAAGCGTCCGCAGGACCTCGTTGGCGCCCGCCGGGTTCTTGATCAGGAGGATCGAGACGCGGCCGTCGCCGATCGGGATCGTCTCCACCCGGCCGAAGGCGGCGCGCATCCCGCGCAGGGCCGCCGCGATCCGATCCGCGTCGACCCCGAGTCGCAACCCCGCGGCGATCGCCGCCAGCGCGTTGTAGACGTTGTAGAGGCCGGGGAGGGGGAGCTCGACCTCGATCTCCCCGCCGGGGACCCGGACCGTAGTCGTCGAGCCCTCCATCCCGCGCAGTTCGATCCGCGTCGCCGCCACCTCGGGCCGCGGCCGCTGGGCGCCGCAGTTCGGGCACGAGTAGTGGCCCAGGTGCCCGACGAAGGCGACCTCGTAGGCGTAGGGATGCCCGCAGCGGCGACAGTGCTTGGCATCGAAGGCGTGCTGCAGCTCCGGCAGCGCCTGGGAGTGGTCCTCGATCCCGAAGTAGAGGACGCCGTCGCGGGGGCGCTCGGTGTCGGGATCGCGGCCGAGGTCGGCGATCAGCGGGTCGTCGGCGTTCAGCGCCAGGCCGGTCCCGGCGGGCGCCGCCACCACCGCCTTCGCCCACTCCTCGGCCAAGGCCTCCATCTCGCCATAGCGATCGAGCTGGTCGCGGAAGAGGTTGCCCAGCACGATCAGCCGCGGGGTCAGCTGCTCGGCCACCCGCGGCAGCCAGGCCTCGTCGACCTCGAAGAGCCCCTCCGAGCCGCGCTGCTCGAGCAGCGCCGTGGCGACCCCCCAGGTCATGTTCGACCCGGCGCGGTTGTGGACCGGCGGCCTGCCCTCGGCGGCGAGGATCGCGGCGATCATCCCGGCGGTGGTCGTCTTGCCGTTGGTCGCCGAGACGATCGTCGCCCCGCCGGTCAGCCGGGCGCCGAGCCTCGCGATCGCTTCCGGCTCGAGCCGCAGCAGCACCCGTCCGGGCAGCGTCGTCCCGCCGCCGCGGCCGCTGCGCCGGCTGGCCACGCCGATCGCCCGGGCCAGCGCCCGCTTAGCGAGGAAGGCGGGGCCGCCGTGGCCGCCTCGGTCGGCCACCGTCGCGCTCAAGCGGCGGCCGGCGGGACCAGCACCCGCAGGGCGCTCGGGATCACGCGCAGGTCGGCCGGCAGGTCGGTGAGGTGCTCGCCGTCGGCGTAGACCGCGAACGGGCGACTGGCGCTGACGCTGAGCCGGGAGGCGCGGACGACGTTCACCTCGTCGTTGCGCACATGGGTGCCCTTGAACACCTTCGGCAGGTTACCCAGGAAGCGGAGCTTGCCGACCCGGGAGATCGTCACCACGTCGAACTCGCCGTCGTCGAGCTCGGCGTCCGGGGCGACGAACATGCCGCCGCCGTAGGCCTTGTTGTTGGCGACGATCACCGAGAAGCCTTCGACCCGGGTGCGCGCCTCGCCGATCGCGATCGTGAAGCGGGCGGGCTTCCAGGCGACCAGGGCGCGCAGCGCCGCGTAGGCGTAGACCAGGTTGCCGCCCAGCCTGCTCTCGTTGGCGATCCGGTTGGCGTCGGAGTCGAAGCCGAAGCTGGCGATGCCGAGGAATGGCCTGCCGTTGACCTCGCCGATGTCGATCGTGCGGGTATGCCCGGCCAGGACCACCTCGATCGCCGCCTCCGGCTCGGTCGGGATGCCGAGCACGCGGGCGAGGTCGTTGCCGCGCCCGACCGGGATGACCCCCAGCGGGGTCTCACCGCCCGCGATCGCCCCGCCGATCGCCCCGATCAACCCGTCGCCGCTGACCACCACCGGCAGCTCGCCTGACCCGATCGCCGCGAGGGCCTTGTCGACCCCGTGCTCGAGGCTCTTCGTGCGGACGACCCGGAAGGGCACGCGGCGCGCGTCGAGGGCCGCCTCGACCCGAGGCAGGATCGCCCGCGCCCGGCCGCCCCCGGAGTGCGGATTGACCAGCAGGACGAGCGGCGGCCGCACCTCCCCGCCGACGCCAGGGGTCGGGATGTCCTGCCGGGCCTCCATCGATCCACCTTATGCGGCCGGCAGGCGGGCGACGGTGAACGAGCCGGTTCCTGCACGCTCGGTCGCCACCGTCTCGAAGCCCCGCGCGCGCAGGCCGCGAGCGAGCCACCGGGCGGCGGGGCCGCGGCCGAGGGGGTCGCCTTGGGTGGCGGCGAGGATCAGGTGTCCGCCGGGACGCAGGACACGGGCGAGCTCCGCCGCCTTCGGGGTCGCGTCGAGCACCGCGACCAGGTCGAAGTGATCGTCGGGGTAGGGGATCTTGCGCGGCCCGCCGACCTTGAAGGCGACGCGGCCCTCCGGGTCGAGCCCGACCCGCGTCGTCGCCGCGTGGACGAGGTCGGGGTCGCCGTCGATCCCGCGCACCCGGGCGGTCGGGAACTCGCGGGCCAGGAAGAGCGCCCCGTCGCCGTCCCCACAGGCGACCTGGAGGACCCGCTCCGGGCTGCCCACATGCAGCACCGCGGCGGCCAGTGGCGTCAGCGGGGGCGGGCTCGACATCGATTCGATCGTAATTGCTCTACGATTCCGGACCGATGCAGGGGGAACAGGTTGACAGGCGCTGGTGGATCCTGGCCGGATTCGCCGTACTGGCCGCGGTGATCGTCGGGATCATCTTGATCTCGCGCAGCGGCGGCAGCGACGACTCGGGGTCGAAGACGACCGCGAGCAGCGAAAAGAAGTCGGGCGAAAAAGCCGCCTGCGAGGAAGTCGAACAGCCCGAACCGCGCGAAGAGAGCCTGCCGAAGCCCAAGATGACGACCAAGAAGGGCGAAAAGGTCACCGCGGTGGTCGAAACCAACTGCGGCACGTTCGACATCGAACTCGCCACCTCCGAAGCGCCGACGATCGCCAACTCGTTCGCCTACCTGGCCGAAGAAGGCTTCTACGACGAACTCACCTTCCACCGGATCGTCCCCGAATTCGTGATCCAGGGCGGCGATCCGGAAGGCACCGGCACCGGCGGCCCCGGCTACGAAGTGGTCGAAGCGCCGCCGAAAAACCTCAAATACACGCTCGGCACGGTGGCGATGGCGAAGAGCGGCGAAGCGCCCCCCGGGGCGTCGGGCAGCCAGTTCTACGTCGTCAGCGGCCCGCAGGGCGAAACGCTGCCGCCGGAATACGCGCTGGTCGGCCACGTGACCAAAGGCCTCGATGTGGTCGAAGCGATCGGCGAACTGGGCGGGCCGGAAGAAAAACCGACCCAGCCCGTCGTGATCGAAAAAATGTCGGTCGAACGCGGCTGACCTCCGCTACGTAAGCTCTGGCAGTGGCCAAGGTCGACGTAGGGGACATGGCGCCGGAGTTCGAGCTTCCGGGGACGGGTGGGCGGACCTATCGCCTTTCCGATTACCGCGGGCGCAAGCTGGTGATCGCCTTCTACCCCGGTGACTTCACCGCGGTCTGCACCAAACAGTTCTGCTCCTATCGCGACGAAGGGGACCGCCTGGACCAGATCGGCGCCGAGGTGGTCGGGATCTCGCCGCAGGGGGTCGACTCGCACGAGCGCTTCACCGAGGAGAAGAAGCTGAACGTGCCGCTGCTCGCCGACGAGGACAAGGCGGTCGCCAAGGCCTACGGCGTCGTCGCCGGGCCGCTGGTGCGGCGGGCGGTCTTCGTCGTCGACGAGGAGGGGCGGATCGGCTATCGCAAGGTGACCCTGGCCGGGCTCACCTACGAGTCGGTCGCCGATCTGGAGCGCGCGGTAGCGGGGGTGGGTTGATGCCCGGCGCCGAGGCCGCCGAGTTCGCGGTCGGCCCGGTGCCGGTCCTGCGCGGAACCGCGGCGGGGGCGGGGACGCCGATCGTCCTCTGCCACGGGTTGACCGCGAGTCGCCGCTACGTCGTCCACGGCTCCCGGGCCCTGGAGCGGGCGGGACACCGGGTCATCACCTATGACGCGCGCGGGCACGGCGAGTCCGACCCCGCCCCGGCCGAGCAGAGTTATGGATACCCGGAGCTGATCGGAGACCTGGGGCGGGTGGTCGAGGCCGAGGTGGCGACGGAACGGTTCCTGCTCGCCGGCCACTCGATGGGCGCCCACACCGCGGTCGGCTACGCCCTCGCCCACCCGGAGCGGTTGAGCGGCCTGGTGATCATCGGGCCGACCTACACAGGCGAGATCACCGATGCCACCCTGGCCTACTGGGACGGCCTCGCGGCGGCCCTGGAAGGGGAGGGGATCGAGGGCTTCGTCGAGTTCCTGACGCGGGAAGGCGCGACGGCCGCGGACTGGCGCGAGTCGGTGGCCCGGATCAGCCGTGAACGGATGGAACTCCACCGCGAACCGCTCGCCTTGGCACGGGCCCTGCGGGAGACGCCCGCCTCACGACCGTTCGGGTCGCTCGAGGACCTCGCCGGGCTGGACGTCCCGGCGCTGGTCGTGGCGTCGCACGACGAGGCCGACCCGGGACACCCATACGCGGTCGCCGAGGCCTACGCGGCGGCGCTGCCGCGGGCCCGTCTGATCAGCGAGGATGCCGGTCAGTCGCCGCTGGCCTGGCAGGGCGGGCGCCTCTCGCGGGAGATCGCCTTATTCGCTCTTGAACCAGACGTGGCACTATCCCCTTAAGGTCAATGATATGAACTTCCCGAGCGAACGAATCCTTCGTCTGGCGATCGCCTTCATCTCGGTGGTGGGCATCGGCGTGGCGACCTACATCTTCATCGCCGACTCGACCTCCGGCGCGCCGACCTGCCTGGCGGGCGGAGGCGGCTGCGAGACGGTGGCGAAGAGCTCCTACTCGCACATCGCCGGCATCAACATCGCGATCTTCGGGATCATCGGCTGGATCCTGATCTTCGCCACGGTCTTCTTCGCCAATGATGCGGCGCGCCTGGGAGGGTTCCTGGTCTCGCTGGGCGGCTTCGGCTTCAGCATCTACCTGACCTATCTCGAGATCTGGAAGATCGAAGCGATCTGCCAGTGGTGCGTGGCCAACGCGATCCTGATGACGATCGCGTTCATCCTCAACACGACGCGGCTTCTCGGCTACGTCGGCACCGACGAACCGGGAACGCCGGGAGGAACGACGCAGCCACTCGCCGAAGACGGCTGAGCAGCGGGAAACTACGATCGCTGTCCGCGGGGCGGCGACGATTCGTACGTAAACGACACGGAGGACCGATGAGCGGACAGAAAGACAGGGAGAAACGTCGAGAAGAGCGCGAAGCCGCGGAAGCCAAAGCGGCCGGCGGCGATCGGCGCACGCGCCTGCTCCAGTTGTCCGCCGCCGGGGTCTTCCTGGCGATCATCGTCGTGGTCGTGGTGATCATCGTCGCCGGCTCGGGTGGCAGCGACAAGGGCGGCGACGCCTCGAACGTCACCGAAGCGACCCAGGTCGACAAGCTTCTCGGCGGGATTCCGCAGCAGTCCACGGTGCTGGGCAAAGCGAGCGCGCCGGTCACCCTGATCGAGTACGGCGACCTGCAGTGCCCGATCTGCAAAGAGTATTCGGAAGAAATCCTGCCCGAAATCATCGAAAAGCAGGTCAAGAACGGCGAAGTCAAGATCGTCTACCGCGACTTCATCATCATCAGCCAAGAATCGATCCCGGCCGGCGAAGCCGCCCTCGCCGCGGGCGAACAGGGCAAAGGCTGGTCCTTCATCGAGCTCTTCTACCGCAACCAGGGCGAGGAGCGCTCCGGTTACGTGACCGACGAATTCATCGAAGGGATCGCCGAAGGCGCAGGCGTCCCGGACATGCAGAAATTCAACGAAGAACGCAAGTCCGGCAAGTTCAAAAAGAAGGTCGAAGCGACCACGAAACAGGCCGGAACCTTCGGCTTCACCGGGACGCCGTCGTTCGCGATCGAAGGCCCGCATTCGAATGGTGTCGAACTCCTCGGCACGCCGGAATCGGTCGGCGCGATCGAAGAAGCGATCGAAGAAGCCGCCTGAGCCCTGGTGGAGAGGAGCGGCGTCCCGAGCGGGGCATCTGCCCGGGCGTCGCTGCCGCTCTCCCGCACCAAGTTGACATAACCAAGATTATCGTGCGTTGGATCTGAGCACGAGGGGACCCTCAACGGGTTCGAGTCTTCGATGAGTCCGGGCGTTGTGTTCCGGGACGGCGGGCCCGGGCGTCTCGGAGGCGACCCGGGCAGGCTGAGGCCGCCTCCGAGACGCCCGGGTCGGGAGGTCTTGCGGGGGGAGCTGGCGCGGGGACGGTGTCCCTGCGGGGAGACGTCGCAGGGACGGCACGTCGCAGGGACGTCGGGAACGGCACGGAGACGCCACACATCCCCATGACCCCTCCGGCGGCGTCTGCATTTACCCCTCCTGTGCGGGGGTAAATGCAGACACCGCCCGGGGCGCGACCCCACCTGTCGCGTCCCTCCTAAATAGACGTGGAGTTCCGCACGTCTCCCGCACTCCTTCCGCGCGCCTCTCCTCGAGACCCGCACGGGACCCGCACCCTCACCTCCCCCACGGACCCGGCCATCTCGGAGGCGGCCTCAGCCCGCCCGGGCCGCCTCCGAGATGGCCGCGTCCCTCGCCGTCCCTTCCGTCCCCTCACGTCCCCCAACCGCCAAGCCGTCGCGCCGCGGTAAGGCGCCGGACTCATCGCGGCGCCAGGACCGCCATCCCGCGGATCAGCGGCCGGACGATCGGAGCGGCCTTCGGCATCTTGCCGTGCTCGACCGTCTCGACCTCGAATGCGGACGCTCGCAGGTTCGCCTCGGTGTCGCGGTTGCAGTGGCACCCGTCGGCCAGGAAGCGCCAGGGCTTCTCGAGCCGGTCCTGCCAGCGGGCGCGCGCCGGATCGTCGGAACGGACATGCTCGATGAAGAGCAGCCGGCCGCCGGGCTTCAGCACCCGGGCGAGCTCGGCGATCGCGGCCACCGGATCGGGGATCGTGCAGAGCACCAGCGTCGCGACCGCGGTGTCGAAGGTGTCGTCGGCGAAGGGGAGCGTTTCGGCCGATGCCTCGACCAGGTGCTTGGGGACTCCTCCCTCCCCCTCCGCCAGCCGCGCGCGGAGGCGCGCCGCCATGTGCGGATCGGGCTCGACCAGGGTCAGGTCCTCGATCCCCGCTCGATAGAGCGGGACGTTCACCCCGGTCCCGGCGCCGATCTCGACCACCCGGCCACGCGCCTCGGCCAGGAGGGCCGTCCGCATCGCCTCCAGCCCGGCCTCCTCGGTCGCCTTCAGCGCCCGGTCGTAGAAGCGGGCGAACGCGCGACCCCAGGTCGCGTCGTAGGCCCGCCCGAGTGCCCCGGCCGCCATCAGCCGACGGCGCGGTCGCTCTCTTTGCTGCGCGCGACGCGCTCCTCGTAGGCGGCTCTGGCGGTGTGGTCGACCTCGGTCATCAGCTTGTCGGTGCCCATCGCCCGGGCGACCCACTCCGCCGCCGCCCGTGGCAGCAGCGAGGTGCCGCGGATCAGGGCGCCGTTCGCCTTCGGCACATAGACGTCGAAGCGCGGCACTTCGAGCGCCTCGACCACCGCCTCGGCGACGTCGGTCGCCTCCACCGGTTTCACCCATTTCTGGCCGACACCGGCGGTCAGCTCGGTGTTGACCACGGTCGGCATCACACAGGAGACCTCGATCGCACGTCCGTGCAGCTCCGCCCGTACCGACTCGCTCAGCCCGACCACGGCGTGCTTGGTCGCCGTGTAGGTGGCGATCCCGGGCGCCGAGACCTTGCCCGCCTGCGAGGCGATGTTGACGATGTGACCGCTGTCACGGGGCATCATCCGCGCCATCGCCAGCTGGGTGCCGTGGATGACGCCGATCAGGTTGATCTCGATCTGGCGCCGGAACGAGTCCTCCGACTCCTCCACGAACGGGGTCACCGGCATGATCCCGGCGTTGTTGACCAACACGTCGATCGGCCCGAGCTGGCGCTCCGCCTCCTCGAGGAACCCTTCGAAGGACCCTCGGTCGGTGACGTCCAGCGCCACCGCCACGCTGCCGCCGCCGAGCCCCGACGCCGTCTGCTCGGCGAGCGCCAGGTCGACGTCACCGATCGCCACGCGGGCGCCGCGCCGCACGAGCGCTTCCGCGATCGCCTTGCCGATCCCCCGAGCGCCGCCGGTGATCGCCACGACCTTGCCGTTCAAAGACCGCCGCTGCTTCGCCATCGCTCCTCCTCCCCGGCCTCTCGGCCGGTGTTCCGGCTACCCGACCGGTTTATAGACGGTGACCACGGCCGCTCCGCCGAGGCCGATGTTGTGCTGGAGGGCGACCTGCGCCCCCTCCACCTGACGCTTACCCGCTTCCCCGCGAAGCTGCCAGGTCAATTCCGAACACTGGGCCAGCCCGGTCGCCCGAGCGGGTGCCCCTTCGAGATCAGCCCACCCGAGGGGTTGACCACCACCTGGCCGCCGAAGGTCGTCGCCTCCGCCTCGACCAGCTTGTGCGCCTCGCCCTCGTCGGCGAACCCGAGCGCTTCATAGGTGATCAGCTCGTTGGCGCTGAAGCAGTCGTGGAGCTCGCAGACGTCGACCTCGTGGGCGGCCACTTCGGCCTCCTCGTAGGCGGCCCGTGCGGCCGTCCGCGACATCTCCGAGCCGACGATCGTCATGCAGTCGGCGTCGGCGTCGAAAGTCGAGGAGAGGTCGGTGACCATCGACTGGCCGGCGATCTCGATCGCCTTGTCCCAGAGGTCATGGGCGTCGACGTAGCGCTCGGAGGCGACGATCGCGCAGGCGGCGCCGTCGGAGGTGGGCGAGCACTGCAGCTTGGTCAGCGGGTCGTGGATCATCTTCGCCGCCTTGATGTCCTCGAGGCTGTACTCGTCCTGGAACTGGGCGTAGGGGTTGTTGACCGAGTGCTTGTGGTTCTTCCACCCGATCCAGGCGAAGTGGTCCGGCGTCGAGCCGTATTTCTCCATGTGGTCGCGGCCCGCGTTGCCGAACATCTGCGGCGCCGGCGGCGAGGCCTCCGGGTCGCGAATCTCGAACATCCGCATCGCGTGTTTGTCGAGCGCGTTGGTGCGATCGGTGTACTTGACCCCGAGGCTGCCGGGCTCCATCTTCTCGAAGCCGACCGCCAGCGCGCAGTCGACGAGGCCGCCCTTGACCGCCTGGCGGGCGAGGAAGAGCGCCGAGGAGCCGGTCGAGCAGTTGTTGTTGACGTTGACCACCGGGATCCCGGTCAGTCCGAGGCCGTAGAGGGCGCGCTGGCCGTAGGTCGAGTCGCCGTAGCAGTAGCCCGCGTAGGCCTGCTCGACGTCCTCGTAGGAGATGCCCGCGTCGGCGAGCGCCTTCTCCCCCGCCTCGACGGCCCAGTCCGGATAGTCGCCCTCCTTCGTCCCGGGCTTCTCGAACTTGGTCATCCCGACCCCGATCACGAACGTACGGTTGCTCAACTCTTCTCCTCCCAAGATTGGCCGGCCGGCCAGTAAGTTAGCGGAGCGCTTCCGCCTTGTCAGGAACGGAGCTCCGCGATTCCCCTGGTCCCGGATACAGCCGGAAGGCGAGCCAGGCGATCAGGATCCCGACCGCGGTGCCGATCACCCGCTGCCCGGCGGCGTCGAGCCGAGCCTCGCCGAGGGTGTCGGTGAGCAGCACCACGTAAGTGGTGACCGCGGTGGTGAACAGCGCGTACTGGACCGTGATCAGGCCGAAGGTGAGCGCCGCGCTGAGGCTGAGGACGATCACGATCGGGACCTCGGCGCCGTCGAAGGCCGAGGCCATGCCGGTGGCGAGGGCGATCCCGGCCACGGTGCCGACCGCGCGCAGGATCAGCCGGTGGTCGGTCTCGTCGCGTTCCGGGCGAAGGACGAAGAGGATCGTCAGCGGGATCCAGTAGCCGTGCTCCCTCATCCCCGCGATCCGGTAGATCGCCACCCCGACCGCAAGGGCCACGCCGTAGCGGACCGCGTGGCGACCCACCTGGGATTCGAGCGTCCAGTTGGCCCGCAGGCGGGTCTTGGTGCGGACCCAGTCCCAGCCGCTCTCGTTGTCGGAGCCGCGGTCGTGGACGAGCCACACGATCGCCGCCCACGTCGCCTGGATCAGCCCGCCGACGGTGCCGTAGAAGAGCGCCGGCAGGGTGTCGTGGACAGGCAGGAAGAGCCCCTGGGAGAGCATCAGCGCCACCGCGGCCGAGAAGCCGACGAAGGCGAGCCGCAGCGTGTCGGCGAAGCAGTAGCCGGAGGCGGCGGCGATCAGCCCCATCGCCAGCGCCGCCGTCGGCGCGAACTGGCTGCTCAGCACGCCCAGCGCCGCCGCGATCCCGACCAACGGCGCCGCCCCGGCCTGCCAGAGGGCTCGCGGCCCGGCCGGGGCATCCATCGCCGTGAACCCGCAGATCAGGGCGGCGGTGGCGATCGCCCCGCGCGAGGGCCAGTCGAAGGCGAACTCGAAGATCAGGGACAGCGCGACCGGCACCGCGACGAGGGCGCCGCGTCGCAGCGCAGGGCCCGGTGCGGCGGGGCCGATGGCGAAGAGCGGCGAGGCGCGCAGCCGCTGTACCTGCCCGGAGGTGTCATAGAGTCGGGACGTCCTCTGGGCGGGCATCTCGCGCGAAGTATCCTTGCGGGTCGTGATCCTTGCCGACATCAGCGGCGACCCTGCCGCCGGGGTAGGCATCCTCGCAGCGCTGGCGGCGGGCATCGTCTCCTTCCTGTCCCCTTGCGTCCTGCCGCTCGTCCCCGGCTACCTCTCGGCGGTCACCGGGGTCTCGGCCGCCGAGCTCGAGGACGCCGACTGGCGCCGTGTCCTCGGTCCAAGCCTGATCTTCGTCGGCAGCTTCTCGGCGATCTTCATCCTGCTCGGGCTGACCGCGACCGGCCTCGGCTCCTTCCTCTCCGACAACAAGCCGCTGCTGACCAAGATCTCGGGGTGGCTGATCATCGCGATGGGCGTCCTCTTCGTCGGCTCGCTCTTCATCACCCGGCTGAACAAGGAGTGGCACGTCGATGCGCTGCTCTCGCGCGCGGGCAAGGGCGGCCCGATCATCGCCGGCGCCGCTTTCGCGATCGCCTGGACGCCCTGCATCGGCCCGACCCTCGGCGCGATCCTCTCGGCCGCCGCGGCCTCAGGCTCGGCGGGTCGCGGCGCCTTCCTCCTGGCGGTCTACTCGGCCGGCCTGGCGATCCCCTTCCTCGCCACCGCGCTCGCCTTCTCGCGGATGACCACCGCCTTCAGCGTGATCAAGCGCCACTATCAGGCGATCGTCGCGGTCGGTGGCGTGATCCTGATCGTGATGGGGATCCTGATCGTGACCGGGGAATTCAAACAGCTGAACATCGAAGCCCAGAACTGGCTCTCGAACCTGGGCCTCGACTTCTGGAACCAGGTCTAGCGCCCGCGTCTGCGTTCAGGGCCGCATAGCGGACCCAAATGCAGACGCAAGCTAATTCTGCGTCGTCACAGGGACGGCGGTCTCGAGCTCCTGGCCGATCGCCTCGGTGATCTCGAGCCCGTCGTCTTCGAGGTCGCGGGAGCAGACGATGCGGAAGCGGCCGGTGCCGATCTCCGCATCGGGGATCACCGGCAGGCCGCGGATGTGGTCCCAGCCGAGGCGTTCGACCTCGAACGGATTCATCCTCACCTCCGCCGCCGGGAAGGGGCAGTTGGCGTTGTGCTGGTCGATCGCCTGGGAGATCGCCTCGAGGTTCTTCGCCTCCGGAGAAGCCATGCCCACAGGATAGGGAGCCCGCGCCCGGCGCAGGACCGCGGCGGGCGTCGCCGAAACCCCCAGGGTGACCCCGAACCGCCTCGAGGCCTTCTCCGACGGCGTCTTCGCGATCGCGATCACGCTGCTGGTGCTCGAGCTCCACGTCCCCGAGCCAGGGTCAGGAGAACTCGGCCATGAGCTGCTCGATGCATGGCCCAGCTACGCCGCCTACGTCATCACCTTCATCACGATCGGGATCATCTGGATCAACCACCACGCCGCCTTCAGCCGGTTGCGCGCGGTCGACCATTCGATCTTGATGTTGAACCTGCTCCTGCTGCTTACCGTCAGCGTCCTCCCCTTCACCACCGCGCTCATGGCGGCATACCTCAAGGAGGCCGATGGGGAGCGCCTGGCGGCCGGGATCTACGGCGCGTCCTTCCTGGTGATGGGCGGGGTATTCGTCCTCGCGAACCGTCAGATCCTGCTGAAGCGGCCGCAGCTCCTGAAGCAACGGATCGAGCCGGCGGCGGCCCGGCGGTTGCTCTCCTTCGCCGCCCTCGGCCAGATCCCCTACGTGCTCGCGGTCGCCCTCGCGATCGTCTCCCCTTACGTGACCTTGGCGATCTGCGCGCTTACCGCGATCTATTACTCGCTGCCGGTCGCGACGCGAGGCTTCGACCGCCAGTCCGGCGCCAACATCGCGTAGAGCGCCGCGTCCTCATATCGGCCGCGGATCAGCTTCGCCTCCCGCAGCACTCCCTCTTCGGTGAAGCCGAGGCGCTCCGGGATCCCCCGGCTGCGGGCGTTGTCGAGCACCGCTTCGATCACCACCCGGTGCAGCTCCCAGGCGCCGAAGGCGTGGTCGAGAAGCGCCCGCACGGTCGCCGTCATCAGGCCGCTGCCCTGGGCCTCGGCGGCGAGCCAGTATCCGATCGAGGTCGACCGGTTCAGCCGGTCGATCGCGTGGAAACCCGCCCCGCCGACGATCTCCCCGCCGACCACGATCGCCCCCTCGAAGCCATCCTCCGCCTCGATCTGGGCGCGCGCCTTCGCCACGTGATCGAGCGAGTCCTGATGCCCATGCGTCGCCGCCCAGGGCAGCCACGGGGCGAGGTGCTCGCGGTTCGCCGCCACGACCGCGGTCAGCTCGGCCGCGTCCTCCTCGGCGTAGGGCCGCAGCACCGCTCCGTCTCTGATCGCCAACGGCTCCACGGGCCTACTCGAAGCGGGCGGCCAGCCACGACTCGATGTCCTCGTTGGCGGCCGCCGCCATCGCGATCGGGAAGGAGAGAAAGCCGTGGGGAGACTCTGGGTAGACCCGCAGGTCGACCTCGCCGCCCGCCGCCGACAGCCGCCCGGCCATCGCCAGGCTGTCCTCGAGCACGAGGTCCTCGGTGCCGATCACCAGCAGCGCCGGCGGCAGGCCGCGGAGGTCGCCGAAGATCGGTGAGATGTCGGGGTCGGTGCGGTCCTCGACCGCGCCGACGTAGGCGTCGATGAAGAACTCGTCCGCGTAGAGGCGGCCGCCCGGGGTCTGCCCGCTGAGGTCGAAGGCGCCGTATTGGAGGGCCGCGGCGGCGAACGGCTCGACCAGATCCTGGTCGCGGAGGCGCATCAACGTGGTCATCGCCAGGTTGGCGCCCGCCGAACCGCCACCGATCGCGAGGCGCGCGGTGCCGAACCGCTGCGCGCCCTGCTCGAGCACCCACAGCGCCGCGGTCTCGCAATCGTCGGGCGCCGCGGGCCAGGGATGCTCCGGGGCGAGGCGGTAGTCGACGCTGACCACCGCCACCTGGGCCGCGTCGGAGATCCGTCGATTGCGGTAGTCGCTGCGCGCCGCCCGACTCATGTAGAAGCCGCCGCCGTGGATCTCCACGTAGACGCCCCGCGGCTCCCCGCCCCGCGGCATCGTCACCCGCACCGGGACCTGGCGCCCCCCGGCCTCGGCGACGATCTCCTCCGGCGCGGGACCCTCCGGCGTCGGCCGCTCCGAGAGCCCGGTCCGATGCGCCTCGAGCCCCTCCGGCGTGCGCGGGTCGGGTCCCGGGGCCTGGGTCATCGCCACCTTCCCCAGGTTGAACTCCCGCGCCTCCTCGGCCAAGCCGGCCAACCGCCCGTCGATCAAGCTGTCGAGTCCGATCCGCACCCCCGGAGTTCTACCGTCTCCGCTGCGCACGAACGTCTGTTCGCTCCGCCGCCGATCGCGGTAACGTCCAGATGTGTCGATCGCGGGTTGGAAGCGCACGATTGCGCACCTGGACATGGACGCCTTCTACGCGTCCGTGGAGCTGGGCAAGCATCCGGAGCTGAAAGGGAAGCCGGTGGTGGTCTGCGGCTCGGGGCCGCGGGCGGTGGTGACGACGGCGAGCTACGAGGCGCGCAAGCTGGCCGGGATCCACTCGGCGATGCCCGCCGCGGTGGCGCGGCGGCGGCTGCCGAACGCGGTCTACCTCCCTCCCGACTTCCCCGCCTACCGCGAGGCCTCGGCGGTGGTGATGGAGGTGCTGCGGGCGAACGTCGAGGTGGTCGAGGTCGTCGGGCTGGACGAGGCCTACCTGGATCTCACCGGAATCTTCTCGCCGAAGGCGACGATGCGGCGGATCAAGGCGGAGATCCGCGAGCTGACCGGGCTGACCTGCTCGGTCGGGATCTCGGAGAGCCGTCTGCTCGCCAAGATGACCTCGGAGCTGGGCAAGCCCAACGGGCTCGTCGTCGTCTCCCGCGAGGGCGCCCTCGCCCGCTTCGGCGCCGGCCCGCCCGGGGTCGTGCCGGGGATCGGGCCGAAGACGGTCGAACGGCTGGAGCAGCTCGGCATCTCCAGCCTCGCCGCGCTCGGCGAGTGGGACCGGGCGGACCTCGAAGGGCGTTTCGGCCCGCGCTCCGGCGCCTGGCTCCACGCCCGCGGCAACCTCCGCGACGAGACGCCGATCAGCGTCACCCGGGAGACCAAATCGCAGTCGGTGGAGACGACCTTCGACGTCGACGTGGACGAGCTCGCGGCGCTCGAGCGGACGCTCCGCGAGCAGACCGAGGAGCTCTGCCGACGGCTGCGTAAGAAGGAGCTCGAGGGGCGCTCGATCGGGATCAAGATCCGCCTCGACGACTGGACCAACGTGACGCGCTCGCAGTCGGTGGAGGCGCCGACCAATGACCCGGAGGTCGTCTGGCCGATCGCCCTCGACCTGTTGCGGGCCTACGACCCGCCGCGCCCGGTCCGGCTGCTCGGCGTGCGCCTCGCCTCCTTCGACAGCGAGGCCGACGTCGCCGCCGAGGAGGACGAGCCGCAACTGAGGCTCACCCTCCCCGGCTGACGGGCGGGGCTAGTGGTTGGACATCACGTAGCCGACGCCGGGGAAGCCGAGCGCGTCCTTGGTCGCTTCGGTCAGGTCGTACTCCCGACCGGCGACGTAGGGACCGCGGTCGATCACCGGCACGGTGATCTGGCGGCCGTGGTAGCGCAGCTTCACCTTGGTGCCGCAGGGCAGCGTCTTGTTGGCGACGCCGAGGGTCCCCGGCTGCAGGGTGCCGCCACAGGCGACCCCGTTGCCATAGAGGCCGGGTCCGTAGTAGGAGGCACCGGCGAGGCGGTAGGAGGTCAGATGGCGGGCGGGGCTGTGGGACCCGTGCGCCCGCGCGTCGTGCACGTTGTAGGCGGTGACGTCGTAGTTGCCGATCGCGCCCGCGTCCCACCGCACCCGGAAGGTGCCGTTGGGCTTGGTGCGCACGGCGAGGGTCCGACGGTCGGGGCCGCTGAAGACGACCTTGACCCGGTGGGCACCGCTCGGGCGCACCTTGCCTCGCAGGGTCACGTCGGCACCGGCCAGGACGGAATGTCCCGAGAGGTGCAGGGCGACGTGTGACTTGACCCGCTTGGGCGCCTGGTGGTGATGCCGGTGGTGCTGCTGTCGTTGCTGGGCGACTGCCGGCGTCGCGCCGATCGACAACGCCATGGCGGCGCCGATCACGGGCAGGATGAATCGCATCGTGTTCTCACTCGCTTTCTGCCTGCCTACGGGGTTAGCTGACGGACTCACGGAGGCGGCGCTCTGCCGGCTCTCCGTTACGGGCGGTGGACGCCCGATTCGCCCCAGGTGCCGCGGCAAGGTCGGTGCCGCGGCGATCGGTTCCCCCGCTCCCCGTCGCGCTGAGGCGAGGGGACTCGGCAGATGGGTTCTTTCCTTTGTGAGTGGAACACGCTAGGGCCGGGCGCGGAGCGGCCGTGTGACCAGGCGCACAGATGTGCCGAATCGCACGAAACTGTGCACAGGTCGGCGAAATGGCGCTGTAAAGCCGAAGAATGGCGTCACACGGGCTGAACGGCGTATGCGAAGATGACCTTGTGGGCAATGCCGACCGGCTATCCGGGCTCGACGCCTCGTTCCTGCATATGGAGCGGGAGGGCGCCCACATGCACGTCGCCTCGACGATCATCTTCGAGGGCCCGCCCCTCACGCACGAGGAGTTCCGCGACCACATCGCCTCGCGCCTCCACCTCGTGCCGCGCTTCCGCCAGAAGCTGCGCTCGGTGCCTTTCGGCCAGGGCCGGCCGGTCTGGGTCGACGACCCGCACCTGAACCTCGACTACCACGTCCGCCAGACCGCCCTGCCGGCGCCCGGCTCCGACGAGCAGCTGCGCAACCTGGCGGCGCGGATCTTCTCCCAGCAGCTCGATCGCTCGAAGCCGCTCTGGGAGCTGTGGCTGGTCGAGGGCATGGCCGACGGCCGCTTCGCGGTGATCGGCAAGAGCCACCACGCGCTGGTCGACGGCGTCTCCGGCGTCGACATCACCACCGTCCTCTACGACCTCGACCGCGAACCGAAGGGGCCGCCCTCCACCCCGCCCCCGTGGCTCGCCCGTCCCGAGCCGACCGACACCCAGCTGCTCGGCGACGCGCTGAAGGAGCGGCTGACCAGCCCGAAGGAGATCGTCCGCGGCTTCCGCGCGGCGCTGCGCGGGCCGCGCCAGGTGGTCCGCGGGGCCGCCGCGACGACCAAGATCGCCGCCGCCGGGATGCGTGCCCCCGCCACTCCCTTCAACGTCGAGATCGGCCCGCACCGGCGCTTCCAGATGACGCAGGCCGAGCTGCCGGACCTCAAGCGGGTCAAGGACGCCCACGGCGGCACCGTCAACGACGTGATCCTCTCGATCGTCTCCGGGGCGATCGGCCGTTACCTGCGCGCCCGCGGCCACGACACCGAGGGGATGGAGCTGCGGGCGATGGTCCCCGTCTCGATCCGCGAGGCGGAGGAGCACGGGGCGCTCGGCAACCGGATCTCGGCGATGATGGCGCCGCTGCCGGTCTGGTGCGAGGACCCGGTCGAGCGCCTCCACGTCGTCACCGCCGAGATGGGCGACCTGAAGTCCTCCGGGCAGGCGGTGGGCGCCGAAATCCTCACCCGGCTGACCGACTTCGCGCCGACCACGATCGTCTCCCAGGCAGCCCGCCTGCAGCCCGCCCAGCGCTTCTTCAACCTCGTCGTCACCAACGTGCCGGGGCCGCAGTTCCCGCTCTACGTGTTGGGACGGCAGATGGAGTCGATCTTCCCGATGGTGCCGCTGGCCCGGAAACAGGCGCTCTGCATCGGGATCATGTCCTACAACGGGCAGGTCAACTTCGGCCTGATCGGCGATTACGACGCGATGGCCGACCTCGACAGCTTCGCGCTCGACCTCGAGGCGGCGACCGAGGAGGCGATCGCCACCGCGCCGACGGCCGCCAAGCCACCGAAGTTGAAGGCGGCGACGAGCAACGGCGCCTCCGCCTCGGGCGCGCGCACCGCCGGCTGAGCCCTCTCAGCGGACGATCCGACCGCTGATCTCAAACGGAATCTGGTCGGCGAGGTAGCGCCAGTCGAGGCGATGGAGGACGTAGCCGGCGGCGCTCGCGTCGGCGTTGACGACGACCACGGTGATCCGTTGGAAGCGTGCCGGGTCGGAGAGCGTCACCTTCAGCCGGCCGCCGCCGGGCGCGTAGTCGACGGTTTTCACCGTGCGGCCGTGTCGCTCGGAGCCGATCCGCCCGGCCAGCGCCAGCCCCGCGTCGACCCCTTCCGGCGCTTCCAGCGTCACCTCCACCGCGCGCCCCGTGTGGGCGCGGATGCCGATCAGGCTGAAGGTGGTGTGGTTGAGGTGACGGGTCGCCGGGGCTCCGTCGAGCACCAGCGTCCCCTGCCGCGGCACGTCCGGGTACAGGTCGCTCTCGCGGAAGCCGATCCCGGTGCGCCACTCGGCGACGTCGGCGGCGAAGCGGGTCAGGTCGTGACCGAAGCTCGACGGCCCGTCGGCGTGGATCGCCTTTTCGTAGGCGGCGACGGCGAACCCGTCGGGATCGGTGGACGCGGCCCCGGCCCACGCTTCGCGGATGATCGCCCGGCCGTAGTGGCGGGCCAGCCACTGGTTCCAGACCCCGGTGCCGTACTCCTTGATCGTGTTCGCGGTCAGCGGCGTTTCCCACAGCTTCACCCACTTGCGGACGTAGCGCAGGTAGTCGTCGATGTCGTTGTAGACCTGGTCCTCCATCCAGACCGCGGTCGACTCGGCGAACCAGGGGTCCTCGTAGGCGTCGTAGCCGAACTGGAGGATGTGGTCGTACTCGTGGGCGAGCGTGACCTTGAGGTCGTGGCCCGGTTCGGTATGGGGGAACTCGAAGGCGCTGTAGTCGTTGTCGAGGACCAGGTAGCCGTGCAGGTGGCGGGGATGGCGGTGGATCACGCCCTGTTCGCGGTCCGGGGCGGCGTAGCCGAAGAGCTCGCCGCCGATCTCGGAGAGGTAGATGTCGGTCTTGCCGTGGCCACCGCCGAGCGTGCCGTCGCTGACCGGCTCCTGCCAACCGAGCTTGCCGTTCTCGACGTAGTGGACATGTTCGGCCACCGCGAGGACCCGTTCGACATAGTCGGGGACCCCGTCGCCGTCGGTGTCCAGGAGGCTTGGCGCGTCGAGTCCCTGGTCGACCCAGTGGACGCAGAAGTTGGTGTCGCAGGCGGGCGACCGCGGCGCCTCCGGCACGGTGTAGGCGTCGCGGCTCGGGGTGATCCCCTCCCCGGGCCGTTCGAGCGCTTCGGTCGGCCGGGGGCGGGGCTTGACGAAGGGCGAAGGCGCGGCGGAGGACCCGGTCGGGGCGGCCAACGCGAGCGCGGCGACGCCCGCGGCGGCGAGGATTGCAAGGTGGCCGCGCACCGAAGAGACCCTAGATGAGCGGGGCCGGGATACTTTTAGGTCCCGATGCGCGTGGCCCTCGCCCAGATCAACCCCACCGTCGGCGACGTCGACGGCAACACGGCGAAGATCGCCGCCTGGATCCGGGAGGCGCAGGCCGGCGACGCCGAGCTGGTGATCTTCCCCGAGCTCTGCATCCCCGGCTACCCGGCCGAGGACCTCTACCTGAAGCCCCACTTCCTCGCCGCCAACCAGCGGGCCGTGGAGCGGCTGGCCGGCGACCTGCCCGCCGGGATCACCGCTCTGGTCGGCTTCGCCGAGCCGGTCGCGGGCGGTGGCGACCACCGGCACGCCCACAACTCGCTCGCCGTGCTGGCCGACGGTACCGTGCAGGCCATCTACCGCAAGAACCGGCTGCCCAACTACTCGGTCTTCGACGAGCAGCGCTACTTCATCCCCGGCAGCGACGGCGACTCGATCGGTGTCGACGGGACCGGCGTCGGCCTGACCATCTGCGAGGACATCTGGGCGCCCGGCCCGCCCGGACAGGCCGAGGCCGACGCGGGTGCCCTGCTGATCGCCAATCCTTCCGGCTCTCCCTACCACCGCGGCAAGGGACACGAGCGGGAAGAGATGTTCGGCGAGCGGGCGCGGGAATACGGGGCCTACCTGGCATTCGTCAACCTGGTGGGCGGCCAGGACGAACTGGTCTTCGACGGGCAGAGCCTGCTGTTCGGCCCAGGTGGCGAGGTGCTGGCGCGGGGGAAGCAGTTCGAGGAGGAGCTCCTCTTCGTCGAGGTGCCCGCCGCGGGCCGCCCCGGGCCGCTCGCCGACCCGCTCCCCGACCTCGACGAGGTCTACGAGGCGCTCGTCCTCGGCCTCCGGGACTACGTCGAGAAGAACGGCTTCGGCCACGTCGGGCTGGGGATCTCCGGTGGCATCGATTCGGCCCTGGTGGCGATGCTCGCGGTCGACGCGCTCGGCGCCGAGCGGGCCACCCTGGTCGTCATGCCTTCGCCGCATTCCAGTGCTGAAACCCAGGAGGACGCCCGTCAGATCGCCCGCAACCTGGGCACCGAGCTGATCGAGATCGGGATCGCGCCGATGATGGACGGCTATCGCGAGGCGCTCGACGTCCACCTGCGCCCCGCCGCCGAGGACGCCGGCGCCTCCCCCACCGACCCGACCCGGCCCTCGGAGCCCGATCTGGCCGCGGAGAACATCCAGGCGCGGATCCGCGGCAACCTGATGATGGCCCTGTCCAACCGCCACGGCTGGCTGGTGCTGACGACCGGCAACAAGAGCGAGATGTCGGTCGGCTACGCGACCCTCTACGGCGACATGGCGGGCGGCTTCGCGGTGATCAAGGACG
>Ga0134125_10002215_pt1 | contig 23193 bp, 17 predicted proteins | sample KB31751_FD_96464 | JGI IMG/M metagenome (GOLD analysis project Ga0134125, IMG submission 96464) | Terrestrial soil microbial communities with excess Nitrogen fertilizer from Kellogg Biological Station, Michigan, USA - KB3-175-1 | ecosystem: Environmental > Terrestrial > Soil > Unclassified ... | reverse complement strand
GTCCGCCTGGCTGAGCTGTTGATCGGCTTCGGCGCGATGGATGGTCGCTTTTCTCAGGCCGAAGGTCACCAGATCGTATTCGTTAAAGAGAAAGGCAAGATTTCCGCCGGCCGCCTGCATGTCGTTGGCCGGGTTGATGCCGCTGGATACGGACGGTATCATGCCGAACGAGTAATAGGAGCCGGGAAGAGAGTTGTCGGAACCGACGACCACTTCGTCGCCGAGGTTGGAGGTCGGAAGCCAGGCGTCTTTGGCATCGCGGATGCCGGCACTGGCGGCGTCGACCAGCGCCTTTTTCTGGCGGAGCACCGGCAGGTGGTGCTGCGCGGAGTCGATCAGCGCGGGCAGGGAATAAGAATTTGCCCGAACGGACTGCGCCCATAGCGATGCTGTCGGGCGCAGCAGCAAAAGGCAGCCCGCCCAAAGCAGCTTTCTGATACAGAAACTGACCATACAAAAATCATGTATAAGTTAAATAAATAATGGAACGATTGTGTCTGTCTCAGGCAGCAACGGGAGGGCCCCGGAGCGAATAATGTACGATAGTGATGTCTGGCAGCGCGATGCCCCGGGGCGTGCCCAGCCGCAGCAGAGGAAGGCGACGTTCGGGCGTCGCGGGGGAAAGGATCGGGCAGGGCGGATTGTACTCCGGATGGTAACGCTTATTCAGCCGAAAACCAGGCACGGCGCCCGAGTGGACGGGGACGGTCTTCACCACCGAATGCACCGCTGCTTCGCGGTGCCGGTGCTGCCCGTCAAAATTGTAGAAGGACTCGACGGAAAAAAAGACGCCGTATACGCAACAGATCATTGCGTAAAACCAGAGTCTATAATTTCTTTTTCTCATCTGTCCGCGGATAGAAGCGCAAATCTAGCCATAATTTTATTGCTGTCCTAATGCCGATGGACCGGCAAGTCAGCCGGGGAGCATAGTTTAATTATATATAATAATAATGGAGTCGACGAAATAACGGGGTAGAGGAAAGCCCTCCGGGCTCAGGCGGTTCGAAACGGGCCTCTGCCACCATTTCCGCACTTCGCGGAACTGTTAACATTAAGGTAATATTCCGGTAACATTGGGGTCATCCCTTAGCTATTGTTTTGCAGCACAATTAACCCGGTTTCCGGCGTTCAACATTCATAACGAACCAGGACTATTATGAAATCTACTTACGCAAAGCAACTGCTGTTTTTATTCATCGGGGTGTTTTTCGCGGTTACCGCCGCGCATTCCCAATATATATTCAACTCCGGGCAGCCGGGTAACAGCTTGTGGAATTCCGATTCCGCTTTCCGGGCCGGCGTCCCTAATTCCGGCCGGCTTTGGGGGTATGCCTTCGGGGACTACTTCCACAAAGCGCATAGCGATTCCCTCAACCGCGGCGGCAACAACCAGTACACCAATGTCAAAAAGGACCAGGACGAATTTCAATTCCGGCGGATTTACCTGGGTTATGACTACAACATTTCGAAGAAATTCATGGCTGAGTTCCTGCTGGCCGCGGAAGACGACTTTCTCGCACAGCCGGGCACCGGCGACTTGTTGGCGGACAACAAATTATCTCCATATGTCAAGTTCGCCAACGTCCGCTGGCGCGACTTTCTCTTCAAGGGCAACGACCTCGTGATCGGATTGCAGCCCACGCCGTCTTTCCCTTATATATCCGAGAACATATTTACTTACTCCCGTCCCGTCGAACGGACCATTACGGATATCCGCCGGACGCCTTCGTTCGACTTCGGCGCCGGCCTGCAGGGCAGATTCCAATCCAAGGATAAATCCACGATCTGGGGCTACGACTTCCTGGTGGCCAATGGTTCCAGCGCGAAGCCCCAGGGTCTGGCGACACAGACATACAAATGGTGGTATGGCGACGTCTTCGTGGGCCTGCTCAATCACCGGCTGATCCTCGATTTGTACGGAGATTATCAGCGCCAGGCCTGGGTTCCGGGGACCAATGGGCACGCCTACCGTCAAATGACCAAGGGGGTCATCGCATGGGTTGAAAAGAATTATACCCTGGGTGCGGAAGGATACATCAATACGCTGGCAAAATGTGAAGCCGGTACGACCGCCGCCGGCAAGGATACGCTGGATGGTCGCGCCACCGGGTTGACGTTGTACGGACACATCAACATCGTGGGCAGCAAACTCCGCTTCTTTGCGCGGTACGATTTTTATAACCCGAATACCAAATACGATAACACCACGTATACCAAGTACGGCTCCCTGTACGGCGTGAGCACGAGCTATGAGCCGAATAACAAGGAGCGCTTTCTTTCCACCGGGTTTGATTTTTCACCCGTCCCCAATATCCACTTTATACCGAACATCTGGTATAACAAATTTATCGGTCAGCAGGCAAACCTGGGCGGAAAGGCGGCGCATGACTATGACCTGGTCTACCGGCTGACGTTCTATTTCACGTTTGGCAAGCTGTTCTCGAATCCTAATTATTCCTATTATCCTTACGTCCACTAGGCGTGGGGTAACCCAACGAAGAACTCTAACTATCAACAATATGAAAAGTAGCCATTTCTCTTTCAAGCGTATTTTCGGGACGATCCTTGTCGCAGCTTCTCTCAGCACCGGACTGGTATCCTGCGGCGGCGGCGGCAGCGCCTCCGGATCTGACAGCACCGGCTCTTCCGGCTCCGCCGGCGATATCAGCCTCACCGGGGCAGGCAGCACCTTCGACTACCCCCTCTTCTCGAAGGAGTTTGGCGAATACAACAAGAGCACGGGACTGAAAGTCAACTACCAATCGATCGGATCGGGGGGTGGCATCCTCCAGCTGACCAATAAAACCGTGGATTTTGGTGCATCCGACGCACCGTTGAACGGCAAACAGGATTCTGCAGTCCCGGCGCCCGTTATCCATATTCCGGTGACCGCCGGGGCGGTAGTCATCAGTTATAACCTCCCGGAAGTGAAGGATACGCTGAAACTGACCCCCGGGGTGCTGGCGGATATCTTCCTGGGCAACATCAAGAAATGGGACGACCCGAAAATTGCAGCGATCAACAAGGGGGTCAAGCTTCCCCCGAATGCCATCCTGGTGGCACACCGTTCCGACGGCAGTGGGACCACCAACATTTTCACCACTTATTTGTCGAAGGTAAGCGGGGAATGGAACACCAAGGTGGGCAAGGGGTCCGCCGTGGCCTGGCCGGCCGGGCTGGGCGGAAAGGGTAACGAAGGCGTGTCCGCCACGATCAAGAGCACGCCAGGCGCGATCGGTTATATCGAACTGGCCTATGCCGTCCAGAACAATATGGCTTTCGCCAAGCTGCAGAATAAGGCGGGCAATTTCATCACGCCGAGTATTGCCAGCGTAACGGCTGCCGCCAACACGACGATCCCGCCCGATTCAAAAGTGTCGCTGACCAATACCGATGCTGCCGACGGGTATCCGATTGCCGGGTTCTCCTGGGTGATCATCTATAAGGAACAGAAATACGGCGACCGTTCGAAGGACCGCGCGACCCAACTGGTCAAGCTGCTCTCCTGGATGGTACACGACGGACAGCAATACAGTGCAGGGCTGACCTATGCACCGCTATCCGCGGCCGCTGTCAGTACGGCGGATGCCATCCTGAAGACAGCGACCTATGACGGGAAGCCGATCCTCCAGTAGTCACGAAAAGATACGTATGGATACATCTTCTTTTGAAAATGGAGCAATTACCCGCAGTGACCGACCGCTGCGGGTAATTAATTCTTCGCCGGAGGCGATTTTGAAGGCGAAAAAGCGATTGCGGCTTTCGTTCCGGCAGATCCGGACCGAGAACGTCTTCCGGCGAAGCCTCATGATCGTCGGGTTGCTCATGGTCATCCTGGTTCTGGGAATATTCCTTACGCTCGTGGTCAAGTCCGTCCCATCCATCCAGGCCCTCGGCTTCAAATATCTCTGGGGGAAGACCTGGGATCCGGTCCGGGATATCTATGGCGCGTGGCCTTTTATGCTGGGTACCCTGATGACCTCCTTCCTGGCCCTGATCATTTCAGTCCCTTTTTCCATCTCTGTCGCCATTTTTCTTGGCGAATACCATCCCAAGGGGGCGTTGCCGAGCTTCCTGAAGAACGCCGTCGAACTCATCGCCGCCGTTCCGAGCGTCATCTATGGTTTCTGGGCCGTGAATGTCCTGGTACCGATCGTCCGGAGCCTGGAAGGTCATATCGGCGTGGAACCTGACGGCGTCGGCATTTTCAGCGCGTCGCTGGTCCTTGCCGTCATGATCATTCCCTATGCGGCTTCGCTGGGCAGGGCCATGATCGGGCTCGTCCCGTCGCACCTCAAGGAAGCGGCCTATGGGCTTGGCGCCACCCGTTGGGAGGTGATCCGCAGCGTCGTCCTGCCTTATACGAAATCGGGGCTTTTCGCGGGCATCCTCCTGTCCCTGGGCAGGGCGCTGGGGGAAACGATGGCCGTCACGATGGTGATCGGCAATACGAGCCTCATTCCCAAAAGCATTTTCGCGCCGGGGAACACCATGGCCAGCGTCATCGCCAATGAGTTCACCGAAGCCGACAAGCCGGTGTATTTCTCCGCCCTGATCGAACTGGGACTCGTCCTGTTCCTGGTCACGGTGGTCATCAACCTTATCGGAAAAAAGATTATCGACCGGTTCACCAATGAATGAGCTATGGATATTAAAAGTGTAAAATTCCGGATCGGCAAGAGTTATGGATTCAGATTCCTGATCTACATCCTGGCTTTCGCCTGCGTGGTCCCGTTGCTGTATATCCTTGGGTTCATCGTCAAGGCGGGCATCACCAAGATCAACTGGCACTTCCTCGTTAATGTGCCCCGGGCGGTAGGGGAGAGCGGCGGGGGCATCGCCAACGCGCTTGTCGGCAGCATCCTGATCGTGCTGATCGCCGCGGTCATCGCCATCCCGATCGGCGTGATGGCCGGCATCTATCTTAGTCAATACCGCAAGAGCCGGCTGGCCTATTGGAGCAGGCTGTCCACGGATATCCTGCAGGGTGTGCCGTCGATCGTCATCGGCATCATCGCCTACTTCTGGATGGTGAAACCCATGCATCACTTTTCTGCGATCGCCGGCAGCATCGCTCTGGCGATCATGATGCTTCCCATTATTGTTCGCAGCACGGAAGAGACCCTCAAGCTGTTGCCGGCATCGTTGCATGAGGCGGCTTACGCGCTCGGGATACCGTTCCACCGGGTGATCTTCAAGGTCATCGTTCCGGTCGGCATCAGTGGCATTCTCTCGGGGGTCATGCTGTCCGTCGCGCGGATATCGGGCGAGACGGCCCCGCTGCTGTTCACTTCCCTGGGAAATGTCTACTTTACGGCGAACGTCGGTCACGAGATGGAATCGCTGCCACATATGATCTATACCTACGCCAGCAGTGCGTATACCGAGTGGCTTAACCTGGCGTGGGGCGCTTCGCTGGTCCTGCTGGTCTGGGTCTTACTCCTAAATATCTTTACCAAGGTCATTACACGAAAATGGAAAGTACAATTCTAAAGAGCAGGAACTTCAACGCGTCGTTTGGCAGCAATCATGTCGTAAAGAATGTCAATATAGATATCCCCCGGAATCACATCATCGCCGTTATGGGCCCCTCGGGTTGCGGCAAGACCACTTACTTGCGGTGCATCAACCGGATGCACGAGCTGATCCCCGGTGCAAGCTCCCAGGGCGAAATGTTATTGAACGGAGAAGACGTATACAAGATGCATCCCATCTTTGTGCGGCTCAAGATCGGAATGGTGTTCCAGCGTCCCAATCCCTTTCCCAACCTGAGCATCTATGACAATGTCATCGCCGGGTACAAGCTGAACGGGATCCGGCTCCCGAAAGGCGAACGGGACCGTATCGTCGAGCATTCCCTCGCGCGGGTGGCGTTATGGAACGAGGTCAAGGATTCCCTCAGTAAAAAGGGGTCATTTCTGTCCGGCGGCCAGCAGCAGCGGCTTTGCATCGCGCGCGCGGTTGCGATGGAACCGGAGGTGATCCTTTTTGACGAACCCACGTCGGCGCTTGATCCGATCTCCACCTCGACCGTGGAAGAGCTTTTCCACGAGCTGAAGGCCAACTATACCCTGATCGTCGTGACGCACAACATGCAGCAGGCGGCCAGGGTCAGCGACAAGACCGCCTTCTTTTACATGGGCGAACTGGTGGAATACGATGAAACGAAAACGATGTTCACCAACCCGAAAGACAGCAGGACGCAGAACTATATTACCGGCCGATTTAGTTAACTTTAACTGTGCGCGGGGATCCGCGGAACAACTCACCGATAACCATGGCACAAATAGAAACCGAATTGCAGCTCTTGAAGACGGAAGCCGTCAATATGTGGACGCTGGTCAACTCCCAGCTCAACAAAGCCAGAATGGCCTTCGTAAACTTTGACAAGGACCTCGCCCGCGAGGTAGTCCTGAAAGAAAAGCGGGTCAACGGCAGCGAGCTCAAGATCGACCGGGATTGCGAGAACATTTTCGCCCTGTTTTGCCCGGTCGCGATCGACCTGCGGTTCCTGCTGGCCGTATTGAAGATCAACACCAATCTCGAACGCATCGGGGACATCGCCGAAGGCATTGCCAAGTATGTGATCGACGCCGACGCGCCCTTTACCCAGGAACTGCTCGATACCACCCGCATCCTGCCGATGTACGAGGAATCCGTCAAAATGCTGGAAGACACCCAGGAGGCTTTTGAAAAAGAGGATACGATCCTCGCCAGGAGCGTCTTTAAAAAAGACGATTACCTGGACGATGTCAACCGTCAGTCGCATAAAGTACTGGAGCGGCACCTGAAGGACCATCCCCAGGATACCGCGCAGGCGCTGTGGATCCTCTCGACGATCCGCAAGCTGGAGCGCGTTGGGGACCAGGCCAAGAACATCGCAGAAGAGATCATCTTCTACCTGGAAGCCAAGGTACTTAAACACCGGAACAAATTCGTCTGAGCGTCGGAGACGCACGCGAGCGGGGGGTTACGGGCGCGCGACCCGAGGGGCGGTTTTGCGCGGGCCGCGAGAGGGGCGATTTTGCGGGCGCGCACACGCGCACGCGCGCACTTTCAGCGTATAAAATAATATACGGGTAACGTTGTCGTAAACTCCTCGTAATACGGGGAGTTTACTTTTGTAGTCTGTTCATTGGTTAGCCGCTTGTACAGCTCGTTATTCGATGGTTTATATATGTAGAGTTGAATTTTCTCATGCAAAGCCACTTCATGTCCATGACGGTGGCTTTTTCATTTAATGTCCGAACTTCCAGTAGGCACTGGTCCCCGGCTTGCGCTCATCGGTCGCCTTGGTGAGCAACGTATCCCCGGGCTGCAGGTCGGCGAACACTTCAATGCCGGTATCGGTGGTTATGCCTTGCCGGACGTCCACCCACTGGACCTTACCATCGCGGACCCTGATCACAAACTTTCGTTCCAGCGTAGTGGCGATCGCCGACGGCGGCAATATAAACGAAGGGCGGCTTCGCTCCACGTGCAACCGGGCATTGACGAAAGCGCCGGCGATCAGCTGATGCTTTCGGTTATCGACGTCGAATTCCCAGAGCTCGGTGCGGGTGACGGGGTCGATCGCGCCCGACTTGCGCGTCAGCACGCCGACAAAGCGTTGTTCCGGATTGGCGTCCACGCTGAAGGAAAGGTCGCGCCGGCCAGTGGCGGCGTCGACATAGGCTTCGGGTACCGCGACGCGCAGACGGAGGATATTGTTGTCCTGCACGGTGAGCATCATGCTGTTGGCATTGACGAGCGCGCCAGGATCCGCTTTCCGCGCAATGACGGTGCCGTCGAAAGGTGCGCTCAGGTACAGATAGCCCGAGATTTCCTTGTACGCCCTGGATTGTTGGCGCAAGGCTTCATACGCCGCACTATCCGATTCCATCAGGTCCCGCGCGCCGATGAGATCGACGGGTGCGACAATCCCCGGAGAGCTGCTGAGCGAGGCCTGGTAGAGCCGGTGGTATTTGTCGGCGCTGGCAGTGTATTTGGCCCTCGCCGCGGCGAGCGCGGCCTCGGACTGCGTCACCTGGGTGTTGACTTCGGGCGCCTCGATGACCGCCAGCGTCTCGCCCCGCCGTACGCGGTCGCCGATATCGACCTTCATCTCGCGCACATAGCCCTGTACCTTGGCGAAGAGGTCGGTCTGGAGGTAGGGCTGCAACTCACCCGGGAGCTCGAGCGATTTTTTGAGGGTGTCTGTTTTGAGCAGGAAGACCTGGACCGTATCCTGCGCCGGAACGGCGGCTGTTTCGGACGGAGCCGGAGACTGGCCGCAGGCGGCAAGCAGGAACAGGGAAGCGCAGGAGATGATGGAAAGACGCATGGATTTATTGTCTTGGATGTTCGGAATAAATATCGTCGGGGTATAGCGAAACGGCCCGGTAAGGCTTTTGCCCCGCCAGCCAGTGATAGATGTGCGGCAGAAAGAAGAGCACGCCAAGGGCGGAAAAGATCAGCCCGCCGATTACGGCGATGCCAAGCGGCGCGGTTTGGTCCCCGCCCTCTGTCAGCCCCAGCGCCATAGGGATCATACCGGCGATCATCGCCGCGGTGGTCATCAGGATCGGCCTGAGCCGATGGGCGGCCGCTTCCACGTGAACGGCCTGTGCGCCGGAGCGCCTGAGTTGTTCCGCGTTCGTGATGTACAGGACGGAATTCGCAATCGCGACGCCGACCGCCATGATGGCGCCCATATAGGATTGGATGTTCAGCGTGTTTCCCGTGACAAAGAGCAGAAACAATGCTCCGGCTACTACTGCAGGGATGACGGACAGGGTCGCGAAAGCCACCCGAAAAGATTGGAAGAAGATGGCCATGGCCATGAAAATGACGGCGACGGCCACGAGCAGGCCGAACCTCAGGCTTTGGAGCGTCTGATCAAGCAGATCGCTTTGCCCGCGCAGCAGGATGCGGGACCCACCCGGCAGTCTTCCCATTCCGGCAATGATCCCGCGAATCCGGGCATAGGTGGCGCCCCTGTCTTTTTGTTCCACATTGGCGGTAATCGTGATATAGCGCTGTTGGTTGAGCCGGTCGTATTCGCCGGGGACTGTCGTGCGTTTCCAACTAGCTACCTCGCCCAGGTAATGCATCTGGCCGTTGACTCCGGCTGAAACGGGAATGGCTTCGAGCGGGCCGGTCCCGTTCATGCGGTAACCCGGATACTGGACTTGCACCTGGTAGGCGGTACCTGTGCTGCGGTCGAGCCAATAGCTCGGCGCGATAAAGCGGGAGGAAGAGGTGGCCGCCACCGTGGAACGGGCGATGTCATTGCCGGATATCCCCAGTTGACCAGCCCGCACGCGGTCGATATCCAGGCTGATCGCCGGGTAGTCGAGCGGCGTTGCGATTTGGAGGTCCCGGAGTTCGGGCAGGGCAGAAAGCTTTTGCAGCAGTTGCGTGGCCGTCTTTTTGCCCTGGGCGAGGTTTCGGTTGAGGACCGCGATCTCTACGGGATTGTTGCTGCCGAGGTTGAGGACCTGCTCGACGATGTCGCCGGGTTCGAAGGACAGTTTGACGCCGGGCATCGACCTGGCCACGGCAGCGCGCAGCTCTTCACGGAAGCGCGCGATGGGCACGACGCCTCGCTTAAGCCTGATCTTGGTGACTGACTCGTTCGGGCCCCCGGTCCACAGGTGAATATAGTTGACCGGATAGCTGGTTGGCTGGGTACCGATAAAGGCCGAAGTGATCTCTACATTTCCCCGGCCGGCGATGCTGTCCGTCAAATGCAGAAGTTCCCTGGTGGCATCTTCGGTCCGCTCCAGCCGTGTTCCAACGGGAAGGCGCAGCCGCACCTGGGCCTGGCCGCTGTCCGTGTCCGGGAAAAGTTGAGTTCCTGTCAACCTGAACAGCAGGAACGCGATGCCGGCGGCTGCCAGCAGGAAGACGATCGTGAACAGCGCATAGCCGGAGTGAAACCGCCGCCCAGCCCGCAGATAGCGGTTCCGGAGCTTATCGAAAGCGGATGGCCTGCCGGCGTCCGGTTGCCGGATCCGGTTGCGAAGAAGCCAGTTGGAAACCACCGGCACAAAGGTCTGGGAAAGCAGGAAGGAAGCGATCATCGCGAAGCCTACGGCCAGGGAAAGCGGCAGGAACATGGCTTTGGGGATCCCGCTCATAAAGAGGGCGGGAACAAAGACGGCCAGGATGCTCAGGAGAATGAGCAGTTTGGGGGCGGCGATCTCCAGGCAGGCATCCGCAATCGCGCGGCCTCTGTCCTTTCCCATCTCCTGGTGCCGGTGGATATTCTCGATCGTGACGGTCGCCTCGTCCACCAGGATGCCGACGGACAGCGCCAGACCGCCAAGCGTCATAATATTGATGGACTGCCCGCAAAGATAGAGGGCGGTGGCCGCCGACAAGAGCGCCAGGGGAATGGTCATGATCACGACCAGCCCGCTCCGCGGGTCCCTTAGGAAAAGCAGGACAACCAGGCCGGTGAGCAGGGCGCCCAGGCCGCCTTCGAACAGCAGGCTCTTCAGCGAATTGATGACATAGCCGGACTGATCGAATTCGTAGGACACTCTGATGTCGCCGGGAATGGCCGCCTGCATATCCGGCAATGCCGCCTTCACCCGCTGCACGACATCCCACGTCGAAGCATCGGCCCGTTTGGTGACCGGAATGTAGATGGAACGCTTCCCATTGACCAGCGCGTAGCTGGTGGTAATATCGGTACCCAGGCTAACCGAGGCGACGTCGCCCAGGTAGACGGCCGGGCCGCTGCCGAGGTGCAGCGGGACTTTTTGGAGGTCCTGCACGTCCCCGATGACACTGTTCTGCGGCGTCAGGTAGGTGGAGTCGCCAATGCTGATGTCTCCCGCGGGCGAAATGCTGTTGAACCTGACGATCGATTGAACGACCTGGTCGGGTGACAGATGGTAGCCTTGCAGTTTTTGGGGGTCTACCGTGACCACAACCGTTTTTTGGTTGCCGCCAAATGGTGGCGGCGCGCTGACGCCGGGAAGCGTGGAAAACATCGGACGCACACGGAACAAGGCCAGGTCGTTGATCTCCCCCAGCGAACGGCTGTCCGAACTGAAGACCAGTTGCCCCACCGGGACACTCCCCGCATCGAATCGCATGATAAAGGGCGGCACGGTGCCGGGCGGCATGAAGGCGCGGGAGCGATTGACGTAGCCGACGACCTCCGCCATCGCCTGGCTCATATCCGTCCCTTCATTGAATTCGATCTTGATCAGCGCTGCGCCCTGAATGCTTTTCGAGTCGACATATTTTACGCCGGTAATGTACAGGAAATGGTATTCATAGTAGGAGGTGACGAATCCCTCCATCTGGTCGGGGGAAAGACCGCCGTAAGGTTGAGCCACGTATACAGTCGGCAACCCGAGCTTCGGGAAGATGTCGACCTTGCTGTTCCTGACGGCCAGCCAGGAGAAAAAAAGAATGGCCATGACCGTAACCAGGATGGATATCGGATGACGCAGTGCGGAAATAATGAGCTTCATGGCGGGCTATTTCAGTTGGTCGGTAAAAAGATGAAGATTGCCTTTTGCGACGCTAATGTCCAACAGCGCACGCCAGACCTGCAGATTGGCGTCTGCCTCCGTCATTTCCGACCGGAGCAACTCGTATTGGCCTTGCGTCAGCCGCGTAAAATCGACCAGGCCGCTCTGATAGCTGAGCAGCAGGCCATCATAGGAGAGCCGGGCGGCGCGGGACCGGACCGGAGCTTCCCCCGCCAGGAGTAGGGCCTGCGTATAATTCGACTCCGCGGTTTCAACCTGACGACGCAGATCCAGGTCGACCTGGGCGAGCTGGTCCTGGTCGGCGGCCAGCCGGGAGCGGAATTGCTTCTTTTGAATATTGATCTTCGAGAATTGCAGAATGGGGAAACTGAGCTGGAGGCCCGCGCCATAATTGGTTCGTGACAATGCCCAGCCGTCGGACCTGTCGATGACCCCGTCAGGGTCGATGCCGGAGCCCCGCGAATAGGCGTTTGCCCAGATATCCAGCCGGGGCAACCAGCCCCGTTGGACTTCCTTAAGACTGGCCGCGCTCAGACCAACCTGGGCCTGGTAGTACTGGTACCGCGGATTGCCGGTGAAGCCGCCACTGGTGTCCGGCATCGCCGGCAGGCGATACGCAAGCGCCGTGTCCGAGACGATCATTTCTTCGGGCCGGCCCGACAGGCCGGTGAGCCGGTAAAGCTCCAATACCTGGTCCGTGTAGAGCCGGCGGGTGTTCAGCTGTTCCATGACGGCCTGTGCAAGCAACGACTGGAACTGAACCGTATCGAGGCCGGGACGAAGACCTTGTTTCGCCAGTTCGAGCGATTGCTCCAACCCGGTCCGGGTCCGGTCGATATTTGCCTGCGCGGTGTTGAGGAGCTTTTGCAGATAGATAATACTCATGTAGGTGAGGATACCCGAGTATTGCTGCTGAAACAGCGCGTTATCATAGGCGCTGGCCGAAAGCCGGAATTCGGCGGAAGCCTTTTCCACGGCGGCGGCCCGCTGTCCGAACGTCAGCGGCGTCCATTGCAGAAAAGCCGCCAGCGCGGTGCCGGGAACGATATTGTCGCTGCTTTGTGCGGCAACGGGTCCGGATATGGGCATCAGCAATCCCGGGTAGCTCATGCCGGTTATGTTGTTGTCGGTGGCCCAGCCGGCCTGATAGCCAGCCGTGAGATTGGGCACCAGGGTATTTCGCGCCAGGGCGATGTTGTCCGAGGCGGCCGCGGATCGTTCCCGGTACGCGCGAAGCTGCGGCTGTCCGGTCTCGATGAGGTGCAAAACGTCACTGATGGACAAGGTTTGCTGCTGGGCGCTGACGGAGGGTCCAGGGAGGGTCGCGGCGATTGCGCTGAAGAGGATGACCAGGTTGCGGAAGGAAGGCATAAGCATGCAGCTTTCGGTATGCCCAAAGCTAACCGCCGATTTGGAAAGAATTTAGAAGTTGCCTGTCACGCCGGGAGCAGCCCAACCCTAAGCAGGTGAGTGCCCGCGTGATACCGGTATTCGAGGTCAAACCGGTACAATTGGCAGATCTGCTTCACCAGGGACAGTCCCAGGCCAGTTGTCCGGGGGTCTTCCTTACCCTTTTTGAACCGGTCGAACATCCTTGCCGTATCGCCTTCCACAGGGGGGCCGCTGTTCTCGACGACCAATTCCGCGCGACAAAGACGGACGTGCACGTATCCTCCCGGCAGGTTATGGATATAGGCATTGCGCAACAGGTTATTGACCAGGATTTCCATCAAAGACGGGTTGGCGATCATTTCTATTCCAGGTTGGATATCCGTCCTGGTCTCGCCGACGCCAGCTTCATAGTAGCTGCCAAAGAGCCGGCTTTGCTTTTCCATCAGGCGGGATAAATCAACGGGCTCGCCCGACGGGTACTGCCTGTTTTCGATCCGGGCGAGCGTAAGGAGGTTTCGACTCATCTGGCTGAGCCGCTCGTTGGCTTCGCTGATTTCGCCCAGCAGTTGTGCGGTCTCTTCCGTCAGCGCCGTCCCTTCCATCAGGAGCTCCACTTTCGAGCGGATAATGGCGAGCGGGGTCTGCAGTTCATGCGCGGCGTTTTCCGTGAATTGCTTCTGATTTCTGTATGCCTGGTCGACGTTCTCAATGAGCGAACAGAGGGTGTCATTCAGCCGGTCGAATTCGGCCACCCCCGTGTCGCCGGAGAGGGGCAGCGGCTCATGGTTGCGGATATCGTAGCGGCGGATGCTGTTCATGGTGGCATAGAAGGGAGCCCACAGCCGGCTGGACATTTTCCGGTTGACAACGACCACGGCAAGCAGCAGGAGCGCAAAGATCAGCGCTTGCGCGAATGCTATCTTGATGATGAGATGGGTGACTTCGCGGGAGGAAATATAGGTCGTGATGAGCCAGGATCTGCCTTTATCCGAAAACCGGCCGGTCAGCATGCTGAATGTTTCGGAGGTCGAGCCGGGGATGTGAAAGATCGTATCCCGCGGCCGGTCGCGTGCCGGAGGTCCCGGGGAACCCTCAGGAACGATATCGTATTCGCCCGGAATATGGAGCGGCAGCCATCCATCCGTTGCACGGAATGCCCGCGCGATATTGTTCTGTTTGAGCTGAAGCTGCTGCTCCTGCATGTGCAGGATGTGACCGCGCATCAGGAAATAAAAGAAAACCGAGCCGCCCAGCATGACCAGCGGCAACCAGTTGAAGAGGATCCTGGTGTTCTTTTGTTGCAGCGGCCGGCTCATACCACCAATTTATATCCGAGGCCGTAAACCGTGTGGATCATTTCACTATAGCTTTTTTCCCTGAGTTTGCGCTTCAGGTTCTTGATGTGCGAGTAGACGAACTCGGGCCCCGGCGCCTGGTCGGAAGGCCCGTCGCATAAGTGTTCGGCTATCGCCTGCCGGCTGATCACCCTGTTCTTATTCGTGGCCAGGAACAGCAGCAGGTCATATTCAATCCTGGTCAGCGAAACAGATTGGCCTTCCGCGCTGACCGTGCGGGAGCCGAGGTCGATCCGGAGACCGTTGAGGTCCAGAATGGCAGTGCCTTCCGAATATTTCCGGCGAAGGAGCGATTTTACGCGAGCGCTGAGTTCGGGAAGATGAAAGGGCTTCGTCAGGTAGTCGTCGGCGCCGTACTCGAGCCCGCTTATCTTATCGTCGAGCGAGGCCCGGGCGGATATGATGATCACGCCGTCGCTTTTTCGCTCGTCCCGGAGCATCTTCAGCAATTCCAATCCGCTGCCGCCCGGCAAATTGATGTCGAGGATGATACAATCGTATTGGAAGTCTTCGAGCTTGTGGAGGGCGTCGCCAAAGGTCATCGCTTCCTCGCACTGGAATTGCTCCAACCGGAAATAGCGGGTAATGCTCGTCATGAGACCCGGTTCGTCTTCGATTACCAGGAGTTTCATGGCGGTAATTTAGCGCGAATCTTGCCCCAAAGCCAAAAAGTTCTAAAAAAAAGGCGCTGCGCAGATCCATGGCGCCGGAGGTCTGCTCAGTTGAAGACCGCCTCCGGATAGAGCATATCGAGCGCCCTCTTTTTCTCTTTTGCGCAGTGATGCATCAGATAGCTGACGATCGCTTCGGTGGAATAATCGGGATGGAGATGGGGCCGTCTGCGCTGCTCCATCCAGGTCCGGAAGACGGGTGCCAGGCCTGCGTCCAGCGTCTGCAGCACCGGAACGCCCATTTTCGACAGGGCGGCGGCGTTGCAGAACTGTTCGTACTGCCCCCGGATGGGGATGACCATCAGCTTTTTGCCCAGGTAGAGCGCTTCTGAAGGCGTCTCGAAGCCGGCGCCGGTCAGAATGGCGCTGCAGTGGATCAGGCTTTTGTTGAACGCCGCCTTACCGACAGGGATGAAAAGGATATTCCCGTCCTGCACCGGGTGGGCGACTTCCCGGGAAAAGACCTGCCAGCGGAACTCCTTCAGGGGTTGCAGGTATTGGCGGACGGTCGCATCGTTATAGGAGGAGAGGTAAACGGTTACATGGCCTTTGTCCCGGGGCTCGGCCTGGAGGATCTCCTTTTTGATGACGGGCGGCAGGATAAAATCGTCGTATTGACGGAAATGCAGACCGACGTATTGCGTAGCGCGCGCGTAATTCCTGAGGATCCAGGCCCCCAACGGGTCCGCATGTTCGGGTCGCGGCACCTTGGAAGAGACAAAGCTTGCCTGGTGGCCGAAACTTACGGAGGGGACTTTTTTCAACGCGCAGGCCAGCGAAGTAATGCACTCGAAATCGTTGATCACGAGGTCATATTTTTCCACCGGCAGGTCCCGGACCTCGCGCCAGACGCGAAGCGGTGCGAGCTGTCTGACGATCTCGCGGTAATTCAGCCCTCCGCTGTTCGTGTAAAAAAGACTGAGGCCCTTGCTGCGATACCGGACGGACGCATCGAGACCAAGACTGTTGTTGGCGCCGCTGAGAAAAATGTCGACTTTTCCGTAACGCTCCAGGAAGGGCAGGAGTTCCATGGCCCTGCTGATATGCCCGTTACCTGTCGCCTGTACTGCATAAAAGATCTTCATGGCATGGCGGTTTAAATGGCCGTAAGGGAATTGATATAAAAGCTGATCTCATCGGTCAGCACGCTGACCATGGGTCGCATTTCAATCGCGGGCGTCACCGGGAAATCTTTTTCGTCATATTCGAAGATCCGCCACGCGTTGGACTGGTATTCCAGCGCGGTGCAGTGCTCGACCCAGTCGCCGGAATTCAGGTAGGTGACGGTCCCTTCCTTTGTGGCCACCAGTTTCTTTTGCGGTTGATGGATATGACCGCAGATCACGAAGTCGTATTTCTTTTCGATCGCCAGCTCGGCCGCGATCAACTCGAAGTCATTGATCTTGCTGACGGCTTTGTTGACGCCGGCCATCACCCTTTTCGATATCGATACCCGCTCCCTGCCGAAGGCCTTCAATATAAAATTGATGAACCGGTTGAACCGGATCAGGAGGTTATACCCGCTGCTGCCCAATTTGGCGAGAAACCTGGCGCCGCCCTTGGTCGTGTTGTCGAATACATCGCCGTGAAAGATCCACGTCATCTTGTTATCGATTTCCAGGACCAGCTTGTCGGTCAGCGTGAAATTTCCCATATGGAGGTCCGTGTACCGGCGCATCATTTCGTCGTGGTTGCCGGTGATATAGAAGACCCGGGTCCCATTGGTGATGAACTGGATGATCTCCTTGATGACCATGACGTGGGCGACAGGAAAATAACGCTTGGTAAACTGCCAGCCGTCGATAATATCTCCGTTAAGTATCAGTATGTTGGGGGTAATGCTTTGGAGGTAGTTGACCAGTTCTTTCGCGCGGCATCCGTAGCTTCCCAGGTGAACATCCGAGAGAACGACTACATCTACGGGACGTTTTTCCATTGTGGTGGTTTTTCAAAGTTCTCACTTAGATATTACTCCTGTATGACCCCAGTATTAACAAATTGTGAGCAGTTTCCTTAACATATCCTTAAACCAGGGCTAACCTTCCCGTCATATTGCCCTTCTACTTTCGCCGGACAATACACTCCATCTAAAACACCTGTTTATGAGTAAGAAAATTCCCCTGCTTGCAGGAGCCTTGCTGGCTGTCTTCCTATGGCCGCTCGTCTCCTTCGCCCAGACGGTCGTTGTCGGCCGGATACTTTCCAAAATCGATCAGACACCGATACCGGGCGCCACGATCGCCATCAAAGGGACGCGCACCGGCACTTCCACCGGCATCGACGGCGGCTTTGCCATAAAAGCCAAACAGGGCGATGTCCTTGTCATCTCCGGGATCGGCATCGTCCGCACGGAGCAGGAAGTGACCGGGAATACGATGGTCGTCAGCGTGGCGACGGACAGCCGCGAACTGAACCAGGTGGTGGTCACCGCGACGGGGATCAAGAAGGAAGCCAAACGGCTTGGTTATGCCATCCAGACCATCGATGCTTCGCAATTGACGACGGCGCGCGAAGCGGACCCGGTCAATTCGCTGAAGGGCAATGCGGCGGGACTCGAAGTAAACGTGAATTCCGAGATCGGACATGCGCCGGATGTTATTATGCGGGGCGAGAACGATATCCAGGACCGCCCGCTGTTCGTGGTGGACGGTGTGCCGATCAGCTCCGATACCTATAATATCAACCCCGACGATATCGAGACCTTTACCGTGCTGAAAGGGCCGAACGCCGCCGCGCTGTACGGGTTCCAGGGAAAGAACGGCGCGATCATCATCAATACCAAGAAAGGCACGCGGGACAAACGGGGACTGGCGGTCACCTTTAATTCCAGCACGCAGTTCAACAAAGGTTTCATCGCGCTGCCCAAATACCAGGACACGTATGGCCCCGGCGACAACGGGAAATATGCGTACGGCGGCGGCGGGTCCAGCCCGGCCTCTTATTTTGGTGACGGCGCAGTAGGAGTGGGAAAGAACGACTATGACTACGACGTCTGGGGTCCGCAATTCCGGGGACAGCTATTGCCGCAGTACGACGGCGTCTACGACCCGACGCAAAATTATGTCACGACCTTTGCCGACGGCAGCACCTACAGCGGCCATGTCGCCCCGACACCGTTCGTGGCCAGAGGAAAGGACAACCTGAAGCATTTTATCCAGACGGGTCTCATTTCTTCCAACAGCCTCGCCATCGCCTCGTCCACCGAGAAGACCGATTTCCGGGCTTCCATCGGAAATATCTTTCAGCGGGGCATCGTGCCGAATACGCAACTCAACAACACGAACTTTACCATGAGCCTGGTACACCGGCTCAACCAGCATTTCAGCGTAACGACCTATTTCAACTACAGCCGGCAGGCGACGCCCAACGTGCCGGACGTCGAGTACGGCCCGAACAGCATCATCTATAATATCATCATCTGGGGAGGGGCCGACTGGTCGATGAAGGACATGCGGAATTACTGGCAGCCGGACCATGTGGGCGTTCAGCAGAAATATGCCGAATACTATCGCTATAACAATCCCTGGTTCATGTCCTATGAGTGGCTGCGGGGGCACTATCAGAACAACGAATACGGATACCTGTCGCTGAACTACAAGGTGAACGAAAACCTGGACTTCCAGTTCAGGCCCAGCATGACCGCCTATGACATGCTCAACTCCGAAAAGATGCCCTATTCCGCGGGGGCCTACGGCCGGCCCCTCCGGCAGGGCGATTACCGCGAAGACAAGCGCTCGCAATTCGAGACCAACTGGGATGTCCAGGCCCGGTATCATAAAAATGAGATCGCGGGATTTCTGGACATTGCGGCTGTGGCCGGCGCAACCGCCAGGAACTTTACCTTTAATTCCTCGTTCGAAAGCACGAACTATCTGAACGTACCGGGCATCTACTCCTTCAATAACTCCCTGAATCCGGTGCAGGGTACGAGCTTCGATGCGACCATGCTGGTGCTGAGTGCTTATTACTCCGTCGACCTTGGTTATAAGTCGTATGTGACCGCCAATATTACCGGCAGGGAAGACAAGTCTTCGTCCATGCCCAGCAATACCAATGGATATTTTTACCCCAGCTTCAACCTCGCCACAGTGATCTCCGATTATGTCAAGCTGCCGGAGCCGATCTCTTTCCTGAAGTTAAAGGCCTCCTACGCGGAAAGCAAGAATGGCGGTACCTCGCCGCTTTTCGCCACCAACCTGGCCAACGTTCCGGCGGCCAACAGTTATGGCTATACCTGGTATTCGGCGTATGGCGGGCCAACCTATCAGTTCACACCATCCTATACCCTCCAGCCGACCTACAGCGCGCAAAGCAGCGCCCACTACACGACCACCTCGATCAGCCCGGCGATCCAGGCCCAGGACAGGAAGGCCATGGAATTCGGCGCCGATATCCGGTTCGTCAACAACCGGATCGGCCTCGACGTGACCCGCTATCATTACCGCAACACTGGCATCGTCAATCAGGGCACCTCACCGGCATCCGGATTCTCCTCGAACGAAACCAACGGGAACATCTATACGAACGATGGCTGGGAAGCCGTGCTGACCGGGAAGCCCTTTGTCAATCCCAGCGGTTTCAGCTGGACGGTGACCGCCAATTTCTTTACCTATGTCCGCAAATGGGTAAAGAATTCCAATCCCGACAACTGGGAATACAATGGCAAACGAATCGACCTGAACTACGGCGATGGCTTCGTGCGGGCCGCCGACGGCAAGCTGGTGATCGACCCGTCATCGGGTATTTATCTGCGTTATTCAGACCTCGGGTCTTCCGCGCAGCGGATCTATGGCCATTCCGATCCCAACTGGCAATGGGGCCTCGTCAACCAGTTCAGCTATAAGGGATTCTCCCTCCGCTTCCAATTCGACGGCGTCGTCGGAGGGGTGATCGAGGATTATGTACGTGTCAAAACCCTGCAGGGCGGGCGGCATATAGAAGCTGCATCCGGCGCCGTGGGTGTCGCGAGGCCCAGTGACGAAGCGAATATCCCCGCCTATGTGGGCCCGGGCGTCAACCTCGTCGGGGCGCCGATCGCACTCGATCCCGTGAACGGAAGCGTCACGAATATGAAGCAACTCACCGAACAGGTGAATACGACAAAGAGCCTGGTACAGCCTTTTGTCTATAACGCGGCTTCCATTCCTGATCTGAACATGATCAGCAAGACCTATGTCAAGCTGCGCGAGGTCACGTTCACCTATGCGCTGCCGCAGCGGTTGCTGGGCAAATCCTTTATCCAGGCCGCAACGGTGTCCGTGGTAGGACGGAACCTGCTCTATTTCTTTCCCAGCCGGTACAAGGACTTCGATGTCGACCAGTATTCCCAAAATATCGTGACCGGCGGCGCGTATGCGAACAGCAGCTTCCCGGGCCTCCAGACACCAACCACGCGGAATTTCGGCTTCAATTTGAACCTTACCTTCTAACCCGGATAAAACAAACGATATGAAACAGTCAAAATATCTCCTGTATATCGCCCTGGCGCTCTCCGCGGCATCCTGCAGCAAGACGATCGCCCGCAAAGAGGTCAATCCCAATGTGCCCGGGAGCGTTCCTCCGCAACTCGTCCTGGGCACCCTCCTGACCGACATGTCCGGCACCGGATCGCAGGGCTCGCTGGGCGGGGTAAATTCCTGGGGCGAGGTAGCCCAATGGGACCAGTATCACTGCCAGAATTACGACTATTACGGAAACAACATTTATTCCTGGGCCGCGAACAGCGCTTCGTTCGACCCCTACCTGGTCATGCAGAACGTCCGGCAAATGGATCAGGAGGCGACGGCACGGGGCGCGGCGGCGGTCAATGCCTACGAAGCGGTCGGCCGCTTTGTCAAAGCCTATTACTATTACAACCTGACATCGATGTACGGTGACGTCCCGCTGGACGACGCGTTGGGCGGTCCGAAAAATATCACCCCGGCGTACACGAGCCAGGAAAATGTATTTGGATATGTCTTAAACGAGTTGGATTCGGCCAACAACGAAATGGCTTCGTTGATCGCCGCGAACGACAATTCGCTGTCGGCCAGCCAGGATATCTACTTTGGCGGCTCCCTTCCCGCCTGGCAAAAAGCCGTCAACAGCCTAAAGCTGCGGGTACTGGTCGGCCTGAGCGCCCAGGCCGGGGATGCGGCGCTGAATGTGCCGGGGCAATTCGCGAACATCCTGAACAACCCGTCGAAATACCCGATTTTCTCCAGCGACGCGGACGATCTCGCTTTTGTGTACAACCCGGGAGGCACGAACACCTATAGCACCTACCCGTTCAATCCCAGCAATTTCGGATCGATTGCCGGCCGGTTCAATATGGCCGCCACCTATGTCAGCGCGTTGACGACGATCAGCGATCCCCGGGTCTTCGTCACCTGCGAGCCCGCCTGGGCGGTAGTGACCAATGTCGATTCGCCGACGCAGTTCCAGTATTTTGTGGGCGCCAGCACCGGCCTGGACCTCGGGCAGATGTATGGCAACGCCAGCGCCGGAGATTACTCCTATATCAACCGGAACCGCTATTATTCCAATTTTACCGGCGAGCCGAACGTCCTGATAGGGTACAAGGAAATGTGTTTCAATATTGCAGAAGGTATCGAGCGCGGTTGGGCGGCGGGCAATGCCGAGACCTGGTACCAAAACGGGATCACGGCATCGATGGCCTTCTATGGCATCGACGTCAATTCCACCAGCCAGACCGCCTGGTTCCTGCCGCCTGGCGCCAACTCCGTGACGCAGGTAGCGCCGTACAAGTATCGCTTCGATTGGAACAGCTACTACGCGCAGCCGGCCGTGAAACTTTCTTCGACCCCGGCCACGGCGATCGACCAGATCGTGCTCCAGAAGTATATCGTGTGTTTCGAGAACTCAGGCTATGAAGGGTATTACAACTGGCGCAGGACCGGCGTACCCGCTTTCCAGGGTGGCAGCGGGGTCGGTAACAATGGCGTCGTACCGCTGCGATGGGCTTATCCCTCCGGCGAGCAAACGCAGAATTCCGCCAACTGGAAGGCGGCGCTCTCCAACCAGGGTTTCACCGCCGACGACCTGAATCAGACGATGTGGCTGATCAAGTGACCCGGCAACCGGATTTTTAATATCTTGATGAAAATTATCAGCGCACCATGACCAGGGAAAAGGCCGGCGAGATCAGCGACGAAATCATCCGATTGTACGAGACGCACGGCGGCGCCGAATACGCCGGCGAAAAGGTCTCGCAGCTCGAGCACATGGCCCAGGCGGCACAGCTGGCCGAGGCACAGGGGTTTGACGAAGAAGTCGTTCTGGCCGCCTTTTTGCATGACATCGGGCATATCAGCGAGGCTGCGCACGGTGACAACGAGATGGAGGGGTTCGGGATCAGGGACCATGAGGAACTCGGCGCGGCATTCCTGCGGGAAAAAGGTTTTTCCAAAAAGGTCACCCGGCTCGTCGAATCGCATGTGCAGGCCAAACGCTACCTGACGCACAAGGACCCGGTCTATTTTGAGGGACTTTCGGAAGCCAGCAGGCGCACCCTGGAATACCAGGGCGGCCCGATGAGCGCCGAGGAAGCCGCCGCTTTCGAACAGTACCCGCTATTCGGGCTGATCATCCGGATGCGTCACTGGGACGAGCAGGCCAAGCTGGAACACCAGCCCATGCCCGATCTCGGCCGGTACCGGGAGATGATCCGGCATCACCTGCAAACGGCCGGAACAAGATAAATAACGACAAACCATCTCTCATGTCTTCGATCCAACTGGTCGTCTTCGATATCGCGGGAACTACGGTTCGCGACAACGGGAATGTCGCGGAAGCTTTTATTACCGCGTTCGCCGATTTCGGGCTGGCGATCCCCGCCCCGGACGTCAAGAAAGTGATGGGCTTCCGTAAAATGGACGCCATCGTTTCCCTGCTGAAAAAGTTTGCGCCCGGTCGGGAAGCCGACGAGGAGCTGGTTGGCCGGATCCATACCCGATTTATCGACAAGATGATCGGGTTCTATCGCAACGACGAGACGCTGTCGCCGCTCCCGCATGCCGAGGAGGTGTTCCGGACACTGAAGCGGCAGGGGATCAAGGTAGCCCTCAATACCGGGTTCACCCGCTCCATCACCGATACCATCCTGCACCGTCTCCGCTGGGACGACCGAAGCCCGCTGATCGACCAGGTGATCTGCAGCGATGAGGTGCCTCACGGCAGGCCCTATGCGGATATGATCAGGGTGTTGATGGACCAGTCGGGTATCCAATCGCCCGGCCGGGTATTGAAGGTCGGCGATACCGAAGCGGATGTGGAGGAGGG
>Ga0134125_10002214_pt1 | contig 23203 bp, 18 predicted proteins | sample KB31751_FD_96464 | JGI IMG/M metagenome (GOLD analysis project Ga0134125, IMG submission 96464) | Terrestrial soil microbial communities with excess Nitrogen fertilizer from Kellogg Biological Station, Michigan, USA - KB3-175-1 | ecosystem: Environmental > Terrestrial > Soil > Unclassified ... | reverse complement strand
TCCCGGCTCGAATTCCGCTTTTACAGGTGAGGCTACCCAGGGGGTTGAAAATCTTTGGAACAACACGCTCGATGGCAACAACCCGGGTGTGAGCAACTTTGGCGGTTTTTATTTTAATATTAACCAGATCAACCTATTGATTTCAAAGCTTAATACACTCGAAATCGTTACTCCTGCTAACAAGAATTATTATCTCGGAATGGCTTATGGGATGCGCGCTTTTTATTATTTCCAGCTGACAAAATCCTGGGGGAAAGTGATCATTCAAACCGAACCAACCACCGCCATTGATGTATCACATCTTGCCAAGCCAGCTTCCAGCGAGGACAGCGTAATGGCGCTGATCAAAAGCGATATTGACTTATCGGCAAACAGTTTTGGAAATGATTATTCATTCAGAAACCAGAAAAGCTATTGGTCAAAAGCTGCAACTTTAATGTTGAAGGCGCATGTTTATCTTTGGACAAGTTACCGTGGCGGAGGCACCGCTGATGCCACTACCGCGTTGAATGCATTGAATGACATTCAAACCAATGTTCCTTCTCTTCATTTGCTTTCTAATTTTAACGATGTATTTTCTTCATCCAATAAGGGAAATGCAGAAATGATTTATGTGATCCATAATCAATTGAATGAATCCAGTCTTCCCTTTGCAGGCACTTTTGAGCCACAGACCGGTCTCATTGTTAATTATTATGATTCAGCACAGAACAGAAAATTTAATGTAACAGATGATAATTGGGGAGGATTGCTGAGAGCCCCGATAAAGATTGCGACTTTCCGCAGATTTGATGATAAAGACAGCCGCAAATGGTCTTCCATTACTGCTGCCTACACTTTGAACAATGGCAATTACCAGATTGCGGGCGCTTTTGTAAGTAAATATAAAGGTGAACAAAATGCAGGCAGCCGCGTTTACACCAACGATTATCCCATTTATCGCTATGCAGATCTTTTGTTGCTGAAAGCAGAAGCTGAAGTGGCATTGGGACAAGATCCTTCGAATGAAATTAATTTGGTGAGAGCAAGAGCGTTTGGTGCAAACTATGATCCTGCTGTTGAGGGATATCCAAATCAGGCGATTGATGCAGATCCGAAAGAAGCGATCCTTGAGGAAAGGTTTCATGAATTCATTTTTGAAGGAAAGCGCTGGTACGATTTAAGAAGAATGGATGCAAGTGGAAAATATGTTTTCGAATACACAAGTGTTCCATCCTCTCAGCCATATAAGTTGTTGTGGCCAATTGACCGGAATACTTTGACGAATAACCCTGCATTGGAACAAACACCCGGTTATCCTATTTTTTAGAACCGTCGCAACTTGTATTATTTATTTGAAATTCCAAGGCAGGAATGAAATAATTCCCGCTGGTTTTCTTTTTGAATCTCAGTTGTAATCCTATTCAATAGAGATCATTTCTACCAATAAAAGGAGAAATAATGCAAGTATTTAATTACAGAATATTAAAAGATTAAATTACAAACCATAATGAAAATACAACATCTGCAAGGGTTAATCGCCGCTCCATTTACTCCGATGAAAAAAGATGGAAGCGTAAACCCTGATTTAATTCCCGGATATTACCGCTTTTTAAAACACAATAAAGTTACCGGCGCATTTATTTGTGGGTCAACAGGAGAGGGGGTTTCCATGACCTCAGAAGAAAAAAAATCAGTGATAAAAGCCTGGGGCGATGCTACAAAAGACGATAACGATTTCCAGGTAATGACTTTAGTGGGCGGCACAAGTATTGAAGATGGTAAAGACATTGCACGATATGCGCAGCAGTGCGGATTGTACGGTGTTTCATTTACCGCGCCATTTTATTTTAAACCAGCGAATGTTGAAATGCTTGCCGCTTGTTGTAAAGAAATTGCTGATGTAGTTCCTGATATGCCATTTTATTATTACCATATTCCGGTGTTGAACGGAGTCGGGTTTCCTATGATTGACCTGTTAAAAAATGTGGCAGGAAAGGTTCCAAACTTTGCAGGGATCAAATATACCCATGAGGATTTTATGGATTTTCTTTCCTGCCTGCATTTCCAAAATGGAAAGTATGACATGCTTTGGGGACGCGATGAAAATATGCTTTCAGCATTGGCGGTTGGCTCTAAAGGCGCTGTGGGCAGCACTTTCAATTATGCTGCACCACTTTATTATGATTTGATTGATGCCTTCGATCAGAACGATTTAGAAAAAGCTCAATCCCTGCAACAACAATCCATCGATATGATTACTTTGTTGGGAAAATACGGCGGCATTGCTACCGGTAAAGCATACATGAAAGTTGTTGGTATTGATTGCGGCGAATTCCGCTTACCTGTAAAAAATATGAATGACGAGCAGTTTCAATTGTTCAAAAAAGATGTGGATCAATTAAATTTTAGTAGCTTTTGCTCCACGAAACCATCCTAAATAATGACTCGTTTGGTTGCCTTTCTAATTTCAATTTTTACATTGATGACTTTTTATTCATCGGCGCAAAAGCCTGTGCTTACCATATCGTGGAAAAAAATTTCCAGCGTTCCCGATGCCGGTGATGCAAAAACATCATTGGGGCTGGCAGGTGCGATTAATGGGGTAAATAATGATGTGTTGATTGTGGCAGGAGGTTCAAATTTTCACAATAAACTTCCGTGGGAAGGAGGGAAGAAGGTTTATTATGACAAGATTTTTGTTTTGCAGAAAAATGGATATGAATATTCGTGGAATAAAAATGTAAAATCCGTCCTTCCTCAATCTATCGCTTATTGCGGCAACACTTCAACTCCCTCAGGAATCGTTTATGTTGGCGGCGAAAATGAAAATGGAATTTCCAATAAATGTTTTTTACTAACATGGAATAAAAAAGAAAATGCCGTCGATGTAAAGCCGTTGGCTGATTTGCCTTTGGCTTTGACAAATGTTGCAGTTACAAATATCGATGATGTCGTTTATGTTGTTGGTGGTGATGAACAAAACAATTCTTCCAATAGTTTTTTTTCTTTGGATTTAAAAGACAAAAATCTTCATTGGAAAAAACTTCCTGATCTTCCCGTGGCTTTGGCAAATACAACGGTTGTTGCACAAAATTCGAAATCAGGGAAAAAGATTTTTGTTATTGGAGGCAGGTCTAAAACTCCATCCGGAATCAGTGATTTGCACAACACGGTATTTGCTTTTGATATCCAAAAAAATAAGTGGAAAAGATGCGCTGATATTTCTAACGGCGCGCATACTACCAATCTCTCAGCCGCCGGGGGAGTGGCTTTGGGCAATAATGAAATTTTAATTACCGGCTTTGATAACGGAGAGATATTTCATCAGATTGAAACATTGATTTCAAAAATTGCACAGGCAAAAACCTCCGAAGAAAAACAAAAATTGACGAAAGAAAAAAATAATTTAAGTATCTGTCATAAAGGTTTTGATAAAAGTTTATTGCTCTACAATACGATCAGTAATCAATGGACGAAAATTGGTGAGTTGCCTTTCCCTGCGCATGTTACAACTACTGATGTAAAATGGGGAAATGAAGTTATAGTTTCAAACGGAGAAATAAAACCAGGAGTGAGAACGCCGGATGTATGGATAGGGAAGGTAGAAAGTGCCAGGTAAAAAGTGGTAACTACTAAATGTACACAAACGTTCTCAACCGGTATGAAATCGGTCTGAAAAATAAATCATGAAAGAAAGCAAAAATTATAAATGGATTGTCGTCGCTCTTCTTTGGGTAGTGGCGCTCCTCAATTACATGGATAGGCAAATGCTGGCAACGATGCGTCCTTCAATGCAAATCGATATTCATGAATTGCAGTCTGCTACAAACTTTGGTTATTTAATGGGCATCTTTCTGTGGATATATGGAATTATGAGTCCCATCTCCGGAGTCATCGCTGATAAAGTAAATCGAAAATGGCTCATTGTTGTGAGCTTGTTCGTTTGGTCTGCCGTTACTTATGGAATGGGATTGGCAACAACTTATCACCAGGTTTATTGGTTGCGCGCTTTTATGGGAATCAGCGAGGCGCTTTACATTCCGGCGGGGTTGTCCTTAATCACGGATTATCACAACGATAAAACAAGATCGCTGGCAATTGGAATTCACATGACCGGTTTATATGTCGGTCAGGCGCTAGGTGGCTTTGGCGCTACCATTGCTGCAGCATACACGTGGCATTTCACCTTTCATTCTTTTGGAATTATTGGCATTGTTTATTCGGTTGTTTTAATTCTTTTTTTAAGAGAGAAAAAAGTAATTCCTGAATTAAAATCTTCAGATAAAATGTTGGTAAAAGAAAAGACTCCGGTGTTAAAAGGACTTGCCTTATTGTTCACGAATATTTCTTTCTGGATCATTCTTTTTTATTTTGCAATTCCGAGTTTGCCCGGTTGGGCTACCAAAAACTGGTTGCCAACTTTGTTTGCGCAGAACCTTCATATTCCGATGTCGCAAGCTGGGCCTCTATCAACTATTACGATTGCAGGATCATCTTTTGTTGGAGTAATTTTTGGCGGAATACTTTCTGATCGATGGGTACAAAAAAATCTTCGTGGAAGAATTTATACGAGCGCGATTGGCTTGGGTTTAACGATCCCGTCCCTATTGTTATTAGGGTTTGGGCATTCGTTGTTTAACGTCATCACAGCTGCCCTTTGCTTTGGTATTGGCTATGGCATGTTTGATGCGAACAATATGCCAATACTTTGCCAGTTTGTTCCGCAAAAATTGAGAGCCACCGCTTATGGAATCATGAATATGGTAGGTGTGTTTGCCGGTGCTTTTATTACCGATCTTTTAGGAAGATCTTCTGATGCGGGTAATCTTGGAAAAAGCTTTGCAATGCTTGCAGGAATTGTTTTGATTGCATTGGTTATCCAAATAAGTTTTCTGAGGCCGAGGGTGAATAATTATGTGGCTTAAATTGTTTTCTGCTAAAAAGGAAACGCTTTTATTTCTTTGATCACTGTAAAAATCATTTGCTGAATGAAACAAAAACTCATTTTTTTTATTGTAACATTTTTATTTTTTTCATCAGAAATTTTTGCTCAAAACCCAAAAATAAAAGTTGCATGTATAGGCAATTCTGTTACCTATGGTTATGGTTTGAAAGATCCTTCAACGCAATCCTATCCTGTTCAGTTGCAAAAAATGTTGGGTGATAAATATGAGGTAAAGAACTTTGGACATAGTGGTGCAACGCTTTTGCCCAAAGGGCATAATCCTTATTTCAAAACAAAAGAATTTTCAGAAGCATTGAAATTGGTGCCGGATATCGCCATTATACATTTGGGGTTGAATGATACCGATCCAAGAGATTGGAATAATTACAGTAATGATTTTCGCGGCGATTATTCGTGGCTGATCGATACTTTTCGAAAAGCAAATCCGCAGGTAAAAGTGTACATCTGTTTGATGACGCCCATATTCATTGACCATCCGAGATTTCGTTCGGGAACAAGAGATTGGTATTGGAAAATTGAAAACCTGATTCCTGAAATTGCAAAAGTGAATCACACAGGTTTGATTGATTTGCACACGCCATTTTATTTTCATCCCAATTTATTTCCTGATGCTTTGCATCCAAATAAAGAAGGTGCAATTATTTTAGCAAAAACGGTGTATGGTGCTATTACAGGCGATTATGGTGGATTACAAATGCCAGGCGTTTTTGCAAATGATATGGTTTTACAACGCAACAAACCGATTCCATTTTTTGGAACAGCTGATGCAAATGAAGAGATAACCGTTTCTTTCAGTAAACAAACATTGCCTACCAGCAAACAAACAAAAAAGACGAAATCGGATTCTCATGGACAATGGAAAGTGGTTTTTGATGCGTTGCCCGAAGGCGGCCCTTACACATTAACTGTAAATTCAAAAGATAAAAAAATTAAGTTTAACGGTATTTTAATGGGTGACGTGTGGTTATGCTCAGGTCAGTCGAATATGCTGTTTCGATTGAATCAGGCGTATGAAGGGAAACAGGCAATTGCCGAAGCGACGAATAAAAATATCCGGTTATTTCAATTCAATGCGATTCAGGAAACTGACAATGTAGCGTGGGATTCAGCCGTTTTGGATAAAACAAATAAGCTCGAATATTTTACCGGAAAATGGGAGCAGTGCAATCCTCAATCGGCTGCAACTTTTTCTGCCATCGGATATTTTTTTGGACAAAAAATACAGCAGCAAGAACATGTTCCCATTGGTTTGATTGAAGTGGCGGTTGGCGGTGCGCCAATAGTTTCATTCATAAACAGGCATACAATGGAGTTTGATGATTACCTGGTTGATGAATTGTACAACTGGCGAAAATCAGATTTCATTATGCCATGGGTGAGAGAACGCGCGGCAAAAAATTTAGAGAATTCCACCGATCCACGACAACGCCATCCGTATGAACCTTGCTATAATTATGAAGCAGGAATTTCAAAACTGATCAATTCGCCAGTCAAAGGAATCGTTTGGTACCAAGGCGAGAGCGATGCACACAATGTGGATTTGTATGCTTATAATTTTGAAAAATTAATTTCCTCATGGAGGAAACTGTGGAATGAAAATTTGCCATTTTATTTTGTACAACTTTCTTCTATTGACCGTCCTTCATGGCCTTATTTCAGAGACATGCAAAGAAAAGTTTCTTTAAAAATTCCGAATACTTTTATGGCTGTTTCCAGTGATTTTGGTGATTCATTAAATGTGCATCCCACGCACAAGCAGCCAGTAGCAAAGCGTTTGGCGCTTCTTGCATTAAAAAATAGTTATCATAAAAATATTGTGGCAAGCGGGCCAACAGTTGAAAATGTTTTTCAAAACAACAAAGAAATTGTGATTAATTTTTCAAATGCCAAAAGATTGAAAACACGAAGTGACGAATCATTAACCGGGTTTGAAGTAGTGAATGAAAAAGGAGAAATTTTTTCGCCAAAGGCGACAATAAAAGAGGATAAAGTGATTCTTGGTGTGAATAAAAATGAAAAAATTACTAAAGTGCTTTATGCTTTCAAACCCTTTACAAGAGCTAATTTGGTGAATGAAGCCGGTTTACCTGCAAGCACTTTTTCAATGGAAATAAAATCAAATAAAACTCTAAAGCAATAATTTTATTCAAAATAAATAAAATTTGAATGAAAAAGTATCTCTTTGTTTTATTAGCAATTGCAATCTTTAAGCCTGTATTTTCTCAACAGCAAACGAAGTGGTATCAGCCCGAATTTGTAGAAGGAGCTTGTGTTACTGACTCTGTAAATATCTTTCACCGGTTGCCAACTTCAATGAAAGATAGTGTGCGAAAACCGGTTTGGGATTTATCGGAAAATACTGCCGGAGAATTTATTCATTTTAAAACTTCCGCTACAGAAATAAAAGTTCAATATAAATTAACAAGCATTAACTTTTCCATGCCACACATGCCATCAACAGGAATGAGCGGTTTGGATTTATTTGGCATAGACGTCAATGGAAATTGGAACTGGACACCCGGCCTATATCATTTTAGTGATACCTGTTCTTATGTTTTTAAAAATTTATTTCTTGCCAAAAATGGCACCGGCGTTTCAGATTTTTATTTGTACTTGCCTCTGTACAATTCAATAAAATGGCTGTCAATCGGAGTGAATGAAAAGGATTCTTTTTCATTTGCAGCAAAGAGAAAGGAGAAGCCAATCGTTGCTTATGGAACTTCAATTCTGCAGGGCGGTGTTGCTTCAAGACCCGGGCTGGCGTGGACAAATATTTTGCAAAGAAATATTGACAGAACCGTTATCAATCTTGGGTTTTCAGGCAACGGTCGATTTGAAAAACCGATTTTTGATGTGATGGCAAAAGTAGATGCAGCAATATATATCCTCGATTGCATGCCGAATCTTTCCAAGGGTTATTCACTGGAAGAAATAAAGAATCGCTTGATTTATGGGATGAACAAATTGCGAGAAAGAAATAAGAACATTCCTGTTTTATTTGTTGAACACGCTGATGGAAATCCTTCATTTTTTATGGATACCGCGCGACTTAATGAATTTCATGAGAGCAGTATGATGATTGCGAAAATTTTTGAAGACTTTAAATCATCCGGGATAAAAAATATTTACCTATTGACCGAAAAAGAGATCGGTTTTGATATTAATTCTACGGTAGATGGCGTGCATCCAAATGACTTTGGAATGTTGCAATATGCAATCGCCTACGGGAAAAAAATCCGGGAAATTTTAAACGAACCGGTTGGAAAAATTGTAACGGAAATTCCTGTAGAACAATATCGTGATGGTTATGACTGGATTGGCCGGCACGAAGCAGTAAAAGAAGATATTTTGAAAAATAATCCGCAGAATCTCATTATCGGAAACTCGATCATTCATTACTTTGGAGGAACGCCCGCTTATAATATTAGTCGCGGTACAGCGGCATGGGAGAAGTATTTGAAACCATTGAAAGTACAGAATGCGGGCTTTGGATGGGACAGAATCGAAAATGTTTTATGGCGTGTTTATCATGGTGAGTTTGATGACTTCAAAGGAAAAAATATTGTGCTGATGATTGGCACGAATAATTTATCTGCCGGTAATTCCGATGAAGAAATTGTGGAAGGATTACAATTTTTGATCAATGCGATCAAAGAAAGAAAACCAAATGTTCATTTTGTCATGGTGGGCATTTTGCCTCGCACAAAATCTGAAGAACGGGTTGCAACTATTAATAAAAAAATAAAAGAAATGGCTTTGAAAAATCATGTTGTTTATGAAGATTTCGGAAAAGACTTTTTGATTGGTAGTAAAATAAACGCAAAATTATTTTTATCAGATGGCTTGCATCCAAATGCTGAAGGATATGAGGTTTTGAGGAAAGATTTGATGAAGGTGTTGAGCAAGTAACTATTTGAAATTGTTCTTTGAAAATGTTGTTTTAAAATGTCAATACGGATTTTTATTGGGATTTTACCTCATATCGAATAAATGTAGCATTTCTACTGTGTCATTTTCAAACGGGTAATAGATTTGATTATGAGGTGGTAACAGAACGCAACGAACATTTTTTCTTTTTAGGGATGATTTTCCTGCTTCCGGATGGGTAGCGATAAATTCAATTCTTCTTTCCAGGCGATCAAGAAAAAGTGATGCAGTTTTAGATGAAAATGTTTTTAAAATGTGGTCATACGTTTCAATTACATTTTGCCGGAATTTTTTGGTAACAATTATTTGCGCCACCATTCATTTATTTCATTTTTAAAACTGTTCCACTCAATGACATCCTTATTATTTGCCTGGTTGATCGCCTCATCGAGATCCTTCAATTGAGAAACCGAGAGGTCATCAATGATGTCTTTTTCTGACGCATAAAAAGCAACATCTTCCATAACCTGGATAAGAATATTTTCATCATCGATGGTATCCAGTGTTTTAATGATTTTAAATTTTATGTCTTCAGCCATAATTGAAATTTTAGCCAATTTACAATTTTTTATTAACACAAAACGATCCGCCTCTATGATTAACGATTTAAATTTGATAATATGAATATTGATAAAAAGTATTTAGAAAAGCAGGGCAACTTTTATAAAAATCAATTACTTAATGACACCATTCCCTTTTGGTTTCCAAAAAGCATTGATGAAGAATTTGGCGGATATCTATTAATGCGCGACAGAGATGGAACTTTGCTCGATGACGATAAAGCTGTTTGGATTCAAGGGCGAGCCTCATGGCTTTTAGCAACGTTATACAATACTGTTGAACAAAAAAAGGAATGGCTGGATGGTGCAAAAAAAGGAGTAGATTTTTTATTGAATCATTGCTTTGATGAAGATGGTCAAATGTTTTTTCATGTAACACGTCAAGGAAAGCCAATCCGAAAGAGAAGGTATTTTTTTTCTGAAACCTTTGCCGTTATTGCTTTTGCTGCTTATGCAAAAGCAAGTGGCGACAAGGAAATGGCAAGAAGAGCAAGAGGTCTTTTTGGGAAATGCATCGCTTACGCCACAGGAGAATTAAAATTGCAACCAAAATTTTTTGATACACGGCCTTCAAAAGGAATTGGAGTTCCAATGATCATGATGAATACGGCTCAACAACTCAGAGAAACGATCGGTGATCGGCGCTGCGATGAATGGATTGATAAATGGATCAAAGAAATCGAAACTTTTTTTGTGAAAGATGACATCAAATGTGTGATGGAGCAGGTGGCTCCTGATGGAAGTGTCATTGATCATATTGATGGAAGAACTTTAAACCCGGGGCATGCGATAGAAGGAGCGTGGTTTATTTTGCACGAAGCGAAATACAGAAATAATGATCCGCATTTGATCGAGCTTGGTTGTAAAATGCTCGACTACATGTGGGAACGAGGCTGGGATAAAGAATATGGCGGCATCTTATATTTTCGTGATGTTTACAATAAACCAGTTCAGGAATATTGGCAGGATATGAAATTTTGGTGGCCGCAAAATGAAGCGATTATTGCAACATTACTGGCTTATACCATCACAGGAAATGAAAAATATAAACAATGGCACCAACAGATTCATGATTATGCCTACACGAAGTTTCATGATAAGGAATTTGGCGAATGGTTCGGTTATCTTCATCGTGATGGAAGCCTGGCACAAACAGCAAAAGGCAACTTATTCAAAGGACCTTTTCATTTGCCAAGGCAGGAATGGTATTGCTGGAAATCGTTGCAGGAACTGAGCAAGGAATAACAATTACAGTAAATGAAGAAATATCATCGATTTCAATTTTCAATAACATCAAATTTTTTGTCTATGAATAAAAATGTTTTCAACTTAATAGTGCTTCTATTTTGTTTTTCAAATATCCAAGCACAAAATAAAAGTGTTGCTGTTTATGTATCCGGCACAGAAGGTTACAAATCATTTCGAATCCCTGCAATAATCAAAGCTCCGAACGGTAATCTGCTTGCCTTTTGTGAAGGAAGGGTAAATGGCGCCGGCGATTTTGGCGACATTAAAATTGTTTTAAAAAGAAGCAGCGATAACGGAAAAACGTGGACTGCGCTGCAAATTGTTGCAAGTAACGATAGCTTGCAGGCCGGCAATCCTGCACCGGTAGTAGACTTAACCGATCCGCGATATCCACATGGAAGAATTTTTCTTTTTTATAATACCGGTAATGGCCACGAAATGGAATTGCGAAAAGGGAAAGGGCATCGTGATGTTTTTTACAAAACGAGTATTGATAATGGAATAACCTGGAGCGATCCGGTTGATATCACTTTGCAGGTAAACAGAATTTATCAACCTGCCGTAAATCCAAAATGGAATTTTGTAGAAGATTGGAGAACTTATGCAAACACGCCGGGACATGCTTTGCAATTTAAAGATGGAAAATATAAAGGAAGGATTTACATAGCAGCAAACCATTCATCAGGCGATCCAAAACCTGAATTAAGAGACTACCAGGCGCATGGATATTTTACAGATGATCACGCAGCTACGTTTCATTTGAGTCAGACTGTTCCCTTTCAAGGATCCAATGAAAGCACTGCGGCAGAATTAAGCAAAAGCGCATTGATGATGAACAGTCGCAATCAGACGGGAAAATTTCGTATCGTTTCTTTAAGTAAAGACGGCGGCGAGACATGGGATACCACTTTCGTTGATCACAATCTACCTGATCCTGTTTGTGAAGGAAGCTTATTAAATATTGGGTTAAAAAAAGGAAAATCTGTTTTAGCTTTTTGTAACAATGATAGTGAGAAAAGCCGCGACAGTCTTACACTTCGCATCAGCTTCAATGAAGGAAAAATATGGAAGAAAAAGTTTTTGATTGATCCAAAAAATACCGGTTATTCTGATATTGTAAAAATTTCAAAGAAAAACATCGGCGTTTTGTATGAAGCGAATGACTATAAGGAGATTAGATTTACAATTGTAAAATGGTAGGACCTGAATAATTTATTAAAGCAAAATATACTTCTTTCGGTAAACAAATAAATAAAGTTATTATAGTTTTTCATTGTTTATTTAAAGTGGCTGAAAGCTACGAAGAATCGACAAGGCATCATGATAATATTCCGGCGTATACGAAATCCAAACGTAATAACTGAGATTAGGATAATCCGGATTGATTAGCAATAGGGCTGACGCAGAATATCCTTCTTTTACTCCATCAATGGCGCATCCCCAATATCGGTTTATGTTGCTCAGGTAGATCGGCTGAGTACTTGGATCATAATTTAAGGACACCTGGTTTGCCCAATTGACAATGGCGGTTTTCATTCCGTCGTAAGTAAGATTTTCACCTGTTCGTGGGTAAATATCAAGAGTAATATTATTGTTAGTAGCCTGATAACCTGTAGCATCATTTTGCTGAACGATCATATTGTCAGGCGCTTTAAATTTCATCTTATATGAATCCCAATTCCATGTTTGTAAAGTTTGGGCAGAAGTTGAAGTTAGCGTCAGCATCAAAATGCCCAGGGTGAATGCGCGTTGCATAACAGTAGCTTTAAAATGTTTAGATATTTTTTAAGAAAAAAGTGAAACATTCCCCATGTCCGGGTAAGCTAAAGCGTCTGAAAGCAGTTATTCGAAAAAGCAAAATTAATGTTTCCCCGACACGAAAATCAGGAGCAACTTAATTTTACAGAAAAAAAACAATTGGCTAAAACGGAAGAGAAGGAGGAAGTTACTAACTTTTCATATTCAGGTATTGTAGCGCCAGTCCGAGGTCCCAGCCTTTTGAGGCTTGTATCACCGCTTGAAGGTCATCAATTTTCTTTCCGGAAATGCGTACCATATCGTCCATAATAGATGCCTGCACTTTATACTTTCCGTCTTTAATTAGTTTTACAATTTTTTTTGCGTCTTCCTGGCTGATCCCATTCCTAACAGAAATTTCTTTTTTCACAACTTTGCCGCTTTGATACGGTTCTTTTTTCAGATCATAAATTTCCGCAGCCAATCCCTGTTTCATGCTTTTGCTGATGAGCACATCAATGATCTGTGTGAGTTTCATTTCGCTATCTGCTTCGAGGTTCAGTTTTAAATCCTTTTTATTCAGGTCAATCACTACATGATTTCCTTTAAAATCAAAACGGTTTTTAATTTCTTTTGAAACGGTGTTGATAGCATTATCAAGCGTTTGGAGATCCACTTTGCTAACGATGTCAAATGAAGGCATGGTTGAAGTTTTTATTGTTGAATAGAGCAAAGATAAGATTGTAGGAATTCACGATCTCTTTTTGATGTCACCAGTTTTGAACAGATATTTTTTAAAAAACTCTTCGCTTCTCAACACTTCAATTTTTGAAAAATAGAAATCGTCTACATCTTCAGTTATAATGCATTTACATTTACTTTCTAAGGCTGAATAATATTCCAATCCATCTTCAAAATCATTGATAGCAGGGTTTTTGAGGGTTTTCGCAACTGTATTTTCATCTGCTGTTGTACAGTAAATATGTTGGGATAACAGGCGGATTTTGGTTTTGGTGACTTCGCTTTTAAATTTTTTTTCTGCAAAATAGAATGTAATAGCAAGGCAAATCGGTGATGTGTATAATTGGAATCTGTTGGAATCAGCAAGACTGAGAATACGAGCAGTATTTGTAAACAAAGGATATTCCTTATTCACTACAGAAACTAAAATGTTGGCGTCAAGAAAAATTCTCATTTTTTGGAGTTAAAGAATTCTTTTTTCGCTTTCTTCCTGGTTCTTTTTGTGTGATATTCTGCCTGTCCTTCACCTACCTGGAATACCCAATCAGCAATAGGAAAATCTTCCATACTTTCATATTTGGAAGAGGTGATTTTTTTCAATAAAAATTCTACCAGCCTGGAAAGGCTAATGTCATTATCTGCCGCATATTCTTTGGCTCTGGAAATGACCGATTCATCAAAGCTAAGTGTGATTTTATTGTCCATAATATTTAATAAAAACACAAATCTACTTATTTTATACGACAAGAAAAATATTTTTATACGTATAATAATTAAATAGAAATTTCTTTAAAGGCATTACCCAAATTTTCAATTATATCATTAGCGATGAGCGCTTCCTGTGAAATATTTTTTGCAGCAATATCGCCTGCAAGTCCATGAAGATAAACACCGAAAATAGCAGCATCTAAAGGAGTATATTTTTGAGCAAGCAAACCGGTGATAATTCCGGTAAGCACATCACCGGCGCCTGCCGTAGCCATTCCGGCATTGCCGGTCGAATTAAAAAAACCTTGTCCATCTGGCGAAGCAATAAAAGTATAATGTCCTTTTAAAACGATATAAATATTTAGTTCTTTCGATTTAGATAATGCAAGTTTTATCCGGTTAAAATCCGAATCACTTTTTCCAAATAATCTTTCAAACTCTTTTGGATGAGGAGTGATGATGCTATTTGCAGGGATTGATTTATAGAGAGATTGATTTTCACTCAATACATTTAATGCATCTGCATCGATTACTAAAGGCTTTTTAAAACTTGAAAACAAATTTTTCATTAATTGGGGATGCGATTCATATTTTCCAATTCCTGGTCCAATGCCCACCACATCAAACTCGGTAAAATCGCTAGCATCTTTGATAAATCTATCTCCAAAAACTTTGCACATTGCTTCAGGAGCAGAAGTTTGTAAAATATCATATCCGGCTTCGCATATGTAACACGTCAATTTGCCAACACCACTTCTCAAACATGCCCTGGAACTGAGAACTGCAGCTCCCATCATTCCATAACTGCCGGCCAAGAGGCATGCATAACCGTAATTTCCTTTGTTGGAAAATGCATTTCTTGGAGTATATATTTCCTCAATAAAATTTCTATCGACAAATTCAAATGCTGATTTTTCATTCTGCTCGTACTCTTTTGAAAGCCCGATATTTAATAAAACAACATTGCCAACAAAAGCTTCATTTTCCGGCATCAAAAATGCAAGTTTCTGATTTTGAAAAGTGAGCGTATAACTTGCTTTGATAATGTCGTTTCCCTTAGAGTTTTTATCTATATACAATCCACTGGGAACATCGATGGATACTATGTTTGTTGAGTTGCTATTAATAAATCTTATTAATGATGAAACAAGCCCTGTTGGTTTCTTATTTAATCCCGTTCCAAATATGGCATCAATTATTAAATCCTCTTTTGATAATACTGGAAACGATTTTTCATTTTTTAAAAAAAATATTTTTACGGATGTTTTATTTAACCGCCTCAGATTCGTTTCGAAATCAGGAGAACCTGGTTTTTCGCTTTCTAAAATAAAAACAGATACCTTGTATTTATCTTGGCACAAATGTCTTGCTATCGCAAGGCCATCACCACCATTGTTTCCTTTTCCGCAAAATATGTTTACAACGATCTTATTATTTTGAAAGTTTCGTCTGATCCAGGTGGAACATTCTTTTGCGGCACGCTCCATTAGACGGATTGATTTTACCGGTTCATTTTGAATAGTAAATAGATCCCAGCCTTTTATTTGTGGAGCAGTAAATATTTTCAATGAATAAACTTTTTAACCGGTACTTTAAAAAATTAAACGAGGTATCTTTCTTTTAGAATATTAAGATGGTGAGCTGCATGTCCGGCAATGGTAAAACCCATCGCTTTTGTGCTCATTTCATAACTGCTGGCTTTTCCCACCTGGTTTAATTGTTCGGAAGAAAAACTATTAAAAAGGAAGATGGTAGATTTCCTCACCGCCACAAATTCATGCACTAAATCACGGAAGTTACGATTATCTGCATTTGAATTTGAAGCATAGCTGTTCTCATCCATTGAAGGAAGTGTGTGAACATCTTTTCTGGAGAATGCCAGCGCACGATATGCGAAAACCCTTTCTGTGTCTATGATGTGCTGAATTACTTCTTTTATACTCCATTTATCTGGTGCGTATTTAAAAAGGTACTTTTCTTCGGGAATTGAATTAAAAAATTTTTCAATTTCCTGTGCTTGAGTCTGTAAAACTGTTTTCAAATCTTCATTTTCTACCAGTTTTATATAAGGAGAAAAATGAGGTGCATAAGTTCCAACCTTGCTAATTGCTGATTCCATTGTTTTTTATTTTGATGAAGAATTAGGATGACAAAAATACTATTATAAAAATAGCAGCAATTTAATCAATGTGTTTTCCTGCGGTAGGCAGTTACAATTTTAAATGATTTCAGTAAAGGAACAAATAAGAATGATTCTTTTTTGCATCTATAATGGTAACCGATTCTGAAAAATTTTCAAGGCATTCATTAACTGTAAAATGTGGTTAACAAAGCGACTTTAGACGTGCTTCTGCAAATCATTTTATATAAAACAATAAAACCTAATTTCTTTTCGTTATCTATATCCAATTTTTAACATGAACAACAAAATCAATCATACGGCAGCGTTTATAAGCCAGATAATAAAATCATTTGTTTCAAAAGTTATGCAAACGCCTGATTACTATAACACGAAACACATTCATAAAACAAAACGGAAGTTTCGCCATAATGAAGGTTTGTGGTAAAGATTATTAAAATTTTGGATGCGGAATTTACGGAACGTATAAAAAGGTGAAAGTGCTCTTTTAAAACATTTAACAATTTATTTATTTTACCTCTGAAAACATTCTTCATTTTTAAAATTCCATGTTATGAAAAACAATGTTTACCAAAGAAAATCAGCAATGTCTGTTTTCCTCAGCCAACTGGCTAAAAATTTTGTAGCTCTTTTTGAGTCTGGAAACAAAAGAGAATTTCAAAGGTTGAAAGATTTCATTACTTCTTAAATCTTTTAGCTGAATAGATATTCTACATCTTCTTTGGTCAGGCTCTTCACAAAAGTCTGATCATCTGAAATCAATTCTTTGGCAAGGATACGTTTGCGTTCCTGTAATTGTAAAATTTTGTCCTCAATCGTATCCTTGCATATCATCCGGTAAGCAAAAATGTTTTTCGTTTGCCCGATACGATGAGTACGATCAATCGCTTGTTGCTCTACCGCAGGGTTCCACCATGGATCTACAATGTAAACATAATCCGCAGCGGTTAAATTAAGCCCGACACCACCGGCTTTCAGCGATATTAAAAACACACGGCAGTTTTCATTTGACTGGAAATTCTGGATCGCTTTTTCCCGGTCTACTGCTGAAGTACTGCCATCAAAATATTCAAATTCAATATTGTTTTCAACCAGTTTTTGTTTGATCAATGCAAGCATTCCGAGAAATTGAGAGAATATTAATGCTTTATGCTCCCCGATATTTTCTGTTATTTCGCGGGTTAGTTCCTCCAGCTTAATAGAATCATTTGCATATTTTTCTTCTTCATTTAATATCGCAGGACTGTCACAAATCTGGCGCAGTTTCATTAACCCTTGTAAAATAGTAAGTTGAGATCTTCCAACACCCTGTTCATCTATCGCTCCAAGAATCTTACTCCGGTAAGCATTGCGGTAAGAATCATAAATATTTCGCTGAATGCTTTCCATTTCACAAAAAAGTATGGTCTCTGTTTTTTCAGGAAGATCTTTTGCCACCTGTTCTTTTGTTCTTCTTAAAATAAATGGATAAAGTAATTTTTTTAAATGTTCCTTTTGTTCCTGTTCCCCGAGCTTGTCAATAGGTGTAGAAAATTCGTTTCTGAAAAATTCAACACTTCCCAATAAACCAGGATTTAGAAAATTCATTTGGGCATAAATATCAAACGTATTATTCTGCAAGGGCGTACCACTCATGCAAATGCGGTTTCGTGCTTTCAAAAGGCCGGCTGCTTTCGTAACTTTTGATGCAGGATTTTTTATTGCCTGCGATTCGTCCAAAACGACATAATCAAATGGAATGCGCATCAGCATCTGTATATCGCTTCTCAAAGTTCCATATGTAGTAATGATGATGTTTTCATCGCTAAAATCTTCTTTTCTTTTTGCCCGCAAATTGCCATGATGAATACGCCACGTAAGCGATGGCGTAAATTTCCGGATTTCATTCTCCCAATTATAAATCAATGTTGTCGGGCACACAACGAGCGCTTTTAGACTTCCTTCTTCTTCGGCAAAATGCTGCAGCATCGATAGCGCCTGAACGGTTTTTCCCAAGCCCATATCATCGGCGAGAATGCCACCCCAGCCAACTGTATTCAGATAATTCAACCAATGAAAGCCTGAAAGTTGATAAGGCCTCAATCGGTTTTCCAATTGCTCTGGAATCGCTACTTCAGGGATACTTTTAAAATTACGAAGCCTTTCGTACTTCTCATCAAGTTCAAAAGAAAGTTCCTGTTCATCGCGCTGATCATACAAGTCATCGATCACACTCAAATGAAACCTGGAAAGACGAAGCCGGTTATTTTTGCCTTCACCTACCTTAAAAAGCAACGCATATTTCTTGATCCATTCATCCGGAAGAATGCCAAGCGTGCCGTCATTTAGCTGGACAAAAGACTGTTTATTCGCCAGCGCTTTCTGAATTTCAGCAATACCAATATGTTGTTCACCAAAAGCCAGTTCCACCCTTGCATCAAACCAATCCATGCCGCTGCTGAGATGAATATGGGTAGAAGGTTTTGCGGTATTGAACCTGAAGTTTTTCAAAGCTTCAAAACCATAAACCGGCACTTTCATTTCCTTCATTGCATCCACAAATAAAAAGAACCAGTTATTTTTTAAAACGTCTGCTCCTTTCAATACAAGGCTTTTATTTTGTGGCTGATTGATGAATTGAGAATGAAGGCTTCCAAGTTTGGAAATAAACTGCTGTTCAGCTTCCTTATTGCGTTTAACCAACAAAATCTTGTCATTATCCGGTACGATGATCGTGTCTTTATCATTCGCTTTTACGCTAAATCCTTTGTAAGTAAACACCGGCTGAAACATTAGGTACTCGCCCTTTTCTATCAGCATCACACTGATATCCGGTTGTCCTTCTTTCGTTTCTTTGATCAACGAAGGAGAAAAAGAAACGGGGTAGTCATTTGAAAGCGGAAGTGCTATATCTTTCAAAAATGAAGGCCATTCATTGTTGGGAATATGAAGCGTATTTTTAAATTTTTCAACAAGCAAAATATGCTCAGATTTTTCCCACAAATAAAACGTTTTATCATGTAGAAATAACAGGTCGCTATTCCACTGATTCTCTGTTAATTTGACTTTTTCGTGGTCCAGATTCATCTGGCTTTCCATCAATTTTTCATCTCCGGATGGTGCAATAGAAAATTCAATAACGGGCTTTTCCGAAGAAAGATCGATCGTTTGTAAATTTTGAGTGGTGAAACTCTTTCCCTGGGGTAAATAAAAAACCGGCTTATTTTGATTTTCTTCAAAAATGCGTTTCAACTTGGGATGCATAAATTCTGCCATCAGCATTTTTGTTTCCTGTGGCAATTCTTCATTTTCTTCATGAATAATATTTTCCCAAAATCCACTGAAAGGCGAATTCCGGTTCAGATACTTATTGATCTCTGATGATTGCAGCTTTCTTGCCTGTTGAATCAGTTGTTTGTCTTTATCATTAAAGTCATTTGTATTGATAAATTTTGACAAATCCAGTTTTTCTATCCTTCCGACAAATTTGTTTTCTTCCTGGTCAAAATCTCCCTGAACCACATCGATAGAAACAAAAGGAAATGATTTTTCGTTCGCATTAAAAACGAGTGTAACCTGTTTGTTTTTTGTAGAGGTGATTTTTACTTCTTCTTCCATGACGGCTGTTTCCGTCGGAGGTTCTATCCGAACGGGAGTCGGAGAAGTCACCCGCCTGATAGAAGGATCTATAACTTTTAAAAAAGGCTTTCCATCTTTATAAATAAATTCAAATTTTCCAGAAAGATCATCGTCCAGGCTGTATCCATATCCCTGTAGCAATTTATTTTTTTCTTTATCCCAATTGCGGATGCTGTCAAAATAATACGGTCCCCAATTGTTCAGTAACTGAAGAAATAAAGCTGTTTTGTGTTTGCATAACGCATGCTCACCTTCATCACAATTGCAGGAAGTATCAAAATTTCTTTCTTCATTTTTTTGCAGGATGAGGTGAAAAGTTTGATCGCCATGTTCAAGAACCGCTTCCACTTTTTCATTTGCAGCTTCCAGAATATTACATTTATTTTTCCTTAAGATCTCTTCTGCAGCGGTATAATTTTCCATACCGGCAAGCATGCGAATCATTTTAAGATCGATAAATTTTATTTTAACGACGGTATGCTTTTGGTTATAAACACGCGCTCCTTCTGCGGGATCTAATAAATTTTTATCAACAAGATCCTGCAGCTGCATTAATGCTGCCGCTTCATGACGACATATGTCACTAATATTGTAAGGGCAGCTGCAGCGAACGGAAAAAGTTTTGGGATCGTCATATTTTTCAATTTGTACTTTATAAAAAGTAGTATAACTATCGTCCCTTACCCTGAAAACCATAGAATGCATAAGTTCGTCATGTTCAACAAGCTCCACAAATCGTTGGGAATATATTTTTTTTCCACGGCGGATTACTTCATCCGTGCCCGAATTATAGATGTATTTGATAAAATAGGGTAGTGCCAAAAAAGTAAAGTTTTAATTAAAAACGCTGTTTTTACAAGGATCAGTTGTGAAAAAAGCAATTTGCAAAAGTAATCAAAAAATAAAAGTTTAGGAAGCCGGTTTCGTTCAAATTTATAATTATTTAAAAAATTAAGATAGTTTTTGTAACGTATTCGATGCAAATCATTCTAACTAATGACAGAGATCATAGTGGCAGAATGAATAGTTCTTCTTTTCGGAATTATCTTTGCACTCAAATAAAAAAGACTTCGCGCATTTTGAAGATTTTTGCAACCATATTTTTGACGTTCAGTATTTTTATTCAAACATTCAGTACGTTTATTATCCAGGCGGATTTTTTTCTAAACCGCTCTTATATTGCAAAAAACTTATGCGTAAACCGTGACAAACCACTGATGCGTTGTAACGGTAAGTGTTATCTTTCAAAAAAATTAAAAGACCAGGAAAAACAAGATCAGTCCCCGGTTTCAAAAACTGAACGATTTGATGTTCAACCGTTCTTTATACCCCAACTTTTTTCCGTTAAAACCGCTGTTGTAATTTCGAAACCACGGTATTTTATCAGGAATGAAAATGTAGTTTCGTCTTTTCCACGTTTTATATTTCATCCACCTTCTGCATAATTATTACGTTATGATTATTGCATAATTTATCCTCCAAAAGGATGAAGTATTAATTCAATTTAAATTAATGAGTGATGAATAAGCATTTATGCTTTACTGCTTTGCTATTGGCTGCATGCAGCATGGCATTTGCCCAGAATAAAATAACGGGAAAAGTAGTGGACGCCGCTACCAACCAGCCTCTGCAAGGTGCAACAATTACAGATTTACACGATAACTCACACACAATTTGTGACCGGAATGGCAACTTTTCCATTCCTGGAAATGCAGATAGTATTCGGGTTTCTTCAGTAGGATATTATAGTTTGAACGCACCGGTAAACAAAGAAAAAATGGTGATTTCTCTTTCGCCCTCTTTTACAAATCTCAATGAAGTCATTGTTTCCGGCAACAGGGAAGTACAAAAAAGAACACAGGTTCCAGTTGCGATTGATGTTATTTCGAAAACAGAAATTAATGATACAAAAGCAACCAGGCTTGATATGCTGGTGAATAAAATTCCTGGAGTGTTTATGGTTGACCTTGGAAATGAACAACACAGCATGAGTGTCAGGCAGCCGTTGGGTTACAACAATTTATTTCTTTACCTCGAAGACGGAATTCCCATAAGGACCGTTGGAGATTTCAACCACAACGCCTTGATCGAAATAAACCAGGCTTCTTTGCAAAGAATTGAAGTGATCAAAGGGCCTGCTTCTTCATTATACGGAAGCGAGGCTGTGGGCGGCGCACTTAATTTTATTACCCAGTCGCCTTCTCCGTTTCTTTCAGGAACCGTTCAAATGACAGCAGGAACCCGGGGATACAAACGCTCCGATTTTAATATCAGTAATACTTACAAGAAACTCGGACTTTATTTTGGAGGCTATTATGCAGATCAAAATCAGCCGGAAAGAGAGCATAATAATTTTAATAAAACCGCATTGACTTTCAGAGCCGATTATGCTTTTAATGATAAAACAAAACTGGTAACAGTCGCGGATTATATTAACTACAAAACCGATCAGAAAGGCGGATTAGACAGTGCTCATTTTTATAATAAAGATTACAATAGTTTCTATCGCTTCACGTATCGCAAAGCGAATGCCTTCAGGCTTAGAAGTACACTGTCGAAAAAATGGAATGAAAATAATAATACCAATTTCACGGTCTTTTACAGGAATACTTCTGTTGGCCAAAATCCTTTCTATTCAATTGCTGATGTTGCCGGAAATCCCTCTCAAGCAACAGGACAAATAAATGATGATGCTTTTACCAGTTATGGCGCAATTGTGCAACATTCAAAGAAGATAAACTCTCTTCATGCAAAATGGACAACCGGCATTAGTGCAGATTACAGCCCGGCAACCTATCTTGCTCAATTTATAAATATCCACAAAGACGGGAATGGCGTTTATGATCAATATCAAAAAACAGATAGTGTACTTACGGATTACCGTGTTGGCTTACTGAACACTGCTGCGTATACTCAGATCGAATACAACCCATTTACCAGACTGAGAATTGTTTTGGCTGCCCGTTATGATCGGCTGGATTATAATTTTAATAACCATTTGCTGCCAGGAGCCTATACCGGCGCACCGGATGCAATCAATCATTTTGATCACTTTACACCAAAGGCAGGATTCACCTATGATTTTGGAAACAACCGGGGAATTTATGTGAATTACAGTGTGGGTTTTGCTCCGCCAAATATCAACGATTTATACAGAGGTGTACAGGTTCCCACATTAAAACCGTCGTCTTACAATAATTATGAAATAGGCGGCTGGTATGCGTTTGCCGAGCATAAAGCTTCTGTAGAAACTTCGGTTTATCAATTGGATGGCAAAAACGAAATTGTAAGCACCCGGCTTGCCGATGGGAGTTATGTGAATGAAAATGCCGGAATTACCAGCCACAAAGGAATTGAGTTAAATTTAAAATATGCACCGATAAAAGAAGTTAATTTTCGTGTAGGCGGTACCGTCGCAAAGCATCGGTATGTAACTTATATTCAGCAGGGAAAAACATTTTCAGGAAATGAAATGCCGCAATCACCTGCATATATTATGAATGCCGAAATCAGTTATAAACCACAATATTTAAAAGGATTTAGAATCAGTCTGGAAAGTGAAAGCCTTGGTTCTTA
>Ga0134125_10002212_pt1 | contig 23207 bp, 28 predicted proteins | sample KB31751_FD_96464 | JGI IMG/M metagenome (GOLD analysis project Ga0134125, IMG submission 96464) | Terrestrial soil microbial communities with excess Nitrogen fertilizer from Kellogg Biological Station, Michigan, USA - KB3-175-1 | ecosystem: Environmental > Terrestrial > Soil > Unclassified ... | reverse complement strand
CTTGGAACCGCTAGTGTAGCAGATACAACAACAAGCTATTTCTTAGGCAATGAAGTAAATTAATGTGGATGATTTGCAATAATTCAATTATGATAAAAATTAAACGTATAAATGTGTTGCAAATTTCAATTATTCGTTAACATATTTAAAAGAATAATAATAATATTGATTTGATCCAAATTTATTTTTATCTTGATCAAGAAATTTAATAAATGCTAAAATAAAAAGAAAAGGTAGAAACTTGAACTTATCATTATCAAAAAAAGAATGGTCTGATTCTCAACATGTCTTAAACTATCTAAATTCAGCCAATTCTATCCCACATAGAAAAGAAGGAGAAGCAGTTCTGTTAGATCTAATTCTATCATCATCAAAATCAACAACGGCTGTCAAGAGGATACTAGATATCGGGACTGGGGACGGGCGTTTAATAAGATTGATAAAAGATCATCTACCTTACATAGAAGAAGTAGTTGGATTGGATATATCTCCATTTATGATTAAAGCAGTTGAACGTAATTTTTTAAATGATTCTAGTGTTAAAGTAGTTGAACATGACCTAGAAAATCCATTACCTGATCTTGGTTATTTTGATGCTATAGTTTCATCTTTTGCCATACATCATTTAAAACATGAACGAAAGTATTCGCTTTATGAAGAGATATATGATGTACTTTATCCCGGTGGAATATTTTGTAACTTGGAACATGTATCTTCACCTTCTGTATTTCAACATACTAGATTCCTCAAAGCTATGAGTACATCTTCTAAAAAAGAGGATAAAACAAATAGATTATTGTCTATGGAAAAACAACTTCAATGGTTAAGAGATCTGGGATTTGTAGAAGTAGATTGTTATTGGAAATGGCTAGAGCTTGCTTTGTTAGTAGGATATAAATTATAAATAAATTTTATATCGATTATTTATATCTACATTAGCACTGCTTGTAAAGATAATTATACTAAGATAATTTATAAAGTAACAAAATTGTAACACTCAAATTGAAAAGATGTTACTATTTATAGAAGAATAAAAATATTTGAATAATATACTTTCTATTAATATCGATAATATTGCTTTTTTTAATTCTTTTTATTTATTGTTTTTAACTGTGGAAACGTTTTTCGTAAATCTCAATTAATTTCCATATGGTTTATTTAGGATTGATTTTAGTAAAAATCAAAGATCATTTGCCATTTTCAATAAATATGCATTTCTTTATTTTAATTATAAATAATATCAAGGATTTATTATTTTTTTTTAAAAATGATCTATATTAATCTAAAAATGGATTCTTTATTATAATAGGATAAACAATATTGTAATCAATAAAAAATAAAATTAATAATTTTAAATTATAAAAATTTAAAAAAAGTTAATGGGTATAATATATTATCACTAAATGTCCAAAGATTTCATTGATAATTTTTCTTCTAAATCCAAAGAGTATTCTTTTTCAAGGCCCATTTATCCAGATGAATTATTTGAATTTTTATCGAATATGATATCCAACAAAGACTTAGCATGGGATTGTGCAACTGGAAACGGCCAAGCCGCAATAGGTTTATGTAAATATTTTAAAAATGTAATTGCAAGTGATGCAAGTAGAAATCAAATAGATAACAAATTTGAAAGAGAAAATATATTGTATCAAATATTTCCAGCCGAGGATGCAACAGCCTCATACCTTTCTGATAATTCTGTTGACTTGGTAACCGTAGCTACAGCTGTACATTGGTTTGATTTTAAACGATTTTACAACGAAGTTAATAGAGTTTCTAAAAAGAAAGGAGAAGGAGGAAGAATTGCAGTATGGTGTTATGGGATGCACCAAATTAATCCTAAAATTGATAAAATTATCGAAAGACTTGATGTGGATGGAGATATTTTAGGTGAATTTTGGCCAAAGGAAATTAGATATATTAAAGAAAAATATAGAACAATACCATTTCCATTTAAGGAGATTAATACTCCTAACTTTAAAATGAAAACCAATTGGAATATGTATCAACTATTCAATTACATGCAAACATGGTCTGCAGTAAAAAAATATCAAATAGAAAGAAAAACAGATCCATTGGATTTAGTTAGAGAAGATATTAAAAATTTATGGAGCGCAGAAGAATCAGATCAAAAATTAATTACATGGGATATATACCTTCGAGTTGGAATAATTCGTTAAAATCAAATTGTTCACCAAATAAAAAAGATATTTTTATTTTTTTATGATTAATAATAACCTATATCAATTTTTTAAATTATATTAATAAGTTTTAATTCATTATAGTCTATATTTGTTATTTATTATTTTTTGTGTCATAAATATATTATGTAAGTAACAAGATGTGTATTGAATTTCAATATTTTTTGTTAATTTATATAATTACCTTTTATGTTTAATGTGTATATGCAAGAACCAAAAGTTGCACTTGTGACAGGTAGCTCTAGTGGCATAGGCTTTGAAACAGCCATTCTTTTGGCAAGAAGCGGATATCATACGTATGCTTCTATGCGAAATATTAAAAAATCAAAAAAAATAACAGACATGGCCGAGAAGAAAAATTTGTCATTGCAATTTGTTGAACTTGATGTTAACAATGATAATTCTGTCAAAGATGCAATTGATAAAATAGTTAGAGAAAAAAATAGAATTGATGTATTGGTAAACAATGCAGGATATGGACTTTTTGGTTCCCTTGAAGATATGTCATTAGAAGAGATAAAATCACAATTTGAAACAAACTTTTTTGGCGTAATAAGGGTAATACAGAATTCTCTACCAATAATGAGAAAGCAACAAGGTGGCGGCTTTATAGTAAACATAAGTTCAGTTGGAGGTCGTATGAGTGTTCCTGTTTTGTCTGCATATAATAGTACAAAGTTTGCATTGGAGGGAATGAGCGAATCGTTATCATATGAATTAGAGCCCTTTGGTATTAGAGTTGTTATAATTGAACCTGGTTTTATCAGGACAAATATTATGAATTCAAGTATTTTATCAAAAAAATCTCAGGTTCCAAATTCTCCATATTTTTCTTTGACACAAAAAGTAGCAAAACACTTTAACTCCATGGTTAATGATCCATCATCAACGCATCCAGAAGAAGTGGCAAAAACTATTCTCAAAGCCATAACATCTGAAAGTCGGCAACTTAGATACACTGTTGGTGATGATGCTGATTCAATAATTCAAGCAAAAAAAACAATGTTGGATGCAGATTTTGAGAACTTGATAAAGAAACAATTTCAATAAATATTTAAAATTATATTCTACTATAATAAAAAATATCAAAAATAACAAAATTGAAATATAATGTCAATATTGGTCATAAATATGATAAAGCCAAAAATTGCCTTGTTTCTTATTTTATCTCTTTTATTATCGATATTATCTGTCGCAATAACTTCCGAGCAGCTTTAAACATCATTTGGAGAAGAGGCAGATGATGCCAAATCTAAAGAAACCAAATCTGAAATTAAATTTGACTCAAAACCAAAGGACGATACCAAAACCAAAGAATATGATGTCAAATCCAAATATAAAGACAAACTAAAGGAAGACATCTCAACAACAACAACAACAACAACAGATAATCCAGAAACAATTGATTGAACAATTTTCCAATAATAAATAAAGATGTATCTACAAAAGCAAATGTATCCCTTACTATAAATCAAAGAAAAAAGAGAATAGCCACTGATAAAAACTTGACAATATACGTAGCACATTTAGAGAATAAATCTAATCCTATTGTTGGCTCTACACTATAATACCATCTAATAATACATATTCTAATTATGCTCTTCATGAATTAAATTACTATTTTATTGCATTACTAAATTTCTTTCATTATGACCGATTCCATAATTATGTTCTAAACTCAAACCGTTGGTACAGACCTTTATATGTTGAAACAAATAGCGCAGAAATATATTGTAAAATAATGTATTTACTGTAAAGTATAATCTCCTGTACTGACTAATTTTTGCAATGGTCAACAAGTCAACAATAATTATTATAGATCAAATACATTTTCAAATCCATTATCTAACAACCTTTTGCAATATCAAAGTAATGTTACTGCCCAATTCCTATTGCCACTTGATTCAAAACATCTAAATCTTATTCCAGAAGACTTTAAATGTATGACAAGCTAAATCAGTCTACAACTTCAAGCTTAACTACAACATATGATTCAATTAATAAAATATGGTTAATGTTGGGAACTTTAAAAAAAGGAAGTCAATTTCACTTAAACAATGTTCAGATACAGCATTATTTTATGATGAAAATGGTAATGCAATAGGAAATAATCCAATAATAAATAGTGTATTTCCAAATATACTCAATACATTTGAGGATAGAACATTTTCATTCAATGTGCTTGTTAACAATGATTTAAATGGTATTAACCCTTTGTATATTGTTTAAGTTATATTCAACAACAAAACCTCAATAGCAATAATCTTATCCTAGGTAACAATCAACAACAAAACCTCAACTAAAATTTTTTTGATATGTTAAACCTGAATTATATAATTAAGCTAACTTTAACAAATCTTAGCATTTAACTATTATTCAAAATTATATATAAACTTCCATTGTTAATTATCTCGAATATAAAACATTTTTAAATCGTTCTTAATTGTTTAATAATAACTATTGTTTTATCTGCCTCATCATAAACAAAATCTTTTTCATCTTTTTTCTAAATACATCTCTTTATCAAGTTTAATAGAAAAATCATCAATTGATTCATTTGTTATTATTATTATTATTATCTTTTTCTTTTGAACTAATATCTGCAATTCTAAGAGGTTCTGGAATCAATTCCTCTTTTTTTGTCAATGATCTAACCATATGTATAGAAGTCCCTAAACTAATTTTATGCCCTAAACTTACATAAATCATTTTCTTTTTCGTTTTGCCTTCTTTTTTTATTGCATATCCAAGGATATCTTTATTATATTTTACAAAATTATCTGCCTGAAGAGTTCCGCATAACAAACTCTTTGCAACACCGATAGTCGGATTGCCTGTAATTATGCCAATATAAGATGCTAAGCCACATCTTCTTGGATGGAGTATTCCATGTCCATCAATAAGTAAAAGTTGGAAAGTATTTTTGAGTAATTTTAAAGTATGCAGTATTGGCTTTGATTCTCTCAGTATAAATAGTCCAGGAATATACGGATATTCTATATTACTTTTGCTCTTAACTATTTCTACTATTTCTAAACTGTTTTTTTTAATTATTACAGCTGAGCAGTGTGCAATACCTTTTTTATAAGATACATCTACTCCACAAACAAATTCAATTTCTTTATCAAATTCGTCTTCTAAAACAACTTTTTTTGCAAGTTGTTCTTGAAGCTTTATTATATTAGCATAAAGACTATTATTATTATTTTGCAAATTAGTATATTATTACAATACTTTTTTAAGAATTTCTATATCGATGTAAATAATGTAATAGCATAAGATTAAAAGATATTTTTTATAAAATGTTTAATACTTTAAATAGTGACGACAATAAAAATATATGTATTTATTATAAAATTAAAAATTAAAAATTAGCTTCCGTTATTATTATGATTGCATGTATAAATATATGGCCGTATTATACTGCAATTGCCCTAAAACAAGATTAAATTATTTGGACAAGTAAATTACAAAAGTTAATTAATGTTAAAATATTTGATATCAAAGATTTTTTTTGGATTTAGTTTTACAGAAAATTGTATAAATATTAACTTGGAAAAAGAAATATATCTATATTTATTTTTAAAAATTCATTATATTTTGTTATTAATTATAAATAAAAAAATAACACTTTTGTTGTATTATTAACAATACTGTGTATATAATAAATTCTAACAGTAAATTAAAACAAAATTGAATATGGATTATAAAAATAATGCCAAGTGATCATATTGATTGATTTTGATTTGTATTGATTATTACTTGTATTATCTAATATTTTTATTTTCTTATGTAAAGTAACAACAAACTGAATTAAAATAATGAATTCTAATTATGTTAAAAAATATTAAAGATCAAAGTTTACTTTTCTAACATTGGTCATTCTTTTTAAAAAATGCTTTGGAATATTGCTTAAAAAAATTAGATTGCATTAATTAATGATTTTTTGATTTATTTTACAAATAATGAATATGAGATTTTGCTCCCCACAATATAGTAAATAATAAAGATATTGCATACGCAATTACAGGTTTCTAAGATTGATTTCTTTGAATTTTGAAAACCCTATTGCAAAAAATGTAAATGTAAAAGATATAATTCTTAATGGTTCAGTTCCGAATGATATTATTGGAGGTACTGCTTTATCACCTTCCGAGACTGATGGATATGTAAAAGCAATTGTTGATGGTATGACACTTGTTTCAATATATCCTAAGAAAAATTTTGGAAATCTATACCAAAGAATCATGGATTTGTATGTGTATTTGATTGCTTTCTTCTATTAAAAGTCCAAGCAGTAGATAATAAAAATGATATTAGACCAATCCAAATGATATTAGACCAATCCAAATGTCAATCATTACTTTGGTAATTACTGATGCATTTAATGTTGCCACATTGGCCTTTAAAAGTCCATCGGCCACAGATGCACTTGCCGAGGAAGCTACGCCTGTTTTTACAACAAGTCCCATCCAAACTCCTGCTGCATCATAATGAGTTGGAAAAAAGGTAGCTGCAATAAAGGACATGACAATTATTTCTACGGCAGAGAAAATTACCATTATTGGTGAAATAACCGTCGAATAAATTGCTGGATCTTCAATAGATGCGACTGTTGCTATAGAATCTGAGACTCCGCAAACTCCTACTTCTGAAGACAGTGTTATTGATAAGTTTTTATCAAGACTCATTTTCTTTGAAATTAAAAAGGCAATTATCCATACAACAGGAAATGAAAGAAAAACTGCTACCAAAATTGTAGGGGCGCTTGTTACAATAGATGTTAATAAAATTTTAGCGCCTAAAAGAACTATTGCAATCTTTATAAATAATTCTTCAATTGTTAAATTTCTTTCCCATGAAGGTATTCAAAGAAAATTTGCAATGATTATTCCAGCAAGTAATGCTATTACATATCCAACTTCTGCACTACCAATAACCTTCACAATATGCGAATAGTTAGAGATTAACCAAATAACCCATAAGGAAAAGAAAATAACAGCAAAACCCATGGACCATTGTTTGGATTTAACCTCGTTGAATCAATTTACGGGTAACAAAATGATAGAAAGAAAAATAAAACTTAAAAATAATCCTACCTACGGAACAAAAACTTTAGATCTAAGGACGTGACTATGTCTGTCCAAGGTTTAACTATGCGAATCCATCCTAAAATATATTTTCCAAGATAAGAAGGAATTGATACACCAAATAATGCTAATCCTATCCTGAATGCGCACCATTCTTCTTTTGTGTATAATGATGACCAATCAGTAGTATTAATAAAACCGGTTTCTATTATTTTTAAAATTTGAAAATTTTGTTTTGTTATTGATGCTTTTGTTTTATTATCTGTATTTTCTCTTAGTATATCTGTTTCATGGTGTTTTCTAAATTTTTTATTTATAAGTCTTACATTTTAACTTGATAATAATTGTTTTAAAATTTGAAATATGATAAAATATTATAATGTATGCAAATTTTTTCTTTATCTATAATTTACAAGATTGACATTTTTATTTAAACCCTTTATCAAATACTAATAATAATTATTGCTTATGCTTGATGAAAAATAAATCTAATTGTTATTATAAAAATTGCTGTGCTTACTATTATTTTAAAATACTTAAAAATTTATTAGATCTAGAGCAAATTTTAACTCTATAATTTCTTTCTCTATAATTTCTTTCTCTGATTCATCTTTTACATATTTTAATAGTCTTTCACATGCTTGTATTTGTCCTGATATTATTTCTATCTTGTTTAAGCATAAACTATGAGATGAGTCAATGAAATGATATGAAATACTCTTCTTTTTCTTGATAAAATCGCTGATAGTTTTTGCTTCTATTAAAAATGGTTGCTCTGTTTTAACAATATTCATACTTTTATCTCCAATTTATTTTTATTAACTCTATTTCTATCTAATTCATAATAATTATTACGGTGAAAATCATCGTAATAACTTTCTATTTTGATTTTATATTGGTAATAATCCATAAATACATATGACAAAAATTTTTATAAAAAGCATTTCATATATGCAGAAATTGATCTATATGCGTATATAAGTTATCTTATTTGTATTTGACTAATAACGAGAACAATATGATAGATATCACAGTTTTTTGTTTCAAATTGAAACAAATGCAAGAAATTATAATTTTTATCGGATAAAAAAATCATAAAGATTGTTTCAAAATAAATTATTTGACTCCTAGTTTGTCGCTGCAATCAATGAATGCAGAAGGTAACAATTAAAATATTAATTTCTATTATATTTTTATTTTGTGATTTAATTTTAATTTTACATATTTGAATAAAAAATGGCAAGAAATATTCATTAATAAATGCAATGTCTCAATATGCTCAATATATAGTAATAAAAAAATAATTGTTTATGTAGTATATTATCAAGCCATATTTAAATTTGGAAAAGATGTCAATTTTCTGTTATAATTAACCTTAAAATTAGTTATATTGCTGTCACTTTATTATTAGAATATGTCCCTTACCCATAAACAAATACTTAAATCTTTAAAACCAAATAATTATTCAATATAAGTTATAGTATATAATTCACTGTGTTTATTACGTATAATTAATCAAATTTATGATATTGTTTTTTACAAATAACTAACATTAAAGGAAAATAATTCGATAAATTTATTTTTTAAAAATGAATAATCGTAATCTACAAATTATTTAATAATCCTTAAGTATTACTTTTTTTTAAAAAAGTAATATCATGTTGCATTGTATCTGGAGGATCGAGTGAATCTTAGTTGATAACAACAGATCTTTTTACATTTATAGCTGTATCTATACCCGTAATGGTAGTATTAGGTTTTAGGCATGCATTAGATATAGATCACATTACTGCAATTGATAACCTACTGAGGCTTCATAACACAAAAAGAAATTCAAGATGGGTCGGAAGTGGATTTAGCTTTGGACATATGATAGCTGTGGTATTGGAAATGATTTTGATAATTATGGTGATAGGTAGTATAACAAAAGTTGAACAGATAACATTCTGGGGAGGAATTATTGGTACTATTGCATTGGGTACAATAGGTACAATAAATGTTTATTCGATGAAAAAATGGGGAAAGACCGGTTCAGCAATCCTTGCAAATAAAATATCCAAAAAAACAACATTCTGGGGGCCTATTGGTTCTTCTTTTATTGCGGGTTTAATTTTTGGTTTAGGATTTGATACAGCAACACAAATTTCAGCTATTACATTATCGACTGTCGTTACTGCAACATCGGGTATTCAAATTGCACTGATTCTAACCGGCTTTTTTGCAATCGGTATGATTTCTCTGGATACTTTAGATAGTGTTATTTTGAGATCTATGTTTCACAAGATGGTTGATACAAAAGGTTTTAGATATATGTCATATGCTCTAAGCATTGTTGCAATAGCAGTTTCATTAATTGTATCGTATGAAACAGTAACAGGCTTAAACATTATTCCTCAAATAACTGGTCCTCTATTAGCATTAACTATAATAATAATATCTTTTGGATATTCATTTTATAAAAAGGGGAATTTGAGAAAATCCTCATTAACAAAGCCGGTTTCCACCACCACCAAAACAACGACAAATACTTTGTCTGTAAAATCTTTTGAATTAAAAAATAAGAAAATAAGAAAATAAAAAAGTCCTCAATTATTTTAGGTTTCTTTTGCATCTACAAATTAAGTGTCTTTTACCCTGAGGTAAAATGATCATTATAAAATTATTTTATTTTTTTAATTGATATGAACGGAATGAGTTAAATTCTTTATAAATTAAAATTATGTATAAAATAAAAGTATTATTAGAATAATATCATTGCGAATATAATATCTGATCTCCGGTTAAGTTTGTTCCTATTTCAATAGCACTAGATACTTCTTTAACAAAAATTATTCCTGCTGGCTCCTTTAGTTCGCCAAATCTATTTAATATTTCTTCGATTATTGATTTTGCATCTGAATCTGGGACAATAGTAATAACAAGAATTCTTCCTATAAACTTGGGTGTTGTTTTTCTTCCAGTTTGGTAAAAATGTACTATTTCTTGTGTTACCCTTGGTGTTCTTCCAGTACCTTGTATTTCAAAAAAAGTAATTCCTGCTTTATGTTTCTGTAGTATATCAGTCACTTTTGAAAGATCATTTTCTTTTATAAAGATATTTAATTCTTTCATCAATATGATTTGTAATTCTTGCAAATAAACTTTTATTAAATATTATTTACTTTTGGAAAATAATAGTAAAAATTACAAAAAATTAAAACAAAATAAAAAATACTATATTGATATGTTATATTTTGATATAGTTATAAAATTCAATTCTTGTTGTTTTTCATCTTTATTTTTGTAAATAAAAATGGATCTAATTTTTTTGCAGTACTTAAACAAAATTGGGCCTTTTCTATGTTTCCTTGCATCTCAAAGCATTTACCTTTGTTGTACCACGCTTTAGAATAAGCTTCATCATTAGAAATAGCGTTATCAAAACATTTTATTGCTTTATCTAATTCTTTTAAATGAAGAAAAGTTAATCCTTTGTTGTGCCATGTAATAGGATTATTTGGATTTAATTCCAATGCTTTGGAATATAAAATAATGGATTCATTGTATTTACCTAATATATCCAATATCAATGCTTTATCTCCATAGGAACAATCAAAATTCGGATCCATTCTTATTGCTTCATTAAAAAAGGTTAAAGCTTTAGCAAAGTTTTGTTTATTAGCTTCTATTTCCCCCTGTTTAACTAAACTCTTTGAATTAATTATTTTTTGTTTGTTCCCTCTTTTATCTTCTGAGTTATTATCTTTGTATTTTTTTTCTTTTAGTTTAAAAAAACTATCAATTACCTTTAACAAGAACATAACCCCAAATTATTTAATAAATAAAAACATAAGCTAATGTCCTTTTTACTTATTTGAGGAACTACTACATTCAATTCTCTTTGTAAATCTTGAATAAAATCAAAGATCTCTTTTACTGATATCTTGTTATTCTTATCTGTTGCCTCTATATTACTAACATATAAAGAAATATAATAAGACAAAAAAGCAATTTTATAAAGTTCATTAGAGTTGTTGATTTCGTTTCTTTGTTGCTCTGCAAAACTTTGCATCCTTTAACGAAGGCTATTTATAAATATAAATATTGTTTTTTTTATAGTAGTTTACGAATTTATGTTCAAATTCTTATGCGTATAATACTATTTTTCTATAATGAAAAATTTACAATAAATGTATGTATATATAGTAAATAATTAATAATGTAGAATCCATATATAGATTGATAATTGAAAATAAAAAACATACCATTGAACCTAATAGATATTGCAGAAGAAAATGTTCGCAAGGATTTTACCTTTGGTAAGGATTCGCCAGATAATTTAATGAAAGAACATCTTTCAAAATTTGATCTGCTTCAACCGGTAGTTGTACGTTTTGATTATCAAACTAAAAGATACAAATTACTGATAGGCAGAAGAAGGTTTTTAGCATTGCATAATAAAGGTGAAAAAGAGATCCCTGCAGTGATAACAAAGTTAAAGGGGGCAGAAGCTGAAGCAGCCTCATTATTTGAAAATTTAATTCGAAAGGATTTGTCTCCATTAGAAAAAGCAAAAATGGTTAAAAAATTGGTAGATTTTACAAAATCTGGGATAACAGGTGTTTCACAAAAATATGGATTACCAAAAAGTACTATAAGTGAATGGCTTAGTATATTGAATCTTCCAGAATCTCTTCAGGAAAAAATAGAAAAAGGGGAAATAACTCTATTTGATGGCATAAAGATAGCCAGGCAGCCAATCGAGGTTCAAAATAGATTAGCATCTTTTGATAATTCTTCAAGTTCCTTAAGTGAGGAAATGATAAAATTAGGAATAAAAAGGGGCGCCCCGAAAGGACTCTTGACAGTCAGGTTAGTATTCAACCCTACCAAGGAAAAGGACAAGAGATTATGGAAAAACTTGGAGGAAAAAGCTAAAGAAAACGGTAATAATGTAAATGATTTTGTAAAGGAAATACTTTCAAACTATTTGAAAAATACAAATTAATACGTGACTACCTTATTATCAATGCTGGGCATTTTGAATAGCTGATTAGTCCTGATGCAATACTTCCAACAAGTAATTGCCTAAATTGTGAGAGACCTCTGGATCCTACTACTACAAGATCAATATTGTTTTTTTCTATGTAATCAATAATTGCTTCAAGTTTAGAGCGACTTTCATCATCTAGTATTGCTATACTAGTTTTAATTCCAGTATCATTAGCACTTTTTTCTAATGGTTTTATCATGTCTTCTATATTTTTTTTTCTTGCCCTTTTAAATCCTTCAACTAATTCAACGTCTCCATAGCGTGCTCTAAGCCCTATTGCTCCTCCTTGTTTAATGTTATCAATAACATGAATAATAGTTAGAGTAGATTTTTCTAAACTGCACAAACGAATAGCATAATCAGCAGCTTTCTTTGAAGGTTCTGATCCATCAAAAGCTAATAAAATATTTCTAAAAAGCATAGTGCTTTATAGTGGTCTCATCTTGTCAATTAATCGAGCATAGGTCACTTGGCCGTCTTTTTCATTAATTATTAAATCAACAGTATATTGTAGGCCATTTAAAATAAAAATTACTTGTACATCCCATGAATCTCTTCTTTCAGAACTAGCTAATCCTCCTTTAGCTACATTTTCATCAGAAACGTTAGGAAGAATTACACGTACTTCGAAATTTTCTATATTTTGACCATATAGTGATTCTATCGCTTTTCTGGATACTTTCTCAATTTCAATATCAGTTGTAACAGTACTCATAGCTTATTTAATAATTAATAACTATAAAAAAGTATTGAAAATAAATGGAATTTACATATTTGTATTTATTCTTCAATACGTAATATACTTTTTATATAATAAGACTATAATAGGGCTTTTTGTAATATACTTTTTTTGTATTATACTATATTAAATAGCCAATGCACATACAGAATCATGACTTATCAGCATCAACTAATAGGTGAAGATACACAACGAACGACTGGTAAAGAAAATGTCAGGAAATATAATATTTTGGCGGTAAGATTAATTAAAGATTTAATCGAAAGATGTTTTGGTCCAACTGGTAAAGAAAAAATCTATATTGATATAATTGGCGAATCCACACTAACAAAAGATGGCGCAACTTTTTTACGAAAAATTGACGTAGAGCATCCTGCAGCTAAAGTATTGATTGATGCAGCTAATACAGTAGATAATGAAGTAGGTGATGGTACTATAACAGTTGTGATTATTGCAGCTTCTCTTTTGGAAAAAGCTGAAGAGTTGATGATAAAAAATTTTTCGCCATCTATAATTAGCAAAGGTTATGAGATAGGGTTAAAGTATTTTTTACAAGAGTTAAACAAAATATCAAAAAGTGTAAGTAATAAAGACATTATAATAATTTCAAAAATAGTTGATGCTTGTCTTAAAACAAAGATTTTATCTTTAGATAATAGTTTTTCAGACACAAATAAGGTTGGAAAATTACTAGTAGATGCAATAAAAAAAATCTATGATTATGATACTGGCCAGCTGGATACAGATAATATAAAAATTGAAGAAAAACAAGGCAATATATCAGATAGTCAAATAATAAATGGCATCTTGATTGATAAATCAATCGATAATGATTCAATGCCGAGGTTTATTGAAAATGCCAAAGTTCTTTTAATTGATGAGGATCTTGAGTCAAAGAGAACAAAAACAGATGCAGAAATATCTATTGCTGATCCAAATCAAATGTTTCAATATAAAAGAAAGGAAAATATGATTATAAAAAATAAAATTGAAAATATTGTTAATAGCGGTTCTAATGTAATAGTCTCTCGTAAGGGAATTGGATTAGAAGCACAGGAATATTTATCCAAAGCTGGAATAATATCAGTTAAAAGAGTAAAAGAAAATGATTTGCATTGGTTAGAAAAAGCTACTGGAGCAAAGATAACAAATGAGTTGGAAAATAGTAATCTAAAAGAAAATCTTGGATATGCAGGAAAGGTTTATGAAAAAACAATAGGTGATGATAAAATGATTTTTATTGAGGATTGTAAATCGCCTAAAGCAGTAACTTTGTTATTGAGATCTAGTTCCAAAATGATACTTGATGAATGTCATCGTGCAGTAATTAGTTCTTTAACACTTGTAAAGGCCTTCATTTCCAATCCTTCTATTGTAATAGGAGCTGGCTCATGCGAGGCAATGATTGCTAATAAATTGAGAAAAAGATCTCTAGAATTTAGTGGTAGAGAACAAATTGTTTTAATGAAATTTGCTGAGGCATTGGAGGAAATTCCTCTAACGATTGCAAAAAACTGTGGTATGAATATAATTGATTCGTTAATCCAATTACATTCAAAGTTTACAAAAAATACTAGTAAAATTGATAGTAATAATAATGATGACATAAAATGGTTTGGAATTGATATATATAACAAAACTATTAACGAATTAGGATGGGAAATTCTTGAACCTTCTATAGTAAAAGAACAAGTTTTAAATACTGCAGTCGAGGTAACCTGCCTTCTTGTTAATATTGATGATGTTTTAGTTAAAAAACCACTAATGAACACTCATACTCATGAGGATGGAACGGAGCATTCACATGAGGGAGGTAATATAAAACATGATCACTATTTCGATAGATTAGGAAAACAACAAAGACCAAATCATCATTACTATTAAATTGTAAAAAAAATAATGATTAAAGTTAATCTGTGAAATATAAAATTTCTTTTAATTAAAATTTTTTTTAAATCCTTTTATAGTAATTAACTCTATTTAAATTAATTTTTAGTAAAATAGTTTAATTGATAACCTATTAAAATTTTACAGGAATTTTTTATTTTTTAACCGTAGTATTGTTTTAAAAGTTTCAATCATTATTTCAAAATTTATTTCTTTTAAAAATTCTTTTACTCCGATCATTAATTGATCGTCATTTAATATTTGACCATTGTCTTTTTTAATTTTATCTAATGGAATATTTTTTTTTATAAGATTAATTAAGTATCCGCTATAAAACCAAAGAGCTTCATCTAAATTGATTGGTAATTTTCTTTTTAATTTTGTATTAATTTTGTTTAAAGTATTAAAAAAAATGATTTCATCAATACTGTCTCGCAAAAAATATGTTTTTATAATGGGTGGATTAATTCCTATGCATTGTACTTTAATTAAAATCATTACTCTCTCTTAGGAATCTCTGCTTTAGGTCCATTTCCAAAATCATATGTATGTCCTTTTCCACGATAGAATTTGGGTCTTACTGGTTTGCCTTCTTTTTCTCCTCTTTTGGTTAAAGATAATCCAGCCATTAGTTCAACTATTAATCTATTTGCCAAACCTGATGTAATTCCTCCATTATAAGAATTTACATCACTTACATCATATGTTGGAGATACTTCAACAAGATCAAATGCAAATCTGTCAGGATCAAAAGATGTCGAAAGCAATCTCATTAATCTCATTCCCTCCCTTGAGGTCAAACCGTTGGGTTCAGGTTCTCCTGTTCCTGGAGCATAAGCTGGGTCAAAGGTGTCTATATCCCAACTTACATAAACAGCATCTACATTATCATTTGCTCTATCTGCTGCTTCTTTAGCTATTTGATCTATGCCTAATTCTTCTACATCTAGCATAGTAAACCATTGAAAATCTTGATCAGCCATCCACTTGTACAAGTCGGGTCCAGGCCAATATCCTCTTGGACCTATAAGTGTATAGTTTTTGCCTTTTAGACAGCCTAATTCCATAATTCTTCTTATGTGTGCCCCATGATCATATTTAAAACCGCAAAGTCCTTGCGGTGCACAATCCGCATGACAGTCTATATGTATCATTCCAATGTTCTTATATTTTTTTGAAAGAGCACGAACGTTTGCAAATGTTACTGAATGGTCGCCTCCTAAAATGATAGGGATGGCGTCTATATCAAGAATTTCTTTAACTTTATTTGTCATTCTTCTGTGTGATTCTATTACATCTCCTGGTGATATGTTCACATCACCATAATCAACTGCTTTAAAAACACCAAAAGGATCTACTCCTGTTTCTATATTAAAGTGCTCATAGGGCGGTGAGGGAACAGTAGACGCAGCTCTAATAGCACGTGGTCCATAACGAGTTCCTGGTCTTATTGTGGTACCAAAATCAAATGGCTCTCCAACAATTGCAATATCTGGTTTAACTTTTTGTAACTCTTCGTATTTTCTTACCCACGGTAGCTTTAAGAAAGTCGGTATACCAACAAATATTGGTTCATCATTTCCTTTATATGAATCACCATAGAATTCCATTCCCATTTTAATTCATCTAGTATATATACTCTATAATTAATAAATATTGGTAAGTAAACTACGTTTTTAAAAAAGTTCGACTATCGAAAAATTACTGCTAATTTTTTTCAATAATTTTTCCTAACGTATATTACGTCTTTTCTTATTTTGATTTTGATCTTTGATTAAGAATACAATATATATAATATTTGTTATCTATAGTAATGACTAAATTCTATAATTATTAGTTAGAATAAATAAAAAAATGATAATAAATAATTTAAGAAATTAATGATACCCATTAAATTAAAAATATTTATATATTTACTAATTTTTATTCTTTTATTGGCTATAATAGATAGTTATGGAATAGGAGTCCTTGCCTTTATGGGCCTTGTTTTAAGTGTTGGAGTATTGACATCATTGTTAGTAAAAAAGAGCAGTAAACGATATATGGTTGCTGGAAAAAGCCTACCATTATTTTTCGTAGGAACCATGCTATCAGCACAATCTATTGATGGAAATTCCTCATTGGGTAACGTTGCTCTTGTCTATCAATTTGGGTTTTGGGCGGGAGCAGCAATACCAATTGGATTAGCAATATGTTTAATACTCACAGGTACTGTTTATGGTAGAAAATTAAATAAAATGTCAATGCTTACTTTACCTGATTTTTATTATAGGCGATATGGAGTTGGCGCTGAAGGAATGTCATCCATACTTATGATGATAAGCTTTATTATACTTGTGGCAGGTAACTTTGCAGCTGGGGGATTTATACTCTCTACAGTTTTACATATCCCTCTTTTTTGGGCAATGTTAATTGTATCGGTAGCAGTATTAATCTATACATTTGCAGGTGGATTGTTTTCATCAGCATATACAGATATTTTTCAAGTGTATTTGACTGTAGGCGCTTTCTGGGCTGCCTTTTTATATTTTGCTCTGGGATTCTCGGGAGTAGATTTTGGAACAATTCTTTCGTCTGCTCCTCCAGGATATTTGGATTTGAGTGGATTAACAGATGTTAAAAATGGTGCTTTATCAAATTGGGCAGGAATCTTAGCTTTGGGATTGGGTGATGTGGTTGCATTAGATTTTATGGAACGAGTATTCTCTTCAAAAGATGGGAATACCGCAAGAAAAGGAGCTTTAATGGGTGCTGGATTAACTATTTCAATTATTGTTCCTGTGAGTATGATGGGAATAATTGGATTGCATTTTTTGCCTAATATACAAGACCCATATACGGTATATCCAACAGTAGCAATTAACCTTCTTCCATTTCCAATTGGTGTAGCTTTATTAATGGGTGTATTAGGTGCATCCATGTCAACAGCTAATGGCGGATTGCTTGCCATTTCAAGTGTAATATCAAGAAATTTAATTCAAAGGGATATTCTTAGAACACTTTTAAAAAGAACGGGTCTTGATGATAGAAAATTATTGATTACAACTAGAAGCATTACTATTCCAATTATGCTTGCTGGTTTGTTGCTTGGATCTACAATTCCACGGCCCGGTGTATATCTAATATTGGCATTTGATATAGTATTTGCAGGTGCATGGGCTCCATTAACTTTGGGTTTATTTTGGAAAAAATCAAATCTGCCTGCAGCTTTATCATCATTGATTCTTGGTTCAACATTAAGATTAATAATGTATTTTATTACACCTAAAGAATTAGCAGGTATTGATACAATGATACCTCCAGTCATATCATTTATTGTATTTATAGTAGTTGCATTGGCTACACAAAAGAAGTATCCAGGACCGAAACTTCATGGAGTTATAGAATATGTGCCGCCAGAAGAAGATGTGGTAAATGGCGAAGATTTAAAAAGCTATGTTCCACCAGCTCAAGGAAAATAAAAACAATCAATTATTTTTTTAATGTATAAAATAAAATTAATAAGGAAAAAAGATGGAAGAAAAATGATGCCTACGAAGGGATATGCCACAATTGGACTAAAGCCATCAATTTTAAATAAACTCCAGAATTTGACTGACAAATATTATCCTGGAATGTTTCTTCCTAGCGCATTAATAATTATGATGAATGAAATAAAAAGAGGTTACTACTCCGTTGAGATGTATAATTTAAAGATAGATTTTTCAGGTATGTATACATCACTTACAATAAGACAAGATGTAAAGACCTGGCTGAAGGATAATTATGATATATACAGAGAAGAATATATTAGAAAGTACAAATTAAGGAATTTTACCCAATTTGCCGGTATATTTATGATAAATATGTTTGAATCAAAGGCAAAAACAAATCAATACACTATAAAATTAAAGGAAGCTGATTTTCTATGGCTTCAAGAAGAGTATGAGAAAAGAAAAGATGAATATAAGACGAAATTTGGTATATATGAATTTGATAAATTTGCTGATTTATTTATTAGAGATATATTTGAAAAAATAAATTTAGCCAAAAAGATTTTAACGACTTGATGTTATCTTTAAAATAAAACAGTAAATTATTTATTGTTAGATCAAAAAACTTGATCTAAAAAGCCCTATCTTTGTTATATTGATGAAAAAACTGCAACATTTATAAAAACTAAAATCAATGCACAAAGTTAACTTTTTCATTAACAAATGAAATATAATTTGACTATTTTTTCTTATTGTAAGTTAATTTCCAAAGTTTTTGTTCACGGTTTTTTAGATCATTTTCTATTTCTGGCTGGAATTTGTTTTTAGCTAACCAAGCAATTAAACCACATGAACCAATAATAATGCCTATTGTTAAAATTTCTGTCAACATGGTGCTATTACAATAAGAATGAAAGTTCTTATATATATAGCGAAATAAAGTTTTATAAATTATATCAGTTTTTTTATATTTCTCATTCTAAAACATTTTTAAAAAGAAGTATTTTTCAATAGATGGATGATAATAATCTTTGATTATACAAGATAATGTATCTAGAATATTTTATTTGTTCTATATCTTTAAGTGCTAAAAATGCTAAGAATGTCAATTGCATATCAATTTTTATAATCATTGTCAATTGGTAGATTACTTTATTATGCAATTAGTTTACATTTTCTTTTTCCTTATATTGGATATGGATTCAATTCTAGTTAAATTTTAATGTATTAAATATTGTTTTAAATATTAGTCAAATTCAAATAATTTTATAATATTCAATTAATTGTCTTCATATTTGTTTTGTAAATATGACTAAAATATGTGATTTAAATTTCTTGATTTATTTAGTATATGGAATCAAATAATTTCGTTGAATAAATAAACTCGAATTCAATATCAAGATATATTTGCATATTTTAAATATTATTTTGCATATATCAATACTATAATAACTATCGGTAGAGCGATCTAAAATGGATAAGATATCATGGCGTTTGGAATATTTAAGGAAATAGAGAGACTTGTAGGATATATTCCTATCGAAACCCATGCCGAAGGTATAGGCAAGCTTTTAAAAAATGCTGATATGGATACATAATTTTATTTTAAAGATTTGGATGGTATAGCAGTAAGATTAGGTGTTTTAGAGGTTGGAAAAAATACTATTAGTGTTAGGAAAATTGTTGAACTATTAAATAAATTTTTAAAAGATGCGAAAATAGATGAAATTCTTGAAAGTCCAAGGCGCTATAAACAGTTACAAACAAGTGGATCTAGATTACCTTTGAAAAATCTTTTATTTGATTTTAGTCTTTCAGCATTAAATGAAGATGTATTAGATGCAAAATTATATCTTGTACATTCATTTTATTTTCTTGGACTCAGAAGAAGATTGGTTTTGTTATTATCTATTATAATTAATGAGCCAGATTATTTAAAAGATCGTGATATTCGAACATTGCTAACTTATTTAGCATTATTGTCTGAGCCAAATAACATTGATTTTCATTTTGATTTGGATAATAATGGATTTAGTCCAAGGTATAGTTTATATTTACAGGAATTACAAAAAATTTCTTTACCATATAAAGAAAATACTATCGTAAGTATTACAAAATAGATTTTCAAAATTTTTTGACAATTTCTTTTAATTAAATATATACTCAAGAAAATATCCTAAATTTTTAATAATTTCATTTATTTTTTATTTATAAACTAAAAATTATTATTTGTGTTAATTTGATATTCTAGACCAATAAAAATTAATTTTTAGTTTCCTAAAAAAGAAAACAATACGTTTTCTATAGAAAAATTGTTTCTTTAATAAAGTCTAGTGATTTATTTTGTTTTTAATATTATTATAATTATTTTCAAATGTTTTGAATTAAATTTGATTTTAAACAGTTACAAACTATAATAATAAAAAAAGATGTAATTGTTTTGTATAATTGCTTTTAGGACTTATTTTGAATTACTGCCACTTAAAGTAGAATTTAATCCAGAAGTACTATTTGTTAGTAGGCCTGAAGTTGCATTCCCTGAATTAGAAGTAGTTGAATTTGTATTTGCATCTCCACCTGATGTTGTTGTCGAATTTGACTGCGAAAATGCAGAAGTTGTTAATGAAGCAATGGCAAAAATTGCACTCATTATAGTTACAGTTAAAATAATTCCGATATTAAATTTTGTTTTGTTGTTACTCATCAATTACACTTTATCTAAGTGAATATAATACTGCTTTTAAAGATGTGTTATAGTTTAGTTGTGTATGAATTTCGCCAATAATACAATTTTTGTTAGTTTATTTTAAAATAGATTAGTCATTGTTCTTTACTTATGATAATAAATATGAATTTATTATTTAATATTAAATTCCTATTGTTTTTTTAATGATATTAATTAAAGATGGTAATTTTTATATGGATTGACTTGCTATATTATTTTTAATTATTTGATTTATCTTTACAATGATCTTTTGTAAAATTTAAACTGCTACACAAAAATAGCATATATTTGGCCTTTTTATCATAAAACATACAAAAAATATTATTAGATTGTTATAATAATATTATGAAAAAATTAATAAAAAATCAAAGAAAAAATATATTTACAAAAGATTGTGTAGCTTTATATGCTATTGAACCTCAAATATCTGAAGAAAAAAGGACTAGTAATATAACAGATACAAATTATGATTTGGAGCATATCTATGGCTCATGGTAATATAGTTACTTTTTAAATAATTAACAAATCTTTTTTGAAATACAAATCTTAAATCATTTGAAATATTATAATTGCCAAAGATATTATTTTGATATAATAGTTATTATAATATTAAATAACTTTTTATATTTCGATTTTTGATATAAATACAAGCCTTTAATAGAATATTGTTTCTATGGCATTAATAAAAGTAAGATTTATGTAAATGTGACTACAGAAAAATATCCTCATGGCGAAATACGTGGACAATTACATTGGATATATCATCTTGATTTTATTGAATTAATAATTTAATCATGAAAAGACAAATAATCGATTTCAATTTGAATGTAAAAATTCTTATTTTTTTTGTTTTTTGCTATAGAATATTTAATAAATTTGATAAATTAATGTCGTATAAACTCCTTTAGAATTCATTAATTGATATTCTATTTATTGTTATATGACAAAAATATATTAGACATTAATAAGGATCAAAAATTACATTTCTGAATTATAAATTAAATTATTATTTTTGGATATCTGATATCAAATTCAATATCTATTATATTGTCATTTTTAAAGCGTATATGATATTACTTCAAGAGGCGTTTTATGTATTGCTATTAAAATTTATAAAAATATAGATTATATGGTATATGTAGAACCAATTTGTATACCATGTTTTATCCAATAAAGAAATTTCTGTTACTCTATCTATATTAGAAATATATTTTTATTATTGCAATATTAATTAATAAAATTTTTTTTATAGGAACATTTAATCTAAAAGTCTTTCCTATTTGTCTGTTTTTTATAATTTGATTAGAGGTTATAAAAAATTACTCCTCTAATCAAATGCATGTCTTTTCAATTTAATTACTCGTGCATATTTTAATTGTGTTTTCAAATAATATTACTATAACTAAATATGATATTTTAGCTTAAATAGCGACAATATTGCCATTATTATTAATTAATATTTTATCTTTATTTGTTATATGCTCATTAAATTTCTACAAGCAATTTTGTTTGCTGAAATTCCAGGATATGTTTCTTGATAAACAATTTCTATATCATCTTCTACAAAACAAAAAATCAAAAATTCCAAATAATCCTTTTTTATATTCATTTGTTATTTCCTTAATAATTGTTTTTAATTTCTTTTTATACATAGCTATATGCTCTGTTAACTTAACGTTTTTCTACATCAATTAATCAGCCATTTGTATGTCTAAAGAAAAAGTTTTAGGTGATTCCAGAATATTGAAGGGAGGTAGGGTTACAATACCGAAGAGAGTTAGAGAAAAACTGAGCGTAAAAGATGGGGATTTCTTGACTTATTTGGAAACCCGAAATGGATCTGTTAAAATAAAAAAATTAGAATTCGATTGGAATGAGGCATTCAAACAGATAGAGGAATTAAAAAGGCAAAAATTATTGTTAAGTTAACAGGGGGCCCTGTTAACTTAAGAAAAGGCTATAGCTGAATACTCGTTATAATTCTTATTGGAGTATCAAAGACATAGGACAAAAACAAAAGATATTGCTTATTCTCTATATCTTTATTTCTTAGGTCT
>Ga0134125_10002211_pt1 | contig 23211 bp, 20 predicted proteins | sample KB31751_FD_96464 | JGI IMG/M metagenome (GOLD analysis project Ga0134125, IMG submission 96464) | Terrestrial soil microbial communities with excess Nitrogen fertilizer from Kellogg Biological Station, Michigan, USA - KB3-175-1 | ecosystem: Environmental > Terrestrial > Soil > Unclassified ... | reverse complement strand
CTTCACGATTGTTTTGCAGAGTAGCTTGCAGGGCCGTATCGGATTGAGCCAATTTGTCTGCAAAGTATTCATCGACTGCGGCCCATCGACTCACATCATGTGACGGATAGTCCGGAATGCGCACATCATGCTCACAAGTGCCACTGGAATACTCACGCGTTCAGTGCACATAGTGCCTCCAAATAATTAAAACTGGCCTGATACGGATTTATTCCCTTCCGCTATACCGCCTATTCCTTCGGCTTGACCATCTTTGTCATTCCTCGCTCGACTAACCCGGGGAAAAGCTGGTAGAGCTTGATGACTGGGTGCATGAACCAGGGGACAACCACTTCGCGTTTTCTCTTCCGGTAGCCGTGCAGGACTGCCCTTGCAACTCGATCGGCGCTGATCCCTCGCGCGGAGGCGGGACGAACACTGTTCTTTTCATGGCCGCGAATTACGTTTGCGCTAAAGTTCGTTCGCACGTATCCAGGACACACCGTCATCACCCGAATATTCGCGCTCTGCAATTCGACGCGCGCCGCTTTCCCAATGGCATTCATAGCAAACTTCGTGGCGCTGTAAATTGCATGAAACGGCAGTGGGATATGCCCGGCCACGCTGGAAATATTAATGATCGCACCGCATCCCTGCTGTTTCATCACGGGAATAACCGCTTGCATGGACATGAGCGTTCCGAAAAAATTGCTTTCAAAGGTAGCGCGCACGCTGGCCATGTCCGCCTGGGCGATGGAATCCATGATCCCGTGGCCGGCGTTATTCACCCAGATATCAACGCGTCCAAAATGATGCAGAGCCAGGCTGAGCACGCGATCGATTTCCTCGCGGTGGCCTACATCGCAAGCCATCGCGAGCGTGTTCTCGATGTGTCCGATGCGGGCGCGCGCGGCTTCCGCTCTCCCGGCATCGCGGGAAAGCAGGACGACTCGCGCTCCCTGGTCGGCGAACACCTTGGCAATCGCTTCTCCGATGCCCATGGAGGCACCCGTAATGACAGCAACTTTTCCCGAGAGTTCTGTTCCAGAGGAAGCCATGCCGTGCTTTTATCCTTCCTGTTTGCACAAGTCAAGCGAAGGATGCGAATCGTGAAGAATATGCAGTGAATCTACCCAGCGCCGGATTCGGGTAGCGCCGTGGTTCGTCACCGGGGGCAGGCAAAAAACCTGCTTTCATCCAAGCGCCGAATTGCGCTGGCACTGCGGCGTATAATCACCCCAAGCTGTGTTTTCTTTTGGGGGTTTTGTCCAATGAGTTCTCCTCGGACACTCGGCGAACTGCGCCGCAGTTCTTTTTCTGAACAACAACTCGCGAACCGTCATGTAAAGGATGAGTTGCGTGAAAACCTGACCACCAAACTTCGGCAGGGTGGTCCGATTTTTCCCGGGATCGTGGGGTATGACGACACGGTGGTGCCGCAGATCGTGAACGCGATATTGTCGCGGCACAATTTTATTTTGCTGGGCCTTCGCGGACAGGCCAAAAGCCGCATTTTGCGGGCGCTGACGTCCCTGCTTGATCCGCAACTTCCCTATATTCAGGGTTGCGAGATCCATGACGATCCATACACGCCCATTTGCCGGCGCTGCCGCGATCTGATTGCACAGCGCGGAGACGACACGCCGATTGCATATCTCTCGCAGGAAGAACGCTACGTGGAGAAATTGGCCACTCCCGATGTGACTATTGCGGACTTAATCGGTGACATTGATCCCATTAAAGCCGCACGCAGTGGACACGAACTCAGCAGCGAATTGACCGTGCACTACGGCCTTCTGCCTCGCGCCAATCGCGGCATCTTTGCCATCAACGAACTTCCTGATCTTGCTGGAAAAATTCAGGTGGGGCTATTCAACATCATGCAGGAGGGCGATGTGCAAATTAAGGGATATCCCATCCGCCTTCCGCTGGATGTGGCGCTGGTATTCAGTGCGAATCCAGAAGATTATACGGCCCGCGGAAAAATTATTACGCCGCTCAAGGACCGCATCGGTTCGGAAATCCGCACGCACTACCCAGCGACAGTGGAAGAAGGAATCGCAATTACGGCGCAGGAAGCCTGGACTGCGCGGAACGGGCATAAGCTGCAGGTTCCAAAGTATGTGCAGGAAATTATTGAGCATATTGCGTTCACCGCACGCGAAGACAAGAAGATTGATAAGCGCTCTGGAGTGAGCCAGCGTTTGCCGATTTCCTGCATGGAAAATGTAATTTCCAATGCGGAGCGTCGCGCCATCCGCCACGGAGAAAAGGCAGTGGTTCCCCGCGTGGGTGACATTTACGCGGCCATGCCCGCAATCACTGGGAAACTCGAACTGGAATATGAAGGCGAAATGAAAGGTGCGGATTTTGTGGCGCGGGAACTCATCCGTGCAAGCATTGCGAAAACTTATGACGCATATTTCAAAGGCACGGACATGCAGCAGGTCGTGCAGTGGTTCGATCTCGGCGGTGAAATCCAACTAGCAGATGCCGCCAGTGCCGGGGACGCAATCCAGTCCCTGCGCGGGATTCAAGGATTGATGGATAAAACGGTGAAAGTCGGAGTGGGGCCGAAAGACGAGACCGAGTCACAAGTCTCGGCCGCTGAATTTATTTTGGAAGGCCTGCATGCGCACAAGCGGATTGGGCGCAACGAAGAACGAGTATTTACGGCTGGCGAGAAACAACCCAAAGTTGTAGAGAAACCTTTCGAGCGCGAAGACCAGGGCTTCCGGGGGAGACGGTCGTTTAATTAGTCGTTCGGGCCAACGACCAAAGATCAACGGCCAACAGCAGCTTTTATGAAACGCATTCGCTACTCCAAATACATTCCCGATCCCGCCGGCGAAATGAGCATGGAAGATTTGCTGAGCGCGCTCTCTGACTATCTGCTGCAAAGCGGCTTTCAGGACTACATGAGCTACTACGAACCGGAGGGAGAAAAGACGCTCGACGATCTGCGGCGCGCCATCGAACAAGCCCTTATGGAAAGCGACATGCTCGACGAACAAATGCGCGAACAATTGCAGCAGATGCAGATGGAAGGAAAGCTCGACGAGTTGCTAGAACAGCTTATCGAACGGATGGAGCAGGAAGACTACATCAGCATTGACGAGCCTCACGACCCCTCACAACGATCCAGCACGGGTGGCCAGGTGGGCGAAGCGCAGCAGCAGGCGAAGTTCGAGATCACCGATAAGAGCCTCGACTTCCTTGGCTATAAGACTTTGCGCGATTTAATGGGCTCGCTGGGGAAATCAAGTTTTGGGCGTCACGACACGCGCGACATGGCCACGGGCGTCGAAACCAGCGGGGCCTCGAAGACCTACCAGTTCGGCGACACTTTAAATCTCGACATTACGGCCACGCTCTCCAACGCCATTCAGCGCGAAGGCCTGAACCTACCGTTGAACATCGAATACTCCGATCTGCAAGTGCATCAGTGCGAGTATCAATCTTCGTGCGCCACGGTCCTTATGCTCGACTGCTCGCATTCCATGATCCTTTATGGCGAGGACCGATTTACCCCAGCGAAGAAAGTGGCCATGGCGCTGTCGCAGCTGATCCGCACGCAATACCCGGGCGACTCGCTTTCGCTGATTCTGTTTCACGATTCGGCGGAAGAAGTTCCCCTCTCGCAACTGGCACGAGTAAAAGTTGGCCCGTATTACACGAATACGCGGGAGGGCCTGCGGCTGGCGCAGCGCATCCTGCAACGGCAGCGCAAAGACATGAAGCAGATTGTAATGATCACCGACGGCAAACCGTCAGCGCTGACTCTTGAAGACGGCCGCATCTATAAAAATGCCTTTGGGCTCGATCCGCTGGTGGTCACGCACACGCTGGAAGAAGTCTCCAAGTGCAAGCGCGCGGGCGTGCTCATCAATACCTTCATGCTCGCATCCGACTATGGCCTGGTGCAGTTCGTGCAGAAAGTCACGGAGATGTGCCGCGGCAAGGCCTACTTCACCACTCCCTACACGCTGGGCCAATATCTGCTGATGGATTACATGTCGCGAAAAACTAAGACCATCCACTAAGTAGACAGACGCGCTTAGCTTTGCTGCTGTTCTTCTTTCTTGACCGCAGCTTCAGCAGCTTGAAAACCCGTCTTGCTATGCGTGCCGTCGCAGAAAGGTTTGTTCACGGAAGCTCCGCACCGGCACAGAGAGAACGCAGGCTTTCCCGTTAAGTCGTATTTATTTCCGTCAGCATCCACCAGTTCAATTGTGCCTTCGGGCGCTTCCACGCGATAAGGGCCGTTTTTACGGACTGTAATCTTCACTATAGCCATGAATTCTCCTATAAAGATTGAAACAAATTTGGAACTTGAAAGATATCAGGTTCAGACTTTTTGTGGCCGGAAGGGCACAAAAACGCTACGGTTGCACAGCCAGATCAAACACTCCGATTTGCACTTGCCCGTTACGTTTCACCTGCACAAACAGACGATAATCACCCGCTTGAGGAAAGCCATACGGGAACGAAACTTCAGGACCAAACGTGGAGGGTGCCATCTTCATGCCCGGCATGTCGGACATTCGCACTTCCGATTCCGAAGAAGAACCTAGGCTCTGCTGGGCCAGTTCCAACGATGCCATGGCCACTGAACCTGCGGGATGAACGTGGGCAAACACACTACCATCAGATTTCAGAACGACCAAATGTCCAGCCATGCCCATATAGGGTTCGAGATTGCCGACTGGCGCACCATGACTATCTTCCACCCGGAACTTCAGCTCTAGTGCTGTGCGGGCGTGGATCGGTTCGTTGCTGCGCTCCCAGATCATGCGTCCGTCAGTAACAGGGGCTGACGTTTGGGATTCTGAGGCCGGAGATTGCGCGGGCGCAGCAGCGAGAGAATCGTCACCATGGAGCGGCGATCCGGTGATTTGCGGTAAGTCGGTTTGCCCGATCATAGTGACCGCCAGGCCGGAACCGGTCACCACATCCGCGAATATCTGATAATGCCCGGCGGGAAGGTTTGGCAGAGTGTGCGAGAAGAAAGCGTTTGCATCGCGCTCAGGATGTAAATGTAGAAAATAATTCCATCCCGGTTCGCGCACCAAAAAAAGATGCATCAGGTGGCCATGATCCGGCCGCAAATCAGATAACACCTGACTCCACGGCAGAGTTTCGTTCATTTCCGCTCGTGAGCGCGACACCTTGAAGATGGAGCTTTGCCCCTCAGGAGCCATCAGAGACAAATGGTCCCCGCCGTCGAGCACGGCGCGAACAACGGGCGGCTTCATGATGCGAAGCGAGTAGGCATTCGCATTGGCTTTCCACCAGGTATTGCCGAGAACGATGATCGCAATCACAACCACGGCGGCAATAGCGGTAGTCCAGCGCAATCGTCGTGCATTGCGAGTCTCAAGCGAGCTACCAGGTTCCAGTTTCGCTTCGCCTAGAGCCGCACGAAGAATCAGCACCGAACTCACCGCCAGAAAAAGCATGAGAGCAAACAGGAGAACACCGAGTGGCCGGTTCATGGCTAGCGTGCGTTGCGCTTCCGCCATCACGGGTATAGCAAGCGTGCCGTTGCCGCGGTCGCCGCTCGCTTCCACGCGAAGCTGAAGCGTATTGAACTCCATCAGCCAAATATGTCCGGTAAAAAACTGTACATCGCCCGATGTTGCGTGCAACGCCTCGGCGATCGGGGCAAACTGCGAACCAGCCCCAGTGAGGCGAAGCGGCTGAACGCGAATGGCGGAGACTCCCGGCGATTGCGAGCGAATTTCCACTTGCGCCACGCCGGGAATCACATCGGGCATACGGACGGTGACGAATAATTTATAAGGGCCTGCATCGCCCTCAAAAAACACGTCCGGGCTGCCAACATGCGCCAATGCCGAAGTTGTCGCCAACAGAAAAAGACAAAGCAATATTTTCTTCATTCGGAAATCATCCACTAGCGCCGCACCGACCGCATCCATCTGCTCCAGCCGAACCCTATGCGGCTGCCGATGATCGCGGCGATAAGCGCGATGAGCATGCCCTCCCCAAAAAGCGTCCCCGTCGCTTCCCAAACGAGAAACACGTGCCGCACCGAGGGAGAAGTTGGCGCCCAATAGTAGGGAAAATCGGCGGTGGCGAAGAACCAATTTCTGGAACGGGGCGACATCAGAAAAGTTGCGAAAGGCCATTGCACCGCCACGAGTGTTACAAGAAAGCCAATTCCCAAGACCACCGATTTGAACCATGGCGAACGCTTGCGAAAAGACCGCCGCAGAAGGTCGAGACAAAGGGCGGGGGCGATAATGAGAGAAGGAAAGTAAGGGAAAACAAAATGTGTAACGTTGTTATACACGGGGCCGAGTTTCGGTTGCGCGGGAAATTGGCGAAGCGTCAGCATGATCACAAGCCGCAGGCCAATATAAATCGCAGCCAGGGCAGTTGCGGCCCACTTTTTCCCTGACGATTCCGCGACACCAATAAGAATGAGCGGTGCGGTAATGCAAAGTGCGCGATAGTAAATCGCGCTGTGCATCAGCGGCAGTCCCAAATACTCCTGACTGAATGCGAGTACCTGAGAAAGCACCAGTCCGCCGGCGCAAAGAAAAATCCAGTCGAGTTGGTTGCGCAACTTCCCTTCCGCTCGATTCATGCAGCCGAGCGTGAGCAATAATCCGCCGAGCTGCACACACCCAATACCCAACCCCAGCACCACATGCGGCGGGCTTAGAATTTTCACATCGAGGCCATAGGCGTTGTGCCACCAGTTATCAAATGGAGCGGAAGTAAGCATCGCGGCCGCGCCCCACATCACCACGAATGCGCCGAGCGGGCCACGAAATCCCATTACGTGGACGGAAGCCTGTCGCGAATCCGAATCTTGGCCGAACGTCGTTTGCAAAATCAGAAACGAGCACGTGAACGCGCCCAGGATCGCGCAAAACTGAATCATCATGTGAGGCGCGGTCCAGAAACTGTCCCGCCCAATCGAGATGTGCCAAGAAACGTCCCAGCATTCCCCGATCAAGGCGCTGGCTGAGGCGACTAATAGCGAATACACGTACCAAGGCACCGCGGAAGATGCTTGTTCCTGAACACGAATAGCGGAAGTGGGAAAGACAACTGCTTGCGACATACAAGACCTCTGTATCGACATCCTACAACGGAAAAGCGCTCCAATGAATTATCGCGGGGATTGTTTACGCAGCGGCGGTTTCGCGGGCAATCAGTTGTTGATATAGCGCGAGGTAATCATCAATCATCCGCTTGGCGGTAAAGCGTTCGCGGGCGCGCTGGTAAGCAAGAGTAGCGTAATTGCGGCAAAGTTCCGGTTCCTCGCCCAGGCGGCGGATGGCGTCGGCCAGACTGGCTGCGCTGTTGGCATGGAAATAAAATGCGCTCTCGCCCCACATCTCGCGCAGCGAGGGAATGTCATTGGCGATAATGGCGCAGCGCGAGAACGCAGCTTCCAGCGCATTCATGCTGAAAGGTTCATAGCGCGCCGTCGCGGCATAAATGGCAGCTTTGCTATAGAGCGTGCGCATCTGCGCTTCAGTCTGCGGGCCTTTGAAAGCAACCTTCACCTGATCGAGAGAAAGCTTCACATCCGCGCGGATTGGAATTTGCGGAGGCCGGGTCGCCGGGTCCGCGCCAACAATGCAAACTGGAAGCGGATGCTCGTGTTGCGTGAGCAGCGAAACTTGCTTGCCGGCGTCCCATAAGCGGCCGACAGCCAGCACGGAATCTTCTTTGCTGACGTAAGGATTAAAAAAGATCGGGTTCCGTCCGTTGTAGATAACTTCCTGACGAGCGCCGCGCGCGTAGCAATCGCCAACCGTCTCAAGCATCCAATGGGTGGGGGCGACCACCGCTCCGGCGCACAAAATTCCGCGCGTGATGGCTTCGCGATACCAGCGCAGCCACGGAGTTTGTTTCGGTCCGCATCCGTGGACAGCCTTCCACCATCCGATCCAATCCGTGTGCGCGACGACAACACGCGGCGTATCGACGTCCAGGTTTCCATAGCACATCTGGTTCAAGTGAAGTACATCGGGCTTAATTTCGCGGACGAGGTTGGCAAGGTAAGCCGAGGAATCGTCTAGGTCTTGTTCCCCTTCCTGCATCCAGTCCAAACGAAAAGCCGTGGGAATGTATTCCAGGCCATGCAGATTGTCCATCCAGGAAGTTTCGTGGGGAAGAGGAATTTCTCCGACGCTGACCAGCGTCACACGAATATTACGGCTGACAAGGCCCGTGACAAGTTCACGGGCGTATATCCATACGCCACTTAAAGTGTCGGCGGTGACCAGTACGTGCATCTCGGGAACCTGGGACGATGGCGCGCTGCGTGCCAAAGCTATCGTTGGTTCGATTGTAACCGGGAAAGTACAAAGGACAGAAGACGATTTTGAAAGCTGCAAAAGATTTCACCTGGCCAAGACGGGAGCATGACAACATTACTGGGAAGCGCATCCCTGAGATTACCGCAGCCACGTTGTCCGCAATTATCCCGCGATGCCAAGCTTGCTCTTGATGTCCAATGCCTGGTCGTAGGCGGCGCGCATCTTGGCTTGCGCGGAAGGAGGAAGTTCGCCGGTTTCGAGCGCCATTTCACACGAGAGCAGCATGGCCGTGATGTTCCCTTTTAGCTCATTCCGCAGATTTTGCTCGGCGGAATTGCGGGCGCTCGCCACTTCCCTTTTGCGCCGTTGCAGAGCGGCGCGCAGTTCGCGCACCACGCGCTGCTTGCTGCTTATAGCAAAGTTCACATAGACGGGAATGGCCGTTGCGGCATGGTCGAGCATGACTTCGCTTTCGTCAGGCTCGGCATCCAGCAGGTTCTGGTCAAGCACCAGGGCGGCGTACTCCTGCGCGCGAAGCAGGATTGCGGCCTGACGAAAGCTACCGGCAACGTGCGCTGGTTCACCGGTAGCTTCCTTCAGGGCATGAACGCATTCTTGCGCTTTGGAGGAGGGAGTAATCAGTAGGATCATGCTGTGTTAATTGCAAGTCGCATACCAGAGTGACAGCGGTTGAAAGCATGAGACTTAGCCGCTACCGCCGTTAATGAGCTTTCCCGGAGCGGGAAACGAAGTCTCAACATGCCAATCGTTCATTTACCAACCGTCAATTCGCCAATCCGTGAGAAGAGTACTCTTTCAGCTTTCGGTACAGCGTGGTCTTGCCGATTCCCAGAAGGCGCGCGGCAAGAAGTTTGTCGCCGTTCAGTTGATCAATGGTTCCCAAAATCGTCTGCTTTTCCAGTTCCGCTATGGGCATGATTTTGGACGAACTCTCATTCTTTCCCTGAGAGCTGTTGGCTTCATAGATGGAACTGGGCAAATCTTGAATATGGATGATGGGGCCCGTAGTCAGGGCACAGGCGCGTTCGAGGCAATTCTCCAGTTCGCGGACATTGCCTGGCCAGTCGTAAGAGAGCATGGCCTTAAGCGCGTCATCATTCAAGATGCGCTCGTGGCCGGAGTCGCGCGAAAGCCGATCGAGGAAATATCCGGCGAGCAGAGGGATGTCCTGTCTCCGGTCACGTAGCGGCGGGATGCGGAGCGTTAATACATTGAGACGGAAGTACAAGTCGCGTCGGAACGTTCCCTGGGAGACTCCCTGCTCAAGGTCGCGGTTTGTGGCCGCCAGAATTCGAACGTTTATGGGAATTCGCTTTGTGCTGCCGACTGGACGTATCTCTTTTTCCTGAATGGCACGAAGAAGTTTTGCCTGAAGGTCCACGGGCATTTCGCCAATTTCATCGAGGAACACGGTGCCGCCATCGGCGATGGCCAGCAGCCCGTCTTTTGCCTGCACGGCCCCTGTGAATGCTCCCTTCACATAACCGAAAAGCTCGCTTTCAATGATGCTGGGGACGAGTGAACCACAATCCACGGGAATGAACGGCTTGTCATGGAACGAGCCCGAATAGTGGATGGAGCGGGCCACAAGTTCTTTTCCCGTGCCGCTTTCCCCAAGAATTAAAACCGGATGGCTGCTTTGCGCGGCTTTGGCTATGATGCGGTAAAGTCGTTCCATCTCCGCTGCGCGGCCCACGATGCTGCCGAAGCCCTGCTTGGACTTGATCTTCTCGCGCAACACCCGGTTCTCTGTTTTAAGTTTCAAGTGGTTCGCCACCCGGCTCAACAACAGCTTCAGCTCGTCCATACTGAAGGGTTTTGTGACGTAGTCATAGGCGCCCTTTTTCATCGCCTGCACTGCGGAATGAACGGTGCCATAACCGGTAACGACGATGACCACAACATCGGGACGCCGCTCATGGATCTGGTGCAGAGCTTCCAGGCCGCCCGCGCCCGGCAACTTTAAGTCCAGCAGAACAACGTCAATGCCGTGCGGGTCGAGCATGCGATAAGCGTGCTCGGCGGAATCCGCGATGTGGGTGTTGAAACCCATGGACTGGGCCACGTCGCGACAAACTTCCCGGATGGCGCGTTCGTCATCCACGATGAGAAGGTTAAGAAAATTTGCGCCTTCGATTTGCGGGACCATCGCTGCGAATCCGCTGGCTTGGAGAGTGCTCATAGAAAATTACCTCTTCTTCCTGTTGCGATCTTGACTATCAGGGTTATTGCCAGATTGATTGCTGTGTTCAGGAGTTGTGGCTTCGGCAATCGGCAGACGAATGATGATTCGAGTGCCTTTGCTGGGAGCGCTTTCTACCGAGATATCTCCACCACTTCGGGAGACAAGATTGCGGACGGTAAAGAGTCCAAGGCCATTGCCGCTGCCGTGGGCTTTGGTGGTGAAAAATGGCTGAAAGAGATGGGCCCGGACTTCTTCATCCATTCCGCAACCGTCGTCTTCGACCATAAGTTCGATTTCTGGGGGAGAGCTTCCAGGCCGGGCGCGCACTGTAAGGCAAATACGGCCGCCGTCAGGCATGGCGTCGCGGGCGTTCAAAACCAGATTCAGTAGCACGCGTTGCAGCTGCGCCGATGACATTCGTATCCGCGCCAGCCCGGACTCTTGATTCAAAACAAGCTCAATGTTCGCGCCTGCCAGGCGCGCCAAAAGGTCATACATTTCACTGATCACAGGTCCCACCGCGACCAGTCCCGCTTCATCGCTTTGCGGTTTGGCGACGGTCAGCAATTGCTGGATGAGTGCGGCTCCATTTTCCCCGGCACGGCGGATGCCCTGTACATGCCGTTGAAAGCGGCTGTCCGGCGGCAGCTCTTTGCTCAAGAGGTCTGAGTACAGCCGCACGCCGGTGATCAGATTATTAAAATCATGGGCCACGCTGCTGACCACCCGCCCCAGCACTTCCATGCCTTCTGACTGCGGGTCGGCGCTCTTACCATCCCCGTCAAGTCTGCGAAATTGAACTACGGCGCTCATGACTTGTTATCTCGTAAGGGCCCTGCTCGTACATTCACTCTCACAACAGCACGCGGCGTTCCAATGGGGGAATCGGCCAAACACGGCATGTGTCCGAGCCCGAACGCAGTGAAATTTTCTCTAATGGGAATGCCCGGTTCCGGAACGGGAATCCTCCAGGATCGGTTCAGACCCAGCTCCATACTTCGCAGCCTAGTAAGAAATTGGAGAATTGCTAAGGTCAGACATCACGACGACGAGCAAAAGAAACTGTTGAAATCCTGAGGCCCTGAAATCGCCCGCTTCGCTGATATGGCCGGATGTCTCGTCAAAATTTCCGGTAATCCTGCGGAAAACCGCTCGGATTTGGCCTCTGGAACTAGCTGCGCTTGCGCCGAATCGCTATAGCCTCAATAATGGCTTAGTTGTCTTTAAGGTCTCCAGGAATGAGCCAGGAAAAAGTACTAATTGTTGAGGACGAAGAATACGAGCGCACCGGCCTTGCTGAACTGATCACGGGCTGGGGCTATCGTGCCGAAACCGCCAAGGACGGGCAGGAGGGCCTGGAGAAGATCGCCCAGTGGTCGCCTTCGATTGTGGTGACCGACCTCAAAATGCCGCGCATGGGCGGGCTCGAACTGCTGGAACGCATCAGCTCGGAAGCCACCACCATCGCGGTCATCGTGGTCACCGCCCAAGGAACCATAGACAGCGCCGTCCAGGCCATGCGGATTGGGGCATACGACTACATCACCAAACCCATCGATACTGCCCGGCTACGCACGATACTGCAAAATGCAGCAGCATTGCTGGGCACAAAGGCGGAACTTGAAGTTACGCGGCGCAAGCTGCGGGATGCAGGCTCGTTGGGCAGCCTGGTAGGATCCTCCAAAAAGATGCAGGAGATGTTCCGGCTGGTGGAAATGGTGGCCCCGAGCACGGCATCAGTGCTTATCACGGGTGCCAGCGGCACTGGAAAAGAGTTGGTGGCACGCACCATCCATGAACTAAGCCCGCGGCGCACTCGCCCGTTTATCCCAATTAACTGCGCGGCTATCCCTGAAACGCTGATTGAAAGCGAAATCTTCGGGCATGAAAAAGGCGCCTTCACCGGCGCACTGGAACGCCGCACCGGCTGCTTCGAGCTTGCCGAGGGCGGAACATTGCTGCTTGATGAAATTGGCGAAATGCCTATTGCGACCCAGGCAAAACTTCTAAGGGTCCTCGAAGACCACAAGCTTCGCCGTTTAGGAAGCAAAGTAGAGACGACGGTGGACGTGCGGGTGCTGGCGGCTACGAACAAAGTTCCCGATGAAGCGGTGGCGCGCGGCGAACTTCGCAACGATCTGTATTACCGATTGAATGTTTTTAATATCAACATGCCTCCACTGTGGGAACACAAAGAGGACATACCGGAACTGGTGCAGCATTTACTGGTGGATATGAGTGCGAAGCACGGCCGAAAAGTGGCCACGGTAAGCGAAGCCGTCTTTAATCTGTTCCGCAATTATTCGTGGCCGGGAAATGTTCGCGAGCTACGCAACACTTTGGAGCGGGCGGTAATTGTTTGCGACGGCGCAGTGATTGAGACCAAGCATCTGCCTCCAGCATTCGGGCAAGTTCCCACGCGCGCTTCCAACGATGATCCGGACGCCATTCGCCTGCACGTTGGCACCACGGTCGGCGAGGCGGAAAAGTTACTGATTGTGAAGACGCTGGAGTCCACGAACAACAACAAGACACGGGCAGCCGAGATCCTGGGGATTAGCTTGAAGACTCTTCATAATAAATTGAAGGAATACGGCAGCGCGTCGGAAGAAAAAGAAAGAGAAGAAGAGCAAGCGTAGTAGGGCCTAAGCGGGAAACGCCAAGCCCTTAGAGCCATGCGCCGGAAAACTCAAATCGTTTTGGCCATTGCCTTCATGGTGGCGGCCCTCGTCACGACATATTCATACATTTATATTTCCCAGCTTTTGCGACAGCGCATTGAAGAGGTGGACGAGACAGCCTCTAACCTCAGTTCGCAGCTGGCATACCTCGCGACCAACGCCGTCCCGGATTTGAGCAGCACTCGCGTGGATACCGGCAACCCCGAGGCAGTAAGGCGGTCCATCGTTTATTACCTGAGCACCGACCGAAACCTCAATACCATGATGCAGTCGATCTTGAGCAGTTGGCCGATGATCTATGAGACGTCGATCGTAGATTCCAAAGGGCGAACGATTCTCGATACGGACCCAGCGCGGACCGGCCAGATACTGCCGGAACGGCCTGATTTCAGTCTTCTACGTTCCGCCCGCGTCCGGCGGCAGTTTCGCATGATTTATAGTCCGGCGACCACTTATGACGTAGTCGTGCAATTGCAACTCAACGGCCAGCCCTTCGGGACGATCCATGTTGGTATTTCGACGGTATTCATCAGGAATGAAATTACCTTGCGCCTGCAGCACGCAATTGTGTTTTCCGGAATTGCCATTTTGTTTTCACTGATTTTCGCTGCCGGGCTCTCCCACATCGCGCTAGGGCCATTGGAACGGATTAGCCGCACGCTCGACAGCGTCGCCGGAAGCGTGGAAAACTCCGAGGAACCCGAGAGCCACGATGAGTACGGATTGGTCTCGCTGAAAATCGCCTCCATCGGCCAGCAGATGCGAGACGCAAAAGAGATATTTTCCGCGTTAAAGGACAATGTGGACCAGATCATGGGCAATTTGCAGGACGGGCTGGTGCTGTTCACCCGTGACGCGCGGATTGTTCTGGTCAGCGCCTCGGTGGAGCGCTTTCTCGGGCGGCCTAGGCACGAACTGCTGGGCCGCATGGCCAAAGAAGTCTTTTCCAGAAATTCTCCGTTGGGAATCCAGGTACTGGAGGCCTTCCGCGTCAAAAGTCCTATCGTTCCTCAGGAGACCGAATCTCCGAGCGGAAAGCGAATTGAGCTTTCTTTGGACTTCATCCAGGAAAAAGGCACACCGATTGGCGCGCTGATGACCTTGCGCGACGCAGAATCTGTACGGCGCATTGAAGACGAAATTGAACTCTCACGGCGCATGTCAGCCAGCGGGCGGCTTACGCGCGGAGTGGCCCATGAAGTGAAGAATCCCATTAATGCGATTGTTCTGCACTTGCAGCTATTACAAAACAAGCTGCAGCAAATCGATCCGGACACACGCCGCCACATGGAAATTATTGATAGTGAGATCCATCGCCTGGACCGCGTGGTGCAAATTCTGGTGGACTTCACACGCCCGCGCGATCTGCATTTGGAAGACACCGACCTGCGCCGCGTGCTGGAAGATGTGGCGCTATTGGCCACGCCCGACGCCGAGCAGCATGGAGTGCGTATCACGCGCGACATGGCCAAAGAACCTTTGCCTGTGAAGGTGGATGTGGATTTCATGAAGCAGGCGATTCTTAACGTTGTGTTGAATGGAATCCAGGCAATGCCGCAAGGAGGAAAGCTGTCGCTCTCTGTTCGCAAGGAAGATGATTTCGTGCTGACGGAAATTCAGGATGAGGGTGGAGGCATTCCGGCCGAACTCCAGGAAAAGGTCTTTGAGCTTTACTTCACCACTAAGAAGAGCGGCACGGGTATCGGGCTCGCGCAAACCTACCAGATTTTGCAATGGCACTATGGCTCAGTGGACTTCGAATCCGTTCAGGGCCAGGGCACCACGTTCCGCTTGCGCATTCCGCTTGCGGAGTTGCGCTCCGAAAGCCTGCGGGAAGAGACGACCGAAGTATGACGGTACTTCTGGCACGCACGAAAATCGCAACAACCATCGCTCTGTCAGGATTTCTGTGCTTTTTTTCTTCGCCGTCAGCGCTCGCGCAAGCAACCGCCACACAGACATCTCCGCAACCAACAGCGACCGAGAACAGTGGACAACAGGGTCCAGCAGGTACCGTGCAACAGTCACCCTCCGTCACGAATGAGCCGCAATCGGATTCTCCCGCGGCAGAACAGCCAGCGCAGCCTTCTCCAGCTTCCGCTCCCGACAAAGACGCCACTCAATCTTCAGCCACACCAAAAACCGCAAAAACCCGGCCTCGTGCTCAGATGAAAAATCAGAGCTCGAAATCTCCGCGCCAGGCTGCCCTAGCTGCATCCAGCGCAAGTGCACCCGAAGTTCCCGGGGTAAATGATTTTGCACCGGGAAAGGTCGTGATATCTAACGGCGGGGCCAAAGAAATCCGGCTGCAATTGACGCCGACTACAACCCCCGAGGAAGCCGCGCTACAACGACGACAGACCAGAAATCTGCTTTTCATCAGCTCCGAGAACCTCAAGCGCATCGCGGGTCACAACTTGGACGCCAACCAGCAGGACATGCTCGGACAGGTGCACAACTACATGGCCCAGGCGCGGGCCGCGGACAAGGCCGGCGAACTGCAGCGCGCACAACTTCTCGCTTCCAAAGCGCGGCAGCTCTCGGACGATCTGGCGGGAGTGCGCACTATCCTCAAACTCTGGCCGTGGTAGCATCTTTTTGCCTTTGACTATACCGGACAATCCACGATGCCCACTTCACAACTACACCCCGCTTCCGTGACGGCAAATCTTAAAAACGATGACGCTCCGATACAATTTTGGCAGATCATCCTCGCCGGCTTTGTTCTGCGAATCGTCGGGATTTTTTTATTTCACACCTGGCGCATTGATCTCGCCAAAGACGAATCCGCCAACATTGCCGCGTCGCTCGCCGCCGGCCATGGCTTCGCCAATCCCTTTGGAGGCCATACGGGGCCCACGGCTTGGCTTGGGCCCGTGTATCCATTTCTTTTGAGTTGGGTGTTCAAGGTCTTCGGCACATTCACCCGCGTCTCCGTGTTCGCTGCGCTGGTCGGCAATTCCTTTATCTCAGCTTTGACAGCCATTCCCGTGTACGTGATCGCACGGAAGAGTTTTAATTTAAAAGTCGCCCGCTGGTCCGCCTGGTTGTGGGCGCTCTTCCCTTACACCGCGTACTGGGCCATCCGCTGGGTATGGGACACCTCGCTCTCGGCGTTGATATTCACGCTCATTTTTATGATGACGTTGGTCCTGGCGGAATCCGCATCGCTTTCAAAGTGGATCATCTATGGGTTGCTATGGGCACTTGCAGGCTTGACCAATACCGCAGAGATGGCATTTCTTCCCTTCGCCGGGATCTGGCTCTTATATCAGCAGCCGAATCGCGACAGAATGTTTTGGCGGAATGCCGCGTTTTCCATTGCGCTATTTCTTGCTGCGCTGACTCCTTGGACCATCCGTAACTACGAGGTCTTTCATAAATTCATGCCGGTACGGGGGAATTTTGGCGTGGAATTCCACTTGGGTAACACCTTGGGTGCAGAGGGTCTGTGGCAATTCTGGCTGCATCCTTCGCAAGATCCAAACGAGTTCAAGCTTTATAAAAATATGGGTGAAGTAGCGTATGCGAAGTCAAAACTCGACCAGACGCTGACGTTTATTCATCAGCACCCTGGACACTTTGCTTTCTTGACTACGGCGCATTTCGTTTACTACTGGGCCGGCGTTCCGCACCCCGAAAAATATGCCGGAATTTATCCGCTGAAGAGTTCCCTGTTCCTGGCATCGACTGTGCTTGCCGTCCTCGGCGTGATTCAGGCATTGCGCAAGCGACGTCCGGGCGCTGTTCTTTATCTCCTACTGCTGTTGAGTTATCCAACGATCTACTACATTACGTTCGCGCATCCCCGCTATCGCCATCCGATTGAGCCTGAAATATTGATTCTGGCAGTCTACATTTTTACCGAGGCCGAGAAGCGACATCCCAGTCCGGCAATCGAAATTTCGGCTTCCTAGCATCAGGATTTATGAATCAGGCACGCGCCGTTGGCCTTGTCGCATTTTTCCGATAGATTAACTCATGCGTGCGATTTTGCAGAAGCGTCCGCTGCGCTTTATCTTCGCGGCGAACATGATTTCGATGCTGGGCAGCGGAATGAACTCCGCCGCTGTCGCCTGGTACATCCTCCAAGCCACGCATTCTGAAATGGCGCTGGGCACGTTTGCTGTTTTACAGACGCTGCCCGCCATGTTCCTGCTTCCCTTCACCGGTGTCATCATTGACCGTGAAGACCGTCGCAGACTGGTCATGATGCTCGACGCCATCCGCGGCATCATCATCGTGGCCGTCGCTATCCTCGCCTTCCAGCACCGCGCCAAAGTCTGGGAACTCTATGTGATGAACACACTCGTGGCCGCGGGCTTCTGGATGTTCTGGCCAACGATCACAGCGCTCATCCAGGAACTCACGCCCGGCGAGGAATTCGTTCACGCCAATACATTTCTGCTCGCGGGCATTCAGGGCGGATGGTTGATCGCTGGCTCGATTGTCGGTTTTGTGTACAACAAGATCGGCTTGGGTGGAGTTCTGCTCATTGATTTCTCCACATATCTCGTTTCTTTTCTCTGCTATCTGGCGGTAAGAAAAGGCAGGCATGTGGTAGCTCCGTCCGAGCCGCATCTAAATGTCGCTTTTGCGGAGAGTGCAGTCGCGAAGTTCTGGCGCGAGATGCGTGAAGGGCTGGTCTTTTTGCGCGGGAAGCGAGACATGATCTTCCTCGGAATCACCTGGGCGTTGTTTTTAGGCGCGATGATGACCGGAGTTGTGGTTATACCGCCCTTGAGCGATAAGGTACTCCACGCCGGAGCGATCGGGTATGGATGGCTGAATGCGTCCTGGGGATGCGGGGCATTTTTCAGCGCGCTCTACGCGCCGCAAGTGATTGCGTCCATCGGGGCGCGGCGCTCGATTACCTTCTCTATGGGAGCGCTGGCGATTTGCATGTCGCTTTCGCCACTGTCTCCACTACTCGCAATTGCTGTGATTCTTTTCGCCATCATGGGCACCGGGCGCGGCATCAGCAGTGTGGCTATCAATACCAGCCTGATGGAACATGTCCCGAAGCACTTCATGGGGCGCGTGCAAAATACTTTTTATTTTGCGGGGACAGCGCTACAGGTTGTCCTTGGATTGGCGGTGGGCGTGGTGTCGCAATACAATCTCATCGCCGGGTTTGCACTTATCGGCATGGTGTATGCACTTGCCTTTGTGGTTTCTAGTTGGCCGGTGGCCAGCAGTGCCCGGCCACAAGAGGCAGGCATAGCAAATTGATTCCTGAAAACCAGAAATTTACGGTCTGCATTTGCTTCCTGTTATCCTTTATTTTCTAAACGCGTAGGAGACATCATGTCATTTAGCCTCGAAGGCCGGGTTGCCGTCGTTTTTGGAGTAGCCAACAAGCGATCCATCGCGTGGTCCATCGCGCAAGGGCTACACGAAGCTGGCGCCAAGGTCATAATTACTTATCAAAATGAACGTCTAGAATTGGAAGCGAAAGACCTTATCCAATCCCTTCCCGGCGCAGAAGGTTTCATGTGCGACGTTTCCAGCGATGAAGCGATTGAGAAGTTATTCACGCAGTTGAAAGAGCGGTATGGCAAGCTGCACGTAATTGTGCACAGCGTGGCGTTTGCGCCCCCTGCCGAGTTGAGCGGCGAATTTATCAATACAACTCGCGAAGGCTTCCGCATCGCTCATGACGTGAGCGTTTATTCGCTGATAGCTGTCTCACGCGCCGCCGCGCCTCTCATGAAAGATGGCGGCAGCATCATTACCATGAGCTACTTCGGGGCGGAAAAAGTTGTCCCGCATTACAACGTCATGGCCGTGGCAAAAGCCGCGCTCGAATGCAGCGTCCGCTACCAGGCAAGCGATTTGGGGAAACACAAAATTCGCGTGAATGCCATCTCCGCCGGGCCGATCAAGACCCTCGCTGCACGCGGAATTTCCGGGCTAGGCGATATGTTGAAAGCCCACGCCGAGCGGTCTCCTCTGCATCGCAATGTTGAAGTGAAAGAAGTGGGATCCACTGGAGTGTTCCTCGCCTCCGACGCCAGTTCCGGGATTACCGGCGAAACGATTTATGTGGACTGCGGCTACAACGTGATGGGATTTTGAAATTGGCGTGCGTGGACGGACAGCTCATTGGGTTTTACCCGCCTTCGCATGCCGATGAATAAATTTCCGATCAATGTCCGGATAAAACTCGTCCGCCAGGCCGCCCAGACTTCCATATAACATCGCAATCCCAGCGCGACTCATCGTCAGCGCAAATCCGCGCTCGTTTTCCGGATAGTAGAGATTCGACACTCCTCCAGCGGTGAGCGCTCCCAGCGTATTTGACCAGCCAAAGGAACGGCCGCCCGCATCAGTCCGGCACACGACTTCCTGCGCCAGCGCATAGCCGAAGCGATGCATGGTCGAGCCCTTGCCCAATCGGAAGTAGCGCGGGTCGTCTTTGAAAAGTGCTGGATATAAATAATTGCTGAAGAATCCGCTGGAGACTTGATCGGCAAAGGCCGCGCCATAGCGCTTGCCGTATCCCTCGGCCCCCTGGCCATAATCCGGGAACTCGTCCTGCGCCTGACTAATGCCGGCCTGCAACCCAACCAGCGCAAATTGCGCCGGATCAAAGGCCGACTTGACGAACAAGTGGAATTTTTCGTTCGGCATCAGCGGAGGAGCATTACGGCGATCAGTAACCGTGAATTGCGGCACGACTCCCAACATGCGCTGGGATTGTTCTTTCTTTTTAATCTGCTGCTCGGTTTTTTGCTGCGTATTGTTTTGCTGGCTCGCTGTGTTCTGTTCGGTAGGCGGCTGCGATGCGCTCTGATTTTGTCCCGCGCACACGCCGGGGCCAAGAACGAGCAGAAAAATGCAAGCATGGCGCAGCGGACGGAAGCTCATCTTACCTTAGGATGGCGAATCAGCGTGGGAAGATGCCGATTGTTATTTTCCGGTCATCTTCACCCAACCGATCCAGGACAATTTCGACGTCTTTATCGCGTTCAAATCGCGCGAACTTCTCGCCCCATTCGATCAGCAAAATACTGTTCTCAGCGATCAAGTCGTCCAATCCCAATGTTTCAAGCTGACGCGGAGTGTCCACGCGATAAAGGTCAATGTGGTACAACGTGGCGGCGGGGCCGCGATATTCATGAATGAGCGTGAATGTGGGACTGGTAACATCTTCTTCTTCCGCCGCATGAAAGGCCGCCGCAATCCCTTTCACGAGCGTTGTTTTTCCCGCGCCTAAGTCGCCACGCAAAAGTACCAGCTTCGGCGGGGAAAGCGTCTCGGCCAGTTCACGCCCCAGCGCAATCGTCTGTTCGGCGGAATGCGTCGTAAGCTCGCGCGTAGTCTTCTGGATCGTAGCCATTTATACGGTCGCAAGACGAAACGTCTAAAGACCAGTATAGCGGCACTCAAGAAACCGAGAAGCTAGAACGTTCCTTTGGGTGACGAGTTTAACCCTGAGCGCAAGCCGAGAAAGCTGCGGTCCGACACTGCATCCACCATCATGCGCAACGCGCGATGATCGTCATCGCCCATTGCGATAAACCGAAACGGCTGCAACGAGCCTTCGACCGCTCCCATGGGATGAAGCATTTCAGCCATGCCGCGCACCGGGCCGGCGTCGGCGCTGAAAGCCACTTCGACAAAATCGCCCTGGCTCAAAGCTTTTGCCAGCCGCAATAGGCCGCCGGTAATAGAAACAGTTTGCAGTTTTGCCTTGGCGTGCCGTCCGTCTTCCAAGAGCACCATGGCCGGTACCGAACCGCGAAGGTGAATTCTGGGTGCGCGCCGCTGAGGATGTGGTTGGGGGAAGTGAGTCATAGGAAGAAAGTAATACGAGTCCGAGGTTATGGGGAGATTACCGAAGCGCCTGTCCGGATTCTCGATATTCCCTGATTACTACCTCTGAAAATCCTTCCCAGCAAGGGTTTTGCGGATGTTAACTATCTGATTAATGTACCAATTCATCTGGGAAAATCAGATTCTCGCGATGGTTTCCACAGCGGCGCTCTGCGTGCGACGGATGGCCACGGGAAGTCCCGCGAGCAGATCGGTAGCGACCAACGAATGCTCACCCGTGCTTTCACACGCAACGTCTCCGGCCAAGCCATGGAGATGGACGGCGGTGATGACTGCTTGACACGGCCGTGAAGGATTTTGCGCAAGAAACCCGCCAACCATGCCAGTCAGAATATCGCCCGTTCCGCCGGTAGCCATTCCCGGATTTCCCGTCGTGTTCACCCACACCTCGCCGCCCGGCTCGGCAACCAAAGTTCGATCGCCCTTCAACACCACAATTAATTGATGCTCACGCGCGAAGGTTCTCGCAATATTCAATCGGTCTTTTTGCACCTGTGCAGTGGAACAGCCCGCCAGGCGAGCCATCTCGCCGGGATGCGGCGTGATAACCAGGATTCGTCCTTTGCCGCTCAATTCTGCCGCGCGGCCTTCAAAAGCATTGAGTCCATCCGCATCCAAAATAATGGGATTTTTGTATTTTGCGACCGCTTGACGCACCAACTCTGAAGTTTGTGGATGGCGCGAAATTCCCGGTCCGATCGCCAGTACCGTTTTCTCATCGGCAAGTTCATCCAATTTCCCGCTAGTCAAACTGTCCAGAGCTATGCTGCCCGTTTCGGTTTCTTCTAGCGGCTCGGTCATGAGTTCTGGATGAAAGCCAGCGACCGTGGCCAGGACAGATTTCGCAGTAGCCACCGTCACTAATCCTGCACCAGAACGCAGTGCGGACATTCCCGCCATCGCCGCCGCACCCGCCTTACCGAGCGCCCCGCCAACTACCAGAACATGACCATACATGCCTTTGTTTGAATCGCGAGGGCGCGGAGCAAGCAATGTGGAAATATCTTTGGCCGTGATCAGGTTCAAGTGAAGCTCGGAGGCAATTGCTTCCTCTGGAGATCCGATTGACGCAACCACAGTTGGGCCGGAGGTAAGCTGTCCAAAAACATGCGCGAGACGTGGCGCCGTAAAAGTTACGACCGCATTGGCCCGAGCAAGCAGACTACTTTCGTCTTTCTTGTTCGCCTGCGAATCGGCATCCGCGCCTGAAGGAATATCCACGGCAACTAAAGGCGCAGAACTCGCATTCATTAGAGCAATCGCGTCCGCATACAAACTGCTTACAGGCGGACGAAAACCTGTGCCGAGAATCGCGTCAATCAGAAGATCGGCGCCAAAATTTTTCCCGGCGTTCTGCAAATCAGCGGCCTTCTTAACTTCACGGACTTTCCCCGGCAAACGCGAAAACATGACTGCCGCATCACCACGCAAATCCGCCGCCGGGGCCAGCAGAACCACTTTCACTTCCCTGCCCGCTTCTTGAAGCTTGCGTGCTGCTACAAACCCATCCCCACCGTTATTCCCTCTGCCGCAAATCACGGCAATGCGCTTCGCCTGCGGATAGTCGTGCAAAACAAACTCCGCCACCGCCGTGCCTGCATTCTCCATCAGCGTAAGTGACGGCACACCGAAGCGTTCACTTGTCAGGCGATCAATTTCACGCATTTCGGCAGCCGTAACAATTTTCATGATTGCGTCTTACCTACACTCTAAAGCAAAAGCCCTCCGCGGCAAACGGAAGGCCATAAGGATCACATACTTCCAAATTTAATCTGCCATGGTTGGCGATGCCTTACTTCCCGCCGCCGCAAGCCGCTGTACGCGGCTATGCTTGCGTCCATAAGTGAAGTAAATCACAAGGCCGATGATCAGCCATACCAGCAAGCGCAATAGGGTCAAGTACGACAGTCCTACAATCAACAAGCCTGAAAACAAGATTGCAAGAATGGGAACAAGCGGGACCATTGGTGTTTTGAATGGACGTTCAAGCTCGGGATGCTTCTTACGCAATACCCAAACTCCCGCGCTGACAAGCATGAATGCCAGCAAGGTTCCAACGCTGGTCATCTCGTCCAAAACACCGAGCGGGACCACAGTAGCAAGGACGGCCACAAAAAAACCCACAACAATCGAACTCAGGTATGGCGTGCGAAAGCGCGGATGAATTTTGCTCGCCCATGGCCATAACAAGCCATCGCGCGACATG
>Ga0134125_10002210_pt1 | contig 23213 bp, 19 predicted proteins | sample KB31751_FD_96464 | JGI IMG/M metagenome (GOLD analysis project Ga0134125, IMG submission 96464) | Terrestrial soil microbial communities with excess Nitrogen fertilizer from Kellogg Biological Station, Michigan, USA - KB3-175-1 | ecosystem: Environmental > Terrestrial > Soil > Unclassified ... | reverse complement strand
TGGGGGCGGCACTGGCTCGATGTCGCTCGCTACGCCGAGGACAATTCGACCAGCGAATCGACGTGCAAGCCGCCGCGCTTCCCGTATCGCTACCGCGACTGGGTGATCGGCGCCCTCAACGCCGACGTGCCGTTCGACCGCTTCATTCGCTTGCAACTGGCCGCCGATCTTTTGCCGAACACGGCCCCCGCGGACTATGCCGCGCTCGGCTTCCTCGGGCTTTCACCGGTTTATCACAAGGAGCCGAAGCTTTCCAAGGACGTGATTGCGGCGTTCGTGGCCGACGAATGGGACGAGCGCGTCGATGCGATCAGCCGCGGCTTCCTCGGCTTGACGGTCGCTTGTGCCCGCTGCCACGACCACAAGTTCGACCCCATTAGCACGGAAGATTACTACGCATTGGCCGGGGTGATGGCGAACACGCAGTTGGCCGAGCGGCCGCTCAAGGCCAGTGCCGACGCCGCCCAGGAAGCGCTGACGACCGTGCGCAACGAGCTACTCGACGCGACCCAGCGGCTCGGCTACGCCAAGGAAATGCGCGGCACCGCCCTCAAGGAGAAAAAAGCGACCGCCCCGTTCGAACGGCAGATCAAACTTTACGAAGCGCGGGTCGACGACTTGAAGCGGCGCGAACGCAAGCTTGACACGGCGCTCGCGGCCAATGTCGTTCGCGATGCCGGCGCCTGGGTGAACGGCGACGATCCGTCGTGGACCGTTGTGGAGTATCGCCCCGGCCTTTACCGCGACCTGCCGGTATTCATTCGCGGCAACCCGGCGCGGCCGGGAGAATTCGTGCCCCGGCATTTCCCGCGCGTGCTTTCCAGGGGTGAGCCTCGGCCGTTCCGCGATGGCAGCGGCCGCCGCGAACTTGCCGACGCCATCGTCACCGATGCCGAAGCCTTGACCGCCCGGGTTTACGTCAACCGCGTCTGGGGCTGGGTGTTCGGCCGACATCTCGTTGGCACGCCGAGCAACTTCGGCGCGCTCGGCGAACGCCCGACCCATGCGGAATTACTCGACGACCTTGCCGCCCGGTTCATCGCCCACCGCTGGTCCACCAAGTGGCTGGTCCGCGAACTGGTGACCTCCGCGACTTATCGGCAATCGAGCCACCTTTCCCAGCGCTCCCTGACGGTCGCGTCTCAGTCGGAAAAAGCCGTGGCCATCGATCCGGATAATCGCTGGCACTGGCGCGGCAGCCGCAAGCGGCTCGAGTTGGAAGCGTGGCGCGACGCGATGCTGCAAGTAAGCGGCCGCCTCGAACTGGCCGGCGGCGGGCCCTCCGACGATCTCGATCGCGGCCGCGGCTATCGCCGGACCGTGTACGGCAAGGTCAGCCGCCAGCGGCCGAGCGACATCCATCGCCTTTTCGACTTGCCCGATCCCAAGGCGCACGGCGAGAAGCGCGAAGTCACAACGACGCCGCTTCAGCAGCTTTACTTCCTCAACAGCCCGTTCGTGCGCCAGATGGCGGCGTCGCTGGCCCGGACGGCGATCGATGGCAAGAAGGGTGAGGAAGCAGTAAGGGCGCTCTTCCGACGAGTATTGCTCCGCGATCCTTCCTCCGACGAAATGCGGACGTCGCTAGAGTTGGTCAAGCCGAAGCGCCCTGGCGATTCCCCCGAGTGGGAACTGCTGGCCCAGACGCTCCTGGTGAGCAACGAGTTTTTATTCTTGAACTGATCAAATAGATGGTGCATTTGCCAATGGGAAGTTTGGACTCCTTCGCTCCGACCCGCCGTGCATTTCTCCGGGAGATGGGCGGCAGCGTCGGCCTGCTCGGCCTCAGCAGCTACCTCACGTCCGTGAATGCGGAGTCCCGTTCTCGGACCACACACTTCAAGCCGCGAGCCAAGCGCGTCATCTTCCTGTTCATGGCAGGCGGCCCGTCGCACCTCGACATGTTCGACCCGAAGCCGGCCCTCGCCAAGCATGCCGGGAAGCGGCCCGGCGCCGCCAATCTGCGCACCGAGCGGATCACCGGCGGGATTCTCCCTTCCGCGTTCCAATTCCGACCCGGCGGCAAATCCGGGCTGCACGTCAGCGACCTGCTGCCCAACCTCCGCGATTGCGTCGATGAACTGTGTGTGCTCCGGGCCGTACACGGCATTAACCCGAACCATTCGCCGGCCGCCAACTTCCTCGCCTCCGGCCGCATCGACGCCATTCATCCCGGCATCGGCGCCTGGGTTTCCTACGGCCTCGGCACGGAGAACGCCGACCTGCCCGGCTTCGTCTCGCTCGGCGGCGGCTTCGGGCAATCCGGGTTCGAACGCTGCGGCTACCTTCCGGGCCGCTTCCAGGCCACCCGCGTGGCCGCCAACGAAGCCGACCCGGAGAAAATGATCCGCCACCTGCGCAATCCGGCCCTCGGGCCCGGCGAACAGAAGCGGCAAGTCGACGCCCTCCAGGCGTTCAACCGTTCCTTCGCGCAGTCCCACGGCGCTGATCCGCAGCTGGAAGCTCGCGTCCAGGCGATGGAAACCGCCTTCCGCATGCAGACGGCGGCTGGCGACGCCTTCGACACGCGCCGCGAGCCCATGCGCGTCCGCGAGGCGTACGGCGCCGGCGAGTTCGCCCGCGGTTGCCTGCTTGCGCGCCGCCTCGTCGAACGCGGCGTCCGCTTCGTGCAACTCTCGCTCGGCGGCTGGGACCACCACGCCGCCATTAACAGCGAACTCCGGAAGAAGTGCACGGAAATCGATCGGCCCATCGCGGCGTTGCTCAAGGATCTGCGGCAGCGCGGGTTGCTCGACGATACTCTGGTGATCTGGGGCGGCGAGTTCGGCCGCACGCCGGTGTCCGAGAACGGCGACGGCCGCGACCACAACCATTACGGCTTCACGATGTGGCTGGCTGGCGGCGGCACGAAGAAAGGATTCGCTTACGGGGCCACCGACGAATTCGGCTTCAAGGCCGCCGAAGGGCAAATGAGCGTTCACGACCTGCACGCGACCATCCTGCACCTGCTCGGCCTCGACCACGAGAAGTTGACGTATCGCTACAGCGGCCGCGATTTCCGCCTCACGGACGTGCACGGCCGCGTCGCCACCGAGATCATCGCTTGATGCAGCTCTTTTGCCGCGAAAGGGCACAAAAAGCAGTTGTCCTTTATTGCGGCCCGACCTGAATACTGTTCTAAGCTTCGCAGAAGGAGCTGCGATGCTCGGCCGGTGTACCGCCATTCTCTGCGCTGCGACAGCGTGCGCCTTCACCGCATTTTTCTGGCGGCAGGGCGAGCGCTTCCTCGAAGCCAACGGCCCCACCTTCGACGAATGCGTTCATCTCGCCGCCGGCCATAGCTATTGGACGGCCGGCGACTTTCGGATGAACAACGAAGACCCGCCGCTTCTGAAGTTGTGGTGGGCTCTCCCACTCGTAGTCGAACCGCCGGCCGGCTGCCAACCGACTCACTCTGATGGCAATCACTGGCAAGCCGGCATCGCGTTCCTTTACCACTCTGGAATGCCGCATCAGGATTTGCTGCGGCCGGCCCGGCGAATGAATCTGCTCTTCGGCAGCAGCATCGTACTGCTCGCCGGGTGGTGGGTGCGAAGGTTGTGGAACAGCCGACTGGCCGGGCTCGCGGCCTGCGGCTTCGCCGCCTGCGACCCCAACTTACTCGCCATCTCGTGCGTGCTCAGCACCGACGCCGGGTTCGCCTTCTTCGCGCTGCTCTCCAGTTACTTGCTCTGGGAGTACACCGCGCGTCCGAACCGCAGATTGCTCGCGGCGACGGGTGTGAGTCTCGGCTTGATGCTCGCCGCCAAACTCTCGGCGATCGCGATGATCGGTGGACTCGCCGCCGCGGGTGTTGTTTACTTACTTCGCGGCGGCGTGCTCGCGCTGCCGGAGGCCGCGCGCGCTCGGCTTCGCCTCGCGGCTAAACTCCGACTTGCGGTCGACCTCGCCTTTCGATTGATGGTGATTGCGTTCATCGTGCTGGCGGCGACGTATAGCTTCGTTCATTTCGACGAATGGGGCCGCGGCTTGAAGTTCCAGCTGACGCGGGCCGAACACGGCGACGGCCGCTTCTACCTCGACGGCACGATTTCGAGAACCGGCTGGCTGCACTACTTCCTGGTCGTGATGGCCGTGAAGTTGCCGCTCGGTTTGATCGCGGCCGCGGGCGGAGCGTTATTGATGCGACATCGCGTCAACGCCTTCTTCGCTATCCCGCCAATCGTATTCTTCATCGCGGCATCCGTCTCGCGCGTTGACCTTGGCATCCGGGTGGTGCTGCCGGCGATTGCGTTCCTGTACGTATTGGCCGGCGGGCTCGCGGCGGCCGGGTCTTACCGATGCATTCGCATCGCGCTTCTCTCCGGATGCCTGGCGTGGGCAGGATATGCCGCCGCGACCACGGGAAGGGACCCGATCGCCTACTTCAATGAACTGGGCAAATCGCGGCCGAATCTCGTGGCCGATTCGAATGTGGACTGGGGACAAGGTCTGCCGCGGTTGCGGGAATACATGCAGCGGGAACGTCTCGATGTGGTTTACCTGTCGTACTTCGGCACCGATCGGCCGGAAGCGTACGATGTTCGCTTCCAGGCGTTGCCGGGGTATGGCCGCGTTGGTCCGCCGGGCGGCGAAGCGATTCCACGCGACGCACCGCGACATTTCGTCGCGATCAGCGTCAACAATCTGCTCGGCATCTATCTGAACGATCCAGCGACGTTCGCATTCTTGCGAAGCCGATCGCCGACGGCGATGCTCGGCGGCAGCATCGCCATTTACGACCTCACCGGCGACGACGCGGCGATCGAACGTATCCGGGAATTGGCCCTTACGCCATGACGCCGCGAATCCGTTCCATTCTGGTGCTGACATGCGGCCTCGGGTTGCTGGGTGCCGTCGCGGATCGCATCGTGGCCAGCCCGGCGCTCTTGCAGCCGCGCGATTTCCTCGAATACTGGGCCGCCGGGCGACTCAATGCCTTCGGCGAGAATCCGTACGATGCCGAGAAACTGCTGGAACTGCAACGCCGCGCCGATCCGTCGCGCGATGAAGCGGTGATGATGTGGAATCCGCCGTGGTCGCTGGCGCTGTACATGCCGGTGGGGCTCTTGCCGCCGCGCTGGGCCGCTTTGGTCTGGGTGGCGGTGCAGTTATTGGCGGCCATCGTGGCGGCGGCGATGCTCTGGCACACGTATGGAGGGCCTGTTCGTCGTCGCGGCGCTGCCATCGGCATCGCACTCGTCTTCGCGCCGATCGTCTGGACGGCGGCATTCGGGCAGGCGACGGGCTTCGTGGTGCTCGGGCTTGCGGGGTTCGCATACTTTCGCCAGTTCGATCGGCCGGTGCTGGCCGGCGCGTTCGCGGCCCTCACGGCGCTCAAACCGCACCTGCTCGCGGTGTTCGGCGTGCTCTTGGTGCTCGACGCTGTGAATCGCCGTGGCCGTATCGCACTGGCATCCGGCGCGGCCGTGCTCGCCGCAGGCATAGCGATCGCCCTCTTTGCCAACCCGAATGTCTGTTCGCAGTACCGCCAGGCCGTGATGCACGAACACTCCGGCGCCATCCCGCTGCATGCCTGGGTGCTCCCGGTGCCGAGCTACTGGCTGCGCGTCTTTGCCACGCTGAACTTCGGGCTCGGCTTCTGGGTGCAGTTCGTGCCGTGCCAGGCGGCATGTCTCGCTTATGGGGCATATCGATTCTATCGCGGAACGCAGTGGAACTGGACGGCCGAGTTGCCGTGCGTGGTCTGGGTGTCGGTGCTGGCGACTCCGTATGGCGGCTGGATCTTCGACCTGGCGGTGCTCTTGGTTCCCGCAATCGCGGTCGCGGCGCGACTGCGGCCCATAGCGCTCGGACTGTTCGCGCTGGGCCAACTGGGAATCACCGCGATTTCGTTAAGCTGGGTCTACACGCTGCCCGAGTTCTTCTGGATCGCCCCGGCGATTCTCGCGCTGTGTGTGCTCGGGCAAAAGACGGGGGAAGCCCACCCGTTGCCGCGGCTGGGCGCTGACTCACTTCAATCGGAAAGGATGGCCAGGTAGTTTTCGTACTCACCGGTTACGCCGCCACGGCCTCGGTGGTTGCCACGGTCCACCACACTTCATCCAACTTCTCGGCCAAGGGGGCCCAATCGTAATGCGCGAGCACCGCTCGGCGGCCGCGCTCGGCGCAATCCTCCAGCTCGTATGGATGGTGGATGCCGCGGACGATTGCCTCGGCCATACCGTCGATGCTCTCGGCAATCATGAGGTCGCAGCCGGCAGCGAGGTTGAGCCCTTCGGCACCAATCCGCGTGCTGACGACCGGCGTGCCGGTGGCGAGCGCTTCGAGAATCTTCAAGCGCGAGCCGCCGCCGATCCGCAAAGGCACTGCCAGCATGCCGCAGGACGCGAGGAACGGACGCACGTCCGGCACGTCGGAGTAGAGTTCGACGCCGGGCGATTCGGCGGCGCGGGCGCGGAGCCAGTCCGGCGGGTGCCGGCCGACCAGCGCCAGCGTCGCCTCGGGAACTTGCTCGCGAACCTTCGGAAAGATGTCGTTCAAGAGTAGATTCACGGCGTCTTGATTGGGCCGCCAGTCGAGGCTGCCGAGGAAGAGGATGCGGGCCGGGTCGCGATCGACGTCGCGCTGCGGGCGGAAGTAGTCCGTATCGACGCCGTTCTCCACGATGGAAACTTCCCCGACGCCGAAGCGCTCGCGCATGAGCTCCGCATCGGGCTCGCTGACGGCAATCGCCGCCGACGCCGAGGAATAGGCCCACCGTTCGAACGTCTCGAATTTGTGGAGTTGCTGGCGGACGTACCAGCGCTTCATTGGGTTCGCTTCCGTTTCCATGTAGCGGCGCCAGATCAGCGATTCGACGTTGTGGGCCATGACGGACCAACGCGCCGCCGGAAAGCGTTTGCCGAAGGCGTCGCGGAGCACCTGGGCGTATGGCGTCCATTCGCAGTGCCAGACATCGACGCGGTGCTTGGCGGCGAAACGGCGGACGGCGGTTGCCAGGGCCGGGCTCGAGTGCGAAGTGACGGAGTAGGGAAGCGGCGACAGCAAGTTGCCGGCGAGGCGGGCGTAGAATACCGGGCCGGACTTGGCGGGAACGCTTCGCTCCACGATCACCGTTTCGATGCCGAGTTGGCGGAAGGCGTCGTCGGCGGCGAGCGCCTCGCGTCGATCCGGGTTGCGGTGACAGAGCACTGTTACTCGGTGCCGTTCGGCGAGCCGGCTGAGCAGGTTGAACGTGCGGATGCGTTTGCCGGAGGTGGCGGGGAACGGCAATTCTTCGTCGAGAACGGCAATGCGCAGCGGGCGCATGAAAACTCCTTGAGAGGAAGCTGGCTGGCCGATTGTGGCCAAAAGCTGGGAAGCGAGGCAATGGCAAATGAAGTGCGCTGGCTAGCCGGGAGCGTTAGCGACCGGAGTCATATTGCGCTCCGGTCGCTGACGCTCCCGGCTCGCCAGGCGCCGACATTTCTCCTTATAATGTCGATACTTGCGGCCGCGGGCCGGTTTTCAATAAAGAATCAACCTGCCGCGGCGAATAATCCCCTCTGAGGGCTTGCGCTCTCACCAAGGGCGACCGCCATGAAGTTCACCTATCGATCCGGGCAACGCCCGCTCGACGGCTACACCATCAAGCGCGGCGTCGGCCAGGGCGGCTTCGGCGAAGTCTACTTTGCCGTCTCCGATGCCGGCAAGGAAGTCGCTCTGAAGTTGCTGCATCGCCAGCCGGACGCCGAACTCCGCGGCATCGCCCACTGCCTCAACCTCAAGCATCCGAACCTCATCCACCTCTTCGACCTGCGCACCGACGACCGCGGCGACCGCTGGGTCGTCATGGAATACATCTTCGGCGAATCGCTGGCCCAGTGGATCAATCGCTACCCGACCGGCCTGCCTACCGACCTGGTGAAAGAATGGTTAGCGGCGCTCTGCCGCGGGGTCGGCTACCTCCACGATCAAGGGATCGTCCACCGCGACCTGAAGCCCGCCAATGTGTTCATCGAAAGCGGACATCTTAAGGTCGGCGACTATGGCTTGTCGCGCCGCGTCAGCCTCAGCCAGGGCGGCGAAATGACGCAAGGCGTCGGCACGCCGAACTACATGGCCCCAGAAATCAAGAGCGGCAACTACACGCAATCGATCGACATTTATGCTCTCGGCGTCATGCTTTACGAAATGCTTAGCGGGCATCCGCCGTTCGAAGGGCAGACGCCGGGCGAAGTGATGATGAAGCACCTGACGGATCGGCCGGACCTGTCGCGGGCGCCGGAAGCGTTTCGCCCCGTGCTGGAACGAGCATTGGACAAGAACCCGGTCACGCGCTTCGGTACTGTCAAGGAGCTTGCCAAGGCCGTCGAAGCGATCGGGGCCCCGGCGTCGCCGTATTACGAGGTGGTCGAGCCGCCGAAACCGATGCCCTCGACGACTCCCGATGCCGCGCCGACGATGCCGCGGCCCCGGCCGGTGGCCATGCCCGTGTCGCCGCTCTCGCGTTCCCGCTATGCCTCCGGGCCGATTCCCGAGGTGGTTCGCCCCCGGTTGGCGGAACTGGCTGGGGCCTTCACCATCGCGCCGCTGATCGCGGCCCTGTGCACCGCCCCGTGGGTCTTTTTCACCTCGGATCAATCGTGGACGCTGCTCGGCCGCGTCTTCCTGCTCGCCACGGCGTTGACGTGGGGGGCACTTTTGGTGGCCCGGCCGCTGCCCGACCCCAAACGCACCTGGGGCCGCCGCTTCCACATGCTGCTCGTCGGCGCAGCCATCGGTCTGTACGCCTTCTGGCTCGACGGCTGGTCGATCCCGCGCGGCGGCACACCGGCCGACAGCAACCGCGACATCGTGCTCTGGAACAATGCCCGCATCAGCCTCGAGACCTTTTCGACCGCGATGCATTACCTGTTTTACTTCGGCCTGGCGACGGCGGCGTGTCGGTGGTGGTCGATGGCCGACCCGCGCCGCAAGGAGCGATTCCGCTTGTTCCCAATCGTGACCTCGGGCTTGTGGGCTAGCGTATTGCTGTTCCTGTGGCCGTGGGGTGAAGCGCCGGCGTCGCTGGCGATCGCGCCGATCGTGATCGCGGCAGTCTGCGTGCAGGTGGTGAGCCCGTGGTCGCCGCCGGTTCCCCAGCGGGCCGTGGCGCGCCCGCTCGGCCGCAAGTATCGCTACGCCGGGTAGTGCGCTTTGGTGGCACAGGCATTCCTGCCTGTGCGCACAGGCAGGAATGCCTGTGCCACCAGGATGAAGTTGGAGTCTGGCCATGATCCGCGATTGCCATCGTGTGTTGCCGCTCCGCTCCGTGTTCGGGGTTCTGCTGCTGTTTGGAACCTTTGGCTGCGGAGGCGGGGAATGGCATCCGCCGCGGCCGGGGGGCGCCGACACGCATTCCGCCAGCGCCAATCGCAAGTTGGCCGAGAGCGCCGCCGTTGAAGCGGCCAAGGCCGCCGCCAATCAACAAGTGGCCGTTCATCCCGACCTGCGGAACCCGAACGCCGTCAACCACTCGAACGAGAGGCTACCCGGCTGGCATGGCATCGAGCCGACGATTGTCATTTCCACGGATGCTCCACCCGTGCTGCAGGGTCCAAGCTTTCCGATCGCGCCTGAGCCGCGCGGCCGCAAGAAACGCTCCACCAGTCCGGCGGTCATCTCCGAGCGGGTCGTCACCGAGATCCCGTATCCCACGGAGGCCGAGGCCGAAACGCGGGCTCTGGAGGACGCTCAAAAGCTGATCGAGCAGCGGTTGCGGGAACTCGATCCGCCGGTGGAATATCGGCCGGCGGCGACGGTGGTCAAGAACGAGTACCTGCGCCGCGACAGCCGCCTCGTTCGCCTGCCGACGGATTCCGAGAAGGTGCTGCTCAAACAGAATGGTTACGACTCCGACCGCAAATACGTGGAATACACGGTGGAAGTGACGGCTGACCAGGTCCGCGAACTGCGGACGCGGAACCGTGTGGCGGATAGTTTGCGCGGCCTGGGCGCCCTGGCGGCCGTGTCGCTGGCCGGGTTCTTCTTCCTCCGGTTGGACGAGTGGTCCAAGGGCTATCTTACGAGTTGGTTGGCGTTGGCGGCGGCCGCGCTCGGAGGCGGAATCATCGCGGCGCTCGTTTTCGTTTGAGATCAATCTCGGTTAGCCGCGAGGCGAAGGCGAGCGCTCCCGTGGTATGATGGGTGCAGGAGGAAGTGCCATGCAGCGGATCGAAATCAAGTCGCGCGTCGGCGATGACGGCGTTCTTCACCTCGATGTACCCCTGAGCGCGGATGATGCGAATCGCGAAGTGCGCATCATCATCCAAACCATTCCGACGCCGGAGGAGTGGCAACGGTGCATCCTCGAGACGGCTGGAAAGTGGCAAGGCGAATTCGAGCGCCCGGAGCAAGTAGAGTTGGTTGAGCGGGATCCGCTGTGAGCCATCTTCTCGACACCAACTCATGTGTCGACCACATGCGGAAGGGCAGTGCATCGAAAGTCACCGCGCGCCTCCAGGCGGCTCCTCCTGGAACAGTCCATATTTGTTCGGTGGTTTTGGGAGAATTGATTTATGGGGCGTTGCATGGACCGGCCGCTCGGCTGGCATCCAATCTTTCGCTCATTTCGCGACTGCGGAAAGACTTCCCTTCGTTGCCGTTCGATGATGCCGCCGCCGAGAAGTACGCCGAAGTACGCGAATACCTGGCCGTACGAGGGACCTCCATCGGTCTGAACGATCTCCTGATTGCTTCCATCGCACTGGCCAACCAGTTGACGCTGGTTACGCACAACACGCGCGATTTTAGCCGCGTACCCGGTTTGACACTGGAAGACTGGCAGTGACCCAATGTCCACGGAATCCGATCGCCTGTTGGTTCAGCGCATTCGCCGCGGCGACAAGCCGGCGTGGGACGAACTGTTCCGCCGTTACCAGGGGCGGTTGGCAGCCTACGTGCGGCGGCGGCTCCGCGACCACGCCTCCGTCGAAGATATCGTCCAGGAAACCTTCATCGGCTTCCACAACAGCCTTCCGAATTACGACGACCGCCGCGACCTCCAGACGTGGCTCTTCACCATCGCGTCGCACAAAGTCACGGATCAATTGCGGCGGATCGGTCGACGGCCGGTGCAGCCCGGCGTCGGCGACCCGGATGACGAAATCCTCGATCGCTCTCCAGATTCCAAGCAGCGAGCGGCATCGAGCCTCGCCCGCAGTTCGGAACGCCGCGGCCAGGAAGAAGAAGCCCTCGGCCGGGCTCTCGCCGCCATCGTCGCCGAGTGGCGGACCAAGGGCGATTACCAGAGCGTCATGGTGCTCGAATTACTCTTCGTGAAAGGGGAAGGGAACAAGGAGGCAGCGGCCCGCGTCGGCGTCTCGGAACAGCAAGTCGCCAACGTGAAGTTCCAGGCCAAGAAGCGGCTCCATGAATTCCTTCGCGCCGCGAAGCTCTCCGCCGATGTCTTCCCCGAATTGACAATCGACTGACACCTTTCTCGCGGGCATTGCCGCTATTTGGCACGGTGGGTGCATCGTTCTGCCCTGGGACGCAGGCCTTACAGCGCCCCGTCACCTCCATTCGCCTGCACCCGAAAGAGGCACGCATGCAGAAGCTTTTCACCACAGCCGTTCTCGCTTCGTTCGCCTTGTTACCGCTGGGTTGCAAAGACGAGAGTCCCAGGGGCGGGCAGCCGGGCACGGACGACACCTTTAAACTCGTGGCCGATTCGAGCCCGAATTCGATCAAGCCGGGCGACACGGAATCGGTCAAAGTGACGGTGCAGCGCGGCAAGGACTTCCACAAGAATGTCCGCCTCGAAGCGAAAGGCCCGGACAAGGTTCGCGTGACTCTCGATCGCGATCTGGTCAAGGACGGGGAATCCCCCGACGTGCAAGTGAAGATCCACCCAGACGGCGACGCGGCCCCGGCGGATTACAAGTTCACCATCACAGGCACCCCGGACAATGGTTCGCCGACCAATCTGGAGATGACCGTCAAGGTCATCAAGAAGTAAAGACATCCCCCGATTAGCCGCGACCCGAAGGGGAGCGCGACAGGCTTCGTGCTCCCCTTCGGGTCGCGGCAAAACTCGCGATTTTTCGCCGCCCCGATTGTGCCCGCACTTCCTTCGATTACAATAATCACTTCCACCGCCGCAGCCCGGCTTTAAACGAACACCCGAACGATTGGACGCGGGCGATGCCGCAGCCGCCGCCGAGACCGCAATCGATGCAGTCGCAAACCCTGCCGCCGGGGTTCCGCATTATCGATTGGCTCGGCACCGGACAGTATGGGAAAGTCTGCAAGGCTCATGGGCCGGGCGGCCAGGAGTGCGCCTTCAAGGTCATCTCGCTGAACCGCTCGTCCGGCGACGGCCTCAAGGAATTCCGCGCCCTTCGGCTCATCCGCCGGATCAAGCCGCACCGCCACCTCATCGAGTATCACGGCGTCTGGCTGCTCACTTCGGAAGGCGACCTGCTCGACAACGCCGACGAAGTGGACGACACCGACCTCACGAAACTGGATGTCACCGATCTTTTGATCCAGATGCCGCTGGCGGTGAAGTCGCTGGAAGCCCGGCTCCGGGAATGCCAGCGCGAGTTCAAAAAGCACGGCCCGCAGACTCCCGGCGACCTCCCCGGCATTCCACTCGACGAACTGCTCCCCTACGTTCGCGGCGTCGCCGAGGCGCTCGACCACCTGCATAGCCCCATCCACCCCCTTACTGAGAAGGGGCTCGCCTGGATCATGCACCGGGACATCAAACCGGCGAACCTGCTCATCAACACCCACGGCGACGTACTCGTTGCCGATTACGGCGTGGCCCGCGCCGTCGGAGCCAACGTCAAGGCTTCGCAAACCGGCGCCGGCACCCCCATCTACATCGCCCCCGAACAGTTCACCAAGAAGGTCGAACTCATCGACCCCGGCTCGGATCAATACTCGTTCGCCATCTCGTACTACGAAATGCGGACGGCCTCGCTGCCGTTCTTCGACGACGTCCGCATCGAATTGAACGACCTCAAGCGGGCGCACATCCTCGGGCGGCTCGATTTCTCCAAGGTGCCCGCGGAGGAGCAGGAAGTCCTCAAGCAGGCCACCAACCGGACGGTGAACAAGCGGTTCACGTCGTGCGTGGCGTTCGCGGATGCCCTGTGGAAGGCGAACGGATGGACGCCGCTTCCAGTGCGTCCACGGTCGGCGGCGATCGCCTTTCCGGCGCCGCGGGAAGCGGCCGCTGCGCCGCCACCCCCGGTCGCGCCCGGGCGGATCACGAAATCGCGCGAAGGGAGCCGCACCTCGCTCGACGACACGGCTCCGCAGCATCCCGCCGATGCGAGCGGCACGCTGACGCCGGGGGCCATCGGCACCGACCCGTCGCCCATGCCCGCGCCCGCGCGGTCGCGGCCGGTCGAGCCGGCGTTGCCGCTCGCCGAACCGCTCGTTGAGGATTCGCGAGCCATTCCCCCGTGGGAATCGCCCTCAGCGTCCGCGCCGCAACCGCAGGCAACCCCGTGGCAATCGCAGGCGCCGGCCGCTCCGCAACCGCAAGCAAACTCCTGGGCAGCACCGGCACAGGCCAAGGCCAAGGGCTCCAGCCGCTCGATCTGGTACTTCTCCGGCGGCCTGGCCGTCGCTCTGCTCATCGGCGTCGGCGTCTACTTCGGCACCCGACCCGCCCCCAACGGCGACCCCAACAAGCAAGCCAAGGCCACGCAAGGCGACGGCAACCCGGACACCGGCAAAGGCACGCAGGAGAATGCCGGCAACCCCAAGGAAACCGAGACTGCCAACAACGTCAAGACGAACGACTTCGCGGCCGAGTGGCGCGACGCCCAGGATGCCTTCTCCCGAGTTTCGGACGGCAACCTCGGGCAGATCAACGCCGGGCTGGCCAGCCTCGAGAAGATTCCCGCAGGCGAAAAGCACGGCAAGGAAGCTCGCCGACTCGCCCAGCAGTGGGAAGCCGCTCGCGCCTGGCTCAAGAATAAAACGCCGACGCTGGACGAGTGCGATGCAATCGCCAGGTGGGCTGCGCCGGACGAACTCTCCGAAAGCGAAGCGGCCCCGCTCCGCCGCGTCTACCAGAAACTGGCCGCCGACAACCCGACGGCCGCCGTTCGCCTGCAAAATGCCAGCGAGGCATATCAGAACGGCAGGGATATTCCCGCCGGCCGCAAGGCGATCGCACAACTGATCGCCTTGAAGCCGAAGGAACCGGTGCTCGGCGCGGCCAAGGCATTGCTCGGCGCGTGGGACGCCGCCGTCGCCTTCGATGCCGATCTTCGCGCCGATCAGGATAAGCCGGTCCGCTTCGCCGCGATCAGCGGCGGCCTCGATACACTCCGCACCGTTGCCAAGAACGAAGCCCTTTCGAGCCACCGCAAGGATCTCGATGAGTTTTACCGCGGTCGGCTCGAGAAGCTCATCGAACGGTTCGCGGCCAACCCCGAGGAACTCAAGACCGACGCCAAGGCCTGGGCTTCCCTTGCCGAAAAGCTCCCGCCCGCCGCGGAGTTCCCTTCGCCCTGGCTCGACCTGCTCCGCGTCGAAAGCGGATTCATGGCCTCGGCACTGGCCCCAGCGAAAAGCAAGCCGGAAGCGCTCGCCGAACTTCCTACCGCGGCAGGCACGGAAAGCCCGGAGCTGGCCGCTTATCGCAAACTGGTCGCCGCCGAACGCGGCTGGATCGAATCCACCGTGCCTCAAAAGCGCCGCGCCGCGGCCGACGCACTGTTAACCGCCGCCGCGGCCGAACCTGTGCGGAAGCAATTCCTGGCGCCGGCTCGCAAGCGCGCGATCGCCCTCGCCCTGGCCGCCACGGCCATCGAGATGAAAGCCAAGCCGGGGGCGATACCTGCTCCGGACGACCCTTACACCGACGCGGCGTCGATCGATCTGGCCCGCCGCTGCCTTACCCAGGCGGTCGCATTCCTTGCGGACGATGCCGCGGATCGAGCCGCCCGAAATGATGCACGGCTTCGCCTGCTGCAAGCCGCGGCTTTCCCCGATGCCGACGCAGCCGCGGCCAAGGTCGCCGCCTTCGATTCGAAATCGCTGGAGGCGGCCCTCAAGGGTTTGCCGGAATCGGAAGCTTCCGCAGCCCGGCTGGCCTTCGCCCGCACGCGCGATTTCAGCGATCCCAAGGGCGCCCAGGAAGCGCTCGCCATTTTCAAGCCGCTCACCGTTCGCATCCTGGCGGACTTGAAAAAGCCTAACGCCGATCTCGCTTTCCCGGTGCGATTGGCCGGTTACCTGCGTGCCCCGGCTCTCTTGAAGGCGATCCCGACCGACGACAAGCCCGCAGCCGCTCGAGAACTCTACCTGCCGCTGGCTCGTCACTTCTTCCATCGCCGCGACGCCCTTGCCGGCGACGCCAAGAAGCTGCCGATCCACCTGGCGGATAACGCCGCGGCACTCGCCGCCAGCGCCGAACTCGAGGCCCTCGCCGGCATCTACGCCCTGCGCATCGACGGCGAACGCAACAACGCCGACGCGGCCCGGGCGATCGTCAGCCGCGACGACAAGTCGCCTATGACCCACGCCTATTTCGGCCTCGTCCTCATTCACAACGCCAAGACCGCGATGCGGGCGACCAAGATCGATTCGCTTACCACGGGTGGCGACGAGATCGTCAAGGCGGTCGCCGGCATTCCCAAGGAGGGCGACGACCAATCGATGCGCGACTTCCTGCGCCGCGAAGGATCGGACGCCGAACTCGAACTCGGCGGGCTCCTGGAATCGGGCCAGCAACTCAAGGCGGCCATCGCGGCTTATACCATCGCCATCGACTTGACGGAAGAGGTTCGCGCTCGCACGCCGCGCGGCCGCTGCCTCTTCAACAATTCCGCCACCAAGACCGACTCCCAACTCACCACCGCCAAGGCGGACCTCAAGAGCGTTCCCAAATCCGCCGCCGATTACACGGAGTCGCGCTACTGGCAACTGCTCATCGAGAGTTACCAGAACGGCCTGCTGTCGGGCGATCCCAGCACGAATTACGAGGAAGGCAAGCACCACCTGGCCGGGATCATCGAGTTCGATCGGCCCGGGCTAGTGATCCGCGCCGGCCGGACCTTCACTGCGGAACAACTTCGGGCGTCGGCGGCGACCCTGGCCGATCTTCCCGAGAAAGACCGCTCGCCTTACGGCCTGGAACTGCTGGAATGGCAAGCCTGTCTGGCGTGCGCGCGGGCCCACGTCGAGAAGGATTCGGCGGAGCGGGCGGACGCAGCGATGGCGGCCCTCAAAGCGTTCGCCGATGCCGACCCGCTGCGCGGAACGCTCCGCCGTTTGCAGTACCTGACGTGCCGCATGCACCTGGCCGGAAGCTTGCCCGACGATCTCGCCGCCGAACTCTGGCTACCCGCGGAAGCGCGCATCGCCGCGGTCAAGAAGCTGACGGCCGCCAATCGCCTCAAAGGCGAACCGAATACTCCAGAGCTCGTCCTCTTCCAGATCTGCGCGTTGCACCTGAAGGCCCAGGCGATCGCCCTCTTGGAATGGGAGAAGCCCCGGAGCTTCGAAGCACTGCAGGCGTACATCGACGAGCTCGTCAAGGTAACGGCATCGACGCAGATTCCGCCCGAGAAGATTGTGGCGGAGCTCGAATCGATCGGCTCGGTGGCCACATTCCTCGCCGAGACGTTCAAGAAGCAGGAGAAGCCGAAGCAGGAGAAGGCCGCGGAACAACTGGCGGTGCGGCTCTTCACCGCGACCGGGAGACTCGACAAGGGGGCGGCGCTGCTCGCGGCCTACCACAAGGAATTCATCTATCGAGCGACCGTTTATCGCATTCTGCTCGGCCGCTCTTTGGAAGCCGTGCTCCTCAAGGAACCGCTCGACGATCCGGCCACGATCGAACGCGTGATCGCCGTCGAAGTGCTCTATGCCCAGGGCGTGGAAATGCTCGCCCGCAAGGCCGATCTCACCGCCGACGAGAAGACCTCGTTGGCGAAGTTCCGCAAGGATCGCGGCGTGATGATCGACGACTGGGCGCCGCATGTCGTGAAGGCCAGCGAGGCGCTCGACAAGACCGACCCCGCCAAGGCCAAGCAGTGGCGCGAATGGAAAGAGCAGCGCCTCAAGGAACTACCCATTTCGTCAAGCCCGTAATGCCGAGCGATCGATCGCTTCGAGCAGGAGGACGGCGTCGCGAGTGGCTTCGACATCGTGGACGCGAAGGAGTTGCGCCTGGCCGCGGGCGGCGGCAAAGCAGGCCACGGCCAGCGAGCCCGCCAGCCGTTCTTGCACCGGCCGGCCCGTGACTGTGCCGATGAACCCCTTCCGGCTCACCCCCAGACAGATTGGCCTATTGAACCGCGCGAACGCGCCGAGATTCGCCAGTAGCGCGAGGTTGTGTTCCAGTTTCTTGCCGAAGCCGATGCCGGGATCGAGGCAAATCGCTTCGCGGGGCACGCCCGCATCGGTCATGGTTTGCAGCCGTTCCTCGAAGAACGCGCCGACTTCGCGCACGACATCCGCGTATTGCGGGTTGGCCTGCATGGTGGCCGGCGTGCCCTGCATGTGCATGACGATCGCGCCGGCGTGGAACTCGGCGGCAACGGCGATCATCGCGGGATCGCGGAGTCCGCTCACATCGTTGACGATGCTCGCGCCGGCTTCGAGCGCGGCCCGCGCCACTGCCGGCTTCATCGTGTCGATCGATAATGGCGTCTGCGTTTGCCGCACTAGCCCGGCGACGACCGGCACGACGCGGCGAAGTTCCTCCTCTTCGTCCACGGGAGTCGCTCGCGGCCGGGACGATTCGCCGCCGAGATCGAGGACGTCCGCGCCGGCAGCGACGAGTTGTAGGCCCCGTTCGACAGCTTTGACAACGTCGAAGAACTCTCCGCCGTCCGAAAAGCTATCGGGCGTGATGTTGAGGATGCCGACGACGAGCGGCCGGTCGATGGTGAGAATGCGATCGCGGATGTGCCAGAGATGCGCCATGAGATGAATAGCCCACCTGCGGCCGCAGGTGGGCTGTTGGCTCGTTTACTTCTTGTCGAGTTGGGCCTTGATGGCCTGGGTCAGTTCCTTGGTTTCGGGCTTGAGGCCCGGCTTGAAGCGGCCGACTACCTTGCCGTCGCGGCCGATCAGGAACTTCTCGAAGTTCCAGCCCACTTCCTGAACCTTGCCGTTCTTGTCCGGCGTGGCCGCCGTCAGAATCTGGTACAGTTCCACCTTGTCCGCGCCCTTCACCACGACCTTCGCGGTCATCGGGAAGGTGACGTTATACTTGTCGGTGCAGAACTTCTTGATCTCGGCCTCGGTGCCGGGTTCTTGCTTGCCGAAGTCGTTGGCCGGCACGCCGAGAATCACAAGGCCGTCGCCTTCGTACTTGGTGTAAAGTTCCTGCAGGCCCTTGTACTGCGGCGTGTTGCCGCACTTGCTGGCCACGTTCACGACCAGCACGACCTTGCCTTTGAACTTGGCGAGGTCGAGATCCTTGCCGTCGATGCTCTTCATCTTGACTTCGAGCGGTGCCACTTTCTTGTCCTCCGCGCGAGCCGTGGCCGCGATGGCCATCAGGATCGTCGCTGCCGCGAAACACTTCAGCGCCTTCATCGTTCGTCCCTCCTCGGTTGAGAAATGTGATTGAAGCGGTGGGAACAGTTAAGCCGGGGCAACGGAACTATTGTGAGGAAGCGACGGGCCGAAGGAAAGAGGGACAATCCATTTCACGGGGAGAGGCGTTTCTTCTTCCAGCCGCCGCCCTGGCGCGAAAAGAGAATCCGATCGTGGAGGCGGCTCGGGCGGCCTTGCCAGAATTCGATCGCCACGGGAAGCACGCGGTAGCCGCCCCAGTTCGGCGGCCGTGGCACGTTGCCATCTGGATATTGCCGCATCAGTTCGGCGTGGCGGCGTTCCAGGAATTCGCGATCCGGGATCACCGAACTTTGCGGCGACGCCCACGCGCCCAGGCGGCTGCCGAGCGGCCGCTGCGCGAAGTAATCGTCCGAGTCCGCTGCCGAGACAAGTTCCACTGTCCCCTCGATGCGCACTTGCCGTTCGATTGCGTGCCAGGGGAACACCATCGCGACGCGCGGGTTGGCGGCCATTTCGGTCGCCTTGCGGCTGTCGTAATTCGTGAAGAAGGTGAAGCCGCCGTCGTCGAGCGCCTTGAGCAGAATCATTCGGGCCGAGGGAATGCCATGCTCGTCCGCCGTGGCCAGGATGAAGGCGTTCGGCTCCGGCAACCCTCCAGCGATAGCCTGCTCGATCCAGGTTTGGAAGAGAGCGAAGGGATCGGCGCCGGCCTCGGCTTCCGAAAGCCCGCCGTGCGAATAATTCTGGCGCAGTTCGGCTAATGTCATGGCTATCGCCTATCCTATCGCGCTCAAGCGATTCAATCGTTGCAATCGGCGTGGTGGTTCCGGTTGAGATTGCCGATCCGGAAAAAAAGAGAAGCTGCGTTAAGTGCGAGGTTCAGATTGGACGAGATAAGCTGCGAGACTTGTTTCTTTTTCCATTACGCCCACCACCTTTTCCGGGTTTCGCAGTTCGGGAGATTGCGGCACTCGGCACTCCGGAGACATCATGAGCCGTTCGCACAAGGTTTTGGGGTTCCTGTTCGTGTCGATGCTGGGTCTGTACGGCTGCGCGCGCGGGCCGGCGACGGGTTCGGGCGGCGACCGCGCCGCGCTCGATGCCAAGGTCCAGCGGTTGGAGGAAGACTTCCGCGCCGCGGCTTCCGCGCGCGATGGATTCCGCCAGCGCCTGCTCGCGGCCGAGGACAAACTGGCCCAGCAACAGAAACTGCTCGACCAGGCCAAGGCGGCGACAATTCAGGAACGCCGCGACCGCGACTCGGCCCGCGCCGAACTGACGACCCGCACTCACGAACGCGACGCCTTGCAGACCCAGTACGACGGCTTCCGCAAGAACATCAAGGAACTGCTCGGCACGGCCGAAGCGGCGTTGAACGCCCCGACCGGCCCGGGCCAAAGCGTCGCCGTCGGCGCGAACATCCGCAACTGATTCGTGCGAAGCCCACGCATGGCCGCGGAGAGTGCATCAGTTTGGTGGCACAGGCATTCTTGCCTGTGCGAGCTTTCTGCACAGGCAAGAATGCCTGTGCCACCAAGAGACGCATCCTGGCCGCGGGTGGGCTGTATTCACTGTAAGTTCTCGATAAAATCGGGGTATCCGCTCCTGCTCCCCGCCGTTCGCCCCGAGCACCGCGCATGACCCTCGCCGCACCCGACCAGGAAAAGACCGGCCTCGGCAACTACTTCATCGCCAACTACCCGCCGTTCTCGTTCTGGAAGCCGACGTTCCTTCCCGACGCCCAGGCCGCCTTGAACAGCCCGCCGAAAGAAGGCGTGCCGCTCGGCCTCTATCTGCACATCCCGTTCTGCCGCAAACGCTGCAAGTTCTGCTATTTTCGCGTCTACACGGACAAGAATGCCCGCGACATCGAGACCTACCTCGACGCGATCGTGAAGGAAGTGGAACTGCTCAGTAAGACGCGCTGCGTCGGCGGCCGAGCGCTCGATTACGTCTACTTTGGCGGCGGCACCCCTTCGTATCTCAGCGCCGCGCAACTCGATGGACTCATGACCCGCTTGCGGAAGATCATGCCGTGGGACGCCGCTCGCGAAGTGACGTTTGAATGCGAACCCGGCACGCTCCAACAGCACAAGCTGGAAACGCTCCGCAACCAGGGCGTCACCCGGCTGTCGCTGGGCGTCGAAAACTTCAAGCCCGAGATTTTGCAGTACAACGGCCGGGCCCATCTCGAAGAAGAAATCTACCGCGCCTTCGGCTGGGCCCGCGATCTCGGCTTCCCGCAGATCAACCTCGACCTGATCGCCGGCATGGTCGGCGAAGATTGGGACAACTGGAAGCGGTGCATCGCCAAGACCATCGACCTCGCCCCCGATTGCGTCACCATTTACCAGATGGAGCTCCCTTACAACACGGTCTTTTCGAAGGAATTGCAGGTGCTGGGTTCGGACGAGCCGCAACTGGCCGTGGCCGACTGGCCGACCAAGCGGGCCTGGGTGCAATACGCCTTCGACGAGTTGCAAAACGCCGGCTACGACGTTTCCAGCGCGACGACGGTGGTGAAGGACAAGGCCCGCACGAAGTTCGTCTACCGCGAAGCGCTCTGGCGCGGCGCCGACATGTTCGGCACCGGCGTGGCCTCGTTCGGCCACGTCAACGGCGTCCACATCCAGAACCTCGACACCTGGGAGGCATACATCGAGAAGCTGGACAAGGGTGAGTTGCCGCTCGGTCGGGCCTTCCCCACCACCGAGCGCGATCGCCTGATCCGCGAGATCGTGTTGATCTTGAAGACCGGCCGCCTGGAGGCGGACTATTTCCGCCAGAAGTACGGCATCGATGTGCGTTACGAGTTCCGCGCGGCCTTCGACAAGCTCCGCGACGAGGGCTGGTTGAACGCCGATGGCGACACCATCACGACGACTCGCGATGGCCTGATGCAGATCGATCGCCACTTGCCGGCCTTCTTCGACCCGCAGTACATCAGCAGCCGGTATACTTGAAACAGATACCGCGAGGTCAATTCGATGGCCAAACCGATCAAATACACCGTGAGCGATGGGAAACTGGTGCTGACTCTGGAAGTGGCCGAGGAGGGAGGTTTCACGGTCACTTCACCCTTCGTTCCCGGCTTAATCACGGAGGCCGAGACGCTCGAAGAAGCCTTCGAAATGGCGCGAGACGCCGAGGCTTCTTTGAAGGCAGCCCGCAGGAAACAGGCGCGACATCTGGCTCTGGCATCGGCCTCATGAACCGGAAGAAACTGGAGCGCCATCTTCGCTCACAGGGTTGCGAATTCCATCATCACGGCGGCAAGCACGACGTGTGGTGGAATCCGGAGACTGAACAGATGGCCTCGATTCCGAGACATCGGACTATCAAAAAGACAACGGCTCGAGCGATCTGCCGAGACCTCAACGTGCCATTGCCTCCCGAGCTGTGACAAAGATCGTTCACGCGAAATTCCGAGGCACGATCCTCATGCTCAACTTCGTTCGGCCGACGCCGATCACGGACAAACAGTACATCAGCAGCCGGTATACTTGAAACAGATACCGCGAGGGCAATTCGATGGCCAAGCCGATCAAATACACCGTAAGCGATGGGAAACTGGTGCTGACGCTGGAAGTCGCCGAGGAGGGCGGCTACGTTGTCACGGCGCCATTGAATCCCGAAGTCTTAACCCAAGCGGATTCCCTTGAAGAAGCTTTCGAAATGGCGCGCGATGTCATCGCGCTTTTTGAGGAAGATCGGAACGATCGCAATGGTCCGATCAAGAAGCGGCCTCCTCGCAGACGGAAGCAGGCCGTTTCATGAATCGCCGCGACCTGATCGCGCCCCTGAACGGCCAAGGGTGCGTTCTGCACCGCCACGGAGCGAACCACGACCTTTGGAGAAATCCGCGCAACAACGTTAAAGCAGCATTGGCCGCGACATCGCACGATCAAGAAGCCGTTAGCCCGCGGCATCTGCCGTAAGTTGGAAGTGCCATTGCCGCCCGAACTGTGAGAACCCGAGGCACGATCCTCATGCTCAACTTCGTTCGGCCGACGCCGATCACGGACAAGCTGTACGAGTACTCGCTCGCCATCGGATTGCGCGAGCCCGAGCTGTTCCGCGAACTGCGCGAAGAGACCGGCAAACTGGCCGACGGCGAGTGGCAGATCGCCCCGGAGCAGGGGCCGCTCTTGGCCCTGCTCGTGCAACTTCTCGGCGCCAAGAACTGCCTCGAAATCGGCGCCTTCACCGGCTACTCGGCACTCTGGGTCGCGTCGGCGTTGCCCTCCGATGGCCATCTCATTTGCTGCGATGTCAGCGAAGAGTTCACGGCCGTCGCCCGGAAGTACTGGGCCAAGGCCAATCTCGACGTGAAGATCGACCTGCGCCTCGCCCCGGCCTTGGAAACATTGGGACAACTCGAAACGGGCGGCTGGCGCGGCCTCTTCGATTACATCTTCATCGATGCCGACAAGTCGAACTACGACGCTTACTACGAGGCGTCGTTGAAGCTGCTTCGCCGCGGCGGGATCATCGCCATCGACAACACCCTTTGGGACGGCAAGGTGGCCGATGCGAAGGTCACCGATGCGGATACCGTCGCCATTCGCGACCTGAACGCCAAGATCCACACGGACGAGCGCGTATCGCTTTGTTTCTTGCCCTTCGCCGATGGCCTGACCCTGGCGATGAAACGCTGATCCGACCAAGGCGCACGATCGGCACGACCGGTGCCGGTGGAGCAACCGCACCGGCTTTCCGGATGACCTTGC
>Ga0134125_10002208_pt1 | contig 23230 bp, 24 predicted proteins | sample KB31751_FD_96464 | JGI IMG/M metagenome (GOLD analysis project Ga0134125, IMG submission 96464) | Terrestrial soil microbial communities with excess Nitrogen fertilizer from Kellogg Biological Station, Michigan, USA - KB3-175-1 | ecosystem: Environmental > Terrestrial > Soil > Unclassified ... | reverse complement strand
TGCGCAGGCTTTTGCCGGGAGTCAGCAAACACGCGGGTTTCCAGCGGTTTTTCCTTGACAGGTCCATCGTTCAAAGGCTTAATACGCCTTAGCCACCCACTTCGTTGGAGCAATGGACGTTCTTCAGCCACAGGGCTGCTTGCGCCATGTCGGGGCTTGGTCGTGGCAGATCGTCAATCATCAGATGTCCGGCGTTCCACCTCGCCGGACCACAATAAACCTCAGGGGTATTTCATCAATGAATAAGACCGAGCTGATCGAGCACATTTCCTCCAAGACCGATCTCTCCAAGGCGGACGTAGGGCGCGCCTTGGAAGCCTTCGTGGGCGCCGTAAAGACCACCCTGAAAAAGAAGGGTTCCGTGACCCTGGTCGGCTTCGGCACGTTTGCCGTCTCCGAGCGCGCCGCCCGTACCGGCCGTAATCCGCGCACCGGCGACGCCATCAAGATCAAGAAAGCCCGCGTGCCGAAGTTCCGTCCGGGCAAGGCCCTGAAGGACGCCGTGAACTGATCGGCCCCTGTCGCACCCCCAAAAGGCCACCACCGGTGGCCTTTTTGCTGGGCGCGGGATTTGCCGCCCCATCGGCCTGCCGATATAATCTGCCCCGCGCGTTGTTGCGTGCGGCGGGGTGCTTAGCTCAGTTGGTAGAGCGGCGCCTTTACACGGCGTAGGTCAGCGGTTCGAGCCCGTTAGCACCCACCACGCACTGCAACGCCCGACGGGCCATGGTCTTCCTCCATCCCGCGCTGGTTCCTCGGTCACCCCGGACGATCCCGGTGTCGCCGCATCGTAAAGCAGTCTGACAGACCACCGATTGTCAGCTTGCGGTGACTTGTGTTGTCAGAATATTACAACGACGTCGCCGTTTTCACTCATCCGGCTTTGCACTAGAATCTCGCACAAGCTGCGTTTGAGTGGCAAGGCGTCGAGGGACAATGTCGAGAATGGGCTCATTCCAGCGTATCTCAGCAAAAACCAGAAGAGGTTTCAATATGCACGGCATACGCAATGTACTGCTCGCGGCGATCGTCGCGACCGGCAGTCTGTCAGCGGCCCAGGCGGCCGACATCAAGATCGGTATGGCGGAGGCTCTGTCGGGCCCCGCTGCCCAATATGGTCATTCGATCCAGAACGGCTTCCAGTTGGCCGCGTCGGAGATCAACGCCGCGGGCGGCATCAACGGCAACAAGATCCAGTTCGTGGTTGAAGACGAGCAGGGCAAGAAAGACGACGCCATCAATGTCTTCAAAAAGCTGATCTTCCAGGACAAAGTCCTGATGATCTTCGGACCCACCTTGTCGAATTCGGCACAGGCTGCGGACCCGATTGCCCAAGGGGCCAAGACGGTGGCCTTCGGAACGTCGAACACGGCGGACGGAATCACCTCCATCGGCAACTATATCTTCCGCAATTCAGTGACCGAGGCGGACGTGCTGCCGGTGACATTGTCCGTCGCCCAGCGCAAGCTCGGCATCAAGAAAGTCGCCGTACTGTACGGGAATGACGACGTCTTCACGGTCAGCGGGTACGACAACTTCAAGAAGGCGCTGTCCGACCTGAAGATTCCCGTCACCACGACCGAGACGTTCGCCAAGGGCGACGTGGATTTCAAGGCGCAACTGACAAAGATCCAGAGCACGCATCCGGATGCCATCGTGCTGTCGGCGCTGATGGCCGAAGGCGGCCCGATCATGGTGCAGGCGCGCCAACTCGGAATCAAGCTGCCGTTCATCGGCGGCAACGGCATGAATTCCGTCAAGATCTTCACGCTGGCACCGGGCGACGCGTCCAACGACCTGTGGGTGGGCAGCCCGTGGTCGATCGACAACGACACGCCGGAGAACACCAAGTTCGTAGCCGCCTACAAGGCCAAATACGGTGCGGCCCCCGATCAGTTCGCGGCGCAATCCTATGACGCGACCTATGTTGCGGCACAGGCCCTGAAGCAGGTGAAGCTTTCCGGCAATCTGGCGAAGGATCGCGCGGCGCTGCGCGATGCGCTGCCGGCCGTCAAGTGGACAGGGGCCACGGGTGCGTTCGAGTTCGTCCAGGCCAAGACCAAGGCAGGGCAGCCGGCCGGATACGACGCCAAGCAGACCGCCATCATCAGCGTGACGCGCAACGGCAAGTACACCATCGAGAAATAGGCGCGATCCTGTGCCCGCGTGGGCAGTGTCCTGTCTGGTTCTTCCGTTCAGGCGCCGAACGAATGTAGGCATCCGAATCAACCAAACAGCACACGAGTCCCATGCTGGCACAACAACTTGTCAATGCCCTGTCGCTGGGGTGCGTCTATGCCCTGTTTGCGCTGGGCTTCACGCTGATCTTTGGCGTCCTGGACGTCATCAACCTCTCGCACGGCGCGATTTTCATGGTGGGCGCCTATGTGGCGCTGTACGTCATCGCCGGGTTGGGGGTGCCGCTTTGGGCGGCGCTGCTGATCGCCTTTGCGGTGGCGGGACTTGGCGCTGCCGTGATCGACCGGCTGGTCCTGAAGCCGCTGCGCCGGCGGGGGGCCCCGCAACTGATTGCCATGATTGCCACGATCGGCATCAGCATCATCCTCACCAATGGCGCCCAAGGCATTTTTGGGCCCAACAATCAGCGCTTTCCCCATGGCACCGTCTCCACCGATACCCTGCAACTGGCGGGCCTGCGCGTGACGGTCGTGGAGCTGGGCATCATTTTCCTGTCGGTGGCGCTGATGGTGCTGCTCATGGTCCTGATGCGCCGCACCCGTTTCGGGCGCGCGCTGCGGGCGGTGGCGGAATCGCCCAAGGCGGCCTGGCTTCTCGGGATCGATGTGGAGCGGCTGTTTCTGACCACGTCTTTCGCGGCGGGCGGGTTGGGCGGCATCGCTGGCGTGCTGATCGGCCTGTACTCGGATGCACTGTATCCGCTCATGGGCGAACCCATGCTGCAAAAGGGCATCGCAGTGGTGATTCTGGGTGGGTTGGGCAGTATTCCGGGGGCGATGCTCGGCGGGCTGTTCCTGGGGTTTTCGGAGGTTCTGTCGGTCGCATACGTGGGCTCCACGATGCGCGATGCCGTGGCTTTCGGATTGCTGTTTCTGGTGCTGTTGCTGCGCCCTCAGGGGTTGTTTGGCAAGGCCGTCCAACGCAAGGCATGACACGGACATGGATGCATTCGAGACCTTCTGGGCCATCTACAGCAACGTGGTGCTGTCACTGGGCACCAACGCCCTGTTGGCACTGTCGATCTGGCTCACCCTGGACTGCGGCATGCTGTCCATTGCCAACGCCGCCTTCATGGGCATTGGCGCCTATTCCGCAGCGCTGCTCACGGTGAATTTCGCGCCGCCCTTCATTGTCTCGCTGCTCGCGGGGATGATCGTGCCGGCGCTGGCAGCCGCCATCATCGGCTTGCCGACCCTGCGGCTGTCGGGGGTTTATCTTGCCATGGCCACGCTGGCTTTTGGCGAGGTGGTGCGCGTGTTCGTGCTGAACACCCCATCGCTCACGGGCGGCGCGTTGGGGCTGAACGGCATCCCGCCGCTCACGCAATGGTGGCACGTGCTGCTGGCCGTGGTGCTGGTGTTGTTCGTGCTGTGGCGGCTGAGGGTTTCCCGGATCGGCCGCGCTTTCGACGCGATCCGGGGGGACGAGACGGCGGCCAGCCTGATGGGCGTGAACCTCGTGGCCAACAAGATGCTGGCGTTCGTGCTCGGGGCGGCCGTGGCCGGACTCGCCGGTGCGCTGGACGCGCACCTGACGTTCTATATCGGCCCCAACGAATACGGATTCGAGCGGGCGGTGGAAATCCTGACCATGACGATCCTGGGCGGGATCAACGGCCTCCTGGGCCCCGTGCTGGGCAGCACGATCATCACGTTGTTGCCGGAACTCCTGCGCGGCCTGGATCATTTCCGCCTGGTGGCCAATGGGTTGATCCTGGTGCTCATCGTGCTGTTCCTGCCGCAAGGCATCTGGGACCCTGCGCGGTATGCGCAGTGGCTGGGCAAACGGGGGCGCCGCCGTGCTTGAACTGTCCAATGTCTCGGTGCATTTCGGCGGACTGCAAGTGCTGCAGGACGTCAATTTCCAGGTGTCGCCCGGTTCGATTTTCGGGCTGATCGGGCCCAATGGCGCCGGCAAGACCACGATCTTCAATCTGATCACGGGTTTGCTCACTCCCGCGGCGGGGACCATCCAGTTCGATGACCGGGCGCTGGTGGGGATGAAGCCGCATCGCATCATGCGCCTGGGCCTGGCCCGCACCTTCCAGAACATCCGGCTGTTCAAGGAGATGACACTGCTCCAGAACGTCGTGGTGGGGGCTTACCGCCACATGGATTATGGCGTGGCCTCGCTGCTGCTCGGATTGCAGGGCTTTCGCCGCCAGGAATCCGCGGCGCGGGAGCGGGCGCTGGAATTGCTCACGTGGATGAAGCTCGATCACAAGGCGCACGAACTGGCCAACAATCTGTCCTATGGCGAGCAGCGCCGCCTGGAACTGGCGCGCGCGCTGGCGTCGGAACCCCGGCTGCTCCTGTTGGACGAGCCCGTGGCCGGTATGAATACCGGTGAACGCGCGGAACTCATGAAGGACATTCAGGCGATCCGGGCGCGCGGCTACACGATTCTGATGATCGAACACGACATGCACTTCGTCATGGGGTTGTGCGACCAGGTGGCGGTGCTGAACTTCGGCCGCATCATTGCCTGCGGGGAGCCGCAGGCCATCCGCAACAATCCGGATGTCATCGAAGCCTATCTGGGGCGCGACGAGGAGGCGGCATGAGCGCGGTGCTCGAGGTACGCGGCCTGGGGGTACGTTACGGGCACGTGGAAGCGGTGCGGGGCATCGATTTTGCGCTCGAACAGGGCGGCATCACGGCCCTGGTCGGCGCCAATGGAGCCGGCAAGTCGTCCACGCTGCTGGCCCTGTCCGGCCTGGTGGCGAAAGCTTCCGGAGCCGTGCTTTTCGAGGGTGAGGACATCACCCGCCTGCCGCCCCATCAGGTCGTGGCCCGCGGCATCATCCAGGTGCCGGAAGGCCGTTGCATCCTGACCCGCATGACGGTCCGGGAAAATCTGGAGCTCGGCGCCTATCGCCGGCGCAGCGGCGGCTCGCCTCAGGACTTCGATTACGTGTTTTCGCTGTTCCCGCGTTTGAAGGAACGGCTGGAAGGCATGGCGGGGAACCTGTCGGGCGGAGAGCAGCAGATGCTGGCCATCGCGCGCGCGCTCATGGCCAAGCCCCGGTTGTTACTGCTGGACGAACCCTCCATGGGGCTTGCCCCGCTGCTGGTCCAGGAGATCTTCCGTGCCCTGCGGGCCATCAACGCCGATGGCCTGACGCTGTTCCTGGTCGAGCAGAATGTGCGCCAGGCGCTGCGGCTCGCCCAGCAGGGCTATGTCCTGGAAAACGGCAGCCTGGCGTTGTGCGGAACCGGCTCCGAGCTGCTCAATCACCCGCGCGTCCTGCAGGCTTATCTTGGCGTCTGAGCCGGACCGCTGCCCGCGCGACCGTCACCGCGCGGGGTCGCGGGCCCGCATCGGGCCCGGGCGCCGAAGATCCATCCGGGTCAGGCCCTGACTTCCTGGCGCTGGAATGCGACATAGCCGGCCGTGAACAGCAGCACCACGGCGGCAATGAGTCCCGTGAACTGCGGCCAGATGATGGCCAGGCTCTGCGAGAGCGGCAGCGGGCTGCCCAGCAGTGCCCCCTGGATCTGCGACAGGAACACGGGGCCCAGCGTCCGTGTGGACGGGCTCAGCAAAGTGATGGCCGTGTCATTGAACAGGGTGGTGGGGGAAACATGCAGCAGCGCCTGCTGCCAGGCGGTGGTGTGCATGTCCACCCCGCCCGCCAGCAGGGTGGCGAGATCGGGCGGGGCGATGGCCTGGGCGATGGCGGGTGCCAGCATGGGCCAGAGCAGGGCGCAGAACAGCCAGAGACCCAGCGCGACCAGCGCCGATGTCGAGGCTGACCGGAAGGCCACCGAGCACAGCAGCGCCACCGCCAGCCACACGCCGGCGTAGGCCAGCGCGGCCAGCAGGAACATGAGCGAGCGCAACACTTCTTCGACGCTGGGCGGCACTCCGAGCAAGATGAGACCCGCGCCCATCACCAGCAACCACAAGCACGTCAGGCAGATGGCCAGTGCGGCGAGACCGGCCAGGAATTTTCCCAGCAGCAGCGCGTCGCGGTACAGCGGTTGCGACAGCAGCCGGCTCATGGTGCGCCGGCTGTATTCGCCGTTGATGGCATCGAATCCGAGGCCGATGGCGACCAGCGGGATCAGAAAGCCCAGCAGCGCGGCAAAGGAGGGCAGCGGCGCCCGCGTGTCGGTGAACAGGCGCAGGAATACGAACGGGTCGGAAGCGGTGGTCTGGCGGATGCCCTGGATGGCGCCATAGAGCGCGGCGGCCGCTGTCAGCACGACGAGCCATTCCAGCATGCGCATCCGCGCGCTGCCCATGTGGTCCGCCAGTTCCTTGGACAGGACCGCTCCCGTGCCGTTCCAGGGTGAACCGATGCGGTGGTCATTCATGATGCGGGATCCTCGGCAAAGGTGTGGTGATAGATGCGGTCCAGGCTCGGCGTGCTGACGGCCAGCCCGCGCAGCCGGGCGCCGGCCAGCACTGCGGCCTGGGCGGCCTGGGCGCGTACGTCCGCCTCGGCCTGCAGGATGTAGCCGCCGTCCGCGTCGACGCGGACCGATTTCACGCCGGGCACTGCGGCGAGCGCCTGATGCAGATCCGCGCCGTCGGCTTCCACGCGTATTTCGTGGCTGCATCCGCCCAGCACCTGCCGGGCCAGCTCGCGGACGGGACCCATGAGCGCGATGCGCCCGGCATTGAAGAGGGCCACCCGATCACAGATGCGCTGCATCTGGTCCAGCAAGTGAGAAGATAAAAGGATGGTGGTGCCGTCTTCGCGCAGGCTCTCGATCATGCGCAGGAAGGATTCCGTGGATTGCGGGTCCAGTCCCGATGTGGGCTCGTCGAGGATGGCGATGGGCGCGCGTTTGAGCAGGATCTCGGCCAGACCCAGGCGCCGGCGCATGCCGTGCGAGAACGTGCCCACGCGCTGGTCAATGCGGTCCTCCAGGGCGACGCGCCCCAGCGCTTGTTCGATGCGGCTGTCCCGTTCCGCAGCCGGGATCCCGAGCAGCCGTGCGGTGAAGCGCAGGTTGTCGCGCGCGCTCAGATAGTCGTAGAAACCCACGGAGTCGGGCATGTACCCGATCTGGCGCTTCACGGCCAGCGGGTTGCGCCAGGGATCTTCGCTCAGGACCCGTACCTCGCCCCGGGTCGCTTCGGTCAGCCCCATCAGCATCAGGATGGTCGTGGTCTTGCCGGCCCCGTTGGGGCCCAGCAGGCCGAAGACCTCACCCGCCCGGACGTCGAAGTCCAGCGACTGGACGACGGTGCGCCGGCCGTAGTCCTTGCCCAGCCCCTGGGCAGTGATGGCCGCGCGGCTCATCGCCGTCCGTACCGGGCGACCGCGCCGATCAGCACGAGCAGCGCGATGGCGATCAGGATGGCGCCGGTGATGCCCCATAGCGAGGACGTCGTGACCGAGACCCGCAGATCGCCGTCAGCCGATTGCCCGCCCGAGCGGGCGTGCAGCTTCACCATGTAGTCTCCCGCCAGCGACTGGGCCGACGGCGTGATGTGGAGCTGCACTTCGGCGGTCTTGCCCGGTTCGAGATGCGCTTCTTGCGAGGGCTCGAAACTGATCTTCCAGCCCGAAGGCGCAGTGCTGTCCAGCTTGATGTCCTGGGCCACGGCGGTGCCGGTGTTCCGCAGCTCCAGTGGCATGGTGCTGGCGTGGTCGATCTGCGCCCGGGTGCTCATCAGTCCGTCCCGACCGGCGAGCGTGAGGGCCGGTTGTCCCGTGATGTCGAGCTTGAGCGTAGTCGCCGCCTTGACCCCGTCAGCCGCCACTTGCACCTGAATGTCATGTTCGCCCGAGGCTGCCGAGACGGGGGGGCGAACGTGCAATTTCACGGTCTTGGATTCGCCGGCCTTGATGGGGACAGCGCTGATTTGTTGCGTACCGTAGCCTTCGGTGAAGGTGGCGTCATAGTACTGTGGTGCCTGGGCCGCCAGGCTTGCGAGGACATCTTGCCCGCTTTCGTTTTTGACCGTGAGTTGATAGTCGAACGAGGTGGTGGCAGATCCCGTGAGTTGCGGCAGTTCCGGCCTGACGGAGAGTTGCGCCGGCAATTGGGTGGCCAGCCTTACGTCGATCGGCAGACTCAGGTGGCGTTGACCATTGTCGGCATGGACCGTGATCGTGTGCTGGCTTTTCGCGTCCTGTTTGGGGATGTCCAGGTGGAGCTGCAGGCTCAGCGAGCCGTTGCTGGAGGGCATGGCCGACTCCACGGGGCGCCCGCCGCCCAGCAGTGTGGCCTTCCAGTCCTTGGGAACGCCGGTCAGGGAAAGCGCCAGGCGTTCAGGCGGCGTGGCCTGGTTGCGAAGTTGCAGCGATACCGTGGAGGTCTGGCCGGCCTGCAGCGTAATGGACGGATAATCCGTGGAGAGATAGATGCCGGCGGGAGGCGTGTCGGCGGCCAGTGCGGCGGTCTGTAGGCACAGGGCACACAAAGCGGTGGCCCACAGGGCAGAGATTCTGGGCATGGTGTTGTTCGGCCTCTTGATCGGTGAAAGAAAAGGAGTGTCTCCTGTCTCACAGACTGTATCGGTCAGGGTGAAGTTTCATTAAAGAAGTAAACAGTTATTTCTTTGGATCAACATTTGGGCGTGTCTTTTGTGTATTGAGAATCGTTTTCATTATTGTTAAAATGCCGATCTTCTCGTGGTAGGAACTGATGGTTTCCATGCGTTCACGCATTTCGCGCTGCCCGTGGCAGAAGGCTACTGCCGCTCTCGCAGCATTGGGTCTGCATGCGGCGGTGCTGGCCATGGTGCTGTCATCCCCGGTGGCGCAGGTGGCCCAGGGGCAGCCGGAGGCGCTGGACGTGCAGTTCGTGGAACTGACACCGGCGCCGGGGCCGGCTGAATCCGCAGCCGCCACGGAGCAAGTGCCAGAGCCTGAGCGACCGCCAGCGCTCCCTGTGAACGAGGCGCCCGCACCCGAGCCGCAGCCAGCGCTTGTCAGCGAGGCGACCGAGCCTGAGCTCCAACCCGCGGCCGAACCGCAGCCCGACGACGAATCCGAGCCCGAATCGCGCGAGCAGTCGGTGCCCAAGCTCCAGCCCGAGCCCCTGCCCAAGCCCGAGTCCCGGCCCAAACCGAAATCGAAGCCGAGACCGAAGCCGGTGCCTGTCCGTAATCCCCGTCCCGCCCAGCCGGTCAGGAGTGCGCCCGATCACGAGGCGAACCCATTGCCGACGGCTTCTTCATCCCCTTCGGCTGACAGCCGGGCGCAACCGAGCCCCGCCTCCGAGGGACAGCGGCGGCCGGTGGACGCGGACCGGCCCCGGACCGTCGGCCAGGTGGACTACCTGGGCAAGCGTCCCACACCGGTCTACCCCCGGCTGTCCGAGCGGCGGGGCGAGCAGGGGCGTGTCATGTTGCGCGTGCTGATTTCACCGCAGGGCCGCGTGGCCGATGTGACCGTACAGCGTTCCTCGGGCTACGCCCGGCTGGACGAGGCGGCCGTCCAGGCCATGCGCCAGGCGCGTTTCCGGCCTTATACGGAAAACGGTGTCGCTTATCCGGCCCGGGTGGACATTCCCTTTGATTTCGTTCTATAGATCTCTTGGTAAAAGGTTGCACTCATGATGCTGGATCTCGTTCATAACCTCGTGCTGACGGTGGCCCAGGTCAGCGGCGTCGATCCCGGTGCGGCAGCGGCCTCGGGGGCCATCGGGGCCGGCGCTCATGCGCTGGCCGCGGCGCCTGCGGCGACGGCTGCCAATGGCCTGGGGGTCGCGCACTTCGTGGGTCAGAGCGATCTGATCGGCAAGTCACTGTTCGTCTTTCTGCTGGCGATGTCGCTGGCAAGCTGGTATCTGATCCTCGCAAAGGCCTTCACCCATTTGCGCATTCGCCATCGTTCGAAGCAATTCCTGGCCGAGTTCTGGGCTGCCAGCTCGCTGGAGCAGGTCGAGAACGAGATCGCGACTCATGGGGCCACTGAACCCTTTGCCCATCTGGCCAGCCACGCCATTCATGCGCAGAAGCATCACGCCCGATACGGCGCGCTGAAGCTCGAGGAGAGTGGTTCCACGGCGGCGTTCGTGACGCGGACCATTCGCAAGGTCATCGACGAGGAGACCGCCCGGCTGGAAAACGGCCTGACTGTGCTGGCTTCGGTGGGATCGACGGCGCCCTTCGTCGGACTCTTCGGCACGGTGTGGGGGGTGTATCACGCGCTGCTCAGCATTGGCATGTCCGACGGGGTGACCATCAACCGCATCGCGGGACCCGTGGGGGAGGCCCTGGTGATGACTGGCCTGGGGCTGGCGGTCGCCATACCGGCCGTGCTGGGCTACAACGCCTTCGTGCGCATCAATCGCGTGTACCTGGCGCGGCTGGACGCGTTCGCCCACGACCTGTTCACGTTTCTGACCACCGGCCAGCCGGTCGATGACGGCGAACACGAGCGGCGCGGCCGCCCCATCAGTCTCGCCGCGAAACGAGGAGCCTGAGATGGCCTTTGGCAGCTTCGATTCCCGGCACCAGGGTTCGGCAATGTCCGAGATCAACATGATCCCGCTCATCGACGTGATGCTGGTGCTCCTGGTGATCTTCATCATCACCGCGCCTCTGCTCAGCCATACGATCCGCATCAACGTCCCGCAGGTCAGCGCCCAGCCGGCCGACGAAAAGCCGCGGGTGGTCGACCTGGCCGTCGATGCGCGAGGCGGGCTGTTCTGGAACGAACGGCCGGTCGCCGAAGGCGACCTGTCTGCGTTGTTCGCGCAGCAGGCGGCGCTGGATCCTCAACCCGAAATTCGCATACGGGCCGATGTGGACACGCGCTACGGGCTGCTGGCTCGAATCATGGGCGCTGCGCGCGCGTCTGGGATGAAGCGGCTGGGCTTCGTCACACAGCCTGGCGTCAACAATGTAACCGGCGCCCCGCATCGGTGACGTCGAGTGACGGGTTCAGGCTAGAATCACCTCATGCGAGTTCTAGTCATCGAAGACGACACCACTCTCGGCCACGCGCTGCAGGAATTCCTGTCCAGCCAGGGCTATGCGGTGGATTGGCTCAAGGAAGGCGACCGTGTCGAGGGTGCCGTTGCGGGGCAGGCCTATGACCTGTTGCTGCTGGACCTGAACCTCCCCGGCATGGGGGGGCTCGAGGTGCTGCGGCATCTGCGGGGAAGCGGCTATCAGGGCCAGGTATTGATCCTGACGGCCCGGGACGGGCTGGACGATCGGGTGGCCGGGCTGGATGCGGGTGCCGACGACTACGTGACCAAGCCCTTCGATCTGGCCGAACTGGCCGCGCGGGTGCGGGCGCTCGCCCGGCGCAATCACGGCAAGGCGCAGACGGTGCTGGAATGCGGTCCGCTGGCGTTCGATACGGTGGGGCGCCAGATTCGTGTGGCGGGCCGGCGTCTTTCGCTCTCGGTGCGCGAGCTGTCGGTGCTGGAGATGCTCATGGCGCGGTCGGGGCGTGTCGTGACCAAGCAGCAGATCGTCAACTCTCTGTCGGCCTGGGACGCTGATTTCAGCGAGAATGCGGTCGAAGTCTACATTTATCGGCTGCGCAAGCGGCTGGATGGCACCGGGGCCAGCATCCAGACCGTGCGCGGGTTCGGGTACCTGCTTGACGTTGAACGTGCCGATTAAGCCGGTCGCTCCGGATCCGCGTCGGGACAGGAATGCACTGGGTCTGCTCGAGCGCCTGGTGCCGCAGGATTCGCTGGCGCGCCGTCTGGTGCGGCGTCTGCTGCCGGCGCTGTTCATACTGATCGCCATCGATCTGCTCGCGACCTGGTCCATGACGGGCATGATCCGGCCGCAACCGTGGCTGCTGCGCGACCTGTTCTGGGTGATGCTGCTGGCCCAGGCTTTCCTGGTCCTGCTGTTCGTCTGGGTCCTGGTGTCCGGCATTCGGGCGGAGCTCCTCTCCATCAACCGGTTGGCCGATCAGATTCGCCTGCGGTCCATCGACGATCTCCAGCCCCTCGATCTGGAGGGCCTGCCCAGCGAAGTCGCGCCGCTCGTGCTGCATTTCAATGACTTGCTCGTACGGGTCGATGATGCCATGCTGGCGCAGCGCCGTTTCATCGGCCATGCGGCCCACCAATTGCGTACGCCGCTGGCAGGCCTGAAGGTGGAGTCCGAACTCATGCTCAGCCAGGAGCATCTGCCGCAGGGCGTCCGGACGCGTGCCGAACGCATCAAGTCCGTGACCGACCACATGATCCGCATGGGCCAGCAGCTCCTGGTACTGGCGCGCGCCGATCATACGGCGCGTCCGCAGGACAGTTTCGTGCGCCTGGATTTATGCGAATGGATGCGCTGCACCGGCGCCGAGTGGCTGGGACGTGCACAGGCACGCGGCCTGGAACTCCAGCTCACGGCCCCCGACGATCCAGTATGGGTGGATGGCGACCCCGTACTTCTGGAGGAACTGCTGGGCAATCTGATCGACAATGCCCTGCGCTATGGTGCGGGTGCGCGGAACATCCAGTTGCGGGTGATGGCCAACCCGCCGTCCTTCTCGGTAGCCGACGATGGCTGCGGCATCCACGAGGGCGACGTGGAGCGCGTCTTCGAGGCCTTTTATCGCGCGTCCGACGCGGGATCGGGAGGGGCAGGGCTGGGATTGGCCATCGTGCGCGAAATCGCGCGCGCTCACGGCGCCTGGTGGAAGGTCGGCAGTCGGCCCGACTTTCCGGGTACCCGAATCACCATCATTTTCCCCGGACCCAGGCGCGGCATCGGCCTGACCCGGAGCGAGTAGAACATGGCGACACAGAACGAACAGGCCGCAAGCCCCCGGGCGGCCCTGCTGATCGGGGCATTGGGGGTGGTCTATGGCGATATCGGGACCAGCCCGCTGTATACGATCAAGGTCGCTCTGGCCGGGGTCGGGCACCAGCCCGACGTGGAGCATGTGCTGGGGATGCTCTCCATCCTGTTCTGGATGTTGATACTGGTGGCCTCGCTGAAGTATGTGATCTGCATCCTGAGCGCCGACAACCGGGGCGAGGGTGGGACGCTCGCGCTGATGGAGCTGGCGATGCGCGGGCGCCCGGACCGGGTGCGCTGGCGCTTGATCCTGCTCGGATTGATTGGCGCGAGCCTTTTCTATGGCGACAGCATGATCACCCCCGCCATTTCCGTGCTGTCGGCGGTGGAGGGTATCGGCATCGTGTCGCACGGCCTGGATCCCTGGATCGTCCCCATTTCCACAGCGGTGCTGGTGGGGTTGTTCATGTTCCAGTCGCGCGGCACCGGTGCGGTCGGCAAGCTCTTTGGGCCCGTGATGCTGGTGTGGTTCCTGGTGCTGGGTATCCTGGGGGCCTGGCGGATCATCGAAGAGCCGCGGGTGCTCAGAGCCGTGAACCCGTTGTGGGCCGTGCGATTCATCGCCGACGCGCCGCTGGAAACGTTTCTCGCGCTGGGTGCGCTGGTGCTGGCCCTGACGGGAGCCGAGGCCTTGTATGCCGATATGGGGCATTTCGGCCGGTCCATCATCCGGCGGTCCTGGTTTTCGGCCGTGCTGCCGGCTCTCGTCCTGTGCTATTTCGGCCAGGGGGCGCTGCTGCTCAGTGACCCCTCGTCCATCCGCAATCCGTTTTTTCTGCTGGCTCCCGACTGGGGGCTGGTGCCTCTGGTGGCGCTTGCGACGGTGGCGACCGTGATTGCGTCGCAGTCAGTGATTTCGGGCGCCTTTTCCATGACCCGGCAGGCGGTGCAGCTCGGCTATTGGCCTCGCATGGTGATCCAACACACCTCGGCGCGCGAAGAAGGCCAGATCTATTTGCCGCGTGTGAACTGGCTGCTCATGGGGGCGGTTCTGGTGCTGATCCTGGCGTTCGGCTCATCGGACCGCCTCGCGCACGCCTACGGGTTTGCGTTGACCGGCACCATGCTGATGACCTCCGTTCTGGCCTTTGCGGTGCTTCCCCGGGGCGCCCGTGGCGGCCGGCGCGTGGCCTGGCTGGCACTGATCTCGGTGTTCCTGGTGATCGACATTCTGCTGTTTTCGTCGAACACGTTGAAGCTGCATGAGGGCGGCTGGCTGCCGCTGGTGGTGGGCATCGTGCTGCTGACGCTCATGATGACCTGGAAGAAGGGCCGCCAGCAGGTCCACGACACCTTGGCGGGGGACCACCAGTCACTGGAAAGCTTCATGGAATCCCTGGAGGCCTATCCACCCATGCGGGTGCCCGGTACGTCCGTCTTCATGAGCATGATCGTTGGCACGGTGCCGCCCGCTTTGCTGCACAATTTGAAACACAATAAGGTGCTGCACGAGCAGGCGCTCTTCCTGACCATCGAGGTGGCCGACGAGCCCTATGTGCCGTTCGATGAGCGCCTGAAGGTCGAGCGGGTCAGCCGGAGCAGTTGGCAGGCGATTGCCCGCTGGGGCTTCAAGCAGGAACCGAACGTGCCGCAGGTCGTGGGGCAGATCGGCCAGGAAGTCCCCGAACTGAATCTGGAGCCCATGCAGACCTCTTATTTCCTGTCACGCCAGACCATTATCGTGGTGCGCCGCCTGCCCTGGTACAAGAGCTGGCGGCGCCATCTGTTCGCGTTCATGGCGCGCAACGCCAGCCGGAGCACCCGGTTCTATCGGATTCCGCCGAACCGGGTGGTCGAAATGGGCATGCAGATGGAACTCTGAGACCGATTCCCTGGCCGCTGCTTATTGGGTGACGCCGGTGACCCCGGTTGTGCCCGTTCCGCCGGTTACGCCCGTAGTACCCGTCACGCCCGTAGTACCCGTCACGCTGCCCGGGGCGGGAACCGTGATGGTGGTTTCGCGCAGGATGCCACCCGATTCCACGGATCCTTGTTCGCGGACCTGGGTCTTGTTGTCCATCAGCGTCATGCAGTCGGCGCGCCGTTCGCCCGTAAGCCTGTCGCAGCGCTCGGTACGGTTCTGCGTCTCGGCCTGCATGCCGGGCGCGGCCAGCGTGTTGTCACGGGCGGCCTGAGCAGCGGCACCGGCTTCTTTCAGGCACGCCTTCTTGTCGATGCCCGGCGTGGAATTGCAACGTGCCACGTCGCGCTGGTATTGCGATTGTACGGGGCTCGCGGCCTCGGCCACCGGGGAAAGGAGGAAGGCACACCCCAGGCCAGCGGTCAACAGGGCGGCGCGAAGGGAGACTTGAATCACTTGACGCATGATGCACTCCTATCTTAGGAACGGATATGGGCCCATGCCCGTACCCAACCATGTTACAGCTAGCTTCAGTGTACGGGTTTTCACCTATCACGATGTGACAAATTTGATCATGACCGGCGGATGGCGCTTTGCATGAGCACAATGGCCGTCACCGGGGCCGTCAGCACCAGGAGCAGGCAGATCAGCCATTCATGCACAATGGGGCGGTGCTGCACCAGGGCCGCCACCAGGGTGCAGGCCAGCACCACGCAAAAGGCGCCCAGCGTCGTCCCCATGGTCGGAGCATGCATTCGCTCGTAAAAGCTGTGCAGGCGCAACAGGCCCAGCGAGCCGATCAGCGTGGCGATGCCGGCCACCGCCAGCAACAGGGCGACGATCAAGGCCGCCCACAGCGGCAGTTGGCTCATGGTTCGATCACCTCGCCGCGCAGGAGGAACTTGGCCAGTGCGGTGGAGCCCGCGAAGCCGAACAGCGCGATGAGCAGCGCCACGTCGAAATACAGTCCCGCTTCGAACCGCAGGCCAAGGACCAGAAGGATCAGCATGCCGTTGATGTAAATCGTATCGAGCGCGAGAATCCGGTCCTCTGCCGCCGGGCCGCGCAGCAGCCGGAGAACCGCGCATCCCAGCCCCAATACGAAGCACAGCAGCGCGAAGCCGATGGCCCCGTCCAGGATCAGTTGATTCATTCGAAAATCTCCATGAGTGGCCGCTCGTAGCGGTCCTGGATGGTGTGCGTGAGCCCGGCGGCGTCCCGCAGGTCGAGGACATGCAGCGTGAGGACGTTGCGTTCGGGATCATGTCCCGCCCAGACCGTGCCGGGCGTGAAGGTCACGATGCAGGCCAGCGCGGCCAGTGCGTGGGGATCGCGGATGTGCAGCGGAATGTCCAGAAATTCGGGATTGGCATTGGCTGCATCGCCGCGCAGGATGCGCAGGCCGACGAGGTAGTTCGAATGGGCGATGTCCACGGCGACCCGGCCCAGGAGCCGCAGCGCGATGACGGGGTGGCGCGGGCGCGATCGGACGGGCCGCAGGATCGGCGTCAGCAGGCTGAGCGTGAGGGCGATGGCCAGGCCCAGCGCCCATTGACCTGGGGATGCGCTGTCGTTCAGAACCAGCCATAGCGCGAGCAACAGGCCGGTCAGCGGCAGGGATCGCAACAGGGCCTTCATGGTTGCGTACCCCGGGCGTGGGCAGGGCCGGGGCCTGGCGTGGTGCCCAGGCGGGGGCTGTTCTGGCCCAGTACGGCCTCGACGTAGCGGCCGGGTTCATTCAGGTAGTGGGCCGTGCCGTCCAGGTAGTCCAGGGTCGGTCCCGCCCGAACGGTCAGCAGCGCGCAGGCCGACAGCAGGATCAGGATGGGAGTGATCTCCCGGATCCGGAGACGAGGAATCTGCAGGGCTTCGGGAACCCAGAACAGCCGCACGCCGGAGCGCCCCAAGGCCATCAGGCAGGCCACGCCTGACACCAGCATGGCTGCCACCAGCAGCCAGACATTCAGCGTGGGCGCCCCATATTCCGCCGTGCGCAGGGCGGCCGACAGCAGAGAGAATTTGGCCACGAAGCCCGACAGGGGCGGCAGGCCGACGATGATTAGGGCGCAGGTGAAAAAGCTCAGCCCCAGGAACGACAGGGTGGCCGGCAGAGGCTCGCCCACCACCTGTTCCGACAGGCTGGCGGCATCGGCCTCTTCGGTCTCGAAGGCCTCCTGGGTGATGGCCAGCACGTCAGCGCCAAAGGGCTGGCTGCGCTCGATGAGTTCCAGCAGCAGGAAGAGCGCGGCCAGTGCGGCCACCGAGCTGAGCAGATAGTAGAGCGCGGGGCCGGTCAGTGTGGCGCCCGGCATGCCCAAGGCCGCAAACAGCGTGCCGGATGAGGTGATGACGGCGTAGGCCGTGATGCGCCTGGCGTCGATGCTGGCCAGCATCCCCAGTGTGCCGAAGGCCAGTGTGGCAATCCCGGCCGGGAACATCCAGGCCCCGCCGAAGGCCGCCGGCGCGCCGGCCGGCAGCAACAGCGATCCGATGCGCAGGAGCGCGTAGATCCCCACCTTGGTCATGATCGCGAAGAGGGCACCGACCGGCGCGCACGCCTGGGCGTAGGTCGAGGGCAGCCAAAAATTCAGGGGCCAGGCGGCGGCCTTGATCAGGAAGGCGACGCCCAGAATCGCGGCTGCGCTATCGAAGAGCTGGCGGTCGGCGCCATACAGCGTCTGCGCCCGTAGCGACAGATCGGCCAGGTTCAGGGTGCCGGTCAGTCCGTAGATCAGCGCAATGGCGATCAGCAGCAGGAAGGACGCGATCAGGTTCACGCCAATGTAATGCAGGGCGGCGCTGACGCGCTGTTTGCCGGAGCCATGCAGCATGAGCCCGTAGGACGCGGTGAGCAGGATTTCGAAAAAGACGAACAGGTTGAACAGGTCGCCGGAGAGGAAGGCACCGTTCAGGCCCATGAGGATAAGCTGGAACAGCGGATGAAAGTGAGTGCCGACACTGTCCCAGCGCGCCGTGGCGTAGATCCAGGTGCACGTTCCGAGCAGCGCCGTCAGACCCAGCATCAGCGCGCTCAGCCGGTCCACCACCAGCACGATGCCGAAAGGGGCCGGCCAGCTTCCCAGCATGTAGACGCCGATGCCGTCGGGCCAGCCCGTGGGCAGCCACTCCAGCGTGGCAGCCAGCAGCAGGAGCGCGACCACGCCCTGCAGGGCGAGCGAAACCGCTGCGAGAGCCATGCGCACCGGTCTCTGCCCGTCGCGAGTGAGCAGCATGGCCGCCGCTGTCATCATGGGCAACAGGACCGGCAGGACTGGCAGCGGCTGCAGCCACGGGTTCATGGGCGCCGCTCCTCGCCGTCGACGTGATCGGTGTCGCTCATGCCGCGCGCGGCCAGCAGCACGACCAGGAACAGGGCGGTCGTGGCAAAACCGATGACGATGGCCGTGAGTACCAGCGCTTGGGGCAGCGGGTCGGCGTAGCGCTCCGGGTCCGCCCAGTGCGGGTCGATCACCGGCGGTGCGTCCAGCCGCAGTCGGCCCATGGCAAAGATGAACAGGTTGACTGCGTAGGTCAGCAGCGTCAGCCCCATGATGAACTGGAAGGTGCGCGGGCGCAGCAGCAGCCAGACACCGGATCCCGTCAGTGCACCGATCGCCAGCGCGAGTATCCATTCCATGGTCAGGTCTCCCGCAGCGTCGCGGGGGCGACGGGTTCGGTGAGCTTGCGGTAGGACCGCAGCGACTGGTGCGCCAGGGCGACGAGCATCAGCATGGTGGCGCCCACCACCAGCATGTAGACGCCGATGTCGAAGAACAGCACGCTGGAGAGATGAACCTGACCCAGAAGCGGCAAGGTAAAGTCCACGCTGTAGGCCGAGAGCAGCGGCAGGCCGGCTCCCCAGACAGACAACGCCGTCGTGCCGGCTACCAGCATGCCCCAGGCCATCCACGCCTGCGGGCGAATGAGCGGACGGGCCTCGACCCACAGAATGCCGCCTACCAGGTATTGCAGGATGATGCCGGTGGCCATGATCAGGCCGCCCACGAAGCCGCCGCCCGGCTGGTTATGGCCGCGCAGGAGGAAGTACAGCGAGATCATCGTGGAGAGGGGTAGCAGCAGCCGGACCAGTACCGCCGGGATGTGCATCAGGCCGCCGGGCAGCGGTGCCCGCGGATCGGGTTCCACGAAGGCAACAGGCTGCGACGACGGGCTGCGGCGCCGCAGCGGAGCAGTGATGGTGTCCGCCGGCGGCCTGAAGCGCCGCAGCAGCGCGTACACGCTCAGCGCCACGATGGCGAGCACCGTGATTTCGCCGAACGTGTCGAACGCGCGGAAGTCCACCAGGATGACGTTCACCACGTTGGCGCCCCCGCCCAGCGGCCAGGCCTGCTCCACGAAGAAGGACGATATGCTGGGGTGCCCGGCGGGCCGGGTCATCATGACGTAAGCCAGGGCCGCCAGGCCTGCGCCGGCAATGATCGCCACCGACAGGTCACGGGCGCGCCGCCAGGGGATGCGCCCCGGGGCGGCTTCGCCGAATTCCTCGATGCGCGGGGGCAGCCAGCGCAAGCCGAGCAGCAAGAGGATGGTGGTCACGACTTCGATCGAGAGCTGGGTCAGCGCCAGATCGGGCGCCGAAAGCCACGCAAAGGTCACGCACGTGATGAGGCCTGCGGCGCCTGCCAGCATGAGCGATGCCAGGCGGTGGTATTTCGCCTGGCGGGCGGCGGCGATCGCGCAAGCGCCGCCGGCCAGCCACATGAGGCCGAAGGACTCGACGGCGCTGGACGGTTGCGAGCCGTGTGTCCACCAGCCGCCCGGCCAAAGTGGCAGCGCGGCCACTGTCACCGTGCACAGCACCAGCAGGAGGACCTGCGGCTGCAGCCTGTGCGTCTGCAGATGAGCGAGCAGCCAGGCGCTGCCCGCATCGACGGCTTCCAGGCCCGCTTCGAAGCTCCGGCGTCCGTCGAGCCCGTGGATGAGCGGCACCTGGCCCGGCGCACTCCGGTCGCGGCCGCGGAGCAGCCGATACAGCACGATGCCAGCGGCCAGCGCGATGATGCTCATGAGCAGCGGCAGATTCAGGCCATGCCAGACCCGCAGGTCATAGGCGGGCACATCGCCCCCCAGCAGCCCGCGCATGACCATGCCGAGTGCCGGGCCCAGTGTCAGCGAGGGCAGCGTGCCGACGCCCAGGCAGATCAGTACGAGGACAGCGCAGGGAATGAGCATCATGCGGGGCGGGTCGTGCGGGATGCGGGGCAGATCTGTGGTGGGCGGCCCGAAGAATACCTGCAGGATGAAGCGCAGGGAGTAGGCCACGCTGAACGCTCCCGCGATGACCGCCAGCGTCGGCAGCCCCCAGCGGCTGGCCCAATGCCCCGTTATGAAGACCGTCTCGGCGAAGAACATTTCCTTGGAAATGAAGCCATTCAGCAGCGGGACGCCCGCCATGGCCGCCGCCGATACGCCCGCCAGTAGCGCCGTCAGCGGCATGAGCAAACGCAACCCCGAGAGCCGCAGCAGATCCCGGGTGCCGCTTTCGTGGTCGACGATGCCGGCGGCCATGAACAGCGATGCCTTGAAGGTGGCGTGGTTGACCATGTGAAAGACGGCGGCGACCAGTGCGAGCCGGCTGTTCATGCCCAGCAGCAGCGTGATCAGCCCCAGGTGACTGATGGTGGAGTAGGCGAGCACGCCCTTCATGTCGCGCTGGAACGTGGCCGCGTAGGCTCCCAGCAGCAGCGAACACAGTCCCGCCCCCCCGATGATCCAGGTCCACCAATCGGTGCCTGAAAAGATCGGCCAGAACCGCGCCAGCAGAAAGACCCCCGCCTTGACCAGGGTGGCCGAGTGCAGGTAGGCCGAAACGGGCGTGGGCGCCGCCATGGCGTTGGGCAGCCAGAAATGGAACGGGAACTGGGCGCTTTTGGTCAGCGCGCCAACCGCAAGCAATGCCAGCAGAATGGGGTACCAGGGGTGGTTGCGGATGGCGGGAGCAGCCGCCAGTACGGCATCCAGATCGTAGCTCCCTACGATGTGGCCGATGATGAGCATGCTGGCCAGCAGGCAGAAGCCGCCGGCTCCGGTGACGAGCAGCGCCATCCGGGCGCCTCGCCGTGCGTCCGGCCGGTGGTGCCAGTAGCCGATCAGCATGAAGGACGAGAGGCTGGTGAGTTCCCAGAACACCACGAGCTGGATCAGGTTGCCCGCGAGCACCACCCCCAGCATGGCACCGGTGAAGGCCTGGAGAAAGGCGAAGAAGCGGGGGGCCGGATCCTGGTCTGAAAGATAGTAGTGGGCATAGAGCGCAATGAGCGCTCCCATCGTCGTGATGATGAGCGCGAACAGCCAGGCATAGCCATCCATGCGCAGTGTGAGTTCCACGCCCTGGGACGGGATCCAGGGCACGATCATCTTCACCATGCCATCGCGCGCGATGGCGGGAGTCAGGATGATGATGAGGGCTACGCTGGCCAGTGCGCTGAGTCCCGCCATCCAGGCGCAGGACCGCCGTGCGTGCGCCGGCAGCAGCGCTGTGCAGAGGCTGCCGACGAACGGAAAGGCGAGGATCAGGGCGAGAAGCATCCGGAGCGGCCAGAGATCAGCGGTTTCGCGTTCTATGATACGCGATGACACCGGCGGTTTTCGTGCGCCGCCGACGGCGGACTGGCCCCCGGGGACAGGGGCCGGCCAGAAGGCCTACTCCATGGACCCGGCGGGACGGCCGGAAGCTGGTGCCGCGAGTACTGCTGACAGCACCTGAGTCGCCACGCGGTAGCGCCACAAGGCCGCGCCGGTATTCCAGGCCAGCGCGGCCGCCGACAGCACCAGCAGGGGGCCCGCAAGATATGCCGCCGCCCTCCATCCCAATGATGCGAGCGTCCAGCTCAGGATGACGGCGGCGTAGACTCCCGCCTGAACCTGGGCACGGCGCGCCGGGATGTACTGGCCCATCTTGGGCAACCGTTTCAGGCATGCGCGTATCCGGGCGGGGTCTGCTCCGGGAATCGAAAGAGCGTCCTGGGCGTGCTTCCACAACAGGAAGGGAATGATCTTGTAGAGCATCCCGTGGATGGCGGATCCGAATACACCCACGATCATCAAGGTGCCCAGCGCCAGTTCCGGCTGGGTCGAATGTCGGGGACTGAACCGCAGCCAGAACGCTGCACAGGCCAGCAGGCACACCATGGCGGCGTACCAGAAGAGTGACGTGGCCTCCGGCACCGGGCGCTTGCGGGTCCACAGCCGGTGCAGCGTCACGCCGCTCCATCCGGCATAACCGCAGGCGAGCAGCAATTCGGCCAGCCGAGGAGGCATGGCCGTGAGATCATCGGCCCATGCGAAAGCCGTCCATGTGGCCAGCAGCACAGGGATGGCGAGCGGCAGCCAGCGGACCATGCTCCTCGGATAGAGTTCGGTCGCCTGAAAAATGGGCAGCAGCTGGAACGATAGTCCCACGAGCAGCAGCCCGCCCCACCCCAGCAGTCCCCAGGATGCGTGGGCGTTCACCCAAGCGGGCAGCGCGTGGCCCGCGCCCATCGAACCGGCCAGCGCGAGCCCCATGGCGACTGTGATGGCGAGCGCAGCCAGGGAGCTCCGCACCGCCACCAGAATCTCGCGCGCGCCTGCGTAGACCCGAGCCCGCTCACGCCAGAGGGATCCCGCGACGGCCGCCAGATAGATGGCAAACGCCAGCGCCAGCAGCAGGGTGGCGGTGCGCCAGGCGGCGGGCCACCACCACAGAAATCCTGCCGCCAGAAACAGTGTCCCCGTGGTCAGCGTGGCGTGCACGAAGACCGATACTCCTCGCGCCCGCAATGTGGGAACGTTGCAGGCCACGGCCAGAATCTGCAGCAGCGCGCCCAGCATGGCGCTGGTCAGGATGCCCAGCGTCCACAAGTGGGTCAGTGCGAGCGTGATCGGGCTCCAGCGCGACGCGAAGGCCTGCGGGCCGGCCCATGTGGCCAGGATCCCCGCCAGCAGCGCAAAGGCGGGCACATTCAGGAGCAGCGGCAGTGGCACCGACAGCGCCGGAGTTTTGTCGAAATCCAGTGCGCGTTGCATGGAGGCTCAGCCGCGCCAGATGGTCACGCGGTAGTGGGGCGGCTCGAGAACGCAGTCGTGCTGGAAGCCGGCCCGCTCCAGCATGGCGTAGAGCGGATGCGGCTCGCGATCGATCAGGAGCTGCAGGCGTTGAGTCGGACCCAGTTCGTCCAGCGCCTGCAGGCAGAGCTCCAGCGGCTCGGGTGCGGGGAGGCCCCGCACGTCCAGCAGCCGGTCACCGGGGGCGGCCGCGTCGCCGGCCGCTGTCATTTGGCGAAGAGCCGGCTCATGTCCTTGAAGGCCTTGAACTCCAGGGCATTACCGCAGGGGTCGTACAGGAACATGGTGGCTTGTTCGCCCACCTCGCCTTTGAATCGGACGTAGGGCTCGATCACGAATTTCGTGCCGAGCGATTTCAGGCGTTCGGCCAGC
>Ga0134125_10002207_pt1 | contig 23239 bp, 19 predicted proteins | sample KB31751_FD_96464 | JGI IMG/M metagenome (GOLD analysis project Ga0134125, IMG submission 96464) | Terrestrial soil microbial communities with excess Nitrogen fertilizer from Kellogg Biological Station, Michigan, USA - KB3-175-1 | ecosystem: Environmental > Terrestrial > Soil > Unclassified ... | reverse complement strand
CATCACAGCTTTACGCATTCTGTTCGTCCTCCATCTTAACCCAACACCCGGCCGGGCAGCCGGCCGGTCATCTTGCCGTGTTCCAGCACCATTTCACCGGCGACCAGCACATGCTCTATGCCAGTTGGCAACTGCGTGGGCGAGTCAAAGGTGGCGCGATCCTCGATGGCGTCGCCGAACAGCACCAGATCGGCAGCCATTCCCGGCCGGATCAGGCCACGGTCCGCCAGCCCGAACCGCTCCGCCGCGCGCGAGGTCATGCGGCAGACCGCATCTTCCAGGCCAAACCAGCCTTCCCGCCTGAGCCGTCCAGCGACACGGGGGAAGGTGCCATAGGCGCGGGGATGCGGCTTGGTTCCTGGCCGGGGCAGCCCATCCGAACCCACCATGTGCAGCCGGTGCGTACAGGCGGCGTGCAGATCTTTCTCGTCCAGCTGGAACATCACGATGCTGGTCTGTCCCTGATCTTCCAGGATCAGCCGCACCAGAAGCTCGAACGGCGTGATGCCGAGGCCGGCGGCGGCCTGGACCATGCTCTGGCCTTCCAGGCTTTTAAGGCCGGGGTTGCTGACACCGGAGATGCGGACATTGTCCCAACCGATCAGGGAAACTTTGGAAGGGGGCACGTCTTTCGGGCTTTTTCCCTCCAGATAAAGCCGCAACCGCTCGCGGAAGTCCGTCTGCGCCAGACGCGCGACCAGACCGTCATACCCCCCCTCCAGCGCGTCGGTGGGCAGAAGCTGGAGGATATAGCTGCTGCCGGCCGGATAGGGATACATGTCGAAACTGACATCGACACCCTGCTCTCGCGCCTGTTCCAGCTTGTCCAGCGCGTCCGGCATCTGGCCCCAGTTGGGACGGCCGGCCGATTGCAGATGTGACAACAGGCCCGGAACACCGGTGTCGCGCAACAGGCCGATGAACTCATCCATAGAGTCCAGAAGATCGCCTTCATAGCCGCGGATATGGGCCGCCAGCAATTTGCCGTTCTCCTGCACCGTCCGTGACAACGCCAGAAGCTCGTTGCGATCGGCATAGGCGCTGGGCGGATAGACCAGGCCCAGAGACAGGCCCGCCGCGCCGGCGCGTAGCTGGCGGGCCAGTAGCGCCTGCATCCGTGCACATTCCGCATCCGTGGCCGCGCGCCGCTCATGGCCGATCACCGCGAGCCGGAGCGCGGCATGGCCGACCAGAGAGACAAGATTCAGCGCCAGACCGCGCCCATGGATGGCGTCGCGGTACCCTGCAAAGTCTTCGAACACTTCGTCGGCGGAAACATCGCCCAACAGGGTCGAGAAATGCTTCCGGAGATTCCCCGCCGATCCCGCCGCCGTGGGATAAAGCGAGAAGCTGCAGTTGCCGACCACAAGGGTCGTGACACCTTGCGCGATCTTCTCGAATCTTTCCGGCTCGCGCAGGCAGATCAGATCGTCATGGCAATGCGCATCGATAAAACCGGGGGCCAGGTACAACCCCCGCGCATCCACAATCCTGGCGCCGTCCGCCTGAACGGACTTGCCGATCTCCGCGATACGTCCATCGCGAAGGAGAACATCGGAGACAAACCAGGGCCCGCCCGTACCATCCACAACACGCGCTTCATGGATCAGACAATCGACAGGCATCACGTCCTCGCGCGGGATGGATCGCCGCTGATGATCTCGGCTGAATTTCCTGCAGGCGGATCGGGAATGGGCTCGATCCTGCCAAGCACCACCAGATAGGAGAAAATGCCTACGATCAAGACCAGACCCGCGACCAGAAAGGCGCCGGCAAAGGAATGGGTGAGCCCCACGATGAAACCGGTGATCACCGGCGCGGCGACACCCATGAGATTGTTGGTCAGGTTGACGATGCCGCCAATCGTAGCGGTAGCGCCGCGCGGACTGATCAGGGAGACGATGGATGACGCCACCGGCGCCGCGGCAGACAGGCCGGACAGCGCAATGGTGATCCACACCAGCGCCCAGAAAGGATTGGTCGTATAGGCGGCGCCGAACACCGCCAGTCCCGCCGCCATGCCGCAGGCGATAGCGACCTTGCGCACCTTGCTTTCATCCAGGCCGCGCCCGATCAGATAGTCGACAAAGAAGCCGCCGATCAGCAGATCGGCGAAGGAGGCGAAGATCCATGGAATGGTGGCAAAGCCGGCCGACTTCAGGATGCTCATATGCAGACTTTCCACCAGATAACCGGGCAGCCAGGTGAGAAAGAGATAGAAGGAGTAGCCATAGGCGGAATAGCCGATCATGTGCGCCCAGACTTTGCGGTTCTGCAGCACATAGGCGAGCATGTTGGCCTGCCCTGTCGCGGGTTGGCCTTCCGGCACCGCGCCTCCGGCGAGAATATAGGCGTGTTCCTGCCGGCTGAGATGCTTGTCCTCGGAAGGATCGCGATACATCAGCCAATAGGCGACGAAGTACAGGAAACTGAGGAAAGCAGTCACAGCAAAGCCCCAGCGCCAGCCAAAGCCAACGACGAAGAAAGCGACAACCGGAACACCGATGACATTGGCGAATTTGGCGGCCGAGTCGAATATGGCCGTCGAGCGGCAGCGCTCCTTGGTGGGAAACCACAGCCCGGTCGCTTTCTGGTTGCCGATCATGCCGGGCGCTTCCGCGATCCCCAGCAGCAACCGGGCCGCGAAGATGCCGGCATAGCCGCTGCACAGCGCCGTCGCCGCCGACGCCGCGGACCAGAGAAAAGTACCCCAGCGGCCTACGGTCTTGATGCCGAAACGGTCCAGCAGCAGGCCGCCCGGGAGTTGCGCCAGGGAATAGGACCAGAAGAATGCGCTGAAGAGAAAACCGACCGCCTGCGGCGACAGGTGGAAATCATGCTGAAGTTGCGGCGCCGCGACCGAGAGGCTGATCCGGTCGATGTAATTGACCAGGACGCCGGCGCCCAGAAGAACGCCGATGGTCCATCGGCGATGCATGCCTTCCTTGACCAATTCCGGCTCCCCATTTCGCACGCCAACCGCAAGGGTTACGTGCGCTTTTCTTGTCCCGCCACCTTAACTGAGACATGCCGCGAGTGAAGCCACTGATGCTGCGGCAGGAATGGAAAAGGCCGAACATCATGGCCACGCAACGGAATAATCGCGTCGTTACATCGGCTTAGGAGAAGCTACCGCTATGCGGACGGCGCGAGAGCAGAGGCCAATTTCCCCGACAGCCGCGCGCCCAGGGCGATCAGGCTGGGCACGGCGCCAAGCAGCCCAAGCGCCGCGATGCGGGCAGCATCGTTCATCGCAAGATGGGCATAAAGGGACGCGGCCCTGATGCGGGGCGCGAAACTGCGCCGCCAGGCCCGGGCGTAGTCTTCGCCACGATGGGCAATCAACAGCCGCGCCAGCAAGGCACTGGCCTGCATCGCCATGCTGATACCCTCGGCGATGATGGGATGGGCTTCTCCTGCGATATTGCCGGTAAAGAAGACGCCGTCCTTGTGAAGTGGACGCATGCCGGGATGGATCGGGCCGGTCGAAAGAAAACCACCCTCCAATACGGCGCCGGCCAGTGCTTCACGCGCGCCCCTGGTGGTGGCCATGATGTGCGTCAGCACGGCCTCCGCGGCCTTTCCGGGATGCCGGGCGCGAACGGCCGCCAGAACGTCGCGCCGGATGCAGCAGGACAAAGATGCGCGGCCGGTATCGGTCTGCACGAGCCCGCCATAGCCACCGGGAAAGGCCAGCAAGGAGATCAGGCCTGGTGGCAGCCGGCCGCCCGTGAAATGCGCCTTGAACGCGAACAGATCGGATGGCGCGGACATGCGAGTTGTCACGGCGAACAGACCCCTGGCATTCCATGAGCCACATGCGGCAATGACGGTGCGTGCGGCTACCTCGGCCCCACCGAGGCGGCACAAAAAGCCGGCCGCGTCACGCTGAAGCGCGACAAGCTCCATGGGTTGGTAGAGCCGGGCACCCGCCGCCACAGCAGCGTCCCGCAGCAAGAGATCGAGATGCTCGCGGCCCAGGGCCCGCCCCCAGGCTCTTTCTCCGGGAGCTGTCAGGATGATATCGCCGGCATAAATTCCGATCCGCGTAATCTGAGGCCCCGCGGCTGCCGAGAAGGCCTGAGCCACGCCACACGCCTCAAGAACCGGCAAGGAGTCGGCGGACATGAATTCACCGCACACCTTGCGGCGCGGAAAGGCCGCCCGCTCCACCAGCGCCACCTGCCAGCCGGCCTGCGCGAGAAGCCGCGCCACCACCGACCCGGCCGGGCCGGCGCCCACGATCAGTGCGTCATAGCGCATGGGCTCGAAAGACGTGCGTGAACGGCAGCACCGAATTTTCGCTTAAATGCCAGAGCCCTCTTTGCGGCCACAAGGCGGACAGATCGCGACCCTGGAAGCCGGCGCGGACACTGACCACCGCGTCATGGCGGGTCACCTCATTGGCGCCCAGAATCCCCACCAGCCGCGCGCCCAGCAAGGCAAAGCGTCCCCGCCGCGGTTCGCAGGCCACGAAGGCTTTTGCACGCGCGGCTATTCCGCCCAGCAACCGCACCAGGGCGATTTCGTCAAGGTGATGCAGGAACAGGTTGGCGGTCACGATGTCGGGATTGATCCGGGGCAAGACCTCGAAGATGTCGCCGCGCAGCACATCGCAATGCCAACCCAGCGCGGCAAATCCGGCACGCGTCTCGGGACTGACAAAATCATGCTGGTCCAGGATCACGGCGCGAACCCCGGGCCAGCGCTTTGCCAGGCGCCGGGCCACGCCCAACAGAAAGCGCCCATCGCCGCCGCCGAGATCAGCCAGCAATCCCGGTACGGGAGCGCCGGCCAAGGCGTCGGCCATGATCGCGCTCTGGCGCATCACCGCATTGATCCGCACCAGATCGCGGCGAGCGGTGATCGCACGTGGATCGTCGGGCCCAAGCGAATCCAGGATCTCCGGTGTCAAAAACCTGACAGACACGTCACGCCGCCATGTGAAACATCATGGTCTCGGCCACCAGACCGGGACCGAAAGACATGGCGCAGCCGCGCCGGCCGCCTTCGCCGCTTCGCATGATGCAGTCCAGAACGAACATCACAGTTCCCGATGACATGTTGCCATAGTCGTTCAGGACGGAGCGCGAGGCCGCGAGCGCCCTGGCCGGCAGGGCGAAAGCCTGCTCCACCGCGTCGAGCACGGTTCGCCCGCCCGGATGCACCGCCCAGAGTTCGATATTGTTGGCCCCGCCCAGGATTGCGTCACGCGCCTCCGCCAGCGCCCTGCGGATGGCGGCGGGCACGGCACCGGAAAGCACCATGTCGAAACCCTGCTGGCGGATGTGCCAGCGGATCAGTTCGCTTGTGTTGGGCACCAGCGCGGCATGGAAAGATTCCATGGCGACGCCTTTCGGGTCGGCCGAGACCAACGCCGCCGCACAGCCATCGGCAAAAAGCAGGAAGGAGAGAATCTCCTCCATGTCAGCGGTTTCGTGCAGATGCAGGGTGCAAAGCTCGAGATTGACCGCCAACACCCGCGCGCGCGGATCGGACCGCACGATGTGCCGTGCAAGCTTCAGGGCATTGATCGCAGCATAGCAGCCCATGAAGCCGACCATGGTACGCTCCACCGACGGCGCCAGGCCGCAGCGTTCCACCAGCGCCAGATCAAGACCGGGCGCGGAAAAGCCCGTGCAACTGGTGACGATGACATGGGTGATGGCCGCGCGATCCTCGCCGTCCAGCAGCTTCTCCACCGCCTCCACCGCAAGACCGGGCGCCCAGGCCTCGAACTTCTTCATGCGCGCCGCCGTGTCGGGAAACCCCCCGGAGCGATAAAAACCCTCCGTATCCACGGCGCCGCCATTCTCCGGCTGGAGAAAGGAATAACGGTGGGTGATGCCGCTGCGTTCGGCCATGCGGTTGAACAGGGCCAGGCGCCGGCTGTCGGCCTTCAGCATCAACTGACCGAAACGGAGAAAAGCGTCATGCACATCGTGTGGAGGATTGGCCGTCGCGATGCGGTTTATGAAAACGTCAGGCATTGGGGCTGCATCCCATGGAGGACAGATTGCTGGTCCCGGGGCCGGGACGGTGCGGCAGGAAATGAAAAAGAAGGCGGGCGGGATGCGAGAGGGGCGAGGGTTGATTCCCGCCCGCCTTAGAGCGGCTGCCACGAAGGGAGATGCGGCAGCCGTTCATTCTGTTCGGATCACGATCAAGGGATATCCGGGTCATTTCGGTGTCGAGCCGCAACTACCGGTCACCCTTCATTGAGGCCCTCGTCAGCCCCAAATGGCGCGCTTCAGCGTGCAGAAATGCGCCGGATCCGTTCAGCGATGACATGTTGGTCCGTCAATTCGTTGCAAGGATTAGACGCTGTTACCGATTGGTTTATTCCCGGCGGATTGGAATCGTTTTCAAAAAGGCCCGCCCATGTCCCGGCAGCGCCACAAATCGTTGTCGGCTTTGCGGATTAGCGCGCCTTTACAAAGGCTTCGGAGCAACCCGGACAGGGCCGCCCGAAGGCGGGGAATAAAATTGCTCCCTGAAACGTCTTGGGGGCTAGTGGGAGACCGAAACAGGCTAAAGTCGCCCCAAATCGGCAATCTCAGAATGCATTGGGCGCAATCCCGACTCTCCACATGCGACGAAGCAGATTCGCTTCACCAACCAGGACCGATTGTCTGCCAAGATGAATTCGCCTCTTGTTCCGCGGCCGCTTTGACCCGTGCACCTGCCTTCGCCGATGCCCTGGTGGCGCAACTGCCCGCCTTGCGGCGCTATGCCATGGCGCTGGTCGGCAATGCGGCACTGGCAGATGACCTGGTGCAGGACTGCATCGAGCGGGCGCTGGGCCAGGAAGCCCAGTTGCGCGAACAGGCGCGGCTGGCGGGATGGCTGCGGCGAATCCTGTATCACCTTTATATCGATGAGATCCGGCGCAGCCGCAGGCGCGGCCGGGAGCAGGAGATTTCCGAGCTGGCGGATCATTTGGAATTGAGCGCACCCGCCCCGGACAACAGCGCGATGAAGGAGTTTATAGAAGCCGTCAATCGCCTCAGTGTCGAGCACCGGCAGATTCTTCTGCTGGTGAGCGTGGAAGAATTGAGCTATCGCGAAGTCGCCGACGAACTGGAAATTCCGCTGGGAACGGTTATGTCGCGGCTGGCCAGGGCCCGCGAACGGCTGCGTGAACTGATGCAACACGAGACGGCGGAGATTATTTCTTTGCCCGACCGGAAGAGAAGCCCGTGAACAATCCGTACCCGATCAGCGACGAAGATCTGCACGCCTATGTCGACGGCGCGCTTGGCGAGGGTCGCGCCCTGCTGGTGCGCAACGCACTGGCGGAAAATCCGGAACTGGCGGAACGCGTGGCGCTGTTCCAGGCCGACAAGGCCATGTTCAAGACCGTCTATGGACCGGTGGCGGAGCGTCCGCTTCCGGCGGCATGGATCGCACGCATACGCCGACAGGAAAAGCCGCGCTGGAATTGGCGGCTGGCCGGCGCCATCGCTGCCACCCTGCTGGTTGTGGCGGCAAGCCCGCTGGTTTGGCGCTATCATGCGATTCCCGCCGATGGGGATGTGGTCGATGTGGCGCTGGATGCGCGCGAGGGCATTCCCACAGGCAAGCACCACATCCTGGCCGACGGCAGCCCGGAGGCGGAGCGCTATGGCACCACGCTCGGTCAAATCCTTGGCTCGAATGTGCACATTCCCGATCTGAGCCGGATGGGCTACCGACTTCACGGATTGAATCTCTATCGCCAGGCGGCCGAGATTCTTTACCAGGGACCGCAGGGCCAGTTGTTCACACTCTATGTCCGCCGGTCGGACGGCTCCGCCCGCTTTGACCAGTTTGGGCGCCGCGGCCTTCGCGTTTGCATCTGGCAGGATGACCAGATCACCACCGTCATGGCGGGGAATGTTTCGCCCGCGGCCATGCAACGGCTTGCGACACTGAGTTACACCGGCCTTACGTCATAAAAATTGGCGCTCAGCGCACTGAGCGGGCGGAGAGCGAATCGGGCGTGAACAGCGTGGCGGGATGAGGCGCGGTGACCTTGTAGGCGGAAGGCTCGCCGTTGAAGGCAAAACCAAACGCATAGCCGCCCAGCTGCAGATCATAGACGAACTGACTGCCCACAACGATGGCAGGCACATCCGGCATCAGATACATGGTCGCCTGTCCGAACTTCCACAACCGTCCCGCCTCGTCCCAGGAATCGCTATAAACCGCCATCCAGCTGTCCTCGTCGAGATACAGCCGGCGGTGCGCGACGATGTCATGCGCCCCGGGCGCCAAGGTGCCATCCACCACCCATACCCGGTGCAGCTCGTAACGCAGGTCGTCGGGGTTGGCGTGCGTGCGGCCCAGTATTTCGTTCACCGGGCGGGTATAGAGGCGGTTATTGTTGTAGGGGACATACATTTCCTTCTTGCCGACAAGCTTGAAGTTGTAGCGGTCCAATCCGCCGAAGAAGATGTAATATTCATCCAGACTGACGAAGCCGGCCGCGTCCGCGTCGGGCACGTCATAGGAAATGCCCGGCGCCTTGCGCACCCGATGCTCGCGCGGCAGCAGGCGCCAGGCCGCGAATGGATTGCGCCGGATATTGATCGGCTGCCAGTTCAGATACGCCTCGCCGGCCCGGGCCGGCGGTGCCACCGCGATATGCAAGGTCTTGAAGTAGTAGGGACCGAAGGAATCCGGCGTCGCACCCTGGAAATAGTACGGGAAGTCCGCGATTTCCTTGTAGGCGCTGGCCTTCTCCACCGCCCCGCCCGACGGCACGATATAGGTGCTGACGGTCAATTCGCGGCTCTCGCCCCAGAAGGCCAGCAGGTGATTCCACATCGCCTCGAAGCCGTTCCGGGGAATGGGGAAAGGAATTCCCCCGACAGCGCCTTCAACGCCATAGGCGATGCCTTCGGACGCGGCATGGGCGTGCGTGGCGTTGCGAAAAATATTTTCATAGACCCGGTCCGGCGCCGCGGCGCTGCGATGCGACGGATAGATATCCATCCGATAATCCGCCTCTTTGGCGAACAAGGCCTTGGCGCCTTCCGGCAGCTTGTCTTCATACTCGCGAAAATTCCGCGCCGTGATCGAGAAAAGGGGCTTGTCGGCCGCGAAGGGATCAGGCCGCAGCGCGCCGGAAACATAGCCGGGTGCCGAAGTGACCCCGCCCGTCCAGGCCGGAATGGTGCCATCGGCGTTCCCGGCCCGCTCCGCGCCAACCGGCGTCAACCGCGACTTCAGCTCCGCTGCTTCCTGATTGGTGACAAGAGCGTAAGCAGGAACGGCGGCCAGGGCGACCGTCAACCAGACACAGGCATGCAAGATGCGAGGGGAGCGCATGTTCGTATACGGATTATGTCCTTAGGGGCAGCCTGCCTGTGCTATAGCCTAAACCGCAGCTTGCGGCATGGCAAAAAGCTCGGCATGGCTTACCCTTCCCTCAGGCTTGCGCTGGTTTGCGCATTGGGATTACTGCCGGTCCTCGGCGAGCCTGCCGGCGCGGCGGAAATCTATTCCGGCGACGGGCTGGCTATCCGCTGGGACAACACTGTGCGTTACAGCATGGCGCTGCGCCCCGCATCTCCCAGCGCCGAACTGCTCAGCTACATCAATGGCGACGATGGCGACCGCAATTTCGCGCCCGGCCTGGTGTCGAACCGGTTCACGCTGTTGTCGGAGCTCGATATCTCGGCCGGCGATTTCGGCGTCCATGCCAGCGCCGCGGCCTGGTACGATACGGTGTACCAGGCCCATACCGACAACAGATCTCCGGCGACGTACAACGCGGCCACCCCCGCTGGGCAATTCGCGCCCGCGGTGAAGGACCTCGAAGGCCAGCATGCGGAACTCACCGATGCTTTTGCCTTTGGCAATTTCGCCATGGGCCCCATGCCGGTGTCCGTGCGGGTGGGGCGCCAGACCCTGGTCGGCGGCGAAAGCCGCTTTTTCGACCCCAACTCCATCGCGGCCGCGATGGCCCCGACAGACTATCTCAAGACCATGACCGACCAGGACGGCTATTCCGGAAATCTGTTCCTGCCGGTGACCCAGCTGAGTGTGACGCTTCAACCGCTCTCCTGGCTCTCGCTGTCCTTCTACGATCAGTTCGAATGGCGCCCATCGCGCCAATTCGCAGATGGCAGCTTCCTCAGTTATCTCGATTATGTCGGCACCGGATCGGCCCGGCTGTTCCTGAACCCCAATCAGTATCTTGTTCGCAACACAGATCCCGGCCCGGCCAGCGGACAATATGGTTTTACGCTGCGCGGCAGCGTCGCCGACATCGATCTGGGGCTGTATGCGTTGCGCTTCCGCGCCAAGGACCCCATCGCCGCCCTGGCGCCCGACCCGACCTTGGCGAACCAGAGCGGCGACGTCGGCTATTACCGCCTGATCTATCCTTCCGCCATCGACCTCTACGGCGCCAGCTTCAGCACCGAATTGGGAGGCAACGTTCTGGCCGGAGAGATTTCGGCCCGCGAGAATATGCCGCTTGTCAGCTATGATGCGCGCACGCCGCAGTACGGCGCTCCAACCCGGATACCCTATTATTCCAGGGGCGACACGCTGCACGCCCAGATTTCCCTCGCCACGGCGCTCGCAGAGACGTCGCTATGGGACAAGGCCGATGCCGCGGTTGAGGTCACCACCGACAATATCCTCAACCATGCCGGCACGGCCGCCGGTGCCGCACCTTTTTCCAGCTTTGGCATGAAAGCGCGGGCCCGGATCGAGCCCCATTACTTCCAGGTCCTGCCCAATCTGGACATCACCGGTGTGGCGGAGATAGGCCTGAACATGGCCGGGCACAGTTTCACTTATTACGCCCAGAACAGCGGCGCCGGGGATTTCCGCCTGGGTGTTTCCGGCACGTATCTGTCGGCCTGGAAAGCGGGGGTCACCTATTTCGGCTTTTTTGGCTCGCCGTCCCGTCAGCCCCTGGCGGACCGCGACTTTGTCATGCTGAGCCTGGAACGCACTTTTTAGCCGGTTAACCGGCACTTTTTTTGGCGATTTCCGGGAATATCGAGGCCCATCCCTTCGTCTAAATCACAGAACGAAGCGGGATAGGAATGCTCCATCTGGCCATACGCATTGCCCTGCGGCCGTCTTGCCGTCGAGCCGCCGCGCCCGCTTTGCCGGCGTTCGCATTCCCGCCAGCTCTGGTCCGTTCGAGACATCCGGCCCGCCGCCGTGCGGCATCGGCCCGTTGGAGAAACCGCATGATCAAATTCGCCAGCGCTCTGGTCTTGATGCTCACCCTGCCTGCGGTGCTGAGCGCCGCCGCGGCGCAGAGTGTTACCCCGGTCAGTATCACCCTGAGCGATTACGCCTTCACGCCGAGCGCGCTGAATCTGAAAGCGGGGACCACCTATCAACTGCATTTCGTCAACAGCGGCTCCAAGGGACATGATTTCAGCGCGCCGGAATTCTTCGCCGCGTCCCAACTTGCAGCCGAGGATCAGGCCAAGGTGAACAAGGGTCTTGTCGAGTTGGAAAGCGGCCAGTCAGCCGACATTACCGTCACGCCCGGCCAAGCGGGGACCTATCCGATCGCGTGCACGCACTTCATGCACAAAATGATGGGCATGCATGGAAACATCATCGTCCAGTAGCCCGATGTTCCAATTGCTGCATCGCTGGATCTGGCGTGACCCGGAGCGTTGCGCCCGCAAGCTGCTCACCTTCGCGGAAACCGAGGCAGATGGAGGCCGTGATCTGGTCCGCGCGGCGGAGTTGACCGAGGATCCCATCCTGCGCCGGCTTTTTACCGTGCATGCCGTGGACGAAGAGCGGCATGCGCAATTGTTTCGCACACGCGGCGCGGCGCTGCTGCAACCTCTCCAGACCCGCAGCTCAACATCGCTTCAACTGAATTGGATGTCGCCGGGCGAGCGGGGTCTCGATGATCTGCGCATTCACGCCGAATCCGACGCCAGCCTGCTCGCTTTCCTGCATCTGTCGGAGAAATCCGCGGCCGGCCATTTTGCGACCTATGTCGATGCCTTGAAGCACGACCCATTGACCCGTTCCGTTTTCAAGGAAGTGCTGAAGGATGAGAGCTTTCACATGAACTACACGCTCGCCCAACTGACCCGGGTGGCGCCGCAGCGCCAGGGCCTGTTCCTGTGGAAAGCCCGGTTCAGCAGACTCTGGAAGGCCTATCTGCGGATCATGTCGGCGATCGCCGGGGTGATGGGGGCGGTGATCCTGACGCTTCAGTATTTCATTCTGCTGCCCCCCTTCGCCCTTTTGGCCAAGCGCGCCGCGCGGCGGGAGCCGGGAGGCTGGGTGCCTGTCGCGGAAGAGCGCGGCCGCACGCTCGAAAGCCAGTACTGAGATGAAGATCCTGGGCATCTCGGCGCACTATCACGACGCGGCCGCCGCACTGATTGTCGATGGCATGCCGGTGGCCGCGGTGCAGGAGGAGCGGCTTTCCCGCCGCAAGAACGACGCGGCGTTCCCCATGACCGCCATCGAATGGTGCCTGGAGCAAGGCGGCCTCGAGCCCGACGATCTCGATGCGGTTGTGTTCTACGAACGCCCGATGCTGAAATTCGACCGGATATTGACGTGCGCGCTGCGCGCCTTCCCGTACTCCTGGCGCTCTTTTCCCCATGCGATGAAGAACACCCTGGGCGAAAAGCTGTGGGTGCGCGGCATCATCTCATCCCAACTGGGGGTGCCGCGCCGGAAGGTCCTGTTTGCCGAGCATCATCGCTCGCACGCTGCCGCCGCCTTCCTCACCGCGCCCACGCGCGCGGCCGCGATACTCACCGCGGACGGCGTGGGCGAATGGGCCACGATGACCGTGGGGCGTGGCGCGCGCGGGCCGGAGCGGACGGAGATATCTCTGCTGAGGGAGATCCGCTTTCCCCATTCCCTGGGGATGCTCTATTCGACCTTCACCGCCTATCTCGGATTTCCGGTCAATGAGGGTGAGTACAAGGTGATGGGGCTGGCGAGCTATGGCCGCCCGACGATGGCGGATGCGGTCCGCAAGGTCGTTCACCGCATGTCCGATGGCGCTTTCCGTCTCGATATGGACTATTTCGATTTTCACACCAGCGCCAGGCGGTCCTTTTCCACCCGTTTCGTGGACATGTTTGGGCCGCCACGTGACCCGTTCGAGCCGATTGATCTGGAAAGCCCCGGCGGGCGGCGCTTCGCCGATTGCGCGGCGAGCGTCCAACTGGTCCTGGAAGACATACTCGTAGATGCGGCCAAAGCGCTGCACCGCGAAACCGGCCTCCCCGATCTCTGCCTTGGCGGCGGGGTGGCGCTCAATGGTGTCGCCAACCACCGGATCCTCCAGGAATCCGGTTTTGAGCGGGTTTTCGTCCCCCCCGCGCCGGGAGACGCGGGCTGCGCCCTGGGCGCGGCGCTTTATGCCGATCGCATTCACTTCGCCAATCCGGATCGCGAGTTTCCAGATCATCCCTTCTGGGGACCTGCGGTGGACGGGGACGATCTTGCCAGGCTGGCGCGGGAAGACCGTTTGCCCGTCGAGGACCATGACGACTTCGAACTGATCGAGCGCGTGGCACTGGATCTCGCCGTCGGCCGCATCGTCGGCTGGATGGACGGCGCGCTTGAATTGGGGCCCCGGGCGCTCGGTCATCGCAGCATTCTGGCGGCCCCCCATGCTGTCGAAATGCGCGATCGCCTCAATCGCGACATCAAGCATCGCGAGGAATTCCGGCCCTTTGCGCCCGTCGTGCCGGCGGAGGATGCCGACCGCTATTTCGAACTGCCCCCAGGCGGCAAGCGTCTGGCGCGATTCATGTCGGGCGTGTTTCCGGTGCGTCCCGAATGGCGCGAGAGGCTGGCGGCCATAACCCATGTTGACGGAACCGCGCGGGTGCAGGTTCTTGAACCCGGCATGGCACCACGGCTCTACGCGCTTCTGAAAGCATATGGGCGGGTGAGCGGCATTCCCATTCTGCTCAATACCTCCTTCAACCTGGCCGGCGAGCCGATCGTGAACCGCTCGGTCGAGGGCTATTTGACGTTCCGCCGCTGCGGGATGGACGTGCTGGTGGCAGGCCAGACACGCGTGACCAAACGGGTTTTGGAGAAAGCCGCATGATCAGGAAGAAGAGCAAGATCCAACGAGGTTTTATCGTGATGGGCAGCGCGGCCGGTTCGATCAGCGATCTCGCCGCGGGCATGTGGCACAGCGATGCGTCCAGGCGCTGGTTGCTGCCGCTGGCCGTCTTTCTCTGCGTCACCGGGCTGCTGCTCGCCCTGGCGGCCAGCGTCGAGGCCTTGGCGCCCTTCATCTATTCCATTTTCTAGAAATGTTTGCGGACTTGCTGGCCTGTCCCGCCTGCCGCAGTGCGCTTCGCCGGGACTGGACCTGCATGGGATGCGGCGCACAGTATGACGCGGCGGACGGTATTCCGGATCTGCGCCTGCCCGGTTACGGCTGCACCGACATGGTGCGCGCATTCTACGAACAGGCGCCCTTTCCCGGCTACCGGGCGCACGACAATCTGCAGAGCTTGCGGGCGCGCGCCGAACGAAGCGAATTCGCGCGGCTGCTCGACGCGGCGGTCCCCGCCGAGGCGCGCATTCTGGAAATCGGATGCGGCACCGGGCAAATGAGCATCTACCTTGCCAGCGCGGACCGGACCGTGATCGGTGCCGATGCCACCCGGGCGTCGCTTGCGCTCGGCGCCGCCGCCGCCCGGCGCTTTGGCGTGACAGGCGTGCAATTCGTGGAAACCGATCTTCATCGCCCGGGACTGCGCCCGGGCGCCTTCGACGTGATCTACACCTCCGGCGTGCTGCACCATACGCGCGACCCGCGGCAGGCTTTCGACGCCATTCTGCCTCTCCTGCGTCCGGGTGGCATGATCGTCCTCGGCCTCTACAATGCCTTTGCACGCATACCGCTACGGTTGCGGCGTATCGTTGCGCGGTTGTCAGGGTATCGATGGATACCGCTCGATCCGGTGCTGCGCGATCGCAAGAGCGAACCCGCCCGCCGGGAGGCGTGGGTTCGCGACCAGTATCGCCATCCCGAGGAACACCGGCATACGGCCGCGGAGGTCCGCGGCTGGTTCACGGAAACCGGCATCGAATATCTGCGGACCTATCCAAGCCTGTTGCTGGGGGAAAAAACCGCGGATCTGTTTGTGGCCGATGGCGACTATTGGCCGGTAGAGGCATGGCTGTCCCAGATCGGCTGGATGACAAGTCTGGGCCGTGAAGGCGGTCTGTTCGTGACCATCGGACGGCGCCCATGAGCCGGGACGATCCGGCATCCCACGGAAACGCCAACCTGGAAATCGCGGTCGCGGCGGCTGGCATCCTGTTCGTGGCCGCAGGTCTGCTGGCAGACCAAAGCTGGTGGGATGATCACTTCCTGCCGGTCTTCTTCTTTTCGCACGAAAAATACGTGCTGGCGGAAAGGCTCGTCCGCATCGCGGCGGTCGCGTTGGGCGTCTTTCTTATTGTGATCCTGCGCCCCATCATCGGCCGCATGGCGCGCCGGATGCGTGCGGGCGAAATCGCCGCCGGCACCTTGCGCATCCTTCTGGCCATCGGGCTCGCGATCGCGGTGACAGAGTTTACGATGCGCCATGACTTCGCCTTTGCGGCGGCAGAGATACAGCCGGGCGAGGAACCGATTCGCCAGCCGGACCCCCGGCTGGGCTGGGTTTTCAAGCCGGCACATGATGGCAGCACGATCGTCAGCGGGCGCAAGATCGCCTACGCGATCGACATGCATGGCTATCGTGTGCCCAGCCACAGCCTGCCGGTGGACCCCAATTCGCCATCCGTCGTGTTCACGGGCGAATCCATTATCGCCGGATATGGTCTCAACTGGGACGAAACCATTCCGGCGCAAGTCGGCGCGGTGCTGGACCTTCAGGCCGCGAACATCGCCGTGTTCGGCTATGCCAACGACCAGGCCTATCTTCGCCTGGCAGCGGAGTTGCCGCGCTTTCGCCAGCCGCGCGCCGTCGTCTCGCTTTTCATCCCGTCCCTCTTCGCCCGCAATCTGGGCGATGACCGGCCGCATCTGGGGGCTCGGTTGAACTGGATGCCCGCCATCCACCGCTTATGGGTCAGCGCGCTTTTCCACTTTCTGGTGCCCTATCATAGCGAGACAGAGATCGAGCAAGGTATCCAGGCTACGCGGGCCGAATTGATCGCGACCGCCGAACTGGCGCGCCGGCGGGGCGCCATCACCCTGGTCGTGGATCCCCAATTTGGTCCTGAGAGCGCCACCGAACGGATGCTTCGGCGCCGCATCCTCGGGGAATCGGGCTTGTCTTACGTTCGGGTCGCGCTCGATCCCACATGGCATCTCAAAGGCGATTTACATCCCGATCCGCGGGCGGCACATGCCATCGCGATGGCCATCGCGACAAGGCTTCGGGCCGATCTGGCGCCGCAAGCAAGCGGGCGTGACGTCCCGGGCTCGGTCCCACGCCCGCGGGCAGTCAATTAGCCGTCCGGCAGGTGTCGCCGCCGGCCTCAGGCTGTGGCATAAGGCTTCACGAATTCCGTATAAGCGCGCTTGATGAAGCGCTTGTCGGCTTCGCTGAGAGCGGCCATCGAATCCTTCCCGTTGGGCATGACCCGGATTTTGGTCCCCTCAGGAAAGAAGCCGCGCGCAATCATGGCATAGGGATCGACATTGGGAATGGTCATGAAAGCGGCATAGCGGCCATACAGATCGAAAGCCTCGCGCTCCTTGCCGGCATTCCACAACTCGAAGGTGCGCTGCAGGATATCGCAGAGGGTGAACGCAGGACAGTTGCCGTCAAACCCCTCCCCCAACTCGCTGATGAAGGTATGCGCCGCCCGGCCGGCGAACACCGATATCCTGCCCCCTGTCCTGGCGCGGATCTGGGCGATGCGATTCAGCGGCTCTCCCGCCTCGTCCTTGATGCAGGCCAGGGTCGGTGCCTGGCGGAAGACCTCGGCCACCAGGTCCACGCTTTGGGTACCGGTCGCCTGCATCACCAGGGGCAATGAGGTGGCCGATCCAATGGATTTGTAATATTCGACCACGGCCGCATCGGTGGCTTTTTCCGGAGGCAATGAGACCAGCGCGATCACGGCGCTGGCGCCATGTGCCTCGGCATGTCTGGCAAATTTCGCCGACTGCGCCGTATCCCCGCCCCTGGCCTGAACGCCGATCACGACCTCGGTTGAGGTTCCTTTCGCAGCTGCCAGCAGGGCCTCGGCGCCGGAAAAACGCTCTTCATCACTCAGGGTGATCCAGCCACTGGCCAGCTGCGGCCATACCACGCCGGGTACCCGCGCCTTGGTGCAGAATTTGACCTGCGACGCCAGCAAATCCAGATCGAGCTTGTTGTCCGGCGTACAGGGCGTCTGTGCAATGGGATAGATGCCGCGCATCTTCTTGCGCGGCACCGCCGCGGCGGCGGGCCCGGTCAACCCCGCCAGGGTGGCAGCACTTGCGCCCGCCAGGAAAATCCGGCGGTTGGTTTCGATCCTGTTCTTTTCCATGGCGCGTCCCTTCGTCTTGCAGTCAGAACGTTGTGGTCAGACCAACCTTGATGATACGGCCAAGCGGGCTTGCCACCCAATTGTCGTAGCCGGTGGCCCCCAGATAAAAGGGCGGGTCTTCATCGGCGATATTGACGACCGTGATGTTGAGATGGTCGTCGCCAAGGAAGCCGTCCTTGAAATCATAGCCCAAATGCAGGTCGAAGGTCAGATTGCCCCGCACCGGATCGCCGCCGCCGCTGGGATTGCCCTGGGCGTTGGCGATCAGCGGCGAGATCGAGACACCCGACCAGTTGCGATAGGGGCCGACATAGTTGGCATAGAGGTCGACGGCATAAGGGCCTTGCGCCCAATCGGCATGCAGGCGCCCCTGCACCGACGTGGACGGGAACGAGGCGCTGGCACCGGTGGTATTGAGAATGCTGTAGGGAACCCCCGTCGCGCCCAGGCCGGTATCGTATTTGGTAAGAAGCGTACTGTCGCCGCCGGCGGCGAACGTTCCCCAGTCGGTGTCCCAGGTATAGTTCAGGCTGACATCGAAGCCCGCCGCATACAGATAGAGATAGTTTCCGACATTGGTGTAGGTGATCACGCTGATCGTGGGCGGCAAGGCGCTCGTCTGGGTCAGACCGACAGATTGGGAATAGACCAGCGAGGCGGGAGCACCCGCGCCCGGATAGAAGGCGATCTGGCTGTAGAGCGAGGAATTGTTGACGATATTGGGAACGCTGGGCGCGGTGAAGGCGCCAAGATATTCGGTATCCCAATAGGTGATCTTGGCCAGGAAGCCGGGCAGGAAACTCGGCGCCAGGTCGGTGCCGACCTCCCAGCCCCGACCGAGGGCCGGGTGGCCGTGCGCAGCGCCGCCATGGATGTTTACGCCTTGCACCGTCGAAGCGAGCACGCAGGTGACCGAGGCCATGGTGCAGGCCTGGCCATTGTTGAATTGCGAGGGCGCAAACTGTGTCAGGACCGGAAAGGCGGCAACCGGTATCGGAATGCCGTCCATCGCCGTGGTCGAGCCGAAGGTGGTGCCGATGAAGGCATGATACTGGTTGCCGATCTGGTCCAGCCCCGGCGCCACGAAAGACGTCGACATGTTGCCGCGCAGCTTGACGCCTTCCATGACGTCCCAGTTGAAAGCCAGCTTGTAATTGCTGGTATCGCCCACGTCGCTGTAGTTATCGAAACGGCCGGACATGTTGATGCCGAACTTCTGCATCAGCGGAATATTCATGTCCGGGCCGACCACCGGCACGTCCAGTTCGGCGAAAGCCGACCGCACGGTGCGGTTGAAATCGTAAAGCTGGAAGTTGGCCCCTGTCGTAGTCGGCCCGGTGCCGTTGGAGCTGACTCCCTGTTGCTGCAGAGTGTAGTGCACCGCCTCGACGCCGGCGGCCACCTTCAAGGGGCCCGCGGGCAGGTTGAATGCCGTGCCGTTGGTGGAAAGGCGGAATTGCTCGAAGCCGGCGATATTTTCGGTCAGGCTTTTGCTGTCGGCGATGTTGCTCAGCACTTGCGCGGACGTGCCGTTGCCTGCCCCGACTGTCCACAGATCCAGCGCATTGGCCGTCGTCAGCGGCAGATTCAGGGGGGCGATGGTGGTATTGGCGACCGCGGCCTGGGTCGTCGAACCGCCGGTGTTGCTGGTGCCGTTCAGCGCCAGATAGGCAGAGCTCACATTCGTCGTGCCGCCCACGCTGCGCTGATAGCTATCGTCCTTGCCGGCCACCGCAAGCCCATCGATGACGAAATCGCTGCCGGGAACGCGATACTCCGCGCTCATGTCCGCGAACATGGTGCTGGCGCCATCGAGATTATAGACACCGCGACCGCCCAGCAGCGGGTCGAGGTTGGCATAGACGCTCTCCCTGGTGATGGCAGGGCCGGCATAGCCGGGAGGCGCTTTCAAGAAGGGATTGGCCTGCGCCCCCGTCGCAAAGACCGTGACGTTGGAAACGGTGCCTGAACCGCCGGTGGCCTCGTCCTGACGCTGGGCATAAAGCAGATCAGCCGCCACGGTGAGCGCCGAACCGAAGTCCTGCCTCACCTTCATCATCACATTGTTGCGGATTTCGGATTCAATCAGCGTGGTCTCGCTTGCCATATTGCAGGGCGCATTGGACTGGGCCGTGCCATACTGGGTGCCGGTGATGACGTCGTAATAGTTGCCCGTGCCGTTCACCCGCACCAGCGGATCGGCACAGCCTGTGCCTGCCCCGGTGAAGGTGTGGAAATTGGGAGAAGAGCCGCCAGTGACTGTTCCCACGGGGAGACCAGCGGCGATCGCGCGCGCGGTCTGATTGGTATCGCGCGAAAAGGATCGCTCGTTGGCCGTCAGCGCGCCTTCCTGCACATATTGATAGGCGAAGATGACATTGCCCTTGTCCCAGCTCGCCCCGGACAGGATGCCACCGGTGAAGTTCATCGCCCCGTCCATGAAGTCGGTCTGGGCGTTGAGCTGCACGCCGTCATAGCGTGAACGGGTCTTGAAATTGATGACGCCGGCCACGGCGTTGGAGCCATAGATCGAGGAGTCGCCATTGGCGATGACCTCGATATTCTGCAGCATGCTGGCGGGAATTATGTTGGGGTCCGCCGTGGTGTGGTTGGTGCCACCGGTCGGAAACTGGTGGCCATCGATCAGCACCAGCGTGGCGTTCGAGCCGCTGGCGCCCAGATTGTGGATGCTCGGCTGATAGTAGTTGTTGTGGATTCGCGAGCCTTCGCCGGCATTGCCGAAACCGCTGATGACCGGTGTGTTGGCCAGGACCGCCTGCACGGTGGTGGCGCTGGAATTCTGAATGTCCTCGGGCGTGACCGTGATGAGGTTTGTTCCTACGGGGGCGACACCACGAATGCTGGTGCCGGTGACAACCACCTGCTCCGTCGGCTCGGCCGGCTGGGACGGCTGGGCCGCGGCGATCGAGGCGCCACCCTGCACGGCCGCAATGATCGCCAATACCGAACTGCCGCGCTTCAGCGGCGAGAGAGTCTTCATGCCGTCCCCCTTCTGGACCAATGGACCGCCCCCGGGGACTCGCGCCCCGCTTGGACTTTTTTGTGCGTGTACTGGACGAAGAAGCCGGCAGGGGCCTCATCAGTGCGCGAAATTAATTTTCAAGCGGCGCGGAGGCGCCGACACGAAAGAGCGCGGACCAGCGATGCTGGCCCGCGCTCCACCGGTTGCGCAAACGATCGGTCCAGGGGGGACGGCGACCGGCAACCGAACTCAGACAGCGTACTTGGCGGCGACCTTTTCGTTGATGGTGTAACCCAGCCCAGGCCGGTCCGGCAGGATCAGCGAACTCTTCTCGACCCGCTCGGGAGGATCCACCAGCTCGGACCGCCAGGGCACTTCGCCATAGGAAAACTCGAAGATCTCGAAATTCGGCACCGTTGCCATGACATGAGCGGCAGCGGCATTGCCAATAGGGCTTGCCGGTCCGTGCGGTGAACACATCAGGCCGGCACCGTCCGCCAGGGCCGCAATCTTCTTCAGTTCCAACATGCCGCCTGTGACCTTCACGTCCGGCATCACGATGTCGACGGCTTCCGCCTTGATATAGGGATAGAAGCCTTTGACACCGTGTATTTGCTCGCCGCCCGCGGTCTGCATCTTCACCGCCTTGTTGATAGCCGCGAGATTGTCCACCGGTTCGGGCGGGCACACTTCTTCGAGCCAGTACAGCTTCAGAGGCTCAAAGCGCCTGGCCAGGTCCAGCCCATCCTGCAGGTCGAAGTGACTATGCACGTCAACAAGCACATCCCGGCTGGGACCGATCACATCGCGCACCGCCTGCGCGCAATCGATGCCCAACTGCTTGAAATGCTCCAGCTGGTCGCGATCGGTGACCTTGCGCGGCATGTCGTCATAGGGCGCGAGCTTGATGGCGTCGAAACCGGCATCGATCGCCCGTTTGGCATTGGCGGCAAAGCCGGCCGGGGTGCGGTCCTCTGTCGAGCGGTTGATGTTGGCATAGACGCGAATGCGCTCCTGGATGCGGCCGCCGAACAGTTCATGGCAGGGAAGCCCCAGCGCCTTGCCCTGCAGGTCCCACATGCAATGTTCGATGGCGCTGGCAGCCACGCCCGATGGCGTGCGGCCGAAATTGCCGCCATTTTGCGAGCGGATGGGAGCGGTCGCACGCCGAAACCACTCGATGTCGAAGATGCTGCGGCCGCGCAGCATGCCGGTATACTGTTTGAGAAACTGGATGCAATCGGCGTCATTCGTGCTTTGGGATGCATCCCCCAGGCCGCTGAGACCATTGGAGGTCTTGAGCCGGGGAATGGTCCAGTTGCCCCGCTTGTTGATGTGAACATGGACCAATTCCAGGTCCGAGATGATGAACTTCGGCGCCTCTTTCCTTGCCGCAATCGCGAAGGACGGTGCCATCATCAGCGGCGCGATCGTTATCGCCTGAAGAACCGAACGTCTCTGGGTCATGCCCCGCCCCTATAGCCCCTGATTTCAGCCTGCTTTTATACCCGATCCCGGCACGCCGGCCGGTGAGCAGGTGCAAAAAGATGCCATTCGTCCGCGCCGTGTTTTTCACGGCGGTCCGCACCGTGCGTAGACGCAACAGATGCACGGACCCACACCGGACTTTGGAAAATAATTTTTGATGCGCGGCAAAAGCTGACGTTATAGTCCCCGAAGGGGGAATAATAATGACAGATATCCCTTTTGATCGTGCGTTCTGGGCGGATGTCATCCGCCGCGTATCCCGTCGGACGGGAGGCTATTCCGATACCGAGGACCTGGTGCAATCGGCATTCGAACGGATGCAGCGATACAGCACCACGCGGCAGGTGGAAAACCCGGCCGCCTTCCTGGTCCGCACGGCCGTCAATATAAGACTGGACGCCTATCGGCGCGAGAAACTGCTGGGCAAGCGGCAGTTTCCCAAGGATTTCGAAGATTATGAAAATAACCTGCCGCTGCAGGATGAGGTTTTGGCCGCCCGCGCGCGTCTAGAGCGGGTCAAGGCAGGGATCGAGCAACTGCCCGCCCGGACGCGGGAGATTTTCCTGATGCATCGGCTGGAAGGTACGAAGTATAGCGACATCGCCCGCCGCCTGGGCATCAGCGAAAGTGCCGTTGAAAAGCATGTCGCCCGGGCTACGGCATTCCTGATGAAATGGGCAAGGGACTGGTAAACGTGGCCAAGACTGCCGACGAGATCACAGACGAGGCCGCCGCCTGGCTCGCCAGGCTCAACGCCGATCGCCGCACGCCCGCCGATGAAGCCGCGTTCCAGGCTTGGCTGGCGGAGAGCCCCGCCCATCAGGCCGCGTTCGAGGAAGCAACCATGGTGTGGGAGCTTGCCGGCGGCATGCCCCATGACATGCTGCACGACACGCCCAGGGCTGCGCGCATCGGGCGGCGGGAAGTGCTGGCCGGCTTGACGGTTGGGGCGGCGGTTGCGGGCGGGTTTGTGTTCCTGGGCGGCCGGGCTGAAGCCAAGGTCTATGAGACCCAGGTGGGCGAACGTCGCCGTGTCGTGTTCGAGGACAGCAGCGTCGCCACTCTGGATACCGACACCCGCATCGTCGTCAAGTTCAGCGATGTCGAGCGCCTGGTCGACCTGCAACGGGGACGGGTGAACTTCCATGTCAGGGCCGATGGCAAACGGCCTTTCATCGTTGCCGGCGCCAAGGAGACCATCGTCGCGCATCAGTCCAACTTCGATGTGCGTCGTGACGGGGAGAATATCTCAGTGGTTCTGATCGATGGCCGTGCCTCGGTCGACAGCAGCGGCAGGATGGCCGT
>Ga0134125_10002206_pt1 | contig 23252 bp, 25 predicted proteins | sample KB31751_FD_96464 | JGI IMG/M metagenome (GOLD analysis project Ga0134125, IMG submission 96464) | Terrestrial soil microbial communities with excess Nitrogen fertilizer from Kellogg Biological Station, Michigan, USA - KB3-175-1 | ecosystem: Environmental > Terrestrial > Soil > Unclassified ... | reverse complement strand
GACGCCGCCGAACCGTTTGGCCAGTGCTCTGGTACTGATCGCGCGCGGCGCACTCATTTCGGACCGTCCGGCGCCGGAACTGTCGCGGCGGCTCGAGATTTCGGTCGGCGCAATTCGGCGATGGCGGCAATAATCCCGCGCGGGAAGAAGAGCATCACTGCGAGAAGCAGAGTGCCCATGATTACGGGTGCGTATTCGTTTCCCGCCTCCGACAGTGCGTAATTGATCCAGTTGAGCAGATAAGTGGCAATGGCGACGGCCAGTAACCGGTCTCGCCCTCCGACTGCCACCCAGATTACGGGCAGGGCTGCCGGCACCAGCCCCACCTGCGACGGTGTGATGTAGTTGCCCCATTGCACATAGAGCAGCCCCGAGAGTCCCGCCAGCGCGGCGGCCAGCACGAAGACCGTAAGCTGATGGACGCGTATGTCGTAGCCAAGCATTTCGGTGCGTAGCACATCCTCGCGAACCGCGATTAGCACCTTGCCGTAGTGCGAATTCACCAACAGCCTACAACAGACGTACGCACTCAGCGTCAGCCCCAGCGTGAAGAAGTAGAACCAATACCCCTGGAAGACGCGATCACCGATTTGAAATGATGGAATGCTCGTCATTCCATTGTAGCCCCCAAGCTGTACGGTGCCGATGCGCCATTGATAGCCGGCCGTCTGGCCCAAAAACGTCTCCAGCAACAACGTGAAAACTAAAGTCAGGATCGGTATGATCCAGTTCTGCACCCGGCCGAAGAAGACGAAATAGCCGAAGATGGCGCCGACAATGGCGCAGCAGACGATCCCACCCACCATGCCTATCAATGGACCCAAGCTTGTTGCACTTAAGTTGCCGGCGATCACACCGTAGGTGTAACCGGCAATGCCGAAATAGGCGACTTGGCCAAAGCTTAGTATGCCGCCATAGCCCCACAGCATCGACAGCCCAAGTGCGAGCGGAATATTCAGCAGATAATAAGCAGCGTTTGATGCCTGGAACTCGGTTTGATAGAACGGCAGCAGCAGCAAGGCCAGCAACACTGCGCCGGCACCGAGCCAGAACCGGGGCGACTGGCCAATGTCCTCTTCGCCATTCAGCAGCCGCCATATGCCCATCCCCGTCATGCGCCGACTCGACGTTCGGTGAAGCGCTGCAAATATGCGGAGATGCCATTTGGCATCAGGCGGATTACGATGAGCGCAGTCAGCAGCAGTGCCACTGTGCCGAGGAATGCGCCGAGGATCAGCCCAACCGGCGTCTTGACCAACGAGAGCAGCAAGCTGCTGCCTACCGCGCCGGCGAGTACATTAGCCCCGCCGCCCACTACGACGGTGATAAAGGCGGGCGCGACGAATTGCTGACCCATCAGTGGAGAAATGGATGCAGTCGGTGCCAGGAGCGCCCCGCTGATCCCTGCAAGTCCCGCTCCCAAAGCGAAGGTGAGCATATAGATCCGATCGGTGTTCACGCCGAGCGCCTCAGCCATCGCCGACTTCTGCATGGTGGCGCGCGACATGAGCCCGAAGCGGGTATTATGATATGTCCACCACAGCGCCCCGATCAGCAGTCCGGAGATGCAGATCAGCGCGATCCAGTAGGTGGCAAACGAATGGGAGCCGAGCGCAAATGATCCGCCGGGAATTCCTATGGAGGGCATAAACGGCCCGAACAGCAACAGCGTGCCTTGCCCCATGATGAGGCTAATGCCCCACGTGACCACCAGCGCGCCGAGCTCCCTTCCATAGAACCGTCGTATGATCAAGCGCTCCAACACCGCACCAAAAATGCCGACCAGGAAGAAGGCCAACAGGACCGCGAGCGGAAAAGGAATCCCGTGATGAGTCGAGATCGTCGCAGTATACGCACCCATCATCATCAATTCGCCATGGGCCAAGTTGATGATGTTCATCATTCCCAAAATAACCACCAGCCCGATCGCTGCTAGCAGCAGAAAGCTTGCATTGGTCAGGAACTGATAGACGATATTGGCGGCAAATCCGATCGCGTCCATTCCGCAGGCCTTCCATACGGCTGGCCCGGGCACGTAGCCCGGGCAGCTATTGTCCTGTCGCGTCAGCTTTTCTTTGGCGCGTTCTTCGCAAACATCGCGAAATACGGATCTTCATCCGGCACATACTGCTTGTATTCCGGATGCTTGATCAGGTTCACGCCGAGCCGCTGCAACCACCACGGCTCGATGGACGGCCAGGAGCGCGGGAAACTCACATTATGGTTCTCGTCACAAACAGCTAGGCGGATGTAGTGCGCGCAATGATGCGTACCTGGCTCCAAAAAGACCGCCCCTTCGGGGGCTTCAATTGTCCAACCGGCTTCCAATGCTTTCTTTACTCGCTGCTGATCGGTGGTTCCGGCCAAGCGGACCGCCTTTGCATAGAGGTGGATCGTGAAATAGGTATTTTGCGCCATTTCTCCAATATATTGATCGTTTGGGAACATCTTCATCCAACGGCTGACAAAGGCTCGATTGCGGTTCGTCGGCACCTCCATCTGGTACTGAATGGCGTTGTGCATTCCAGCCAATGATGGCGGCTTGAAGCGTCGGTGCTCGTAGCCCTGCGCCATATTTACGGTGGATACCATCGGTAACCGCAAGCCTGCCGCGGCAGCCTGCGGGTAGTAATTGTGCTGATTTTGGCCGACTAACAGGGTCATCACCCAGTCCGGCTTGGCCTGCTGGATTCGCGAGATAACCGTGCTGAATTCGGAAACCGAAAGCGGAATGAACTCTTCGCCAATAATCTGTCCACCCACCAGCGGCGCGAACGCCTTTGTCCAGGCGGCAGTGAGTTGGCCAAAATTGTAATCAGCTGCGATCGTGTAACCGCGCGGCCCGAACTTCTCCACCATGTAGCTAACGCCAGGGATCACCTGCTGTTCGCAGACCGGGCCGGTGCAGAAGGTGTTAGCGTCGGCGACGCCGCCCTCGTATTGATTCGTATAGAAATAAAGTTGCTTGGCCTGATCGACAATCGGTCGAATCGCTTCTCGTTCAGCCGAGGCGAAGCCCGCCACCAGCACATCGACCTTATCCTGCTGGATCAGGCGCCGCGCCAGCTGCTGCCATAGCGCGTTGTTGCTCTGCCCATCGGGTGAGATCATTTGTACCTCGCGGCCGAGGATACCCTTCTCGCCGGAATCCACCAGCACATCCTCATCCTCGGCGAACACTACGTCCTTCCTGTCTTTCGAGCCTCCATCGTTCACGACCGGGAGCGTGGTCCCGGTAATGCCAATTATCGGCGGCTTGCCCGCGAAACTCCCCTCGGCACCCATTCCCCCGGCTCCGACCGGACCGCCCTTCAACGTCTTGCCATCGTTGATCTCTTTCACGGCAAGCTGCGCCGCATGCAACTTCTGGAGGCCGTAAACGGACAGGTTCCCGGAAAAATCCTCGATGAAGCCTAGTTTCACGGGATCGCTGGCGGCTGCCTCCACCCGATCGGAGCGGGTCATGATGCTAGCGGCGGGCAAAGTAGCGGCCGCGATGGTCGCGCCAATTCCCTGTAAAACCGTGCGTCGTTCGATCGAGTAGCCGGCATCCGCTTGGTCAGCCGGAGCAATGGAAGTGTCTGCAGCCATGTTCGTCCTCCCTTGTGTTCCTCTGCAATGACGTAAGCGTCCTCTCAGCGAGGTCTGACTGATGGTCAGCCTGTGCCCCTGCGAGGTCTCTTTCCCTGCATGCGCTCGCCCGCTCCCGCATCTGCCTGCAGCCAGCCTCCGTCGATAATCCAGGTGGAGATGGCCTCAAGCGCCATGCGCCGGCGCATGCTTTCAGCACGCAGCATCGAAAGCGCTGTTTCCTCTCCGACTCCATGGCGGCGCATCAATTCGAGAGTAGCGCGCAGCAGGACACCGCGCTTCTGCTGGCGGCCTTCCAGCTGACGAAGTCTGTCCTCGGATGCGCGCCTGCACGCAAAGTTGTGCGCTGCAATTGCCAGAGCGCTGAACACGCCGGTCGAACCGACAGGCTTCGTGAGATAAGCCGATGGCCTCTGTGCCAGCATCCATTCGATACGGCCAAGCGCTTCCGATCCCATAACTGCGATCAAAGGAACCGGGGCTTCGCCCGTGGGCCACGCAAACAATCCCTCAAATCCCAGATCGACGTCGAAGAAGACGATCTCCGCCGCGTGGGCGGTGACCTGCTCTGCCGGCCAACACATAGATACCGAGAGCCCCAAGCGGCCCAACTGATCCGCAATGGCGTTGGCATTAAGATCACCCGGATGCAGGACAAGCGCCCGCTTCCCGCGGAAATTCGGAATGCAAGCTTGATCAGAGGCGAAGGCGCGCGCAGCCATCAAGGCACCACCTTCAAGTGCATGTGATCTGCGGTGTTCGTAAATGAACTGGCAACAGCGCTCGGATCCAACCACACTAAATATGGGTCCGGCTTCACCGGCGCGTCAGCGGTCCACAAAATTTGGAACTGGCCATCAGATCGGGAGCGCCCCAGTGCGGGCGTGAGATAGCTGTGGTTGTTGTCGGGATCAACCCAAACACAACCTTGGGGCGCCTCAACCCGACAGCCGCGCAGCGCACTTTTTACGGCTTCAATTTCGGTTGATTCGCATTCTCGGATAGCGCGAGCCAGAAGGATCACTGCGATATAAGAAGCTTCCGCATCGGCGGATGTAACTTTGCTCGCTCCAAACCGTCGGCGGTACCGTTCCACGAAGCCTTGGTTCTGCTTACGGTCAATGCTTTGAAAATAGACACTGGAGGCAATGTGATCGGTGGCGAACTCCGAGCCAATGGAAATCAATTCAGGCTCTGATAGGCTGCAACTCGCAACCGGAATGCGCTTTGGGCCTATCGCTAAATTGCTGATCCCCGCCTCTGTGTACGCTCGATAGAAGGCGTAACTGGAGTCACCTATCAAAGTATTGAAAATGAAGCTCGGCCGTAACGCGACGATCTCGCTGATGAAATGTCCGATGTCGGTCGAGCCAACGGGGTGATATTTCTCTTCGAGAACCTCCCCTCCGACCGCCTGCACAATACCACGCAGTATGCGGTTGTTCTCCCAAGCCCAGATGTAGTTGGAGCCGAGGCAATACACACGCCGACCGAATTGTCGCAGCATGTAGCCCAACAAGGGGACGATGTGCTGATTGGGTGAGGCTCCCATGTATATGACGTTCCGGCTGCTCTCGAACCCCTCGTAATGCGAAGGATACCAGAGCAACGCGTCAAACTTCTCGATAACCGGGATTACTTCCTTTCGGCTTGAGGAGGTATAGCAGCCAATGATGTGGCGCACAGTTCGGTCACGCAGGATTTCTTCGCAGTGGATGCGATAATCATCGGAAGCTCCGCCCGGGTCTCGGATGATTGGCTGGAACTCGAAGTCGAAGCTCGGATCGTCGTTGATTTCTGACACCGCAAGCAGCGCGCCGTTCGCCATTTCCTGTCCCACGGTCCGGTATGATCCGGTTACCGAGAAGACAACCCCAATAGGAATCGAGGTTCGGCCGACGCTCATCACCGTACGCGCCTTTGCTAAACTAGCAACAAAAAGCGCCCCTGCGGCTCTCGCCGCAAGAGCGCTATTGCTCATGCACATTTGTGATACAGTGATACTGCGCCGCTAGCATTTCGGAGTCAAGCTGGAATTGAATCTGCCGGCTCGGCGCGAAGGACCAGTTCTGGCCTGGCGGCGAAAGGCCTTACATATCTCTGCTCTAACGCCAACGATCTCATCGAATTCAACGCCGCCCATCCCGACCTCCGCCCAACGTGCCGGTCGCCGAGCGGTCATGGTGGTCCCATTCTGGTGGGCATCTCATATCGAACAGCACAGCGCACCCGCAGGCGCGTCGCAGTGCGTAGTGCTGTCGCAATACCAGCAATCGCTCAAGCGGCAGAAACGACAACACCAGCGGGGAAGATTTGCGAGGCGGTCACGAAATCCAACATGCAGTTCCTGTCGACCAAGAGGCTCTGGGGTTCGGCCTCGGTCATCAGCGATAATCAGGCGCTCGGGTAGCGGGCGGCGGCTTTCTTCGGCTGGTCAGCCGCCGAAAAAGCTCCACCATGCCGCGCAGGTTGAAGTCGATAACCACCTCGTGGTGCTTCATGCCCTTGCCTCCTTTAACAGGTCCAAGGCTCCTCAAAAGGCAGTAATGACCATCGCTCATCCGAGCTAGCCGACAGTCCTTGAACATCGTCAAAGGATGCATGGAGTTCGACCTGATGCGGTCGGGGTTTAGTCCCACCGGCATCAAAGCTGTGAATGTGCTCTTGGCGCGACTGAGGAATCGAGATGACTATCGTATTTAGCCTCCGTTACGACTGCAAGAAGACGGACGAATGGAAGCTGACCTGACCAGCTCACAAACTGACAGCCGCCCCGGAGGGTTACTTTTTGTATTGGCGATCCGGTTGTCACCCGTTGACGTATGAAAGGGACTGACGGTCACGATAACCAGACTGGCGATTGCCCTGTGCGCGGGGGAAGGCCGACCACGCGCGCGTTGGGGACCAACTCTTGCACCAACTCCAGTCGTTTCGGTCCAACATCCACGTTCAAGACGGATGCGCCGGTCACGTTACCGCCGGGCCGATTGAGACTGGCAACCAGGCCGAGGGAGACGGGATCACTACCGACCGCGAAGACAATAGGGATGGTTGCGGTCGCCTCCTCGCCGCCAGCGCGGCCGGCGTGCTGCCCGGTGCGGCGATGACGGCTACTTGGCGGCGTACGAAATCGGCCGCCAGGGCGGGAAACCGATCATTGCGGCCCTCGGCCCAGCGAAACTCGATACGGACGTTGCGGCCCTCCTCATACCGGGCGGCAGCAAGGCCCTGGCGAAACGCGGCGAGGCGGTCGGCGAACAGCTCGGGGGTCCCGCCCCCAGATAGCCCGATGGTCGGCAGCGCGGATCGCGCGCGCGAATGGGCGGCCAGGCCGCGGCACGTTTGCCGCGCCAGATTCAGGCCGTCGACGCAGAGGTGAACGTGGGTGTCGATGAACCCGGGGGAAACCGTCCGATCGCTTAGATCGACGACTTTCGTGCCGCTGGGGCGGCCAACCGAGCCCGACACTTCGGCGATATCCGCGTCTTCTATCAGGATTTCCATCGGGCCGCGTATCGTCTCGCTCAGGCCGTCGAACAACTTTCCGCATACGATGACCGTCTTTGCCATTCTAGCCTCCGCCGGAGCCAGGAACTCGGAGACGACCGTCGCGCCATCCGCTGCCTAGGATCTCTCTGGCTCCCTCGAATTCTGCTTCGCGATGTTCGGATCGTCACGGTTTCTGATTTTCGCCACCGGAAGTCGCCAACCGCGCCTGATCGCCAAGATCCGGAGCACGAAGCACGAAATCAGCGCCACCACCGCGGCCGGGGCGACGGGCAGCTGCAGCATGTGGCCGATCACCACGATGGCTGCCGCGACCAGTGCCGCGACGGCATAAAGTTCCGCGCGCAGCACCGTCGGAATCTCGGCGAGCAGCACGTCGCGCACCATACCGCCGCCGATTCCGGTCACCACGCCGAGCGATATCGCCGTCACGGGGTTCAGGCCGTGGGTCAGCGCCTTCGATGCGCCAGTGACGGCGAAGAGCGCGAGTCCCGCCGCGTCGAAAATAAGGATCGAGTTCGACATCCGTACGATCAACGGCGAGCAGTAGAAGGTGACGATGCCGGCCAGGAGTGACACGCCGAGATAGCGCCAGTCGCCAACCGCCCCGGGCGGAACGGCGCCGATCAGGAGGTCACGCGTGATGCCTCCCGAATTTCCCGCCGCGAACGACAACACCAGAACGCCGAACAAATCCAACTCACGCCTCGCCCCTGCCAGCGCTCCGCTAAGGGCGAAGACAAAAGTGCCGGTCAGATCAAGCACAATCGAAAGCTTGTCCATTATGCGGCGTTCCTTACCTCCTGGGTTGGCTAAGAGGCCGGCTCTCATTACTACGAAGGCAACCAGGCGCGGGCCGCGATGACCAGCGCTTCGACGCCGGTTCGTAGTGTCGGATGGAGAACCGGCGCGAATTTCGGACTGTGGTTCACCGGAAGTTCGTTGATCTTGTTCGCCTCTTTGGCCTTCACGTACGTCTCCGGATCGGTCCCGCCAATGAACCAGAAGACCGATGGTACGTGCCATTCGGATCCGAACGATCCGAAATCCTCGCTTGCGGGCGCTGGCCCCGTTTCCCGGACGCGCTCCGCTCCGAAATGTCCCCTGAAAGCATCTTCCACCCGCTTGGCGGCGTCTTGGTTATTCACGTTGAGTGGGTATTGATCGATAGGTGTGATTTCCGGCGGCCGAGGCGCTGCGGAAGCGGCCGCCTCGGCGTTGGCAATCCGCTCGATTGCAGCCAGAACGCGCTTGCGCACGCCGGCATCGAAGGTCCGGACATTCAGTTTGATAATGGCCTCGTCCGGAATGACGTTTTCCTTGGTTCCTGCCTGTAGGACACCCACGGTCAAAACAGCGGCTTCGGCGGCAGCCACTTCGCGCGAGACGATCGTCTGCAGACGCAGCACGGTCGAAGCGGCCATGACGACGGGATCGATGCTGGCTTGGGGCATCGATCCGTGCGCGCCCCGCCCGAACAGGCGGATTTGCAGGCTGTCCGCTGCCGATGTGATCGCGCCGGCACGCCCAGCGACCGTACCCGAAGGACCGACCATGACATGCTGGCCCAAAATTACGTCGGGTTTGGGAAAGCGCTTGAACAAACCGTCGTCGATCATCGCTTGTGCGCCTTCCCCCGTTTCTTCCGCGGGTTGAAAGACTGGCATCAACGTGCCGCGCCAAGAGGTCCGTGCTTCCGCCAGAAGCTTGGCAGCGCCCGCGAGCCAAGTGACATGCATGTCATGACCGCACATGTGCGCGACAGGAACCGTATTGCCTTCTCGATCCGTTGCTGTCGCTTTGCTGGCATAGGAAAGACCCGTCGCTTCCTGGATCGGCAGCGCGTCCATATCGGCGCGCAGCATGACGGTGGGTCCGTCACCATTCCGGAGCAGGCCTACGACGCCGGTTTTGCCGACTCCGGTCGTTACCTCATAGCCGGCATCCCGAAGCCGATCGGCCGCGAGGCCGCCTGTGCGCGTCTCCTGCATCGAGAGTTCGGGATGCGAGTGCACGTGTTTGTAGAGAGCCTCCAGATCGGGAAGAAGGCCATCAAGGTTACGCAGTGCAGGATCGGAAGGAAGCGCCTGTGTGTTGGCCATGGGTCAACCCCTTCGGTTTACGGGCAATCGCTTGCCGCCGAAATCAGACATGATTGATGGCGATCTAAATCAAAAAAGCTTCCGCCGATTCCTACCTGTCGCAACTATTTAAGACGTCTTCAAGCGAAGTTGATATCTGTCAGCACGAAGAAGGGTTTGTGGGCGGCATCGGCCTCGCAAGCGCGAATGCTTTCTTGACGCCAGGCCGACCGCTACGATGACCGCTGCGCCCTCGCGACCGAGTAGGGAATCGGCTGCCGTTCGTGATAGGCGCCCTCGCAACGACCAAGCTAATACCGCCCCAGTGCTGACCTGTTCGAACCGCATGTATCGCCTTTGCTGCGGACGACAGCCGCGTGGCGCTCGCGGTCGCTTGCTGAGCTCGAGACTCGTCTTTCAGACGCTCGGCTCAGGCCTCACGCGGCAGAACCGACAGCACCCTCGCGATAAAGGTATGGAACTCGACCATATATTGACGCAGAAACTGTTCGGTCGATTGCTCAGTGACCTCACCGGCGTCGGTAATTAGGCCTGGAGTGAAATGGATATAAGCCTCGGGCGCATTCATCTGGGGTGAATTGCAGAAGCTCAGAACGCTCCGGAGACTCTGCTGCGCCACCGCGGTGCCAATTGCCCCCGGAGAGGCGCCAATGACCGCCGATGGCTTGTTCGTGAAAGAGTTGGTACCGTAAGGCCTGCTCGCCCAATCGATTGCATTTTTCAGCCCGCCGGGGATTGACCGGTTATATTCCGGAGTAACGAAGAGCACCGCGTCCACCGCCTTGATGGCATCCTTGAACTTCCGCGCCACCGGAGGAAAATCGGGGTCGTAGTCATAACTATATAGCGGCAAATCCTTGAAGCTGATTTCAGCGAATGAAAGGCTATCCGGAGCAAGAACTGTAAGCGCTTTCGCTAGTTTGCGATTGATCGATCCGGTTGCAAGGCTACCGATCAGATATCCTACTTTATAATTCGTCATTGGTCTTGTCTCCAAGTACGAGTGTAACTCAGCCCCAGCACGGCCTTCCGCATCCCCGCTCGGATCTCTCTATAAGCCTAATTTCACCATCTCGACACACTTGTCGGGCTGAACGGCAGCACTCTTAAGTTCTCCTGAACAGACGACATGCCCTCGCTCCGAAAGCAGACCGGCCGCGACACCGGCGACGATTTCTACAATTCCAACGGTGGTGTCGCAGACGAAGTCAGACGCGAACGCCTTGCCTGCTGCTCGGAATATGGCTTGAAGTCATAACAAATGAAGAGCACCGCGATAACGATGTTATCGATCACTGCGGACCCGAGCTAGGAGATAAGAAAATAACGAATGAAGCCACTAAAACATTCCGTCATCCCCATTGATCGGACAGCAAGCCTGCCGGATACGAGATCAGGGCAGCAACAAGATTGATGGCGGCATAGACCAGGATGGTCCATCCCAGTGCGACTCCGATGTCTTGCACCCGCAGAATCAAAAATGAATTGCTGGAATTGCCAAGTACGAACAACGCGGTTGCGAGAAGATCTTTTTCAGTACTCCTTGGGACACTGCCACAGGCCAATATCGATTTTCGATTTAGCGGAGACCGTCGAGCGCCGCTCGGTCACCAGCAATGGCATCAGGAAGGCGAGCAATCCTGGGATGACAGCTCGAACGAGCGAGCCGGCTAGCAAACTGTTACGCCTCGAAATAACCTGCACTCGCGAAGCGAGCAGTTGTCTTACTCAATGCACGCGATCAAGTTGTGCGCGAGCCTACTCACCGCTTTAAGAGCCAGAGATATGGTCGCCCTTGGTCTTCGCGTCGCTTACCATCCGGCGTCGAAGCATCAGACAACTCCAACTCAACCAACACGAGATATGGAGAATTGGGAGCATTAACCCGACGGCCCAAGGCCAGCCGGTGCTTATCTGCGCGGTCGTTTTTACGATTCGGACGGATTGCCACTGCGAGCCACGACCGCAAAGATATTTGGCATCGACACCATTTCGCCACCAGGCCGGCTTAAAGTGTGTCGCTCCGCGCGGCAGCTAAACGGGATAGCGCAGAACAGCCGCTATCGCCTGCTCGCGTGGGATGTCGGCCTTGCGAACGCCAATCACTCGGCCGCCTGCGGCAAGGACACGAGTGGCAATTTCGTCGACCAAATCGTAATTGCCCTCACCCTGTTCCTCCGCGAAACTGACAGCGCCTTGGTTGTCAATGCGCCTGGGAATGACCCGGTCGATATCCACGAGGATTGTCTCCACCGCGCCGAAGGTGGCCGCGCGGGCGGCTTGTGCTATGTCCGTTGTAGCCCGTCCATTATCCTCGCGTTGCCGGAACAGCGTTTGCCAAGCTGCGATCGCACGTCGGTAGATCAATCCAGAATCGGCCGCACTTTCTCCGCGAGGTTGGCCTCGCTCAATCCATCGGGGCTCCCTTCGATGATGAGGTCGGCGAGCTGCGGATACGTGTTCACCGACCGGTAGATCGAACCCAGCGGCTCCGCCGCCGCGAGGACGAGTGGAAGCCCGCTTCCGGCCAACACGGGCCGCAAGGCTTGATCCACTCTTCGGGCGAACTGCCGCAGCAGAACCTTGTGGCCCCCCGGCCTTGGATTCGACCGCTGGGCCAATAAGTGAGTTCGCCGACCCCGCGCACCCCTCTCCCGGCGTCCTCCGGCAGGTCTTCGACTTTGACCAGGACGGCGGGCAAATCGGCCGACACTTCGATGAGGCGCACGCTCCGTTGCGCCAATGCCAGGATGTAACATGCATTGGGGAAGCTCACGCTTCGGAGCAGCGGCTTGATGTAGAATCGATCCGAAATCTCTAGCGCCTGCCTAAGGGAATTTGGAAGACGAAAGGTTCGTACATTGTCCGACGTCGCAAAGACGGCCAGGCTATGCGCCTGAAAACGCCAGAATTCGTCGTCGTCGACGAGATCATCAAGCTGTTCGGTTACCAGCACAGCCGCACTCTCGTCGCGTGCCGAACGGATTTGCTCGCCAGCCTCCTTAGTTAGATTCTTTAGCTCGATCCGATCGACCCTTCCCTGCTGAGTTATAGGCATGGTCGGCAAGTAGATCGAGGCGCACACATCGCCTCGATAGGAGGCCAGAGCCGCAATGTCATTGGCTGTTGGGATATCGAGATACATTATCGAGATACATCATCTTTATCTCCGTTGTCTTTAAAGTAGAGCGTGCCGGCAGATACGATGGGTACATTTCGTCCATGATTGACGATCGCCACACCGCCGATTTGATCGGTCCGCGTCATCTTCGCAGCCCCACGTTGCCATCTTTCGAATAAAGCGCGAGCGAAAGCATCGCTAAGACGTCCTGATCAGCGTGCAATGCGCCTCGGCGGATTTGCTTCATGAACATCACCGCTTCTCTCGTTTGGCTGGCGGGCTTCCGAGCTACAGGCCGGCCTTGATCTCATCGAACGCACGAGACATGAGGTCTTCCAACACGCGTCGTATCTGGCGCTCGTCGGAGGGAAGCTTCGCAGCGTGCAGATCGCTAGCGACCTTGCGAATGACACCCTCATCTCCGGGTTCCTCGAAAGAAGCGATGACCATCGCCCTTGCATAGGCTTCGGCGTCTGCACCTGCTTTCCCGAGCCTTTGCGCGGCCCACAACCCAAGAAGCTTATTTCGGCGGGCAATGGCCTTGAAGCGCAACGCCTCTTCGTGCGCAAACTTGCTTTCGAATGCTTCCCCGCGTTTGGTAAACTCGTTCATACCTATTTCCTTCCAACGATTTCGTCTGGTTGCTCAAGCCGTCGGCGCTTCGCGCACATTGAGCACAGTGAGCCGCTTGAGCTGACCGGTTCGGGTTTCCCACGTAATGGACGCCCCCGTCCGGAGGCCGATCAGCGCAGTGCCGATCGGTGTCAGCACCGAGACCTTGCCCTGCTCTATATCGGCTTCACTCGGATAAACCAGCATCAGCTTCTGAACCCGACCGTTGCTTTCGTCTCGGAACTCTACCTCGCAACCCATGCCGACCACGTCGGTCGGTCGGCGCCCTTTCGCGAGCACTTGCGCACGGTCGAGTTCGTCGGCGAGATTGGCCGCAGCCTCAGGCATGGCGCGTATGGCCGCGCGCGCTAATCCGGAAAGATGCTTGTGGTCCGAAGCCGTCAAAGTGATGCTTGGCTCTAAATGCGAGCACAGGTTGGTATTCGAATATTTCATTGTCGTGAATCCTATTGAGCGGCTACACACGTAGCGGCGGGCCGGGAAAGCTTTTGCAGACTCAAGCGCCTTGCACCCAAGCCGAGCATCGGCCCTGGTGAGGGTGACAGCAGCACTCTTGGTGGAGATACCCCGAGTTCGATATGCGATGGCGCGCGGAACTCGGGGCTAATTACCCCCAATCAAATTGCCTGCGCGATGCAGGCCTCGGCGAAAGATTGGAACGCTCATCATCATACTAGATTAGATAGCGTGTTTGCCCCGTCATTCAAATGACATCGAAGGCGCACTTTGCCGCACCCCGAAGCGCATCGCGCCAACCTGTATACGCGGCTCTTTCGTACGATGGGAATTTCGTCCACTCGCATGGCTCCCTCATTAACGCGGCATGTACATGAGTCCTGTCCGACATTGGCCAAACGGCGCGAAATCGCGCAGCTCTGCACGCGTGTCAGAAGATCACCCTCAATAACGATCCAAAGAAATTGCTTTCGGTTCTAATACGGGAAGGCCGCTGACTCTTCTCAAGATAAGTTGTGCACCCTCCTAGATCGACTCGCGATTTTTCGACACACCGTGCGGCATCATCACGTCAAGCCGCGTTCAGTGATGATCATCGTCTGACTTAGCGCACGAACCTCCTTGGGAAAACTCTCCGTAACTCCACTCAAACAAATGATCCCCGCCATTGAGTCCGCTCGCCGCGGGAAAGTCTCTACGAGCGCTTGATCCAGTTGGCGGTCCAATTCCAATTTCGAATGGTGAAAGATACAGGACGCGGCTCCGCCTCATCGCTCCCCTGCATGACACGGCGCGATTTTTATGTTTTCACCAATCGTTTAATATCCGGTTCTCGGACACATCACGCTCAAAAGCTTACTCTTGGCTCCGACTCGCGTCTAAATAGGTGATAATGGCGGTCAAAACAAAGGCTCGGCGGAAGAGAACGGCAGAGACAGCGTAACCAGCAATTGGCATTTTCGGGCGACTTCTCCCGCGCACCGTCATTCGCGAAGTGCAGCGCTCCCGAATTTCTGCATCACTGCCGCGAATTCTGTAAAGTCTCGTTCAGCGATCTCGACCAAGGCCGATGCCCGGCTAGGAGCCAGGTTCCTCGAAGTCGTTTCAACAAGACCAGCTGCCTCACGTTCGTGGAGGACCTCGGCCGCATGGCCAATTAATGCACCCCCAGCAGCGCCGATTATCATCCCAATTGGATCAAGAGCAAAACCAGCTAAGCCGCCGATCACGGCGCCTGCGGCTGTCGCACCGTGCCCGTGCCCTCGTTTGACCACCTCCTGTATCGACAGCTCTCCGCTCGAATCCCGCGCGGCCAGCACCGCCCCGTAAATCTTTGTGCCATTTTCGCGCTGCTGTTCTTTGATTGCACTGATCCCCTGTCGGGCCATAGCCAGATCCGGAAACGTTACAACGACAAATGTGCGCTTCAAGATCCTAAATCCTCGGATAGGAACTATTGCGACCGCTGATGCAGATATTTGATAAGAAGATCGTTGGTCTGCCTCGCTCGACTTTGGAGTACGGGCAGCCGCTGTTTGATCTTCGCACGGATGTTATCCCGGGTATCCCAGGAGCGGTCGATTCTGGCGAGAAGCTGACCGATTCCGACGCTACCAAGCGGCGGCGTCTCCATACTCAAGTCTTCAAGGAGGCCCGTCACCTTCGATGCATATGGAAGCGCGGTGAAAGGCGTCCCACGGAGCGCAGCGAAGATAAGGAAATGAAGCCGCATACCAATGACGAACTCGAACCGCCCAATCAGATCCAGGATCTGCTCCGGCGAATATCGTTTCCTCAAGACCTCACCCCTGTCCGCGTTCTTCATATGGGCGACGACCGCGTGGCTATGCTGAATGTCGGTGTTCTCCATCGCGACGAACACGACGTCCGCGTCCAGTCGTTCCACGACGAAGTCGGCTGCGTTCGCTAGTAATGCGTAGTACTCGTCTGGATCGATGTCCGGAGCGGCAGGACCAGGCTCCCTGACCGAAAACCCGACAAGATGCCGGTCAAACTGAACGCCCTCCGCCCTCACCGCTTCGATCGGCAACTCCTCGGGCTCGAGAAGAAAGGCTGGATCAGCCGTGAGATGGATTTCACGAGTGACTCCCACATCTTCGAGCAGGCGATAGCCCTGCCGATCGCGCACGGTAACAATGTCCGCGGCGTTGAGCGCCGCGTGCACCGCCCGCCTCGCGGCCGGTATCGTCAGAGGTCCTGCACTGATCGCATAGACCATGACGGGTACCCCGCACTCTTGTGCGAGGAAGACCTCTCTCAGGTAGGTCTCGGCGTCCCGATCATAGAGAATGCCACCACCGCCAAGAATGAGGAGGTCCAAAGCCTGAACCTCGGGGCCAATCTCTTTTCGCGTCAACTCCCGCACAGCGACCGCCTGTTCGATTTTGTGCCGGGCGAGCGTGTCCGATGGGTTCCGGGAAAAAACGACAATGTCCGCGGAGACGGTTGCACGCAGCTGATTGATGATCCCATCGAGAATGGCCTCGTCGCCGAGGTTCATTCCGCCGTAGGAGCCCGAAATACCAATGCGTAGCCGTTTGGTAGGCTTCTCCATGACACGCCTCATAACGGGGTGAGCGAAGGCCAACCGAGCTCGATGCCCTGCTGGCGCAACAGGTTCTGGAATTCATCGAGAAGCGCAGGAACGTTCCTTACCTGTCTCGGCATGAGGTTCCGTTCAAGGCAGAAGGCGGCCAGGAGACCTGCCACCTCACCAACATTCCATTCGACAGGGTGCACCCGGAACGCGCCATTGCTAATGTGCGTTACACCGAGGTTCTTTCCACCGGGGAGCAAATTTTCGACTCGCACCGGGATCATCGCGCCAAGTGGAATTTGAAAAGGCCAGCAACCGAGGTCGAGGTAACCGGCACCACTGACCCTGGGATGCAGATCGATTCGGTAACAGCCAACGCCCACAGAATCCGGAAAGATCTCCGGCCCGCTCGGCCTGAGGGGATAAGCGATGTGTTGTTCGAGCACGGTGAATTCGGCGCGAAGACGCCGAGATTCGCGCACATAAGGCGCTTGTGCCAAGCCGTCGGGCGTTCCGCCCATCACATCGCCGCGCAGGCGCAACCCAGGATAGCCCACCCCGCCGTCGGGACGCGGCGCTTCCGTTTGCAGCCAGTAAAGCAAGCTCAGGCTGAGCTGCCTCGCCGATTCCAGATTACGAGCCTCTTCGAGCGCATCAACACCGCAAACCGGCCCGAACCAGTAATCGTTCTGCGGCCAATTGACCACCGTAATGTCACTGGCCGCAAAGCGCTCCACGAACTTCGTTCGGTCCAAGATTCTGCGGAAGTGCCACCAGGGGTGGCCATCTTCTGCCTCAAACAGATGACGTGTGAGCGGCTCATGCGTTTCGGGACGGATGGTGGTCCAGCTCAGCAGTGACCCGGGCCATCCAGGCGGCTGGTAATCGCGCCAGAGCTCATATTGTCGAGGCTTGTCGATCGTGTGGTCCTCGCCCGGACGCTGTTCCATCGCGAAGCAGACCGTTATGGCTTGCTGATCTCTCGGATCCGCTTTCTCCGGCGCGTGCGGTTCTTCGGTTTCTGCCTGCGCTTCCGCGCCGAGTACGTGCTCGACCCGGGCGAGGTCCAGCAGTTCACCATGCGGCGTAGCATCGATGAAGAATGCCGCCTCTATAAGACAATCCCGTCCTGACTGCAGTCCCCTCGCAATCACGCCGGTCAACCGATCGCCAGCTGTCCAAGCAGCGATGGGACGACGGGGATGCATGATGAACAGTCGGCCCCCCAGCTGGTGCGGGAGCGTCATCTCATTCAGCACCGCCACTGCAACGCGCGGGTCGTGGCAGAGCCGGCTCACCCACCCGTTCCCGGGATTGAGCGTACTGCAACTGCGGGCTTCGGCAGTCAGCGGCAAGTAGGCGCGATAGTAGTTTCGAATTCCTTGTCGCAGCGCCCGATAGCTCGCTGTTGCACCGAATTCTTCAATCCACGGGTGCTCGTCCGGCGGGACCGCTTGGTTGGTCAGCTGGCCGCCGATCCAATGGGTTTCCTCCGTGAGGATGACCCGACGTCCGAGGCGCGCCACAGCGAGCGCCGCCGCACAGGCACCGAGCCCTCCTCCGATGATGGCTACATCAGTTCGAAGTAGCTCCACGTCCACCTCACATCACCGCGCCAAATTCGACCGCAGACTTGCTTCACGCCTTGCCGGCCGCTTTCATTGGAGGCGCGCCCCAATTCGGCTGTAGCGGCGCACCAAAGGCGAGCCGTCGGCCCCGTCTCCCGCGTTTTGCGGCTTGGCATTTGTCGTTCGCGACCATCGCTCAGTCTCTAACGTGCAGGACAGTTAGCGACCCCTTCTCGCCATGCGGCGTTTCGAATTCAATGGATTGTCCGACCGATAGTCCAATCAATACCACGCCGAACGACGTCAGCACTGAGACGCAGCTCCCCTCTGCGCCAGTCTCGTTCGGATAAACCAAAATTGCTTCGCGAACTTGGCCGTGTCGTGTTCTCGCGATACTTGACCGGCTTGCGCATACGAACGAGACTGTGCGGGGGCTTGTTGCGCGGGAAGAATATTGGCCCGATCGATCTCGTGCGCCAGAGATTCCGCCGGGCGCATATCGCTTAAGGCGAACGTTCAGACGCCGCATGTCCTCGGTCGTGATCGTGATCGGAGGTGATTTTAGATCGAGATCGCTCATTGTGAAAGTTCCTTTACGTCCGCAGCCGTTGGTTCGGTTGAGACATGTAAAACCGTCAGAGAGCGCTTTTCGCGGCTCGGCGTCTGGAACTCGATGGTCTGACCTTCCAATAGTCCGATCAATGCGGCGCCAACGGGAGTGAGTACTGAGATCCGGTTTCGGTCTATGTTCGCTTCGTGCGGATAGACCAGTGTCACGTTCCGTACATGACGCGTCGTTTCGTCGCGGTACCTGACCTGCGAGCCCATGCGTACCACACCTGATAAGTCGACTTGCCCAGGAACCACGTTAGCACGATCTATCTCTCGCGCGAGAAAGTGCGCCAGGCGCGGAAAGCGCGTCATGGTCGAATTGGCCAGCAAGCTCAAACGGTGCAGATCGTCGGCGGTGATCACGATCGGCGGCAGTTGGGATTGTCGATAGTTCATTTCAGACTCCTGGCGGCTAGGCGGTCAATTGACTCGGATCACTGCTGGATCCATTGCTTAACGACGCTCCTGTCAGAGGCTCGGGATGGATAGGGATAGCTTATGCAGCTTCAACCAATACGAGCTGCGTGGGCAAGCGACCGGAAACCGATGTACTAATCTTTGGCACTGACTTCCGAGACACGTCGCGCTCCTCTGTCCGACGCGAAGCGAAGCCTCCCACTAGCTAGGAAGCGTCAAGCCAGGCTGTCGATGATTAGGAGAGCCCCGGACGGCGCCATCCGCCGTCCGGCTATACACCTGAGTGCAAGCGTCCTGTATCCAAATGAAGCCACGCGATGCGAGGCTCTGCAATTTCAAACAGGTGAATCATATCTTCACACAGATAGGCCTCCTCTACGCCGGGTCAACCTCCGGACGTAACCGGTGCAGCGGCGAACGAGCGCAGGCACGTACGTCTGACTCGAGAGCAGCGGCTAAATAAAGCTTCCAGCGATAGCAAAAAACGCGAGCCCAATCTGGGCGCGCATTTGAAACGCGCATTCCAAACCGGCGTCTGATGTCACGATCGTCTATCGTCGATGCAGGTGTGTTCCGGATCAGCTTAGACGTAATCAGCATGAGGTCTGACCTAGCCCCCTTGGCTTAATCCGGTTTGAAGTTCGTTCTGGCTCCAACGAGGACCAGAGCATGAAGCGCAACCACTTTTCGGAAGGGCAGATCGTCGGGATTTGAAGGAGCACGAGGCCGGCGTTTCGGTCGCCGATCTGTGCCGCAAGCATGGCGTTAGCGACGCCAGCATCTACAATGGAAAGCCAAGTTCGGCGGGATGGAGGTCTCGGAGGCCAAGCGGCTGAGGACGCTGGAGGATGAGAACACGCGGCTGAAGCGGCTTTTGGCCGACGCCATGCTGGACAACGCAGCCTTGAAGGATCTCTTGGGAAAGAAATGGTGACGCCCGCGGCCAACCGGAAAGCTGTCGCCCATCTGCGGGAATGCTTCGGGATGGGCGAACGGCGCGCGTGTAAAGCCATCGGCTGTTGCCGCATGACCCATGAGATATCGGAACACCAGGCCGGACGATGCCGGCCTTCGGCAACGCATGCGAACGACCGCCCAGCAGCACCCTCGCCTCGGCTATCGGCGCCCCCATGTTCTGCTCAAGCGGGAGGGCCATGTGATCAACCACAAGAAGCTGTTCCGGCTCTACCGGGAAGAGAGGCTCGCGGTGCGCCGCCGCGGCGGCCGCAAGCGGCGATCGGGACCCGGGCGCCGACGACGGTGCCGATGGTGCCGAACGACCGCTGGTCGCTCGACTTCGTCTCGGATCAGTTCACCGACGGCCGACGCTTCCGCATCCTGGCCGTAGTCGACGACTGCACCCGCGAGTGCCTGGCTCTGGTCGCCGATACATCGCTCTCGGGCACCCGGGTGGCCCGAGAGCTGATCGTCGAGCGCGGCAAGCCCAAAATGGTGGTCAGCGAACCGCACCGAACTCACCAGCAACGCCATCCTGACGTGGGCGAACCAGAGCCGCGTCATCTGGCACTACAGCGCGCCCGGCAAGTCCACGCAGAATGCCTTTATCGAGAGCTTCATGTATAGACGGCCCCGCGGAGACAAGGGATTTCAGCAGCACTTTGGATAACGGTGTATACGGCCTGTTCGTGCGATCGATGCCATGGCCGCTGGCCCTGATGGAAATCGCGGATCGAGGCCTCATCAACGGGTCGCGCTTGTTGCGTTTAAAGCTCTTCGGGCTTGCTCGATCCCCAGCTCCGCCGGTTTCCATCATGCTGTCATTTGCAGCTTTTAGGTATGGTCAGCACTATCAAGACGATCGCGCCTAGCACCATCAGGGGATTCACGCCGAGCGCGAAGAACGCTGCCTTGCGAAGGGCGGGTTGTCTTGCCGCCCGAGATGCGTAATGACGCCTTTGATCCAATTTACCGGTGCGCTATTGTGCTTCTCAGGCCGGCGTATAGCATCGATTCCGATCTCGCAGTTGTGGTTATTCCTAGCGTTTGCAGTTGGTCAGTGTGAAATCTTACATATTATTCTTTTATGACTGTCGCGATTGTGGCATTCGGTTGAAACCAAACGCCTGGCAATTGCGGTGTATTGCTCTTACCTATCGCCGCCAGTAGAGCAAAGCGGCAGGTGCTCCCGATGACTCAGAAACGGTCGCGGATACGTTTTTCTTCTAGTCGGTAGCGGCCAGCCCCCAATCCGCACGGATCAATCCGCCTAGGCCAGCAAATAGTTGTTGTGACGAGTGACTGTCACGCATTTTTGCCAAACGGAGGTTCCTATGTTGGAAATCAAGGTCACGTTGAGTGCAAATCAAGAGAGGTTGATGCACGAGGCTCGAAGACTGGAGCATGAAGGAGTCCTCACAATTCAAGAACACATACCGACCCTGACCCTGACAGTTCCCGACCACCGAAACGATGAGAAGGTGATTGCGGCTCTTGCTATGCTTGCGCGCAAGGGGTTCGTCACGGAATTTAAGTCGAGGTGGATAAAATAACCCGTGCTGTAGCCTCGATTTCGGGGTGGTAAGCGTGCAAACATCGACACGAGCGGCAACTGATAGATTTTATCGCGAGCATTGTCCGGGACGATCTCAGCGCGGTTGATCTCGGCCATCAAGAACATCCCACTTATGTCAGCTCCTGGGCGGTAACGCGCGAGTTACTTGAGACGAGGGTGGTCGGAGCCGAGAAGAACGATCTTGGGAAGAGGCAGCACAGCGTACTCCTTCTGCCCAAGGCAAGTCGGGCTTTGAGGGGATGCCCCATAACCGAACTGTTGCTAAGAAGAGAGCCTGGGACGGCGCGATCAACGTCCAGCTAAACCCGTGCTTGCAGACGGCCAGCCTACGGACAGAGCCGCGCGAGCCGCGGATCGATTATGAAGAAGATCGTCGCCGCATCTAACATAATCCCGTTCGCATTACCAACATTGCGGCGAAAGCGCGCACTAACATCCTGTTCACACCGCGGTCACAGCGGCGAGGCCGTTTGACATCAACGTGAGCCCTAATGCTGCGTGATCAGGGTTATAGTCGTCGAGGAACTCTACCGCTCACGTGCGTGCGAACCTCGGGAAAACGAGCGGATTTCCATGAAGCGCGATAGCGCCCCAAGTTTCAGGCAAGACGAGAACAGCCGGCGGGCCGAGACGAGTGGCTGGCGAGTGATCGGGCTGTGTGCCTTTTACGCCTTGCTCAGCGCTCTCGCGGCTGCACTTTCTGCTGCGATTGGTACACTGCCATACTGGCTCTGGCCAGCTGGATAGTGAAGCCGCTGTACCCGCAAACCAATCGACCGCATTCTCAAGGTCTCTGGGACGACGGGGCAGCCCGAAGCCGTAACCTCGCAGTGGAGATACAATTCAGTTACCTCGGCTATGCAATTACCGATGACGGGAGACCACTCTCCCGGAACCTCAAAGTAAGGGATGATGAACGCAGATGTTCCTCCTTGCGGTTCTCGTTCTTCCTTTCACCGGAAGCTGTATCGCCGCGGTCCTCCCGGTCAATGCTCGCAACATCGAGGCGTGGCTCGCTGGCGCAATCGCTCTTCTTGCTTTCGGCCTCATGGCAACGGCCTATCCGAGCGTCGGTGATGGTGGCGTGATCCAACTGAGAGCTGAGTGGATCGCAGATATTGGCCTCGAATTCGTATTGAGAGCGGATGGTTTCGCATGGGCTTTCGCCATGCTGATCACCGGAATCGGCTTCCTGGTAGTGCTGTATGCCCGCTACTACATGTCCCCCAGCGATCCCGCTGCGCGCTTCTTCTCCTTCCTGCTCGCGTTCATGGGAGCGATGCTGGGTATCGTGCTCTCCGGCAACTTGATCCAACTGGTCTTTTTTTGGGAGCTGACGAGCCTATTTTCTTTCCTCCTGATTGGTTATTGGCATCACAACGCGAAAGCGCGTGACGGCGCACGAATGGCTCTGACCATCACATCGGCCGGCGGCCTTTGCCTGTTCGCCGGCGTATTGGTGATCGGACACATTGTCGGCAGCTACGACCTGGAGCGTGTGCTGGCGTCAGGTAACGCGATCCGCTCGCATGCGCTTTACGTTCCAGCACTGATCCTGATTCTCCTCGGCGCCCTCACGAAGAGCGCCCAGTTTCCATTCCATTTCTGGCTGCCCCACGCGATGGCCGCTCCGACTCCGGTCTCGGCATACCTGCATTCCGCAACAATGGTGAAAGCCGGCGTGTTCTTGCTTGTGCGGCTGTGGCCGGCGATGGGTGGGACGAACGAATGGCTATGGCTGGTTGGGTCGGTTGGTCTGATCACATTTTCCGTGGGCGCATTTTTCGCGGTATTCCAGCAAGACCTCAAGGGACTGCTGGCCTATTCGACGATCAGCCATCTCGGATTGATCACGCTCTTGACGGGACTCGACACCCCCTTCGGGCAGATCGCTGCCATCTTCCACATCATGAATCATGCCACCTTCAAGGCGTCGCTGTTCATGGCGGCCGGCATCATCGATCACGAAACCGGCACCCGCGACATTCGCCGCCTCAGTGGCCTTTGGGCCTTCATGCCGATCACGGCGACGCTGGCCATGGTGGCCGCTGCAGCGATGGCGGGAGTACCCCTGCTGAACGGCTTTCTGTCGAAGGAGATGTTTTTCGCCGAGACGATCGCGATCCATGACAACTCGCTCGTCGATCGGGCGCTT
>Ga0134125_10002203_pt1 | contig 23270 bp, 20 predicted proteins | sample KB31751_FD_96464 | JGI IMG/M metagenome (GOLD analysis project Ga0134125, IMG submission 96464) | Terrestrial soil microbial communities with excess Nitrogen fertilizer from Kellogg Biological Station, Michigan, USA - KB3-175-1 | ecosystem: Environmental > Terrestrial > Soil > Unclassified ... | reverse complement strand
GTCGACGCCTACTTCTGCGCCGGCGATGCGCCGGGCTTCGGCGCGATGTCGATGGCAGACTACATGGGCCTGAAGCTCAAGCACATGGACTCCACCGAGACCGGCGGCTCGTCGTACATCGTGCACGCCGGCCACGCCGCCGAGGCGATCGCGGCGGGCAAGTGCAAGGTGGCGTTGATCACGCTGGCCGGCCGGCCGCTCGGTTCGCGCGCCGGCCTCGGCGATGCGGCGACCCGCTCCGACCGCTTCCGCATGGCGCCGGGCGGCGGCGCCGGCGGCGGGATCAACGAGGTCCCCGAGGCCGGCTTCGAGAACATCTGGGGCGGCACCACCCACAACACCTACGGCATGTGCGCCATGCGCCACATGTACGAGTACGGCACCACCTCCGAGCAGCTGGCCTGGATCAAGGTCGCCGCTTCGCATCATGCGCAGTGGAACGAGCACGCGATGCTGCGCGAGGTGGTCACGGTCGAGGAAGTGCTGGACTCGCCGATGATCGCCGATCCGCTGCACCGCATGGACTGCTGCGTGATCTCCGACGGCGGCGGCGCGGTGATCATGGCCGCGCCGGAGGTCGCCAAGAGCCTGAAGCGGCCGCTGGTCAAGGTGATCGGCCACGGCGAGGCGCCGAAGGGGCCGCGCGGCGGCAAGAACCTCGACCTCACCTACTCCGGCGCCGTCTGGTCGGGTCCGCCGGCGTTCGAGGAGGCGGGCGTCGCGCCGGCCGACATCAAGTACGCGTCGATCTACGTCAGCTTCACCATCACGGTGCTGCTGCAGATCGAGGACCTCGGCTTCTGCAAGAAGGGCGAGGGCGGCAAGTTCGTCGCCGACGGCAACCTGATCTCCGGCGTCGGCAAGCTGCCCTTCAACACCGACGGCGGCGGGCTCTGCAACAACCACCCGACCAACCGCGGCGGCATCACCAAGATCATCGAGGCGGTCCGCCAGGCCAGGGGGGAGGCGCACCCGAAGGTGCAGGTGCCCAACTGCGATCTCGTCGTCGCGCACGGCACCGGCGGCTCGCTCGGCACCCGCCATGGCGCGGGCACGCTCATCATGGAAAGGGAATAGGCCGATGACCGACGTTCAAGAGCGCCCGACCACGCGCCGCATCCCGGCCCCGAGCCAGAACCTCGAGAGCAAGCCGTTCTGGGACGCCGCCAGGGAGGGCCGGTTCCTGATCAAGCGGTGCAGCGCCTGCGGCGAGCCGCACTGGTATCCGCGCACGATCTGCCCGTTCTGCCACTCCAGCGATACGAAGTGGGAGGAGAGCAAGGGCGAGGGCGAAATCTACACGTTCAGCGTCATGCGCCGGAACACGCCGGTCCCCTACGCGATCGGCTACGTGACGCTCGACGAGGGCGTGTCCCTGCTCACCAACTTCGTCGACTGCGATCTCGACAGCCTGAAGGTCGGGCAGCGGGTGAAGCTGAAGTGGACGCCGACCGGCGAGGGCCAGCCGCCGGTGTTCACCTTCACGCCAGCGTAGGCGGCCATGGATCGGCGCGGCGAGCTGGTGACGCGGAGCTTCGAGCTGGCGGCGGAGCGCTGCGCCGACCTCACGCCGCTGGTCTACGCGCGGCTCTTCGCCCAGCAGCCGGAAATGGAGATCCAGTTCTGGCGCGACAGCAACGGCGCCATCAAGGGCGAGATGCTGGCGCGGGTGATCGAGGCGATCCTCGATTTCGTCGACGAGCGCCAGTACGCCCACCACCTCATCCAGTGCGAGGTGATGACCCACGCCGGCTACGACGTGCCGCCGGAGGTGTTCGCCACCTTCTTCGGCGTCGTGGCCGAGACCATGCGCGAGGTGCTGGGCGAGGCCTGGACGGGCGAGATCGACGCCGCGTGGCGGAGCCTGCTGGCCGATCTCGACTTCTACGTGAAGCACCCCGACCAGGCCCAGACCGCCGCCCTCGCGCCCTGACCTGGATCAGGCGCCGGATCGCAGCATCCGCGTCATGATCTCGGACAGCTTGGCGATGTCGAACGGCTTGCGCAGCACGGTGGCCTGGCCGCCGAGCGCGCGCTCGATCGAGGCGGTGTCGCTGTGGCCGCTGGCGAGGATGATCGGCAGCTGCGGCAGCAGCCGCTTCAGTTGCTCGGCCGTCTGGGCGCCGTCCATGCCAGGCATGGCGTAGTCGATCACGGCGATTTCCGGATGCTCGGCGGCGAGGGCCAGCGCCGCCTCGCCGGAGCCTGCCTCGAGCACCCTGAAGCCGCGCATTTCCAGCCCGCCGCGCACCACCTGGCGCACCGCCTCGTCATCGTCGACCAGCAGCACGCACGCCGAGCGCGCGCCGGGCGTCTCCAAAGAGGCGCGCGTCTCGTGTTCGGCGTCGGGGGCGGCCGTCTCGGCTGCGCGGAACAGCATGGTGACGGTGGTCCCGCCGTGCGGCGTCGAGGCGATGCGCGCATCGCCGCCGGCCTGGCGGGCGACCCCGTAGACCTGCGCCAGGCCGAGCCCCGTGCCCTTGCCGACCGCCTTGGTGGTGAAGAACGGATCGAAGGCCCGCCGCGCCACGTGGAGGGGCATGCCCTCGCCGGTGTCGATCACCTGCAGCTGCAGGTAGCGCCCGGCCTGCAGCACCGCGTCGCCCGAGAGCTCGACCCTGCGGGTGCGGACGGTGAGCCGGCCGCCCTCGGGCATGGCGTCGCGCGCGTTGACCGCGAGGTTCATCAGCGCCAGCTCCAGCTGGGTGACGTCGCTCATCACCGGCACGCGCGGCTGGTTGTCGAGATCGAGGATCAGCTCGACGCGAGGCCCGAGGGTGCGGGTCAGCAGGTCCTGCATGCCCTCGATGGTCTCGCCGACCAGCAGCGGCTTCATCTCCAGCTTCTGCTGGCGCGAGAAGGCCAGCAGCTGGCGCGTCAGACTGGCGCCCCGCTCGGCGGCCTCCAGGCCGTTCCGCGCCCAGCGGCGCACCGTCTTCTCGTCGGCCGAACGTCCGAGGATCAGCTCGAAGGCCCCGTGGATCGCCTGCAGCAGGGTGTTGAAGTCGTGGGCGATGCCGCCGGTGAGCTGGCCGAGCGCCTCCAGCTTCTGACTTTGCCGCAGCGCCTCCTCGGCCGCGGCCCGGGCCCCGATTTCCTCGCTGAGCCTGGCGTTGGCGACGGTGAGGCGGGCGGCCGAGCCGGTGACGAAGCTGAGCAGCAGCAGCGCCAGCAGCGTCAGGATGACGAGGCCGGTATGGCGGGCGACGAAGGCCGATGCGCCCTCCGGCGTCGTCTCGATATAGACGTAGCCGAGGGTCTGCCCCTGCTCGATGACCGGCCGCGCGACGACAACCCGGCCCCCCGCGTGCAGCGTCTTCTCGCCCGTCAGAGTGGCCGGGGCGTCTGCCCCCGGGCGCGCCAGCAGCGCCAGCTGCTGGCCGTTCTCGCCATAGATTCCCGCCGCTGCGACCTGCGGATTGCGCATCAGCGCGCCGAGATACTGGCGCATCGCCGAGGAGTCGTTGAACGAGAGCGCCGCGCCGACGCTGCCCGCCAGCACGTCGGTCTGCGCCTCGGCCTGCTGCAGCGCGGCGGCCTGGTGCAGCGCCTCCTCCCGGAACGCCAAGCCCACCGAGGCGAGCACCAGCACCACAGTGCCGATCCACAGGATGGCGATCCGGCGCCTGGCGGGATCGCGCTGGCTCATCGCTTCACCTTGATGGCCAGCGCCAGCAGCTTGGAGCTCACGCCCAGGTGCGACTGCGCGGCCTTCGCGACGTCGATCGTAAACCGAACGCGCCCGCCGATCAGGAGGAGGTGCACGATCCCCCTCCCACCGCCAGAGTCCGCATCCGTCACCGTCAATACCGGCAACCCCTCGACCGCCTTCAGCGCGGCGTCCGGGGACTGGACCGGGGAGCCGGCAAGATACGCGATCTCGCAGCCGGAGTCCGCGTCAAGTCGCTGTAATCTCCGCACAATCACCGGATGTGCTCCGACCGTTTCGCCCGCCGTGAGGCGATCGAGGATGCCGTCGAACGGATCGTCGCCCTGGACGCACAGCACCAGCGGCGCGGTCGGTGCGGCAAAGCTGGCGGGCGGCCAGATGACGAAGGGTGCGAACTTGGCGACGTAGGCGGCCTTCACAGCCAGCTCCAGCGGCGGCCCCTGCGCGCCCGCCGACGGGCCCGTGAAGGCCAGGGCGAGCGCGACCGCCCATCGCCAATGTCGCAGGCTTACCGACATCTCTTCCTCGAGCGGCGTCGCCCCACGTCGCCTGCCACCCTTATTCTGCCTTCAGAACCTTGGCCTGAAAATCGGCCTGCGGCCCAGGTTGTTCCATCCGGTCGAACGCGCGCCGGCCTACGCCGAGGCGGACGTGGCGCTGACCTGGGCGATCACGCGCCACATCGAGCTGCAGCTCGCTGGCTTCAACCTTCTGCACGCCCAACACCTGGAGTTCCCCCCGCTCCAGGCGACGGAGGTCCCGCGCGTCGGTCAGGCCCAGCTGAAGTGGCGGTTCTGAGCGCGAGCCAGCTCTAAGCGGCCCCCGCCTTCGCTCTCGGCTTGGCGGGAATGCGGTAATTGAGCTCGATGTTCACGCCGTTGGGGTCGCGCAGGAATATCTGCCGGATCGGCGCGCCGGGAACGTCCATGGCGCGGTACTTGATCCCGGCCGCATCTAGCCGGGCGCGCGCGCCGTCCCAGTCGTCGATCGCGAACGCGAAATGGTCGAGCGCCGCCTCGTCGCACGGGCGCTTGCTCTGAGGCAGGTCGACGAGGTGCACCACGGCCGCGTCGCCGCAGTAGAGCCAGGCGCCGCCGACGTCGAACGGCGGACGGAAGCCCGGGGTCAGTCCCAGCGCGTCACGGAAGAATGCGCAGGTCTCCTCCAGCCGGTCGGTGCCGATGTTGATATGGTCGATGCCGCGGATGGTCATGGGCGCGCTCCTTGCTCGCCCAATGAGCCTACACCTTTGCCCGCCTAGCGCCCATGCAGCGGCCAGACCGCCGAGATCAGCAGCGCGCCGACGACGATCACCAGCACCGAGAGCGGCGCGCCGAGCCGCGTGTAGTCGCTGAACCGGTAGCCGCCGGGCCCCAGCACCAGAGTGTTGCACTGGTGGCCCACGGGCGTGAGGAAGTCGCACGCCGCGCCGGTCGCCACCGCCATCAGCAGCGGGTCGGCCGAGAGGCGCAGGTCGCTTGCGACCCCGATCGCCACCGGCGCGAGGATCAGCACGGTCGGCGCATTGTGCATGAACGGAGCGCAGATCATCGCCGTGATCATCATCAGCCCGACCACCGCCAGCGGCGGGGCGTGCATCAGGACGTGCGACAGGCCGCCGGCGATCAGGGCGGCGCCGCCGGTCTTCTGCAGCGCCTCGCTGACCGGCGTCAGCGCGCCGATCAGCACCAGCACGGTGCCGTCGAGCGACGCGTACGCCTCGCGCATGGAGACCGCGCGCGTCAGCACCATCAGCAGCGCGGCGATGGCGAAGGCGATCGCCACCGGCAGCACCTGCACCGCCAGGAGCACCATCGCCACCAGCAGGATCAGCACCGGCAGGATCAGCGGCCGCCGCGCGCCCAGCTGCACCTGGCGGTCGGCCAGCGGCAACGCGCCAAGCTCGGCCATCGCCTTGGAGAGGTCAGACTCGGCGCCGCGCAGGATCAACACGTCTCCGGCCCGGATCGCGGCGGTGCGCAGGCGCTGGGTCGGCCGACGCCCGCCGCGCGCCACCGCCAGCAGCTTGACGTTGTAGCGGCTCTGCAGGTCGACGCGGCGCACCGTCTGGCCCATCAGCGCCGATTGGGCGCCGACCACCGCCTCCACCGAGCGCACCTCGCCGCCGCGACGCTCGAGCGGCGCGTCGGCCCGGTTCGGCTTCCAGCCGAGATCGGCGATCAGCTTGTGCAAGGCCTCGGGATTGCCCTCCAACTGGACCACGTCGCCGGCCCGCACCAGCGTGTTGGCGTGCGGCTTCACCCGCTTCTCGCCCTCGCGGATGAGGCCGACCACCTCGGTGTCGCCGCCGGCCTTCTCGCGGACCTGACCGATGCGCAAGGGGCCGGCGGTCCAGTCCGCCGGGGCCTGCGCCTCAGTCACGTACGACTGTCCCGACAGCGCCTCGGCCAGCGACGCCTTCGCCTCGCGCTGCCGGGGCAGGATGCGATAGCCGAACGCCAGGAAGGCGAGGCCGAGCGCGGTCAGCCCCAGCCCGACCGGCGCGAAGTCGTACATGCCGAACGGCTTGCCGAGCTCGTCGTGGCGCACCTGGCTGACGATGATGTTGGTCGAGGTGCCGACCAGCGTGACGAGGCCGCCGAGCAGCGAGGCGAACGACATCGGCATCAGGAGGCGCGAGACGGCCGTGCCGGTGCGCCGCGAGAGCCGCTGCGCGACCGGCATCAGGATCGCCAGCGCGCCGACGTTCTTGGTGGCCATCGAGAGCAGCGCGGTGGCGGCCGCCATCACTGGAACCTGGCTGCGCTCGGACTTCAGCCGGTCGAGGATGGGCCGCAGCGCCAGCTCGACCACCCCGCTGCGCTGGAACGCGGCGCTCACCACCAGCGCCGAGGCGATGATCACCACCACGTCGCTCTTGAAGCCGTCGAAGGCGTGCGCGGCCGGCACCACGCCGATCAGCACGCCGACCAGCACCGAGCCCAGCGCCACCACGTCGTAGCGCAGGCGCCCCCAGATGAAGAGGCCGAGGGTGGCGACGATCAGTCCGAAGGCTAGCGCCTGGTGGAAGGTCAAATTCGCGTCCGGCTCGCCTCAGGTCGGACTGAAACGAACTTGTCCGCGAAAGGCTGCGCGCGGCGCCGGCGGATTGTCCTCGCTCAGACCACAGAGCCGCCGCCGTCGACCAACAGCACCTGGCCGGTCGTGTAGCCGGCCTTCATCAGGTAGAGGTAGGCCTCGGCGACCTCGGCCGGCTCGCCGATGCGCGGGATCGGCAGGCGCGACGTCATCGCCTTGAACTGCGCCTCGCGCGTCTCGGCCGGGATCTGGTCCCAGACGCCGGTGCGGATCGCGCCCGGGCAGACGGCGTTGACGCGGATCGGCGCGAGATCGACGGCGAGCGCGCGCACCAGGTGCTCGATGCCGCCGGCCATGGCGGTGGAGATCGGCGTTCCCTTGCGCGGCCGGTGCGCGATCATGCCGTTGGTCAGCACCACCGAGCCGTCGCCGCGCATCTGCGGCGCGCCATGCTTGATCGCCTTCAGCGCGCCCCAGTAGCGGACCTGATAGGCGTCGGCGGCCGCGTCGAGGTCGGTCTCGGAGAGCAGCTTCGGCGCGCGGAAGCCGCCCCAGTCGCCGGCCGTGAACACCAGATGGTCGAACGGGCCCGCCCACGCGAAGAAGCTCGCCACGGTGTCCTCGGCCTTCACGTCGAGCGGCCGGCCCGACGCCTTGTCGCCCAGCTTGCCGACCGCGCCCTGCACGTTCGCGGGCTGGCTCGACCCGATCACCACCTCCGCGCCCTCGGCGATGGCGCCCTCGGCGACCGCATAGCCGATGCCCGACGCGCCGCCGACGACGACTATTCGCTTGCCCTCGAGGCTCATGCGCCCGTCCTCAGGCCGCGACCGGCCGGATCGCCACGCCGCAGATCTCCACCGCGCCCCCGGCGACTGGCAGGCCGGCCTGGCGGGCGCGCTCGAGCGCGGCGGCGGCGTCCTTCACCTCGATGTCGAGCCCAACCACGCCGGTGCCGTCGTCGTCGACCGGCGCGACGAAACGGATCGCCCCGCGCTCGAGCCCGATCTCCAGCGTGTCGCCGCCGGTGCGCGCCGGCCGGTCGAGAAGCTCGCACCAGCGCTCGCAGGCCCCCAGAGGATCGCGCGACTGGATCGTGACGGCGGAAATCCCCAGCGCCTGGCTGCTCGGCTGCGCGCGCCAGTCGGGGCCCGCCGGCGGCCAGTTGCTCTCCCGCTCGCGCCAGCGCGCGTCGCCGACGACGCTGTCGATCGACATCAGCACGCCCGCGCAATCGCCCGGATGGAAGTGGGTGTAGCAATAGTCGTCGCCGCGGCTGGTGGCGATCACCCGCACCCCCGCCTTGGCGAGGCGCTCGCGATGTGGCAGCGCGTCTTCGTCCTGCAGGATCACCATGTAGCCGGCGTCGCCGCCGCGGCGGGCCAGATAGCGCGCGCCCGAGGCGTCGTCGCGGAACGGCGCGACCACCTCCAGGAACTCGCCGCCGACCGGCATGACGATGTTCTCGAGCCCGAAATGGGCGACGCCCGGATCGCGGAAGCCGATCTTCAGGTCGAACACCTTGCCCAGCTGAGCGCCGATCGGCTCGAGCTCCCTGGCGATGAAGGCGATCTGGCGCAGGCGCATGGCCGCCGCTCCTTTGCTATTCCGCCGTGTCCTGCGCCTCGATTTCGGCCAGCACCTCGTCGTTATGCTGGCCCAGGCGCGGCGGGTGGCGGCGGATGTTGGCGGGGGTCTTCGAATAGTTCACCGGTGGTCGCGGCGTCAGGTAGTCGCCGGCGTCCGGGTGCTGCAGGCGCGCGAAGAAGCCGACCGCGTCGAGGTGCGGATCGGCCGGCAGGTCGTCGAAGCGGTTCATCCGCACGACCGGGATGTTGAGCGGCTTCAGGAGCTCCAGCCACTCGTCGGTGGTGCGCGTGCGGGTGACCTCGTCGACCATCTTGTAGAGCTCGCCGATGTGGGCGGCGCGGGTGCGGAAGTCGGAGAACCGCGGATCGCCCTTCAGCGCATCGCTCCAGCCGGCGATCTCGAAGAACTGGTCCCACTGCTGGTCGGTGTAGGGGAGCAGGCCGATGTAGCCGTCCTTGGTCGGGAACGGCTTGCGGTTGGGGTTGGCCGAGCGGGTGTAGGACCACTGGCCGGTCGGCGGGTCGAAGACGTGGCCGAACATGTTCTCGACGAGGTTGAAGCTGGTCACGCACTCCAGCATCGGCACTTCGACGAACTGGCCCTCGCCGGTCCGCTCGCGGTGGAAGAGCGCGGCGGTGATGGCGTTCGCCATGAAGAGGCCCGCCACCTTGTCGGCGGCCAGGGTCGGAAGGTAGCGCGGGACCGGGTTGCCGTCGGTGCGCGGCAACAGGTCAGCCAGGCCGGAGCCCGCCTGGATCAGGTCGTCGTAGGCCGGCTCGCCGGCGTAGGGCCCCGCCGCGCCGTAGCCGGCGCCATGGCAGTAGACGATGTCGGGCCGCACGGCCTTGACGCCCTCGTAGTCGAGGCCGAGCCGCTTCAGGCCCTCGTAGCGGACGGACGAGGCGAACACGTCGCAGCTCTTGATCAGCCGGCGCAGCTGGCGCGCGGCCTTCTGCTCGCGCAGGTCGAGCAGCACCGAGCGCTTGTTGCGGTTGATGGTCATGTAGATCGGGCCGAGGTCGGGCGGGCAGCCCTCAGGCAGCGCGCCGGTCCAGCGCATGATGTCGCCGCCGCCGCCGCGCCGGCCGCCCGGGAACTCGACCTTGACGACGTCGCAGCCGAGGTCGCCCAGCATCTGCGTCGCGTAGGCGCCGAAGACCACGCTCGTCATGTCGAGGATCCGCACGCCCTTCAATGGGCCGGTCGCCTCGCGCGCCAACTCACTCGCCGCCAACGTTCGTTCCTCCCGACTTTCGCTCGCCAAGGGCATGACGCCCGCGAAGTTGTCCCGCTAGAATGACGGCAAGAAGTGCGAAAAGCCACGGGGCAGCAGAGGACGCGGACGTTGGAATTCGAGCTCGCCGAAGAGCACCGGATGCTGAAGGACCTCGTCGGGCGCTTCGTGCGCGACGAGCTGATGCCGCTCGAGAACAAGGTCCTGGCCCGCGAGGCCGAGGGGAACGGCTTGGGCCTCGACGCGGCCGACCACGTCCGCCTCGACAGGATCAGCAAGGAGCTGGGGCTCTGGGGCCTCGACGCGCCGGAGGACATCGGCGGCGCCGACCTGCCGAACGTCGCGATGGTGGGCGTCGAGGAGGAGATCGGGCGGACCGTCACCCCCTACACGCTGCCGCCCGACAGCCCGAACCTCCGCATGCTGATGGCCACCGTCAACGAGCGTCAGAAGGCGCTCTACCTGGAGCCCTACGTGCGCGGCGAGACGGTGTCGGCGATCGGCATCTCCGAGCCGGGCGCCGGCGGCGATCCGGCCGGCATGACCACCACCGCGGTGAGGGACGGCGACGACTGGGTGATCAACGGCCGCAAGATCTGGATCAGCCGCGCCGCCGACGCCGACTTCACCATCCTGATGGCGCTGACCGATCGCGAGAAGCGCGCCCGCGGCGGCATCTCGGCCTTCCTGGTCGACAAGGGCTCGCCCGGCTTCAACGTGCTGCGCCGCATCCCGATGATCGGCGGCGCCTACACCTACGAGATCGCGCTGGAAGACTGCCGCGTCGAAGGCTGGAAGCTGCTCGGGACCGAGGGCAACGGCTTCGCGCCGATGCAGCTGCGGCTCGGCACGCGCCGCATCCAGATGGCCGCCTGGTCGGTCGGCATGGCGCAGCGTGCGCTCGACATGATCATCGAGTATGCGCCGCAGCGGGTGACGTTCGGCGTGCCGCTGTCGGAGCGCCAGGCCATCCAGTGGTGGGTGGCCGAGGCCGCCACCAAGATCCACGCGACGCGGCTGATGGTCTACGACTGCGCCTGGAAGCTCGACCAGGGCCGCGACGTCCGCCTGGAGATCTCGATGATCAAGTGGTTCGCCACCGAGATGGCCTACGAGGTGGTCGACCGTGCGATGCAGACCTTCGGCGCCATGGGCATGACCAAGGAGCTGCCGCTGCAGCAGATGAGCGCCAAGCTGCGCACCATGCGCATCTACGATGGCCCCACCGAGGTGCACAAATGGGTGGTGGCCCGCAATCTCCTGGGGACGCGGCGTTGACGCGGCCTTGCGCCCCCTCCACCACCCGCCTGCGGCGGGCGGTCCCCCTCCCCCGCTTCGCGGGGCAGGAGCGAAGCTCGCCCATCTCGCTCCTCCACCGCCGCGGAGACGACGGGGGAGGTGGCAGGCCGCGAAGCGGGCTGACGGAGCGGGCGCAGGGCCGCCGTGCGATTCAGGAAGGACGAACACAGGCATGAAATCCCAATACGGCGAAGTTTCGGTCGAGACCCGCGGCCACGTGGCGCTGCTGACGTTCTCGCGGCCGCCGAACAACCACGTCTCGGTGGAATCGATGCGCGCGCTCGCCGATGCGCTGGGCGACATCGACGCCGAGACCAGCGTTCGCGCCAGCGTGCTGACGTCGTCCGGCAAGGTGTTCTGCGCCGGGGCCGACCTGGTGAACCCGGGCGGCGTCGGCGCCGAGGGCATGCAGGGCATCAACCCGCTCTATGTCGAGGCGGTGCGCCTGTTCTCGGCGAAGAAGCCGATCGTGGCGGCCGTGCAGGGCGCGGCGGTGGGCGCCGGGCTCGGCCTGGCGCTGGTCGCCGACTTCCGCGTCGCCGCGCCCGAGGCCCGCTTCACGTCCAACTTCGTGAAGCTCGGCTTTCATCCGGGCTTCGGCGTCACCTACACGCTGCCGCGCCTGATCGGGCAGCAGCGCGCGGCGCTGATGTGCCTGACCGGCCGGCGGATCAACGGCGAGACGGCGCTCGAATGGGGCCTCGCCGACGTGCTGGCCCCCCTCGACAGCCTGCTCGACGAGTCGCTGAAGCTGGCAAGCGAGATCGCCGAGAATGCGCCGCTGGCCGTGCAGTCGACGCGCGCCACGTTCCGCGCCGGCGTCGCCGAGGCGGTGAAGGCGCAGACCGACCACGAGCTTGTCGAGCAGTCGTGGCTCCGCAAGACCAAGGACTTCGCCGAAGGCGTGCGCGCGGTGAACGAGCGCCGGGTCGGCAATTTCGTGGGGGCTTGAGGCCAGCGCCTTTTCGCCCTCTCGATAGCTTTGACGTTCGGCGGGCCGCTCGGTAGTCATCTGTGACTACCAAGCGGCGCCAGACCGCGCCCGGCCGCATCGGCCGGGGTAGGAGAGGAGGAAGGCCATGCCCAAGCTCAACCGCGACGGAGTCGAGCTCTACTACGAGGTGCACGGCGACGGTCCCTCGGTGCTGCTCACCCACGGCTACTCGGCCTCCGCCGACATGTGGAAGGGCCAGATCGAGCCGTTCTCGAAGCGCTACAAGCTGATCACCTGGGACATGCGCGGGCATGGGCGCACCGACTATCCCGAGGACCAGGCGGCTTACACCGAGGCGCAGACGGTGGCCGACATGGCCGCCATCCTCGACGCGGTGGGCGCCCGCAAGGCGGTGATCGGCGGCCTCTCGCTCGGCGGCTACATGTCGCTCGCCTTCCACCTCGCGCACCCGGAACGCACCGAGGCGCTGCTGATCATCGACACCGGCCCTGGCTACAAGTCTGACGAGCCGCGGCAGGGGTGGAACGCCACCTCGATCCGGCGGGCCGAGAGCTTCGAGAAGAACGGGCTGCCGCCGGCGGGCGCCGGGGGCGCGGAGACCCGTTCGGCGCCGCACCGCAACGCCATCGGCCTCGCCAAGGCCGCGCGCGGCATGCTGACCCAGCACGACGCGCGGGTGATCTCCAGCCTGCCCGAGATCAAGGTCCCCTCGCTGGTGCTGGTGGGGGCGAACGACACGCCGTTCCTCGCCGCCTCCGACTACATGGCCGCCAAGATCCCCGGCGCCAAGAAGGTGGTGCTGCCGAACGCCGGCCACGCCGCCAACATCGACCAGCCGGAGGCGTTCAACGCCGCGGTGCTCGGCTTCCTTGCCGACCTGCAGCTGGAGGCGGCCTGATGGGGGGCCGCCTCGCCGGCAAGATGGCGGTGGTGGTGGGCGCCGGCCAGACGCCGGGCGAGACGATCGGCAACGGCCGCGCCGCCGCCATCCTGTTCGCCCGCGAGGGCGCGACGGTGATGTGCGTCGACCGGCGGCTCGAATCCGCCGAGGAGACCGTCGCGATGATCGCCCAGGAGAGCGGCCAGGCCCGCGCCTACGAAGCCGACATCACCCGCGAGGCGGCGTGCGAGGCGCTGGCGGCCGAGGCGAAAGCGCGGCTCGGGCGCATCGACATCCTGCACAACAACGTCGGCATCGGGCTGCGCGACCGCTCGGTCACCCGGCTGCAGGAGGCCGACTTCGACCGCATCATGACGACCAACCTCAAGGGCATGTGGCTGACCATCAAGCACGTGCTGCCGATCATGCGCGAGCAGGGCGGCGGATCGATCGTCAACATCTCGTCGATGGCGGCGGTCGCCTCGTCCAACCTCGTCGCCTACGGCATGTCGAAGGCCGGCGTGAACAAGCTGACCCGCATCACCGCGGCCGGCAACGCCGAGCACATGATCCGCTGCAACTGCATCATGCCGGGGCTGATGGACACGCCGATGGCGGTGGGCGGGCGGGCGACCGAGCAGGGCCGGCCGACCGACGAGATCCGCGCCGGCCGCGACGCGCAGGTGCCGCTCGGGCGCAAGATGGGGACCGCTTGGGACGTGGCCTACGCGGCGCTGTTCCTGGCCTCGGACGAGGCGAAGTTCATCACCGGCGCGATCCTGCCGGTGGACGGCGGCATGGCGGCAGGTGTGGGATGAGCGCGGTCAGATGAGTGCTTTCCAGGGCGTCAAGGTGCTCGATTGCAGCCAGGGCCGGGTTGGGCCGATGGCCGCCATGCTGATGGCCGACTTCGGCGCGCAGGTGCTGAAGGTCGAGCCGCCCGGCGGCGACTGGATGGCCGACAACCCCGGCTACCAGATGTGGAACCGCAACAAGGTGCGGACGACGCTGGACATCGCCACGCCCGAAAGCCGCGCGCAGCTGGAGGCCATGCTGGCGGCGGCCGACGTGGCGATCTTCGACCAGTCGCCGGAGCAGATGCAGGCCCTGGACCTGATGGACGCCGCCGAGCGGCATCCGCGGCTGGTGCGCGTCTGGGTCCCGCCCTATGGGACGACGGGCGACTGGAGCGAGATGCGCTCGCACCACGGCGTGCTGATGGGGATGACCGGCGCGGCGTTCCGGCAGTCGAGCTACGAGTACCAGCCGGTCTACCTGGTCATGCCGGTGCTGCACTATGCGCAGGCGACCATGGCGGCAGGCTCAGCCGGCGCGGCGCTGATCGAGCGCGGCAAGAGCGGCCTTGGCCAGGCGGTGACGGTGAGCGGGCTCTCGGCGGTGGCGCTGGTCGGCGGCGCGTCGGGCAACATCCTGCCGATCGGCCGCCGCCCGCTCGGCGCCTCGCCCTCCTACCGGCTCTACGAGTGCGGCGACGGCCAGTTCCTCTTCCTGGCGACCCTGTTCAGCTACTTTTTCCAGCGGGCGGTGAAGGCGATGGGCCTGGAGGTGGCGCTGGCCGAGGACGTCTTCCCCGAGGACGTCACCACGCTGATGGAGGCGCGCTTCCGCCAGAAGCCGCGCGAGGAGTGGCTGGCGATCCTGCGCGACGCCGACGTGCCGGTCGCGCCGGTGACGTTGCGCGAAGAGTGGCTGCGCAGCGAGCTGATCGCCAACAACGACATGCGCGCAGTCGTCGAGCATCCGCAGCTGGGGCCGGTGGAGATGCCGGGCGTGCCGGTGAAGTTGAAAGGCACCCCCGGCTCGGTCCGCCACCTGGTGCGCGACGCCGCCAAGGCCGACATCGACGCCTTCCTGGCCTCGCCAGCCGCCGCGCCGGCGCCGCAGGCCGCCCCGCAAGCGCCGAAGGCCGGTCCCCTGGCGGGCGTCAAGGTGCTCGACCTCGGCACGGTGATCGCCGGCGCCTACGCCAGCGCCATCCTCGCCAACCTCGGCGCCGACGTCATCAAGGTCGAATCCGCCGACGGCGATCCCTGGCGCGACCGCGGCGTCGGCTTCACGGCCTACAACCGCGGCAAGCGCGGCCTGGTGGTCGACCTGAAGAGCCCGGCGGGCCGCGAGCTCTTCCTCGACATGGTGCGCCAGGCCGACGTGGTGCTGGACAACTATCGGCTCGGCGTTCGCGACCGGCTCGGCGTCGGCCACGCCGACGTGCTGGCCGCCAATCCGCGCGCCATCTCGGTCTCGATCACCACCTACGGTTCGCGCGGCGAGGAGACCAAACGGCCGGGCTTCGACCCGCTGCTGCAGGCGCGCAGCGGCATGCAGGCCGCGCAGGGCGGCGACGGCGAGCCGGTGTTCCACGTGATCGCGGTCAACGACTTCGCGTCGGCGTCGATGGCGGCGTTCGGGGTGATCGCGGCGCTGAACGCGCGGATGCGCACCGGCGAGGGCCAGGTGATGGAGACCAGTCTCACCGCCCAGAGCGCCATGTTCCAGTCGGGCGAGCTGACCACCTGGCCGGGCGCGACGCCGGCGCCGAAGGGCTGCCGCGACTGCCTGGGCGTCGCCGCGCTCGACCGCTTCTACGCCTGCGCCGACGGCTGGATTGCGGTGGCCTGCGCCGACGCCGGCGAGGCGAAGGCGCTGGCCGCCGCGCTCGGCCATGCCGACTGGGCCGAGCGCTTCGACATGCTGGCCGAGCCGCGCGACGGCGTGCTGGCGGAGGCGCTGGCGTCGGCGCTGGCCGGCATGCCGATGGATGCGGCGCTGGCGGCGCTGGTCGGCGCCGGCGTGCGCGCCTCGCCGGTGCGCGAGGGCGAGCAGATCCTTTCCGACCCCTGGCTCTGGGCCAACGATTTCTTCGACCAGCCGCGGCAGACGCCGCATGGCCCGGTCGTCAACCGCCCATACGCCCGCTTCTCGCGCAGCGAGAGCGGCTACACGCGCCCCGACCCCGGCCTCGGCGAGCACACCTTCGAGGTGCTGGCCGACTACGGCATCGCGCCGGAACGGATCGCCGAGCTGGCGGACGACGGCGTGGTGATGTGCCTGAGCTGAGTGGCGTCGTTGCGCGCTCCCCTTCCCTTCGCGGGGGAAGGGGCTCACTCGAACAGCGTGCAGGCGCCTTCGTCGGCCGGGCTGACGACGCCGCGCGCCCATCCGAACAGCTCGCGGCCGTAGCCGAAGCCGGGCGCCGGCGCGGCGGCGGGCGCGCGCGACATCAGCTCGCGTTCGTCGACCTTGACCGCCAGCGAGCCGGCGCGCGCGTCGAGGCGGATCACGTCGCCGTCGCGGACCTTGGCGAGCGGACCGCCGGCGGCGGCCTCGGGCGTCAGGTGGATGGCGGCCGGCACCTTGCCCGAGGCGCCCGACATCCGCCCGTCGGTGACCAGGGCGACCTTGCGGCCGCGGTCCTGCAGCACCGAGAGCGTCGGCGTCAGGCTGTGGAGCTCCGGCATGCCGTTGGCGCGCGGGCCCTGGAAGCGGACCACCGCCACGAAGTCGCGGTCGAGCTCGCCGCGCTGGAAGGCGGCGAGCAGCTCGGCCTGGTCGGCGAAGCACAGCGCCGGCGCCTCGACCACCTGGTGCTCGCTCTTCACCGCCGAGACCTTGATCACCGCGCGCCCCAGCGGGCCTTGGAGAATGCGGATGCCGCCCTCGGCGTCGAACGGATCGTCGGCCGGCCGCAGGATGTCGGGCGCGAGGCTCTTGGCCGCGCCCTCGCGCCAGACCAGCTCGCCGTCCTCGAGGAACGGCTCGCGCTGGTAGAGACGCAGGCCCTGGCCGGCGACCGTCGCCACGTCCTCGTGCGCCAGGCCCGCGTCGAGCAGCTGGCGCACCACGAACGCCATGCCGCCAGCGGCGTGGAAGGCGTTCACGTCCTCGGCCCCGTTCGGATAGACGCGCGCGATCAGCGGGGTCACGCGCGAGATTTCGTCGAAGTCCTCCCAGGTCAGCGTGATCCCCGCCGCCCGCGCCATCGCCACCAGGTGCAGCGTGTGGTTGGTCGAGCCGCCGGTCGCCATCAGGCCGGCCAGGGCGTTGACGAGGCTCTTCTCGTTCACGACCGCGGACATCGGCGTGTAGGCGTTGGCGCCCGGGCCGGTCTCCACCGCGCGCCTCGGCGCGGCGGCGGTCAGCGCGTCGCGCAGCGGCGTGTTCGGGTGCACGAAGGCGGCGCCCGGCAGGTGCAGGCCCATCATCTCCATCATCATCTGGTTGGAGTTGGCGGTGCCGTAGAAGGTGCAGGTGCCGGGCCCATGGTAGGCCTGCATCTCGACGTCGAGCAGCGCCTCGCGCTCCAGCTTGCCCTCGGCGAAGAGGCCGCGGATGCGCGCCTTCTCGCTGTTGGAGATGCCCGAGGTCATCGGCCCGCCGGGCACGAAGATCACCGGCAGGTGGCCGAACAGCGCCGCGCCAATGAACAGCCCCGGCACGATCTTGTCGCAGATGCCCAGCATCAGCGCGCCGTCGAAAGCGTCGTGGGTCAGCGCGACGGCCGTCGACATGGCGATCACGTCGCGGCTGAACAGCGACAGCTCCATGCCGGGCCGCTGCTGGGTGACGCCGTCGCACATCGCCGGCACGCCGCCGGCGTACTGCGCGGTGGCGCCGATCTCGCGCGCCGCCGCCTTGATGATCGGCGGGAAGCGCTCGAGCGGCTGATGGGCCGAGAGCATGTCGTTGTAGGACGAGACGATCGCGATGTTCGGCGCGGCCGGGTTGCGCACGCGGCTCTTGTCGTCGTCGGGCAGCGCGGCGAAGGCGTGCGCGAAGTTCGCGCAGGTGAGCTTGCCACGGCCGGGCCCGGCCTGGCGGGCCGCCTTTATGCGCTCCAGGTAGTCGGCGCGGCTCTCCTGGCTGCGCGCGCGGATGCGCTCGGTGACTTCGGCGGTGACGGGATGCATCGGCGATGCTCCTTGCGAGCGGACTTCAGGCGTCTCCGGGCGACCAGAGGATGCGCACGGGGCTGCGCGTCTGCCGTAACAACGCGGCTGCCGGCGGGCTGAACACCGGATCGGCCTCGATCTGCCGGATCACGTCGCGTTTCTGCTCGCCGCCGACCAGCAGGATGATGAGCCGCGCATCGAACAGCGCCCGGGCGGTGAGGCTGAGGCGCGGCACGTAAGGACTCCAGCCGGCCGAGCGCACCGGAACCACCCAGCGCGCGCAGTCCGGATCGAGCCACTGCGCCGCGTCGGTGTTGGCCGCATAGAGCGAGGCGATGTGCCCGTCAGGCCCCATGCCGAGCAGCGTCGCATCGAACGGCGCCAGCGCGGCGATGCGGGGCTCGGCGGCGGCCGCGTCCTCGTCGGGCGAGACGCCCTTGCCGCGCAGCGGCGCCAGCTTCGCCGCAGCGGCGTGGCGCTGGAGCAGCCGCTGGCGCACCAGCCGCTCGTTGCTGAGCTCGTCCGAGGGATCGGTGAAGCGGTCGTCGCTGAGCGCCACGGTCACGCTCGACCAGTCGAGGTCGGCGTCGGCGAGGCGGTCGTAGACCGGTCCAGGCCCGCGCCCGCCGGTCACCATCAGCCGCTTCGCGCCAGGCCCGCGCAGCTGGCCGACGATCGCCTGCGCGGCGGCCGCCGCGGCCGACTCGGCGTCGGGGTAGGTCTCGATCTTCATGGCTTCCCCGCCTGCGGGGAAAAGCGTGACGCCCTACTCATCGAGCCACGCGCGGCCGGTGCGCTCGAGCAGGGCGAAGGCGCCGGCGGGGCCCCAGCTGCCGGCGGCGTAGGGCTTGGGGGTCATCCCGAGGTCCGCCCAGGCGTCGGCGATCGAGTCGATCCAGCCCCAGGCGCGCTCCACCTCGTCGCGGCGCACGAACAGCGCCTGGTTGCCGGAGAACACGTCGAGCAGCAGCCGCTCGTAGGCGATCCGCCGCCGACCCCCGTCGTCGAGCGACAGGCTGAGCGGCAACGCCTGCAGGCGGTTGCCCGAGAGCCCCGGCCGCCGGTTCATCAGGAGCAGGCTGATGTCCTCGTCGGGCTGCAGGTCGATGACCAGGCGGTTGGCTGCGACGTCCTCCTCGGCGCGCTCGCCGAAGATCAGGTGCGGCAGCGGCTTGAACTGGATGACGATCTGGGTGCGGCGCTCGGGCAGCCGCTTGCCGGTGCGGAGGTAGAAAGGCACGCCCGCCCAGCGCCAGTTGTCGATGTCGGCGCGGAGCGCGACGAAAGTCTCGGTGTCGGACGCGGCGCCCTTCTCGTCGACGTAGGACGGCACCTGGCGGCCCTCGACGACGCCGCCCTTGTACTGGCCTCGCACCGACATCTGCTGGGCGCTGGAGCGCTCGAAGTGGCGCAGCGCCTTCAGCACCTTCACCTTCTCGTCGCGCACCGAATCGGCGCCCGCGTCGGCCGGCGGCTCCATTGCGACCAGGCAGAGCAGCTGCAGCATGTGGTTCTGCACCATGTCGCGCAGCGCGCCGTAGTCGTCGTAGTAGCGCCAGCGCTCGCCGACGCCTTCGGTCTCGGCGACGGTGATCTGCACGTGGTCGATGGCGAGGTTGTTCCAGAGCGGCTCGAAGAGGGTGTTGGCGAAGCGCAGCGCCAGCAGGTTCTGCACGGTCTCCTTGCCGAGGTAGTGGTCGATCCGGAAGACGCGGCTCTCCTCGAACACCTGCGCCACCTCGGCGTTGATCGCCTTGGAGCTTTCGAGGTCGTGGCCGAGCGGCTTTTCGAGCACGATCCGGCACTCGCCGCAGGCCAGTCCCGCCTCGTCGAGCGTCCGGCAGACGGCGCCGTAGATGCTGGGCGAAAGCGCCAGGTAGAAGACCGTGGGCTTGTCGCCGACGTGCTCGGCCACCGCATCCATGCCCTTGGCGCTGGTGACGTCGGCGGCGCGGTAGTCGAGCCGCTCGGCGAACCGCGTCCAGGCCGCATCGTCGAGGCCCTCGGGCCGCTTCTTCAGGACGTCGTGGACGTAATCCACGAACTTCGCCCGTTCCATCTGGGTGCGAGCGGAGCCGAGGATCTTCAGGTCCTTCGGCAGGAGGTTGTCCGCGTCGAGGAAATACAGCGACGGGATCAGCATCCGCGCGGAAAGGTCGCCGGTGGCGCCGAAGATCACCAGCCGTTCGATCGCTTGTGCGTCAGGCATCGGGCGCGACATGGCGCCTCGAACAGCGTTCGTCCAGAGGCGCCCGGGAAGGTCCCGATTCTTTCAAACAAGCGTTTGCGGCCGGTTGCGCCCCCCACGGGGGCGCCCGATAATGCCGGCCATTGCACGACTTAGGCTAGAGATGGTCGGCCCGGCGCGGCCGCCCCAAGGGAGATGATGGATGGCGTGGGATTTCGAGACCGACCCCGAATTTCAGAAGAAGCTCGATTGGATCGAAGAGTTCATGGAGGAGAAGGTCGAGCCTCTCTCCAATCTTGGCCGCGCGATGATGGTCCCCGGCGCCCGCGAGAAGTTCATCAAGCCGCTGCAGGACGAAGTGAAGGCGCAGGGCCTGTGGGCCTGCCACCTCGGCCCCGAGCTGGGCGGCCAGGGCTACGGCCAGCTGAAGCTCGCGCTGATGAACGAGAAGCTGGGCCGCGTCGGCCTCGCGCCCTCGGTGTTCGGCTGCCAGGCGCCCGACACCGGCAACGCCGAGATCATCGCCCACTACGGCACGCCCGAGCAGAAGGAAAAGTGGCTGTGGCCGCTGCTGAACGGCGACATCCGCTCGGCCTTCTCGATGAGCGAGCCGGCCGGCGGCTCCGACCCGACCACCTTCAAGACCCGCGCCGAGCTGAAGAACGGCAAGTGGGTGATCAACGGCGAGAAGTACTTTTCGTCGGGCGCCTACGGCTCGTCGGTGCTGGTGGTCTACGCGGTCACCGACCCCGACCATAAGGACATCCACCAGAAGACCTCGATCTTCCTGGTGCCGACCAAGACCCCGGGCGTGAACATCCTGCGCGGCATCGGGGTCGGCGCGGGCGAAGGCGGCGGCCACGCCTACATCCGATACGAAAACGTCGAGGTCGGCCCCGAGGCGCTGCTCGGGCCGCGCGGCGGCGCCTTCCTGGTCGCGCAGACCCGCCTCTCCGGCGGGCGGGTCCACCACGCCATGCGCACTGTCGGCGCCTGCCAGAAGGCCTTCGACCTGATGTGCCGCAGGGCCGTCTCGCGCCAGACCCGCGACGGGCGGCTGGCCGACATGGCGGTGGTGCAGGAGCAGATCTGCGACAGCTGGATCGCGCTGCAGTCGTTCCGCCTCTTGGTGCTGCGCACCGCCTGGCTGATCGACAAACACAAGGACTACAACCTCGTTCGCAAGGACATCGCCGCGATCAAGGTGGCGATGCCGAAGGTCTATCACGACATCGCCGCCACCGCCGCGCACCTGCACGGCGCCATGGGCGTCTCCAACGAGATGCCGTTCATGGGCATGCTGACCAGCGCGATGGTGATGGGCATCGCCGACGGCCCCACCGAGGTGCACAAGGTGACCGTCGCCAAGCAGGTGCTGAAGGACTACAAGCCCGACAACGACCTCTTCCCCAGCTACCACCTGCCGAAGCTGCGCGACGCGGCGCTCGACAAGTACTCGTCGGCGATCGACGAGCTGAAGGCGGCGGCCGCCAAGGCCACCGCCGACGCTTAAGCGCTTTCGCTCACCTTCGAGGACCGCTAGTCGTCTGGCATGCGCCAGGCGGCTGGCGTCCGCAGGTCAAGGCACAAGATGGCAGCAACGCCCGAGCGCGCCCCGCTGATCGTCGGCATCGGCGGAACGGTCCGCACGCCCTCCTCCAGCGAGCGCACGCTGGGCTTGGCGCTGGCCGCCGCCCAGGCCGCCGGCGCGCGCACCCGGCTGATCGGCGGCGAAGTGCTGGCCAGGCTGCCGATCTTCAATCCGAACGACGTCGAGCATCCGCCCGAGCGCTCCGCGCTGGTCGATGCGGTGCGCGAGGCGGACGGGGTGATCGTCGCCACGCCCGGCTATCACGGCTCGATCTCGGGGCTGCTGAAGAACGCCCTCGACAGCCTCGAACCGCTGCGCGACGACGCGCGGCCCTATCTCGATGGCCGCGCCGTGGGCTGCATCGTGGTCGCCGACGGCTGGCAGGCCTGCGGCTCGGCGCTGGCGGCGCTGCGCTCGATCGTCCACGCGCTACGCGGCTGGCCCACCCCGCTCGGCGCCACCATCAACAGCGCCCTGAAGCCGTTCGACGACGCCGGCGCGCTGAAGGACCCGCGCGACGCGTTCCAGGTGGAAACCGTCGCCCGGCAGGTGGTGCAGTTCGCGCGGATGTGGGAGCGCTGATCCCTACTCCCCCGCCTTCTCCAGCGCGTCGCGCCAGGCGACATTGCGGGCGGCGCGCTCGGCCTGGGCGGGGTTGGCCGGAGCGGGCTGGGCGCCGCCCTGCTCGGCGACCTGGCGGCCGAGCGCGACGACCTTCGGGATCTCGTCGTCGGCCAGCGGCTTCATCCACGTTTTGCGCTTGAACGCCGCCTCGACGTAGGGCGCCAGCTCCTCGGTCTTCTTGGCGACGCGCGCCGCCTCGCGCTCCTTGAACTCACCCATCACCTCGGCGGCGAACAGCTCCAGCGCCTCGCAGATGTGCTCGTGCTCGTTGCGGCCGGCCTGCTGGATGAAGGCCACCTGGTCAACGCCGCAGGCCTCGAACTTGCGGATGTGCTCGCGCACCTGGTCGGGGTTGCCGATGCCGCCCTCGGCCGCGCCGGCGATGCCGCCCGCGCCCGGCGCCATGTTGGCCTGCGCCTTCTGGAACAGCTCCCAGATGTCGGTGCGGCCGGGCGTCTGCTCGCCGAAGCCATAGTGCCAGCCGAGCGCGAACTGGAAGAACCGGAAGCCTTCCTGGAAGCGCCGGCGCGCCACCTCGGCGTCCTGGTGCACGCCGAACGAGGAGACCATGCAGATGTTGGGGTTCACCGCATGGCCGATCGGCACGCACTCTTCCTTGAAGATCCGGTAGTAATCCTCGACCCACTGGGTGGCCTCGGTCGGATCGACGAAGGCGAAGGTCAGCGCGCCGATGCCGAGCCGGGCGGCGAGCTTGATGGTCTCGCGGTTCGAGCACGCGACCCAGAGCGGCGGATGCGGCCGCTGCACGGGCTTGGGCACCACGTTGCGCGCCGGCATCGAGAAGAACTCGCCCTCGAAACCCGGATAGGGGTCCATGGCCAGCATGTTGGCGCACTGCTCGACCGCCTCGCGCCAGGCGTTGCGCTTCTCGGCGACCGGCACCTTGTAGCCGCCGAGCTCCAGCAGCGCCGAACTCTCGCCGGTGCCGAACTCGACCCGGCCGTTGGAAACCAAATCGAGAGTCGCGATGCGCTCGGCGACGCGGGCCGGATGGTTGTAGCCCGGCGGCATCAGCACGATGCCGTGGCCGAGCCGGATCTGCTTGGTGCGCTGCGAGCACGCGGCGAGGAACACCTCGGGCGCCGAGGAGTGGGAGTACTCCTCGAGGAAATGGTGCTCGACCTCCCAGACGTTGTCGAAGCCCAGGCGGTCGGCCAGCTCGACCTGCGAGAGCGCGTCCTGGAAAAGCTGCTGCTCCAGCCCCGGCGTCCACGGCCGCGGCAGCTGGTGCTCGTAGAAAATGCCAAATCGCATGTCCGAAATGTCCCT
>Ga0134125_10002202_pt1 | contig 23271 bp, 30 predicted proteins | sample KB31751_FD_96464 | JGI IMG/M metagenome (GOLD analysis project Ga0134125, IMG submission 96464) | Terrestrial soil microbial communities with excess Nitrogen fertilizer from Kellogg Biological Station, Michigan, USA - KB3-175-1 | ecosystem: Environmental > Terrestrial > Soil > Unclassified ... | reverse complement strand
CCGGTGAGCGACAACGTTCCTCAAGCACCTTGCGATCTTTCCTCGAAAGGCGGACTTCTCTTGCTTCGGGTATCATCCCGATGTTGAATCATGACTCACTTCCCAGGGAAAGTGGGTACTAGGGAGCCGTGCAATTTCCATAACCGAGACCAGCGTGCTGGCAAGACGTCATCTGCGATGCTCGGCGGATCAAAAAATGGCGCATGCCCGCCGGTAAACCCATCAAAGTAAGGGAATCCAGCTCGTTCAAATGCCTCCTCAAATAATAGGTCGTAGTTTGGTGTGAATATCTCGACTGCGCATTCTCTATTCGTCCCGCCCACCCAACCGACTAGCCCGGATATCTCACCGAGTTTAAGCGCATCGGGGCTCCGAATCAGCGAAAGTTGTTTTGCGAGAACGACTTCTTGATGATTCGAGGAGAGCCCCGATGCAGACAGAGCGTACCCCGGATATATTTGGATTTGAAGCCGTCGAAGGCCGCGCGGTGGTCGCGGGGTTTGACGGTGGTGCGATCACGTCAGACGCGGGCGGGTTGCTGCTGGGAGCGGCGGATCGGGCGATCCGGATGGTGGATCGGTTTGCCTCCTGCTTTGTCGATCGGCGATCGCAGGCACACGTCGAACATTCTGTGGCGACGCTGGTGGGACAGCGGATATTCGCCATCGCGCTCGGCTACGAGGACCTCAACGACCATGAGACGCTGCGCCACGATCCATTGATGGCGGTGCTGGCGGGGAAGCTTGAGGCGCGGCGCGCGGACTGCGCCGCAGTGGCCGGCAAATCGAGGCTGAACCGGCTGGAACTGTCGAAGCCGGAGCCATCGCGCTACCACAAGATCAGCTACGAAGCGGCGGCGGTGGACCTGCTGTTCGTCGATCTGTTCCTCGAGGCGTATCGGACCGCGCCCAGCCAGATCACGCTCGACCTCGATGCCACGGATGATCCGTTGCATGGTGGGCAGGAAGGGCGCTTCTTTCATGGCTACTACAAATCCTATTGTTATCTGCCACTGTACGTTTTCTGCGGGCGACACCTTCTATGCGCCGAGCTGCGCCGGGCCAATATCGACGCCAGCGCGGGCTCTGTTGAGGAGGTGGCGCGGATCGTTGCGCAGATCCGCGGGTGCTGGCCCAAGGTACGCATTCTGCTGCGGGCGGATTCCGGCTTCACGCGCGATGATCTGATGACATGGTGCGAAGACAACCAGGTCGATTATCTGTTCGGCCTGGCGAAGAACACCAGGCTGATCGCCGAGATCGCAGCCGAGCTTGCCGAGGCGGCCGCAGAGAACCGCCAGAGCGGCAAGCCAGCCCGGCGCTTCAAGGACTTCCAGTACAGAACGCATAAGAGCTGGAGCCGCCATCGCCGTGTGGTCGGCAAGGCGGAGTGGATGATCCCTTCCGCCGCCGAGAGTGAGAGCACGACAAAGCCCCGACGCGAGAAGAACAAGAAATCCATCATGGCTGGCGACCTCGACCTGGCAACGTTGGAAGGCCGGGCCAATCCGCGCTTCGTCGTTACCTCGCTGCCGGCCGATCAGCAGCAGGCCCGCACTCTCTACGAGAAGCTCTATTGCGCTCGCGGCGAGATGGAAAACCGCATCAAGGAATGCCAGCTCGATCTGTTCGCCGACAGGACGTCCGCCCACACCATGCGCGCCAACCAGCTGCGGCTTTGGCTGTCCTCGATGGCCTATGTCCTTGTCAGCGCACTACGCCGCATCGCCTTGGCCACGACCCGCTTCGCCGATGCCACATCCGGCACCATCCGCCTGAAGCTGTTTAAGATCGGCGCCCAGGTCCGCATCAGCGTCCGCAGGATCAAGTTCTCGATGGCATCGGCGTTTCCCTACACCGATGTCTTTCGAGCGGCATGGGCCGCGCTGGACAGCGCGGCTCGCTGAACCCTCGGCCCACAGAGAACATCCGAGCCTCATGATCCTCTGACATCACGGCCAACCCGCCATAGCGGGCGAGGCGTCGCGCCCAAAATGACCGGTGCGGGTTGTGGCGGCGCCGAACTCAACGCTCGCCCGCGCGCGGTCAAATAGCGTGAGAAATCCGGGCTAGTTCTGAATATGGGTTTGCCTCCTTAGGAAGCTCCTCTGCGACTTTTTTGCCGATCGCTTCGCATATGCACGTCGCAAGGTTTTCATAGCCCTCACCGTTCAGTCCGTGGACTAGGGTCTCGCCGAGGGCAGATGAAAGAAGCCGGACATGCGAGAGAATCGCTTCTATGTTTGGCTCGCTTTTCGTCCTCGCTTTGACGTCGGCTGCGACTTCCTTAACAAACCTTGACTTGATCTGTCGAAAGAGACGCGATGACTGCTGATGTTAGCCATATGAGAGGCTCTCCTTTAATATCGATTTTCCCAGATGAGCCTATCCGTATAGAGGTAGGCGCACCGGCACCGATCAACAAACCTATTCGTTTTCGCCCCTGCGAAAGAATTTGGCGGAGGTCGGCCATGTACCGGTCTGGATTATGAATGCCCTGCACAGAATCATCCAAGAATCGGGGGTAGAATCACGGAGAAAACGCATTCTACGATTGTTAGCTGCGTAGAGCCATCTGATTCATTCGACGAATCGATTGCGTGGGCTCATCCGACATCCGCGGGCCATGTACGAATCCTTGCTTCCCGTTATGGTGGCGCGGGTTTGTCCCAAACACAGGAGAACCCAAGCATGCCAGTCCTCAAGTCGCTTTCCTTCACCGCCCTCCCGAAGCTTAACAACGACATCATCCAGATCCGGCGGGCCAACTTCGTCTCGAAATTGGAGGAGCAGAAGCAGCTCCTGAAGGACCCCAGCCATATCCGGACCACCCAGCGCTGGACTAAGGTCGACGGCGAGCGGCAGGCCACCACCAAGCAGCAGGCCGTCCGCCCCTGGTGGAAGACGGACCCGTCCGGTCAGGTCATCATGTCGATGAAGTTTGGCTCGAAGCCCATCGAGTTCGAGAAGGGCAAGGCCGGCATCGTGGTCGACTCGAAGGAGAAGCTGCCGGCCGTCATCGACGCCCTGATCGCCGCGGTCCGTGCCGGTGAGCTGGACGATATCTTCAGCCAGGCGGCGAAGACCGGCGCCGTCGGCAAATCAAAGAAGGCCGCTTGATCGTCTGTCGGGCCGGGCGGTCGAGAAAGGCCGATCCGGCCCGTTTCTATCCCTCATCAGTCTCGTCTGGATGGTCGCCGGACCACGAGAGGAGGACTGAAAGGTCAGCTAGGTCCGATTCCTTCGGTATGACCTCGGGGGTCGGTAAGCGATCTGAGAGGTGGCCCGATCCCACGCCCCGGCCTAGGAAGCGGACGTGCCATACGTTCCCAGCCAAATCTCAAAATGATCTCGGAGAGCCGTTCGTGGATGTCGGAACCAAGGTCTCCCGTTCGTCTTGAGTCCGAATCGTCCTCATTTCGGAGCACCGCGTCCATGGCCCCCCGCGCGAACTGGAAAGGCTTTCTGCGCCTTTCGCTCGTCACCTGTCCGATCGTGCTCTATCCGGCCACTTCGGAATCAGAAAAGACCTCCTTCAATCAGCTCAATCGGAAGACCGGCCACCGCATCAAGTACGCCAAGGTGGACGCCGATACCGGCGAGGAGGTCGCTAACGAGGACATCGTCAAGGGCTACAAGGTCGACACCGACACCTTCATCGAGGTAACCAAGGAGGAGCTTGAGAACGTTGCATTGGAATCGACGCGAACCATCGATATCGATGAGTTCGTCGACCGCAGCGAGATCGACCCGAGATATCTGATCCGTCCCTACTACCTGCGTCCGGACGGCAAGGTCGGACACGACGCCTTCGCTGTCATCCGCGAAACCATTCGGGAGATGAACAAGATTGCGATAGGGCGCGTGGTGCTGACCAACCGCGAGCACATCATTGCGCTCGAGCCGCTCGACAAGGGCTTGATGGGGACGCTGCTGCGCTACCCCTACGAAGTCCGCGATCCGCAGGAGTATTTCGACGACATCCAGGACGTCAAAGTCACCAAGGACATGCTCGATCTTGCCAGGCACATCGTCGACCAAAAAGCCGGCCACTTCGAGCCGGACAAGTTCGAAGACCAATACGAAACCGCGCTCATTGAGCTCATTAACCAGAAGCGCGCCGGCAAGCCGGTCACGCCGAAGGAGCGGCCCCGTGGCGAGAACGTGGTCGACCTGATGGAGGCGCTGCGCAAGAGCGTTGGCGGCTCTGCGGCCACATCGAAGGCTGCGGAAAAGCCAGCTAAGAAGTCCAAGAAGGCGTCTGCCGGCCAAAAGGAAATGCTGATGCCCATCGCTGGCAAGAAACCGGCCAAGGAGACCGCGGCAAAGAAGCCGGCGGCAAGGTCGCAGCGGAAGTCGGCCTAGCGGTCATGAAGCATCCGGTGACGCCGGACCGCCGTTACTTCGTCGTCCGCGGCAAAGCGATCTTCTGTCTTTAGCCTTATGTTCACTTCTATACATTTCTGCCGGACCGATTCCTTTGCTTGTGCGATATCCCGCGCAGGGAGAAGTGGGATTATGAATGCGTTGCCAGCGATTCTGGTCGTTGAAGACGATCACCTCATTCAATCTGTTGTCGAAGAACCTCTCACGGAGGGGGGATTCGAAATCGCTATCGCCTCGTCGGCCGGGCAAGCCATCGAATTGCGGGACGGTGCCGGCGCGAAATATCGTGCGCTGGTGACCAATATAAATCTGGGCCATGACAAGGTGGACGGTTGGGAAATCGCCCGCCACGCCCGAGAACTCAATCCCGGATTTCCGGTGGTCTACATGAGCGGCGACAGCGCTGAAGATTGGTCATCCAAAGGCGTTCCTAACAGCATCATGCTCTCGAAGCCGTTCGCGCCTGCCCAACTGGTCACCGCGGTCGCCCAGCTGCTCAATAGCGGCGCGCCCACCACGTAAATCGTCACCCGCTCAAAAAGTCTATTGGACATGCCATGACCCTCCCGATCGCGATCGCGGCTTTGACCGTGCTTCTCATGCTGGGCGTCGGCAGCGCGATGACCACCATCGGGCCGTGGTATCGGGATCTGCGTAAGCCTGGATGGAATCCGCCGAACTGGATCTTCGGGCCCGTATGGACCGTGATTCTCGGTCTTGCCGCCTGGTCGGGCGTTTTGGCCTGGGCGAACGCCCCTTCGTCGACCGAGCGTGTCCGGATACTCGTCCTGTTTGGGATCAATATCGTTCTTTATATGCTATGGACCCCCCTGTTCTTCAATTTGCGCCGACCCGATTGGGCTCTGATAGAGGTCCCGTTTCTCTGGCTTTCGATCGTCTCCCTGATATTGGGCCTGGCGCCACTTTCCCCGACGTCAAGCTGGTTGCTCGCGCCGTATCTGCTTTGGGTGACATTCGCCGCATTTCTCAATCTTACGATTGTTCGATTGAATGGTGCCTCTTCACCAGGCGGGTCCTGATCGCGTCGGCAGTCGCACTGTTCGCCCGCTTCGCAAACACCCCATTCGCGATGTAGATAGGAGCACTGCCGCCGGCAAGGGAGCGCTCATGGCGAGGAAACTGAAGGCCTATCAGACTTCGTTGGGCTTCTTCGAGCAGCCCATTGCCGCGCCGTCGATGAAGGCGGCTTTGGATGCGTGGGGCGCCGACAGCAATCTTTTCCATCAGGGTGTGGCAAAGGAGAGCCACGATCCGGACGTCATCGCCGCGACCATGGCGAAGCCGGGCGTCGTCCTCAAGCGCCCCTGTCGGATCTGACGGGCCCTTTGGAGAACACGCCGAACTGCCGAAGAACCTAGGCGAGGATGGACGGAAGAAGCCCCACAAGCCATCGGCCAAGGCGAAGAAATCTCCATCCCAGCTGGATAAGGCGTCGGACCGGAAGGCAGCCCGAGCGTACGAACGGGAGCGCCAGCGTCGCGAGCGCCGGGAGGTTAAGGAAGAGGCGGCCAGGCAGAAGGAGCGCGCACGACGGCAGGAGGCCGTCGACAAGGCACAAGCGGCGCTGGACACGGCGGAGGAGGGGCATGTGAAACACGTGGCCGCGCTGCGTTCCCAAATCAAGGCCCTCGAAGGTACAGGCCGAGGAGTCGAATTGGGACGCGGAAGCGAAGCGGCCGAAGGCGGCCGTGCGGCGGGCGCGGGGTTGAGGGGGTCAGGGCAGGAATGCGTTAACCACCACGATTCCTTACAAAAAAATTTTGCGCGGACCTCTTGAAACTTTTCCCCGGTTTACAAATTTTTTCGGCGTCGCCATAAGGCGATCGGGATGCCGTCAGGGTCCCGCCACTTGAGACGGGCACCGGAAGTGTCCGGTGCCGCTCGTAACCATTTTGCTCCAAGGAGGATCTGGCTATGCGCACTGTAGATTTTTCGCCCCTGTTCCGGTCGGCCATCGGATTCGACCGCCTGTTCGACCTCGCCGAAGCCGCCCAGCGTGTGGGCGAGGAGAGCTATCCCCCCTACAACATCGAACGCCTGGACGAGAACCGCTTCCAAATCTCGGTGGCGCTTGCCGGATTCAAGCCCGATGAAGTCGAACTGACGGTCGAGCAGAACGTCCTGACGCTGGAGGGCCGCAAGAGCGACAAGGAAGAGCGGACCTTTCTGCATCACGGCATCTCGGCGCGCAACTTCAAGCGCCAGTTTACGCTCGCCGACCATGTCGAGGTCAAGGGAGCCCGCTTCGAGAACGGCCTGCTCATCATCGACCTGCAGCGCGAAATCCCCGAGGCGAAGAAGCCGCGTCGCATCGCGATCAACGGCGCCGTCCCGAACAACGTCACACAGATCGAAGCCAAAGCCGCCTGAACCGGACTCGGGCGACTTGCATCGATCGACGCCGCGCGGGGACTCCCCTGCGCGGCCACCCCTCACTCGTCTTAGATTTGGAGGCAGCCATGCGGCCGGCGACCGCCCTTGACGAAAACGTTTTCGATTTCGACTATCTCCTTCATCCCGGCACCAAGTTCGAGCACCCGAGGGACGTGGTTTTTCATTCGGGCCTCACGCTCGCCGAGAAGCGAGCCATCCTGGCCTCATGGGCCTCGGATGCGTCCACGATCGCATCCTGCCCGTCGCTGCGGGCGCCAGAAGGACTGAAGGCACCCGTCACCATCGACGAGATTCTCGAGGCACTCTGCGCGCTTGATGGCGGTCCCCGGCCCCCGCCTGGCGGCAAACCCATGCGACTACGGTCGACCGAACGCCGCGCGGCGGCTTGAAGCGTAGACTGTACGACCGTCACGAGGGACGACGATGTTCGAACAAAACTTGGCCCGTATCCGGACCCATCGCAACAACATCCACCGTTATCGGACGCTGCTCCGGACGGAATTGTCCGATCTCGAGCGGGATTTCATCGATAGACGGATGGCCGACGAGCAGGCCGCGCTCGATGCACTGGTTGCCGAGACATTCCCGGTGACATTTCCCCTTCCGAAAGATTCATCGTCGGCTTCCTCCAGCACGAGGGCGGCGTCATGAGCTGCATTCGAGACCTGCTTATCCGCGGCACCAACAAGGTTATCAGCCACTATCGCCTGCTGCTGGCGAGCGCGAAGAACGAGGAGGAGCGTGAGCTGTACAGAAGCCGGATCGAGCGTGAGCAGCGGCTGTTGGACGAGCTCCATGGCGGTTTCTTGGATAGGTTTGCGGCGTGACGTGTCGGATCGGCGACGAGCGCTTCGCGACCTTCGACATCGTGCTGAAGCGGCGCGGACGCGGCAGGTGGAAATGGTCTGTGCGCACGGCCGACGGACGTGCCGTCATGTGCGGCTCGGAATGCAGTCGCGGTGCCGCGAGATACAAGGCGGAGCGTGCGCTGTTTCTCCTGCTGTGCGCCAGTGCCTCACGCCTTTCCAAGTTGCCGCTGCAGCCGTCCGATCTTGTTCGGCGGGCCGCTCGCCGGCGTAAGAGCACATCAGAGATTCATTGGACGCCTGATCGCACCCGGCGGGCCAAACAGTGACCACCATCGATCTGGCCGCGACCTTACCTATATGCCGGTCCGCTACAGACGCGACGCCTAAAGAAGCCTAGAGGCGACGATTGCAACGACCGGCAGTTTACGCGAGGCCAGTCAGGCTCCGGAGCGTCGCGGCAATCTCTGCCGCGCTGTAGGGCTTGGAGATGAACACGCCGCCTTCGGGCAGGTCGCCGTCTCCGACGGCCACAAGGCCCGACGTCGCGACGATCTTGATCGGCGGCCAGCGATCCCGGACAAACCGAGCAAGCTTGAGACCATCCATTGAGCCGGGCATTTGAATGTCGGTAAATACGACCCCGATATCCGACCGCATCCCAAGGATTGCGACCGCTTCGTCGGCATTCCCGGCCTGCACGACTTCAAATCCAGCCTCTTCCATTACCGCAGCCGAATCCATCCGGAGCAACAACTCGTCTTCGACGATCAGAACGACGGGCTTCAATTGCTCCATATCATGGGCTGCTCTTCCTGGACTCTTCGGTTTGTCCTTTAGACTCCCCAAGTGCATCAGTGACCTTTCGTTCCCATATACCAGACCCCGCGCCTTATTATCTCTCTAACCGCCATGTTTGGCCGACGAGTTCCCGAAGGAGCGGCATGACGAGCGGATAATCGGGCGCGCTTGATCCGAGATCACCGGCCTCGGAGCGGTTCCCGTGTTGAAATCTCCTATCACACCAACGGTGCCGTGCTACGTTTCCACGAAGGCAACCGCGACCTCGATCCGACGGAACAATGCATGAGCGACCGACCTGGGAAGGAGTCGACATCGGCGCCTACCGTTGCGACCGATGTCACCAGGCAAGAGCTTCCCTACCGCCTGCGGCAGCAGTCGCTGCTGGGCGAGTTTGGCCGCTCCGCGCTGCAGACCCGCGACATCGGGCAAATCCTGCAGCGTGCGACCGAACTCTGCGCCCAAGGTCTCGACACTCGGTTCGCCAAGGTACTGGAATATCTGCCCGACGATGATCGCCTGCTGATCCGCGCCGGCGTCGGCTGGGAACCGGGCACCGTCGGTCGGACGTCTCTGGGTCTCGACCTGGAATCGCCTGCGGGCTACGCTTTCCAGACCGGACAAATGGTCATCTCCAACCATCTTCAGGAAGAAACGCGGTTTCGAACGCCGAAGCTCCTGACGGATCACGGGATCCGGCGCGCAATCAACGTCCTGATCGCGCGAGGCGGCGAAGGGCATCTGCCATTCGGCGTCCTCGAGGTTGACAGTCCCGAATCCGGGCAGTTCGACGTCGCAGACGCGGACTTCCTCGCCGGCTTTGCTGGGCTGCTCGGCATCGCCATCGAGCGCCAGCATGCTGACGCCGATCTGCGGCAGGCCCTCGATCACCAGGCCATGCTGACGCGGGAGATGAGCCACCGGGTCAAGAACAGCCTCGCATCGGTGGTCGGGCTGCTGCGGGTGCAGAGCCGCGGCGCGCAGTCGGAGGAAGTCCAAAATGCGCTCAAGGACGCTGCGTCGCGCATCACCACGATTGCCCAGGTCCACGACCATTTGTGGCGCAGCGACAAGATCGGGTTTGTCGACATCGCCGACTTCGCCGGTGAGCTTTGCGGCAAGCTACAGGAAACGATTTCCCACAAGGTAGTCTGTAGCTTTGGTCATTTGATGATTTCGGCCGACAAGGCGATCCCGCTGGGCCTGTTGATCAATGAGCTCGTGACGAATTCCGCCAAACATGCTTACCCCGATGGATCTGGCGAAATCCAGGTCTTGGGTGAACGGCGAGGTGCCGATTTGCATGTCGAGGTGTTCGATCGCGGAATTGGACTGCCGAAGGATTTCGATATCGACGAACCACGCGCAAGCCTGGGCTTCAAGGTGATCAAGAGCCTGATCGCTCAACTCGGCGGACGCATGGCGGTGGCGTCCAACACGCCAAAAGGCGTAACCGTTCAGCTTGATGTACCCTTGGAAACGACCACCATAGCTTGAGGCACGATCAGGGCGCTATCCAACGGTTTCTTCGCCTACGCCGGAAGCGATCGAAGTCGTCCGTCAGGGTCCTCCCGCAATCCTCGGAAGAAAGAGTGCCTGAGCCTTCCCTCCGTCGATTTCGTTCGGTACTCGATCTCGGCGAGCAGTTTCGGCTCGACGCGACGCCCTTGTGGGCGAGCATCCGATGAGGAATCCCTCATGCGCAGGGTGGACGGAAAGCTCTTTAAAGCCGGCCGGCAAGTGAAGGGCAGGACTTGCTACTCGCAAGCGAGCGAGCCGCGACCCGCTCCAATTTTTCCGCTTGACTCGGCCGGCCTGTGGCATTTCGCCGAATCGTCGCGAGCGATATCGCAGTGCTTCAACCAAGACGGTGAAGGCCGGGTCGATCGACGACGAAGGCATCAGCGTTCTTCCGATTACATCGGCCGGTCTCGGTCACGCGATTTCTGATGAGGTGGTTCCCACTGGTGTCAAAGATCTTGGCGCAAGGACAAAGACGTAACCGCCATCATCACTGCCGAACGCGGATAGTTCTGAATACCGTTGAAGCCCTTTTTTCTGTGGCAGGGGGACTGGGGCGGAAGGTGGTCAGTTAGGCGGACACCGCGATGAAATGACCACAGAGGTCAGAAAGCGATCCGGCCCATCTGACGGTCGGCCTCTGACCCGATGGTTCTGGAAGGGCTTCCCTTGGCGAACCTATCACTCATCTGCAAGCGGTGCTTCGAGTTGGACAGTGTTGTCACGACCAACGTGGTCGAACATAACTGCACCGACGAACGAACGGGCGCGCAATTCACGGCGTTCGTCTGTGCGCGTTGTCTCAGAGCCGGCCGAGAAACTCGGGTCACGTGCCGGACGTTCGTTCAGATGCCATGTCGGCTTGTTGAGGCTTAGCCGACCTCGATTTGGCTTGAGCAACTGTCCACAAGTGACCCAAACCGGACGTGCGCCATCGCGCCGCGCTTGCGGCACAGCATTAGCCCCCGCCGGACCGTCGAGACCTGATACTCTGCTCCCCGTCATCCTCAAGATGCGATGAGGATCGAATGAAGCGGCGGGAGTTCATAGCGGCTACTGCGGCGCTGCTCGTTTCGTCGCGGCGTTCTTCGGCACAGGGCGGTCGCCGCCGACTTGGCTTTCTCGCGATCGGTGATGGGAGCGGGCAGGCCCTGAACCCGGCCGAGCGCGTGTTCCTTGATGATCTGCGGACCCTCGGCTGGACGGAGGGAAGAAATCTGGTTGTCGAGTATCGTTTTTCTCACCCTCCCGATCGACTGGAGGCTTCAGTCGCCGAGCTGATTAAACTCAGTCCAGATGTATTTGTTGCGGCGGGACCGTCCGCAACGTTAGCTTTGAAATCGGCGACTGCCACCATCCCAATTGTATTCGTGGCTGTGGCCGACCCCGTGCGGCTCGGGCTCGTGCAAAGCCTGGCGCGACCAGGTGGCAACATAACGGGTCTTACGACCAATATACCCGATGACTTCCTCGCTAAACGTCTTGAAATCCTTCGGGAACTCGTGCCGGGCGCGTCGAGGATTGCGCTCTTGGTCGACCCGCACAACCCGATGCAAAGGCCATTCTTTGCGGAGTTTCCCGGCGTGGCGCGGAAGTTGGGTATCGTTCTGCTAATTGTCGAAGCGACCAAGGCCGAAGAGCTCGACGTCGCCTTCGCCTCGGCCGCCTCCCAAACACGCCGATGCGATCATTGATTTCGGCGATCCTCTAACCTATGTCGAGGCTCCACGAATAATCGCGCTGGCGGCGAAACATCATCTGCCTGCAAACTACTTATTCCGACATTACGCTAATGGCGGATTGTCTGTGTATGGCGCCGACACGGGTGATTTATTCCGCCGTGCCAGCAGCTTCGTGGACAAGATTTTCAAAGGCGCAAAACCTTCCGAGCTGCCAGTAGAGAGGCCAACCAAGTTCGAACTGGTAATCAATATGAAGACTGCCAAAGCGCTCGGTCTCACCGTGCCCCCAGCGCTGCTTGCGCGTGCCGACGAGGTGATCGAATGATGCGAATGATGTCGGCGAATGTCGCCTTTTGGCCCTTAGCGGACATCCCAATTGCGCCGACGAATGTCTGCTTTCGAACGATAAGCGGACGTCGAGACGGGTGCCGCAATTGCTGATCCTCAATTCCCTAATACGTCGGGAAAATTCCCTGTTTCCCGAATTAATTTCCCTGTTAATCCGTCTAGGGAATTCGCGAATTGTGGCTGTTCGCGAAGTCAGCCTATCTGGACACCCCGATCCCGACGCTGTTCAAGGAACGGCTGTTTGTCTATCTCTCGCGCTTTTGCGAAGTTCGCTACTGCATTACGCGACACTGCGGCTTCCTGTTGGGACTCGGTCGGTCGGCCGGCGATCCGGATGCCGGTGATGACGGTTGGTTCGTCTGCTCCAGCGCTCCATACCTTCCGATGAACATGTTGCGGCGGCGCTTGGCCGCCTGGAAGCCGTCGCAGAACCGATCGATTGGCCCTCACCCGAGACCTCCGACGATGAGGACCTGCTAACTGCGGCCACTGTGCTTTTTCTTCAACCAGCGCGGCCAACCGGGCGAAGCGAGCACTGCGCACCGCGCTTGGCGGCGAAAAATTCGAGCTGCTAATCGGATTTCTGACGTTTATCCGGTGAGCTCACTATTGGACGTTGATGCATCCGGAGTTGGCCCTTGAAGACGATGTAAAAGAGCTGCTGCGCGAGCATGAGGAACTCGCCAAGGTGCTGTTGGAATATCCTGAAGCGGCCCGTTGTGAGATGGGAACTCGACTATTTGAGGAATTGGTATCACTACGCGAATTAAACGAACGAGATGAGCTTAAAAAGGCAAAGCTTGCCCTTGAAGAGAGCGGACGGCAAAAAGACCTGCTGATGAAGGAGGTCGATCACCGTATCAAGAACAGCTTGCAGATTGTGTCGAGCCTACTGTACATGCACGCTAACACCGCCGGGCCCGCTGCAGGTCAATTCCACAATGCTGCCGCGCGCGTTGCGGCCATAGCAGCCGTTCATCAACAACTTTATAAATCTGACGACGTCGGAACGGTCGCGCTTGACCAGTATCTCGTGGACCTTTGCCGGGAAATCACGGCTGCATTGAGCAGCCTCGATCAAGCCTGGACGCTGGCCGTCGACGCCGACCCGCTCGTCATCCCCACTGATCTCGCGATGCCCCGGCCGGTTATGCCGTTACCGTAACGGTCCCTCGTCGCGCGGACCGGGCCCTCGGTCAAACCTAGGCTGTCGCTCGATCCGGGTTTGACAGACCTTTGGGCTCACCGCCTGAGGCTGGGATCGTCGTGAAGGATCACGTTCAGCAAGGAATTGTGGACCTCAAGGGCGCCGTTGTACTGGATGAACCCGAGCTTGCGGAACTTGTTCATAAAAAAGCTCACCCGCGAGCGCGTCGTTCCGACCATTTCGGCGAGCGTCTCTTGGCTAACCCTCGCTATGACCGGCTCGGGCCGCCCCTCCTTGCCAAAGTTCGCCATCAGAAGGAGCAATCTCGCCAAACGCTTCTCGCTCGAATTAAACAGCTGGTCGACCAGGTCCGCCTCGACGCGCGCGTTGCGAGCCAGGATGTAGGACAGGAACATTTCGGAGAACTTCGGTTCCTCGTGGAGCACGCGCACGATGGCGGCCTTGTCCAATCTCATAATGACGCAATCCGTCATCGCGGCGGCAGTCGCCAGGCGCAAGGGCTGGCCGCTTAAGCAGCCCTCGCCAAAGAAGTCTCGCTTCCCATGGAGAGCGACGACCGCTTCCTTCCCTAACTCTGATACGACGCTGAGTTTGACTTGACCGTCCTGGATGTAAAAGACCGCATCGGCTACATCGCCTTGGACGAAAATCTCCCGGTTCGTTCGATAGTTCGACACGCTCCTCCCGCCGCCCACGGTGTTCAGGAACATCGTGACGTCGAAAGATTTCCTACGCCTTGCCTTAGCCATTTGGCGCCCCGGCTTGCCGTTCCGATGATGCTAATTTTAGTTCGGGCGAACCGCGAATTCCAGTCGTCTTGAGGAGGGGTGACCGGCGGTGCGCTGCGCCGCACAAGTCCGCTAGAGGCAGATAGTGTTGAAAGGTCCTGTCGGCCGGACGAACAAAATTCTTCAGGACGTGTCTCCTGCACGGCCGAGGGTACTGTCCGTATTTGAGCCCCGGTGTCCTAACTCGAATTTGGAAGTGTCCTAATTAATGGAGATGAACAACTGGTAGTTCAACCGTCTAACTGAGCAGGGCGCTCTCGCCAATGCGGAACTGCCAATGTGTGAGAAGTGTAAAGAACTCGACAAGAAGATCGAGCATTACGAAAAAATAGTGTTCTCAGTGAATGATCAACTGACGGTTGACCGGATCAAGGCGCTCATCGCCAAACTAGATGCGCAGAAAAAAGCCCTTCACCCGGAACAACCGTAAGGCAGCCTTAGTGACGCCCGTACTGTCCAAATTCCGAGCCGTTTACCTAATTTGATCGTCAGCAGTGTCCTAATTTCCGAACCGTGTGGTCAATTTTGACCATCGCCGCGTAGTCGCCTCAATTATCATAGGTGCACCACCGCACTCTCGGGCTGGCAGTGGTGGTTGAGAGCGTTGTGCTCCCGCCTTTTGCAGAGGAGTAGCACCATGCAAAGACGTAGTTTCAAGAACACCCTTACCTTTCCTGATCGGCTGGTAAAGGAAGCAGAGCGATTCCGTGAGGAAGCTGAGACCAAACCTTCCGGCCAGGAACGAGACAATCTCCTAAGAAAAGCCCGTCAAGCCGAAACCGCTGCTCACATGGATGAGTGGCTTTCTTCACCGGGATTGAAACCGCCCGCCTAGGTTTGACACGCCGATGCTGCTGGTGGCGCTCATGGGTCTGGTCGGTCTGGTGATGGTGATCGCCGTTTCCATCCTCACTCCCGCCCATGATTGCGGAGGGCATTCAATGGACACCTCCAAGCTTGTCCTTGTCGTCGATGACGACGCCGCAATGCTGTGGAGTGTAGCCCGAATGCTGCGGCAATTCGGTTACGCCAGCTTGCTGTTTCCGTCTGCCGAGGCTTTTGAAAATCACAGCAATTTCGACAGGGCGGTTTGCGTCCTTCTCGACATCGACATGGGCGATGGGTCAGGGATCGAGTTGAGGCATGGCCTCAAAGCTGCTGGCATTTCCCTGCCGGTCATCTACATGACTGGGAACGACAGCCGCGCCGTTCGTATGGCCGCGTATCAATCCGGGTGTCTCGCCTATCTTATCTCACAAAACCGTTCTCCGCGAGTTCGCTGATGGAGCCGCTCGCGAGTGCCTCGGCTGCTTGACGGCTGCCCAAACCATAGATGGCCGGTTGTTACGGGCGGGGCGTCGCGTCCGTTGTTGGCCCAAACCGGCGGTCGGAGGTCGGGCAGAGTATGTCCGCTCTGCCCGGGTATTTCAGACATCAACTTGTTCCGCTATTGCCAAAGCATCGTCTACCTCAATCCCGAGATATCTGACTGTGCTTTCGATCTTGGTGTGGCCAAGCAGAAGCTGGACCGCTCTCAGATTGCCGGTACGCCGGTAGATTAGGCGCGCGCTTCTGCGTTTGCGAATCCCGGTGGCGTTGGTACCGTTCCACGCCATGCCGAGTTCGAAAGAATACCGCCAAAGTGCCGACCAATGTCGCCGCCTTGCGAGCGAGGCGCATGACGCCCATGAACGTGAGACGCTTCTCCTTATGGCCACGCAATGGGATCGCCTGGCTGACCATAAAGCCAGAGTCGAAAGCCAGGCGCCCGGTGGCGGGCGCCATAGCTAAGCGGCAGCGCCCCGCAGGGGCAATGGCAGCTGAGCCGGCCGTGCTGATCCGTGCCGATCGACAAAACCTTCGAGAAACGGCGGGACGTCAAATCCGTCCATGCCGCAGCGCTGCGCGATTTCGTCGGCGAGCTCCTCGGATACGTCGCGCGACCATCCCTCAGCGGTGTTGAAGGCCACGACCCGCGCCGGATCGGAATACTGCCCGTCGACCAGGTCAGTGATGACCCTCTCCCGGTCTGTCCGCTCTTCGCCCGTCTCCCGCCAGGCGCGGCCGAGGCGGTCGCCGAAATCATCTAGCACCAGGTAGACGTCGATATCGTCGGGCAGGGCAGGGGCGATCGAGGGCGACCGGGGCATCACGCAAAACTCCACAAACAGGCTACGGCCTGAAGGTAGGATCTCGGCGGCGTGTTTGCGAATCGGTCTACTCGTCTTCCGGGAATTCGCGCACGAAACGATCCGGCATCGCCGGCGGGTTGTCCTCATCGGACGGATTGCAGACCGGCAGGGTGCTCCAGCACCGCCGCAGTTGCACGCGCGCTCGCCCAGCCAGGGGCGATCAGGATGGTTCTCGCAGACCCAGCGGCAGTTGCCGCAGCGGGCGCAGAACCTCATGCGAATAATCGGCGTCGGCCGGGGTGAACTTCACGTAGGTTCCGCTTTCGTGCAGCACCAGCCAGCCATGGGCGATGGCGCGATCCAGGCCGGCCTTATATTCCGCCGGCGTCGCCTTTTCGACAAACAGCATCGGGCCGTTGATCTTTTCGATGTAGATGCGGGCATCCTGAATGGACTCGAAGGCATTGGCAATCTCGATGATCTTTCGCGCGGCGGCATCAGGGTCGGCGTAGGGGCGGGGTTCAACGTACTTGTTCATCGTCGGTGGTTTCCGTCGGCAGTTTGGGCCGCATAGATGTGCTCGAGGTGCGGCAGGCTTTCATGTGGCCGGTGGCTATCAAACTTCACGCCACAGACACAGCGCATGATCGAGTTCGGCAGTTCCGACGGAGGCTTTTCCCCACGTTCTCGCGCGGCCGTGATCTCGGCTTTCCCGGAACGATGGCGGCGGTATTCGTGGAACGCGCCTTCGGGGATCTCCGGTAGCAGCCGACGCCAGGCTTCCTCGAAGGCCGCACGCGCGGCCTTGAATGTTGCGGCGGATCCACCCAGGTGCTGTCTCGGGTCGAGTCCGGGATAGAAGCCGCACACACGCCAGACCTCGTTGGGGGTGTCAGGGATGCGGCGGCGAGTGAGGGTGGCCATCATGCCCGAATGATTCCGCCGGCCGACCCTCAGCGCAATGTATCAACACTTGGGGGCGAAGCGGCAGCCAGCTACTGCGCGTCGTGGATAGAAAAGGCCAGCTGCCCCGGCTGCATATCGGTGCCCCGCCTTACACGGTCGCCGTTGCAGCCGACCAACGGCAGTGCGAGAGCGATGATTGCTAAAATGCGCATTAGCTGCCCTTCCGATCGACAACGATGAGAAGGTTACAACTTGACGCTGACGGGGACCTTACGCAGAGCGCGATCGCCGCCCGCGCGCGGCTTCTGGGCATACGGGTGCCCCGTGGGGAGTTGTGGCTTCAGTCCGCGTTGTACGTGCCTCTATGCAGCAGCCGTACCGAAGCGCGCAGTGAGATCAACGCAACCACAAGAAGTCCGGCCGGTGCTCGCCATGCTGAGCGATGGTCCGTTCGACGATTCCGGGTCTTCGAAGATAAGTACAACGGTTTTGGTAGTGAAGATTGAAGGCGGAAAGAGTCACGCTCTACAGCCGCAACGGCAAGATCATCAGCCACAGCTATATCAAGGTGCCAGGGCGCTCGAAGGTTTAAATGGTGATGCCGTGAAGGATGAAGCGGTCACCACCTGGTGTCAAACTCTCGCTGGCGGCCGAGGTCAAGTTCACCGAATGGACGACAAAAGGCGAAATGCGGCATCCCGTTTATCTTGGACTTCGAGAGGATTAGCGGTCACAGGACTTCCTGTGGGAACGCGAAAAACCGCTTGAGTGAGACCCAAGGCAATCGGCCGCGAATTGCAGTTGACCCGTTCATGGCTGCTGCAGCGGACGCAGAAAATAGCGCGTCCCTCCCGCCGAAATCGTTCCTAGCAACGGAACCCGGTTTCAGTTCAATTGTTGGTGTGGCCTAACAAGGGAGCGACCCGTGGCGAAAAAACCCAAAAAGCTAGAAGACCTTTTTCACGAAACGCTTAAGGACATCTACTTCGCCGAGAACAAGATCCTGAAGACTTTGCCGAAATTGGCCAAAGCCGCGCAATCCAAGGAACTCAAGACCGCATTCGTGCAGCATGAGCGCGAGACGAGGGGACAGGTCAAGCGGCTTGACCGCGTATTCAGGATCATAGGCAAGCCTGCAAGGGGAAAAACCTGCACGGCCATCAACGGCATTACGGAGGAGGGCTCCGAGATCATGAAGGACTTCAAGGGAATGCCCGCCCTCGATGCTGGCCTTCTCGCCGCTGCCCAAGCCGTCGAACACTATGAGATTTCGCGTTACGGGACGTTATCTACATGGGCGGAAGAGCTAGGATATGACGAGGCGGTTGAACTCCTGGACGCCACGCTCGAGGAAGAGAAGAACACCGACAAAATCCTCACGGGGATCGCGAAATCGGTCGTAAACGTGGAAGCCGAGCGAGGCGAAGAGGAAGACGAGTGATCCGTCGCAGACTGTGACATGGCGACCTCGCCTTTCAGGCGGGGTTCGAGGAGAGGCCTCTTTTGTCCGAGACCGCCGCTAGCACACGGCAAGAAAGACAGCTTGTCCTTTTAGAATCTTTTCGTGCGCCTCCTTGAATCGATTGCCCGCGCGAACACGAAATAAAAAATCCCCGCCGCATTTGCGCGACGAGGCGGAGGTTTTGAGTGGGCCCGGCAGGTGGGGCCGGACCAATATCTCATAGCATTTGAATGCGTCGAGATCGCTTGGTAAGTGGACTCAAGGTTAACCGCCCGCGGGCGGATAGCCCGCGAGCAGAAGATCATCAGGCACAGTCCGGTCTTTCACCCGAGCAATGACTGGAGCGGGCTTCCGGTCGAACTCTGGCTGGTCGAGGAAGCTTTCACGAGATCGATGGCCGCGCAAAGACGGCCAAAGCGTCGTCCGGGCGTCCCCATTTGGGGAAACCAGTCGCGCCCACCCCAAGGGATAGCCGTAATGCCATGAACAGGCGCTCGCGCTTCTGGCTGCCCTGGAGCAAACCCGCCGCCTCTTACTCGGAAGAACTAATGAGGTGAGCGCGGAATTAGCAGAGCTACGTCCTCCTGCAGGCGATCAAAGATCGACGACTATGCGGAGTGCGATATAGGCACCGCGGTTATTTCCGGACCGGCCGCACAGCGCGGGGTGCAAGCACGTATGAAGCGAGCCATGATGTCGCCGGCCGATGTACTAGCGAGACAAAGCATGGGTTTTGAGGCGTCGGTTATTCGCGGAGCCGGACCGCCCCATTGCCGATAAGATCGTCGAGATGAAGTTCCCAGCGTGATTTGCTTCGCTCGCGGTTGGGTCCGGTTGTATTGATTCGTCGGTCGGCCTGGTCTCTGCGATCGTCCGCACGGCCATGTGCCACTCACGTCAATCAACGGCGAGCGCTCCGGATGGTTGCCGCTCAAGCATGCAACCACGCCGGAGCAATCTGTACCGATAACCAGAGCTACATGAGTATTTTGTCGGAACTTTTAGCCCCACACGTCATATGTTCCAGTTAGCGGGAGTACCGAGTGATATCGCCGGGGAACGTTTTGGAACGCACAGAAAGATTCGAAGCCGCGCAATCGGACGAGGGCCGCTACCGTATGCTGGTGGAGGCGGTGACGGATTATGCTATCTACATGCTGGACCCCACGGGCATCGTAACCAGCTGGAATCCAGGCGCGCGTCGCGTTAAGGGCTATGAGGAAGCCGAGATCATCGGCGAGCATTTTTCTAGATTCTACACTGCGGAGGACCGCAAAACGGAGCTGCCGCGGCGGGCACTTCAAACGGCAGAGCGTGTAGGCAAGTTCGAGAGCGAAGGCTGGCGCGTCCGCAAGGACGGCAGCCAGTTCTGGGCCTATGTCATCATTGATCCCATTCGCGATAGCGAAGGCAAGCTGGTTGGTTTTGCTAAAGTCACGCGCGACCTGACCGAGCGGCGGGCGGCCGAGGCCGAACTGCGCAGGAGCCAGGAACAATTCCGCCTGCTGGTGCAGGGCGTGACCGATTACGCGATTTATCTTCTCAGCCTGGAAGGCACGGTCGAAAGCTGGAACGCGGGCGCGGAACGGATCAAGGGCTACAATCCGGACGAGGTCATCGGCCAGCACTTTTCTATCTTTTACACCTCGGAAGATCGCGAGGCCGGGCTTCCCGCAATCGCGCTCGAAACAGCGCGGCGTGAAGGGAGATTCGAGAGAGAAGGCCTTCGCGTCCGTAAGGACGGCACGAAGTTCTGGGCAAACGTCGTGCTCGACGCCATCCGCGACGGGGAGGGCGTTCTTATCGGCTTCGCCAAGATCACGCGGGACATTACCGAACGCAAGAGAGCGGAAGAGACCCTAGAACGCACGCGGGAAGCACTGGTGCAGTCGCAGAAGATGGAGGCCATCGGTCATTTGACCGGGGGCATCGCCCATGACTTTAATAATCTGTTGATGGCCATCCAGGGCAGCCTTGAGCTCATGAAACGCCGCTTGCCTTCCGGCGACCGCCAGATGCATCAGTTCGTCCAGAACGCCCTGCAGGGTGCTCAGCGCGGCGCGGCGCTCACGCAGCGCATGCTGGCGTTTGCCCGGCGCCAAGAGCTGAAGCTCCAAACCGTCAATGTAATCGAGCTTGTTAACGGCATGACAGAGCTGCTGCAGCGTTCACTCGGTGCATCCGTGAAAATCGAAACCCATTTCTCGCTTGGCCTGCCGAAAGTCTCGGCCGACGCGAACCAGCTTGAGCTTGCCATCCTAAATCTTTCTATGAATGCAAGGGATGCGATGCCGCAGGGCGGTTCCATCGTCATTTCCGCGCGTGAGCGGAACGTCGGGAACGAGCCGGGCCTTAAGCCCGGACGTTATGTTTGCCTTTCGGTGAAGGACACCGGCACTGGAATGGATAAACAAACGCTGCTACGCGCAATCGAACCCTTCTACACAACGAAGGGCGTCGGAAAAGGTACCGGCCTTGGACTGCCGATGGTGCTCGGCATGACCGAGCAATCCGGTGGCAAGCTGTCTCTCAAGAGCAAACCAGGAGAAGGAACGATAGCTGAGCTCTGTCTGCCCGTCGCGATTACCGCAGAGGTTGCCGACGAAGGCCACATCTCTCCTCCTGGTGCGTCCGTCATGCGCGCTCTCAGGATCGTCAGCGCCGACGACGATCCGCTAGTCGCCTTCAATACCCTCGCGATGCTGAAGGAACTCGGCCACACGGTTTTTTCCGCATCGAGCGCAGCGGAAGCCCTGAGTCTCATTAGGGAGAAGGGCGACATCGATCTCTTAATCACCGATCAGGCGATGCCCGGCATGACCGGCTCCGAACTCGCGGAAGCGGTTCGCCGCGATTGGCCGGATCTTCCGATCATCATCGCGACCGGCTACGCAGAATTGCCGGACAGGCCGGCTCAGGCCATTCCGCGTCTTGCGAAACCCTTCTTCGAGCAGGACCTCGCTGACGCAATCGCCGCGGTTGGACGCTTCCCCAACAAATAGGCGTCCACCAGGCGATCCGATCATCGCGTTTGACGCTTTGAACTCTCGGCCCTTCGGGTACCGCCGTGCAAGATTTTCATTTCATTTATGCCATTGTTGTTCTCTTAACCCCCCAGAAGGCGCGATTCCGGACGACTGTTGCAAATGAAGTGGCCATCGCCGGACGCGGGGGCGTCAACCGTGAGGAATTCTAAGAGAGAAGGTCGTGCCTGTTTGTCCGTTCGAGGTGACGAAGACATCGCCGCCGTGAGCTTCGACAATTAGTTTCACGATATAGAGGCCCAAGCCAAGGTGTGTACCTGCTCAGGCGAATTCTTGACGTCCTGGCCGCGCATCCAAGACCGGAAAATCGACTCTTGTTTTTCAGGGGATTGGTGAACCCATGTTGTGCACCGTCACAGTGACCGACTCCGGATCGTTGCCTGCAACCTCACGGTAATCGGGCTCGCCATACTGGATCGCGTTGCCCATCAAGTTGGACATGGCCTGTCCCAATCGCGTCTCGTTCCATGAACCCGTCGGATCGCCGTCGTGCGTGACTTCAAAGCAGCGATCTGCATTGATGGCACGTAGCTCATCCGCAATTTCCTGGCAGAGCGCTGCGATGTCTATTTTGGTTTTTGCGATCGGGATTTCAGTGCCAAATGACGAGCGCGTGAGATCGAGCAAATCGTTCAGGATTTGTGTCGCCCGGCCCGCCGCCGTCCTGATCTCCGAAACTACCTTCGCCTGCTTCGGACTCGATATTCTGGCCCGCTCCATCCACTGCGCGGCCATGGAGACCGCGCCTATGGGATTGCGTAAGTCCTAACCCAGGACGCCCAGAAAAAAATTGCGGGAGTTATTGTCTTTGTATAGTGAGCTACTGACTCCGTTACAGCCTGATCAATCGCTTCGTCGAAGCGCGTCAGATCATCGATATCGGTATTAGCAAGCCCTTGGTGGTGCGCGACCCATTGCTTGAGCATTGCCGCGCGATTTGTCAAACCGCTCTCGCGGCGTTTGTGCAGACTCGAGGTCGTCTGCAACAAAACCGAGAATATCAACGATGTGGTCTTCCAAGGCGAGCTTCGACATCTTATCGCTAGCGGGCGATAGAGTTCGCGCGGACTCAATCCATTCTTTAACGATCGCGGCTTCGTTTTGCCGAATGAAGTCCGCCAGGCGGCGTTCATGCCCTTGCTGCTCAGACATAACACTCCTGGCCGCTGGTTTCACGGTGCGACGTGGTGACGATCACGGAGCATCACGTAACAAGTATTGGTGAAGCATGATCAGAATGAAAATCGTGTGTCCCGGATGTGGGAAACAGTTCGCCCCCGAATGTGAATGGCATCGTCGTTGCTCGGTTCGGTGCCGGAAGCAACTGCAGCGTGGCGAGCGAGCCGTTCTCAAAACTTCGACCGGTCCAGCGTGGTCGGTCGACGAAAAATTTGAACGCGATCAGACTGGCTCGCTAATCACGTCATAGCGAAACGCCACGCCTTCCGGATCGTGCTCGGCAAACCACCGGTTCACAAAATCCCACCCTGGGAGTTCGGAATCGAAAGGGGCCGCATTCCCGCGACCCCCTGCCGGTGAAAATTGATTGGGATGAAATCCAGCCCCGGCAATAGCACTTTGGCGGTTTTCCACGATGGTGTGGACTCCGTAGTAACACGGTGTTCCGTTTTTGAAGCCGCCGGGGGTGACTTGGCGCAAAAAAGCCTCACACCGGGGCTGGGCGGTTGAGGCTTTTTCTGTCAGGGCCCATTGTGGAATCAGGCAACCACACGTTGCCACTATTCGCGAAGGAAATACACTGGTGGAATTTGCAAGGCTGCGCGTCTAAAAAATTAGGACAACACTGCATACT